>Ga0307278_10000676_pt1 | contig 16778 bp, 16 predicted proteins | sample ER_DNA_117_FD_194482 | JGI IMG/M metagenome (GOLD analysis project Ga0307278, IMG submission 194482) | Bulk soil microbial communities from the East River watershed near Crested Butte, Colorado, United States - ER_DNA_117 | ecosystem: Environmental > Terrestrial > Soil > Floodplain | place... | reverse complement strand
CCCAGGCCCGGACCCGGCCGACCGGGACCGCTACCCGCCCAGGCCCGGACCCGGCCGACCCGACCGGAGGACGCCGTGCTCCACGTCCAGCACACCGCCGACAACTGCATCAAGTGCAACATCTGCAACACCGTCTGCCCGGTCTCGGCCGTGACCGACCTGTTCCCCGGCCCCAAGTACGAGGGGCCGCAAGGGCAGCGCTTCCGGGCCGGCATCGACACCGGTGACTCGCCCGACGCCTCGCTCGACTACTGCTCAGCCTGCGGGCTGTGCACCCAGGCCTGCCCCGAAGGCGTCATGATCGCCGAGATCAACACGGTCGCGCGCACCAGGCTCGTGGAGGCGCGGGGCGGCCTGCCCCTGCGTGACAAGCTGGTCAGCCGGCCCAGCTTGATGGGTGCGCTGGCCAGGCCTGTCGCTCCCCTGGCCAACGCCGTGATGGGCAACCGGCTCGCCCGCACCGTGATCGAGAAGGTGGTCGGCGTGCACCGGGACGCGGCCATGCCACCGTTCTCGGGGATCAGCTTCCGCTCCTGGGCCCGTGCCCACCGGCGTCCGCCGGACCCCCGGCGGACCGTCGCCTACTTCCACGGCTGCGCCACCGAGGAGTTCGAGCCCGAGGTGGGCGCGGCGGTGGTCCGGGTGCTCGAGCGCAACGGCGCCGCGGTCACCTTCCCGCCTCAGAACTGCTGCGGCCTGCCGCTGATCTCCAACGGCGACTTCGACTCGGCCCGCGGGTACGCCGCCAGGCTGACCCGGCGGCTGGCCGGGTCGGCCATCGACCCTGGCGTGATCGTGGCCAACTCGACCTCCTGCGGCATGACCCTGAAGGCCAAGTACCGGGAGCTGCTCGGCTTGGACGACGAGCGCACCACCGAGGTCTCCCGGGCCGTGTACGACGTGTGCGAGTACCTCGTGGAGCTCCACGACGCGGGCGAGCTGGACACCCGGCTCGGCGAGATCAGGGCGCGGGCCGTGTACCACCCGCCTTGCCAGCTCATGGCCCACGGGATCGGCACGCCCGCCCTGGACCTGCTCGCCCTCGTGCCCGGACTCGAGGTGGAGCGTTCACGGGCCGGCTGCTGTGGCACCGCCGGCACCTACGGCACCAAGGTCGAGAAGTACCAGATCGCCATGGACGTCGGCCGCACCCTGTTCGAGCAGGTCGGCGAGGTCCGGCCCGAGTTCGTCGTCTGCGACTCCGAGACCTGCCGCTGGCACATCGCCAAGTCCACCGGCCTGCCCGTCTACCACCCGGTGCAGGTCCTCGACCACGCCTACGAGCTGGCCGGCCGGTGACCCGCCACCCGCCATCCCGGGTCAGCGGCGGGCCAGGCGGACGGCGGTCGCACCCGCCGCCGCCCCGGCCAGCCCGGCCGCGGCCAGCAGGCCCCGGTGCGTGGTGGCCCAGAGGTGGGCACTGCGCCCGTGGGAGCGGGGGTCGAAGGAGCCGTGGGCGCCCCGGTCGCCCGGGACCGGCTCCCAGAGGTTGGCCGGCCGGTCCGGGTCCGCCGGCTCGCCGGTCTGCTGGGACTGTACGCCGGTCCGGCCCAGGTAGCGGTCGAGCAGCCCGGGCGCGAGGTTGTTGGCCGCGATGGTCGCGGCCGTGCTGGCGCCTACCCAGACCTCGCGCCGGTGATGCCTGGCCGCCCAGAGGATCGCCCTGGCGGCCACCTCGGGCTGGTAGATGGGGGGGACCGGCTGGGCCTTCTGGGGCAGCCGGGAGAGCACGGTGTCGAACTGGGGTGTGTTCAGGGCGGGGAGCTGCACCATGGTGATGCGGACGTGGGACCGCTGGTGGAGCAGCTCGCAGCGGACCGACTCGCTGAACCCCTGCACGGCGTGCTTGGCCCCGCAGTAGGCGCTCTGCAGGGGGAGGCCGCGGTAGGCCAGGGCGGAGCCGACCTGCACGACGGCGCCTCGGTCGCGGGGCAGCATGCGGCGCAGGGCGGACCTGGTGCCGTAGACGACGCCGAGGTAGGTGACCTCGGTCACGCGCCGGAACTCGTCAGGCTCGATCTCCGTGAAGGGAGCGAACACCGAGGTCATGGCGCCGTTCACCCACACGTCGATGGGTCCAAGCTCGGCCTCGGCGCGCGCGGCGGCCGCCTCCACCTGGCCCGCGTCGGCCAGATCGGCCGGAAGGGTGAGCGCGCGCCCGCCGGCCGCCTCGACCTCCTTGGCCGCCGCCTGCAGGGCGTCCTCACCCCGGGCGACCAGGCCCAGGCCGGCGCCATCGCTTGCGAATGCACGCGCCGTCGCCCTGCCCACGCCCGACGTGGCACCGGTGACAACCACCACTCTGGGACGTCCCATGTGCGCTCTCCTTGTGCGGGACCGGACGCCGTGCGGGACCGGACGCCGCCCGGCTCGTCAGCCGGGACCGGTCCTGGCGCCGACCGGCTCGGGTAGCTCGTCCGGGTCGACCAGCACGTCCACGAGCGCTGGCCCCGGATGGTCCAGCACGGCTCGGACCGCCGGCTCGACCTCCTCGGCCCGCTCGACCCGGATGCCGAGCCCACCGCATGCCGAGGCCCAGACGGCGAAGTCAGGGGCGGGTTGGGAGCGGCGCGGCTCGAGGAGCTGGCCGGGCCATGCGGCGTTGCTGACGACCACCTTGACCGGGAGCTGGTGCTGGACGGCGGTGAGGAACTCGGCCATGAGCTTGGCGAACCCCTCCGACCCGACGTAGGCGATGCACTGCCGGTCCGGGCGGGCCCACTGCGCCGCGATCGTGTACGGCAGGCCGGCGGCCATGCTGGCCAGGTTGGCCGAGAGCAGATAGTGGCGGTCCCCGCGGACGTCGAAGTGCCGGGCCGACCAGGTGGCCACGGTGCCGGAGTCCGAGCAGAGCATGGCGTCGTCGGCGGCGAGCCGGTCGACGACCCGAGCCAGGTACTGGGGCCGGACCGGCACGGCCTTGCTGCCCGGAGCGGTCGCGGCCCCGTCCTCGGCCGCGGCGAGCTGCTCGCGCCAGCGCGCCATGCCCGCCTGGGCCCGGTCCAAGAAGCTCCGGTCGTCGGCTCGGTGCAGCATCGGCAGCAGCGCCTGGAGGGTCTCGGCGGCGTCGCCGATCAGGAGCACCTCGATGTCCGACCCGGCGGTGAGACGGGCCAGGTCAGTCTCGATCTGGACCGTGCGTACCTTGCCCGGGTCGGGCAGGTGCCGGGCGTAGGGGAAGTTGGTGCCCACCACGAGCAGCGTGTCCGCCCCGGCCAGCGCCTCCTCCGAGGGTCTGGTGCCCAGGGCGCCGATGCAGCCGGTGGTCAGCGGGTGGTCGTCGGGCACGGCCGCCTTGCCCGGCAGCGACTTCACGATCGGGCTGGCCAGCCTGCTCGCGACCGCCAGGAGCTCGGCCCTGGCGTCGAAGCCGCCCACGCCGACCAGGACGGCCCGCCTGCTGCCCTGGTTGAGGACGGCGGCGGCCTGCTCCAGCTCGGCGGCCGGAGGCACGCCAGGAGCGGGCATGAACACCGGGGCGGTGGCCGGCATGGCCGACGGGGTCATCGCCACCCAGTAGCTGTTGTCGACACCGGTGTCCAGCTCGTGCGGGAAGGTGATGTGGGAGACGGTGCCCCTGGCCATGGCGTGGCCGACGGCGATGTCGACCACGGCCGGGATCTGGACCGGCACGTCGACCCGGACGTTGTAGTCGGCGACGTCGTCGAACACCCGCTCCAGCCGGAGCTCCTGCCGGAAACTGGTGCCGAGGAGCTGCGAGTCCAGCAGCTCGGTGATGGCGAGCACCGGCTGGTGGTCGAGCTTGGCGTCGTACAGGCCGTTCAACAGGTGGATGGCGCCGGGCCCGGAGGTGGCCAGGCAGACGCCGAGCCTCCCGGTCGCCTTGGCGTAGCCGGTCGCCATGAACGCGGCCGCTTCCTCGTGGTGGACGAGGACGAGGCGGATCCGGTCGGCGCGGCGCCGGAAGACGCCGAGGACTCCGTCGGCGCCGTCCCCGGGCAGGCCGAACACGGTGTCCACGCCCCAGTCGACGAGCCGGTCTATCAGCAGCTCCGACACGAACTCCCTCACCAGCCGTCCCCCTCGGTCGCGGTCGCCGCGTTGGTCCGAAAGTTACAGCTTCTCGCGCCTGAGCGGTACGCCTCGATCCCCGGCCCGACCGGCTAGTCCTTCACCTTGGTCATGGTGGCCGCGGCCGCCGCGGCCTGGTCGACCGCGTCCAGGTCGGAGCCGGTGCCGGCCTGGATGGCGGCGATCACCGTGCCCTCGACCAGCGGCCCCTCCGAGATGCGCACCCGGCCGCGCAGCTCCTCACCGACCAGCTCGTCGATTGCCATCTGGGCCGAGAGCACGGCCGAGCCAAGGTCGACGAGCACGAGCACGCCGTCGCCCTCGTCGGCCGCCTCGATCGCCGTCGCGATCAGGACGGCCGAGGTGCCGATCTCGCCGTCGTCGGTCCCCCCGGCGGCCCGCACCTTCACATCGCCCGCCATCTCGGCGGCCAGCTCGACCACGCCCTCGGCCACCTTGGCCGAGTGGGAGACAACCACCAGACCCACGCTCACCGGGGTATCCTCCTCACCCGCCGTTCACCTCGGGTACCTCCCTCACCTCCGGTTCACCACAGGTACCCCCTCATCTGCGGTTCACCTCGGGTACCCCTCACCTGCCGTTCACCCAGGTACCCCTCACCTGCCGTTCACCCAGGTACCCCTCACCTGCCGTTCACCCAGGTACCCCTCACCTGCCGTTCACCACGTCGGCCAGGGCCTTGACGATGAGATGGGTCGAGGTGGCACCCGGGTCCTGGTGGTTGCGGGACCGCTCGCCCAGGTAGCTGGCCCGGCCCTTGCGGGCGACCAGGGGGATGGTGGCCGCCACGCCGTCCTTGGCGGCCACCTCGGCGGCGTCGAGCGACCCGCCGAGCTCCTTGCCGTCAGCCAGCGCCGCGTCGAGCGCCTCCAGGGCCGGGTGCCAGGCGTCCAGCATGGTCTTGTCCTCGAGCTGGGCCTTGCCCCGGGCGACGACGGCGTCATAGCCGGCCCGCAGGCCGGCGGCCAGGCGGTCGTCCTCCACCTCGGCGGCGTCGCCCAGCTCCCTGCCCATGCCCAGGTAGAACGACCCGTACAGGGGCCCGGAGGCGCCACCCACCTTGCCGATCAGCGCCATGCTGACCGCCTTGAACAACGAGCCCATGTCCGGCTCGGACAGGCCCTCGAGGCGCTGGAGGACGGCGCGGAAGCCGCGCGCCATGTTCGTGCCGTGGTCGCCGTCCCCGATGGCCGCGTCGAGCCGGGTCAGCTCCTGCTCGTGCTGCTCGACGACGGCCGCGGTCGCCTTGACCCAGGCGACGGCCTGCTCGGAGGAGAACATCGCGCTGCCGCTCCTCTCTCGATCTCTCGGGTCACACGCGCCAGCGGAGGGCGGGAGTGTGGACGGGGGCGTCCCACAGCCGGGTGGTCTCCTGGTCCAGCCGCAGGATGGTGACCGAGGCGCCCTGCATCTCCAGGCTGGTGATGTAGGGCCCCACCAGCGACCGGGTGACCTGCACGCCGCCCTGGTCCAGCAGCTGGACGACGCGCCGGAACACCACATACAGCTCGGCCAGGGGGGTGCCGCCCATGGAGTTGACAAACACCAGCACCCGCTCCCCCTGGGTCAGCCCGAGATCGTCGACGACCGGGCGGGTCAGCCGCTCGGTGAGCGCATCGGCCGGCTCCATCGGGATCCGCTCCCGGCCCGGTTCGCCGTGGATGCCGATGCCGATCTCGACCTCGTCCGCGCCCAGCTCGAAGGTGGGCTGGCCCGCCGCGGGCACCGTGCAGCTGCTCAGCGCCAGGCCCATGGAGCGCACGTTGGCGACCACGCCCCGGGCCAGGTCGGCGACCGCGGCCAGGTCGGCGCCCTCCTCGGCCCTGGCGCCGGCCAGCTTCTCCAGCAGCACGGTGCCGCCCACGCCCCGGCGGCCCTGGGTGTACAGCGAGTCCTTGACGGCGACGTCGTCGTCGACCACCACCGCGGTGACCTGGGTGCCGGCCTCCTTGGCGAGGTCGGCGGCCATGTCGAAGTTCATGACGTCGCCGGAGTAGTTCTTGACGATGTGCAGCACCCCGGCGCCGCCGTCGACGGCGCGGGTGGCCCAGGCCATCTGGTCGGGGGTGGGGGAGGTGAACACCTCCCCGGGGCAGGCGGCGTCGAGCATGCCGCGGCCCACGAACCCGCCGTGGAGGGGCTCGTGCCCGGACCCGCCGCCCGAGACCAGGGCGACCTTGCCGGGGCGGGGCGCGTCGGCGCGGTAGACCACGACCGGGTCGTAGTTGACCTTGACCAGGTCACCGTGGGCGCGCTCGAACCCTTCCAGCGACTCGCGGACGAACTCCTCCACCGAATTGATCAACTTCTTCACAACGACCTCCTCCGGTTCCGCCTCCGGTCTTCCCACCCCCGAGGTCGGGGTGCGCCGACCGGAAACAGCCCGTGAGGTCCCCCGTTCGCAGCGACTGCTCTCCTCGGAGCGAAGAACGGGGACCTCACGGGCTAACCAGGCTTACCATCCCGGCTGACCACCCACAGGGCCTAGTCCAGCCACCCCCTGGTCCGCTCGATCGCCTTCTTCCACCACGCGTACCCGGTCTCGCGCTGGTCCTCCGACCACTGCGGCTCGAAGGTACGGTCCACCTGCCAGTTGTCGCGCATCTCGTCCAGGCTCGACCAGTAGCCGACGGCGAGCCCGGCCAGGTAGGCCGCGCCCAGCGCGGTCGTCTCCTGCACCTGGGGCCGGATCACCGGGATGCCGAGGATGTCGGCCTGCAGCTGCATGAGGAAGTTGTTCTTGACCGCGCCGCCGTCCACCCGCAGGTCGGGCAGGGGCTTGCCGGAGTCCTGCTCGACCGCGTCGGCCACGTCCCGGCTCTGGTAGCAGATCGACTCCAGGGTCGCCCGGACCAGGTGGGCCCGGTTGACGTAGCGGGTCAGGCCGACGATCACCCCGCGTGCCTTCTCGTCCCAGTAGGGCGCGAACAGCCCCGAGAACGCGGGCACGAAGTAGGCGCCGCCCGAGTCCTCGACCGACTGGGCGATCGCCTCGGTCTCGTCGGCGTTCGCGATCATCTTCAGGTTGTCGCGCAGCCACTGGATGGCCGCGCCGGTGATCGCGATCGAGCCCTCGAGCGCGTAGTAGCTCTTGCCCTTCTCGAGCGCGTAGAAGCCGGTGGTGAGCAGGCCGCTCTTGGACGGGACCACGTTCGGCCCGGTGTTCTGCAGCAGGAAGTTGCCGGTGCCGTAGGTGTTCTTGGCCTGGCCGACGTCGAAGCAGGCCTGGCCGAACAGGGCGGCCTGCTGGTCGCCGGCGTCGCCGCACACCGGCACCTCGCCGCCGAACACCCCGTCCCTGGTCGTCTGCCCGTAGAAGGCGGCGTCGGAGGACGGCCGCAGCTCGGGCAGCATCGACTTGGGGATGTTCAGCTTCGCGAGGATCGCGTCGTCCCAGTCGGTGTTGGCCAGGTTGAACAGCATCGTGCGGGAGGCGTTGGTGTAGTCGGTGATGTGCTGGCCGCCGTTCACCCCGCCGGTCAAGTTCCAGATCACCCAGGTGTCGGTGTTGCCGAACAGCAGCTCGCCGGCTTCGGCCCGCTCGCGGGTACCCTCGACGTTCTCGAGGATCCAGGCGATCTTGGTGCCCGAGAAGTAGGTGGCGATCACCAGGCCGGTCTTCTGCTTGATCTCCTCCTCGTAGCCCTCGGCCTTCCACTGGCTCACGATCGGCTGGGTCCGGGTGTCCTGCCAGACGATCGCGTTGTAGACCGGCTCGCCGGTGTTCTTGTCCCAGACGACCGTGGTCTCGCGCTGGTTGGTGATGCCCACCGCCGCGACGTTCTCGAAGGTCAGGTTCTTGTCCCGCAGTGCCTGCGCGGTGACCTTCTGGGTCTTCTCCCAGATCTCCTTGGGGTCGTGCTCGACCCAGCCGGCCTGGGGGTAGATCTGCTCGTGCTCCTCCTGGGCGGCACCGGCGGAGGTGCCGTCGTGCTTGAACAGCATCGTCCGGGTGCTCGTGGTGCCCTGGTCGATTGCGAGGACGAAGTCCTTCGCCATCCTGGCCTCCTTGTCAGGCTGCTGGGCGGGCTGGGGCGGCGAGCTCGAGCGCGGGGGGGCACGGGCTGGTGCCGCCCCCGCACCGCGGAGCCGGGAAGGGTGGGTCAGGTCGCTTCGGGACGCGGCCTTGTGGTGTCGACGGGTCTGCCGGTGTCGGGCTCTTCGACGACGCGGCCGACCTCGGGTTCGGCGGGCAGGTAGCCGCCGATGAACCAGTCGTAGACGTAGCCGCCGAGCGGCCCGCCGATCAGCGGCCCCACGATCGGCACCCAGGCGTAGAAGTCGCCCCGCTGGTCGGCGAACGCGTCGGCCCACCCGCTGATCCAGGCCGCCAGCCGCGGCCCGAGGTCACGCGCCGGGTTGATCGCATACCCCGCGTTGGCGCCCAGCGTCATCCCGATCCCGACCACGACCAGCCCGATGATGAACGGGGCCAGGTTCGCCCCCGGCGCCATGTTGCGGGCGTCGGTGATGGCAAGCACCAGCAGCACCAGCACGGCCGTGCCGATGATCTGGTCGCGCAGCGCCCCGAGCTGCGAGATGTTCGGCATGTCGGAGCTGTTGTTGCCCGGGTAGGTGTTGAACACGACCTGGCTCTTGTTGGTCTTGGCCGGGTCGAACTTGTCGAAGGCCTCCCAGTAGTTCCAGCGGATCACCAGCGCGGCCAGGAACGCCCCGACCAGCTGGGCCAGCGCGTACGGGCCGACCTTCGCCCAGGGGAAGCCGCGCCGCAGCGCCAGTGCGACGGTGACCGCCGGATTGATGTGGGCACCGCTGATCCCGCCGGCGACGTAGATGCCCATGACGACGCCGATGCCCCACGCCCAGTGGATGGACTGGGCGCCGGCGGTGAACGGGGTGAGCACGGTCTGGGCGACCACCCCGCAGCCGAAGACGATCAGCGTGAACGTGCCAAGAAGCTCAGCCGACAGCTCCCCCAGCAGCGTGTTCCGTCTCAACAGCGATCCTCCTTTGCTCGGTGCGGAGCGCAGGCCGCGGCCGTGAGCCTCGACGCCCAGGCCGCCGTCCCCCCGGCCAACGCGAGCTGCGTCAACCAAGTCCGAAGAGGTCCGGGTTATCCCTCCTCTCGTCCGTAGCCTGGCGGCCGCCGGGCTACCGCACGCGCCAGCGCCCACCGGCAGACAGCCCTGCTGGGTACCACGCCGGTTGCCGGAGGAGCCGGTACTACGGGGTACCACGCCGGTGGCCGGAGAAGCCGGTAACAGCGGCGCAAGGCCCCCCGCCATTCTTGGCCGTTCCGGCGGCAAAGGTCAATGGTGCTGACCAACCAGGAATCCACCCGCTGAGCTGCGCGAATTGTCGCTGAGCTGGGGAGAGGACACTCCGGTCAACCTTCTTCAACGGTTCGGCGGCCACCCGGCGCCGCCCTGCACCACTGCGGCGCGGGCGCGGCCGGTTGACGGCGGTGCGTCCGCGTCGCTACTATGCGCCACTGCGCGCGCCGCCGTTCGTTAGACGTGCGCTCGAGGCTCAGACCCTCGCTGGCTGATCCGGGCGGGCCGGGACCGACGCCCCCGGGTCGGTGCCAGTGGGCAGCAGAGCACCAAGCAGGAACAAGGATCCGGCTGCCAGACGGCCTCCGAGTGGAACAAACGCCCGGGGCCGTGGAGTTGAAGTGAGCAGGTAGGACAGCCGTCGGCTGCAGGGCGGGCGGTTGCACGGCGGGAAGCAAGGAGACTGGATGCCGACGATCGCCCAGCTGGTCCGCAAGGGCCGGGAGAGCAAGGTCGAGAAGACGAAGACGCCGGCGCTGAAGGGTTCGCCCCAGCGGCGCGGGGTCTGCACCCGTGTGTACACGACCACCCCCAAGAAGCCGAACTCGGCGCTGCGCAAGGTGTGCCGGGTCCGCCTGTCCAGCGGCATCGAGGTCACCGCGTACATCCCCGGCGTCGGCCACAACCTGCAGGAGCACTCGATCGTGCTGGTGCGTGGGGGTCGGGTGAAGGACCTGCCGGGCGTCCGCTACAAGGTCATCCGCGGCACGCTGGACACCCAGGGCGTGCGCGACCGAAAGAAGGCCCGCTCGCGCTACGGCGCCAAGGCCAAGCAGGTATAAGAGGAGCGCCCATGCCCCGTAAAGGCCCCGCCATCCGTCGGCCGCTGCCGCCGGACCCGATCTACCAGTCGCAGCTCGTCACCCAGATGATCAACAAGATCCTTCTGGGGGGGAAGCGCTCGACCGCCGAGCGGATCGTGTACTCCGCGCTGGAGCAGGCACGCCGCAAGACCGGCAACGACCCGGTGACCACCCTCAAGCGGGCGGTCGAGAACGTCCGGCCGGTGCTCGAGACCCGCAGCCGCCGCGTGGGCGGCGCGACCTACCAGGTGCCGATCGAGGTCCGCCAGGGGCGCTCGACCACACTGGCCCTGCGCTGGCTGGTCAACTTCGCGCGCAACCGCCGCGAGAAGACCATGGCCGACCGCCTCGCGGGCGAGCTGCTCGACGCCTCCAACGGCGCCGGTGCGGCCGTGAAGCGGAAGGAAGACACCCACAAGATGGCCGAGGCCAACAAGGCCTTCGCCCACTACCGCTGGTAGCGGAAGGATCGGGGGGGTTGGGGCGCCCGCGCCCCGCATGAGCTAGGAGCAATGGAACCGGCATGACCAACACAGCAGTCGATCGGAAGGCCGCAGGGGCCAAGGGACTCGCGATCCGCGAGTTCCCGCTCTCGCGTACCCGGAACATCGGGATCATGGCCCACATCGACGCCGGGAAGACGACCACCACCGAGCGGATCCTGTACTACACCGGCCGCACCTACAAGATCGGCGAGGTCCACGAGGGCGCCGCCGTGATGGACTGGATGCAGCAGGAGCAGGAGCGCGGCATCACGATCACCTCGGCCGCGACCACCTGCAAGTGGCGTGACCACTGGATCAACCTGATCGACACGCCCGGCCACGTCGACTTCACGGTCGAGGTGGAGCGCTCCCTGCGCGTGCTGGACGGCGCCGTGGCCGTGTTCGACGCGGTCTCCGGGGTCGAGCCCCAGTCCGAGACGGTGTGGCGCCAGGCCGACAAGTACAACGTCCCCCGCATCTGCTTCGTCAACAAGATGGACCGCGTCGGGGCCGAGTTCCACCGCACCGTGGACATGATGGTCGACCGGCTCGGTGCCACCCCCGCCGTGGTCCAGCTCCCCTGGGGCGTCGAGAGCAACTTCCACGGCGTCATCGACCTCGTCGAGATGCGCGGCCACTACTGGCCGAGCGAGGGCATGGGCGAGGCCTGGGAGGACCGGCCGATCCCCGACGAGTACGAGGAGATCGCCGCCGAGTGGCGCCACCGCCTGTTCGAGGTGCTGGCCGACCACGACGAGGCCCTCATGGAGAAGTACGTCCTCGAGGAGGAGCCGAGCATCGAGGAGCTCCGCAAGGCGCTCCGCAAGGCCACCATCGCGGGCAAGGTCACCCCGGTGCTGTGCGGCTCGGCATTCAAGAACAAGGGCGTGCAGCAGCTCCTGGACGCGGTGGTCTGGTATCTGCCCTCGCCGCTGGACGTGCCGCCCATCAGGGGGGCCAAGCCCAACGACGAGCAGGCGGTCATCGAGCGCCGGCCCGACGACGCGGAGCCGTTCGCGGCGCTGGCGTTCAAGATCATGTCCGACCCGTACGTCGGCAAGCTCACCTACTTCCGCGTCTACTCCGGGACCATGAAGGCGGGCAGCCACGTGCTGAACGCCACCAAGGACCGCAAGGAGCGGATCGGGCGGCTGCTGCAGATGCACGCCAACCACCGCGAGGACAAGGACGCCATCTTCGCCGGCGACATCGTCGCCGCGGTGGGGCTGAAGTTCACCACCACCGGCGACACCCTCTGCGACCCCGACCACCCGATCGTGCTCGAGTCGATCAGCTTCCCCGACCCGGTCATCGAGGTCGCCATCGAGCCCAAGACCAAGTCCGACCAGGACAAGCTGGCCAACGCCCTGAACCGCCTGGGCGAGGAGGACCCGACCTTCCGGGTCCACACCGACGAGGACACCGGCCAGACGATCATGGCCGGCATGGGTGAGCTCCACCTCGAGGTGCTCGTCGACCGGATGATGCGCGAGTTCCGGGTCGACGCCAACGTCGGCAAGCCCCAGGTCGCCTACCGCGAGACCATCCGCAAGCCGGTCCTCAACCAGGTGCTCCGCTACGTGAAGCAGACCGGCGGCAGGGGCCAGTTCGCCCACGTGGTGCTCGACGTCGAGCCGACCTCGGGCGACGGCGGCGGCTACGAGTTCGTCAACAAGATCACCGGCGGCAAGATCCCCCGCGAGTACATCCCCGCGGTCGACGCCGGCATCCAGGACGCCATGAACTCCGGCATGCTGGCCGGCTACCCCGTGGTGGACGTCCGGATCACCCTGAAGGACGGGTCCTACCACGAGGTCGACTCCTCGGAGATGGCGTTCAAGATCGCCGGCTCGATGGCCTTCAAGGAGGCCAGCCGCAAGGGCGACCCCGCCCTGCTCGAGCCGGTCATGAGCGTGGAGGTGGTGACCCCGGAGGAGTTCGCGGGCGACGTCATGGGCAACCTCTCGGGGCGGCGCGGCCGCATCGAGAAGATGGAGCCGCGCGGCAACGCCCAGGTGATCCGGGCCAACGTCCCGCTCGCCGAGATGTTCGGCTACACCACCGACCTGCGCTCGATGACTCAGGGCCGGGCAACCTCGACGATGCACTTCGGCCACTACGCCGAGGTGCCGGAGAACATCGCGAAGGACATCGTCGCCAAGATCCGCGGCGAGTAAGGACAAGGAGCAGCCAGATGGCGAAGAAGAGGTTTGAGCGGACGAAGCCGCACCTGAATATTGGGACGATGGGGCATATTGATCATGGGAAGACGACGCTGACGGCGGCGATCACCAAGGTGTTGCACGACGCCGACCCGAGTGTGGCCTACACCCCGTTTGACCAGATCGACAAGGCCCCGGAGGAGAAGCAGCGGGGGATCACGATCTCGATCGCGCATGTGGAGTATGAGACCCCCAACCGGCACTACGCCCATGTGGACATGCCCGGGCATGCCGACTACATCAAGAACATGATCACCGGCGCGGCCCAGATCGACGGGGCGATCCTGGTGGTCAGCGCGCCGGATGGGCCGATGCCCCAGACCCGTGAGCATGTGCTGCTGGCCCGGCAGGTGGGGGTGCCCTACATCGTGGTGGCGCTGAACAAGGTCGACATGGTCGATGACGAGGAGCTGCTGGAGCTGGTGGAGCTTGAGGTGCGGGAGCTGCTCAGCGCCTATGAGTTCCCCGGTGACGAGGTGCCGATCGTGCGGGTCAGCGCGCTGAAGGCGTTGGAGGGCGACAGCGCGTGGACGCCGGGGGTGCTGGAGTTGATGCAGGCGGTCGACACCTATATCCCGGAGCCGGAGCGCGCGGTCGACAAGCCGTTTTTGATGCCGGTGGAGGATGTGTTCACGATCACGGGGCGGGGGACGGTGGCGACCGGGCGGGTGGAGCAGGGGGTCATCCGGGTCGGTGAGGAGGTCGAGATCGTGGGGATCCGGCCGCGCACCCACAAGACGGTGGTGACCGGGGTGGAGATGTTCCGGAAGCTGCTGGACCAGGGGCAGGCCGGTGACAACATCGGGGTGCTGCTGCGGGGGACCCGCCGCGATGAGATCGAGCGGGGGCAGGTGCTGGCGCGGCCGGGGTCGATCACCCCGCATACGGAGTTCACCGCGCAGGTGTATGTGCTGTCGAAGGAGGAGGGGGGCAGGCACACGCCGTTTTTCAACAACTACCGGCCGCAGTTTTACTTCCGGACCACCGATGTGACCGGTGAGGTGGTGTTGCCGGAGGGGACCGAGATGGCGATGCCGGGTGACCACACCGAGATGACGGTGCGCCTGATCCAGCCGATCGCGATGGCGGAGGGGCTGCGGTTCGCGATCCGGGAGGGTGGCCGCACCGTCGGCGCCGGCCGCGTCATCAAAATCCTCAAGTAGCGAGGGGCCGGGCAGCCAGATGAACCAGAAGATCCGTATCCGCCTGAAGGCGTACGACCACGAGATCATCGACCAGTCGGCGCGCAAGATCGTCGACACGGTGACTCGCACGGGCGCGCGCGTGGCCGGGCCGGTCCCGCTGCCGACCGAGAAGTCGGTCTACTGCGTGATCCGCAGCCCTCACGTTGACAAGGACTCGAGGGAGCACTTCGAGATGCGCACCCACAAGCGCCTCATCGACATCCTCGACCCCACCCCCAAGACCGTTGACAGCCTCATGCGCCTGGACCTCCCGGCCGGCGTGGACATCGAGATCAAGCTATGAGTGCCACAACCGCCAACTTCAAGGGCATCCTCGGGACCAAGCTGGGGATGACCCAGGTGTTCGACGAGAACGCCCGCGTGGTGCCGGTGACGGTCATCCAGGCCGGGCCCTGCACGGTGACGCAGGTGAAGTCGGTCGAGCGCGACGGCTACCCAGCCGTCCAGCTCGCTTTCGGCGACATCGCGTCCCGCAAGGTGACCAAGCCGCGGGCCGGGCACTTCGCCAAGGCCGGGTCCGAGCCCAAGCGCCACCTGGTCGAGCTGCGCACGGCCTCGGCCGGCGACTACTCGCCCGGCCAGCAGCTCAAGGCGGACGTGTTCGCCTCGGGCGACCGGGTCGACGTGGTCGGCGTCTCCAAGGGCAAGGGCACCGCCGGGGTCATGAAGCGCCACGGCTTCGCAGGCCTTCCGGCCTCGCACGGCACCGAGCGCAAGCACCGCTCGCCCGGCTCGGTCGGCGCCTGCGCCACCCCGGGCCGCATCTTCAAGGGCATGCGCATGGCCGGGCACATGGGCCACGAGCGCGTCACCGTGCTCAACCTCGAGGTCGTCAAGGTCGACCCGGACCGCAACCTGTTGCTGGTCCGCGGCGCCGTGCCCGGTCCCAAGCGCGGCCTGCTCATGCTTCGCTCCTCCGTCCGGTCGCACGGGTCCGGGGGCTCAAGGCCGGCCCCCGGGTCAGCCCAGGGGTCCGGGGGCTCAAGGCCGGCCCCCGGGTCAGCCCAGGGGTCCGGGGGCTCAAGGCCGGCCCCCGGGTCAGCCAAGGAGGTGCGTGGCTGATGGCCAGCATCGACGTGGTCGACGCGAGCGGCGCGAAGTCGGGCACCGTCGACCTGCCCGACGAGGTCTTCGACGTGGAGGTCAACGTGCCCGTCATGCACCAGGTGGTGCGGGCGCAGCTGGCGGCGGCCAGAGCCGGCACCCACTCGACCAAGACCCGGTCGGAGGTGCGGGGCGGCGGCAAGAAGCCGTGGCGCCAGAAGGGCACCGGCCGGGCCAGGCAGGGTTCCATCCGTGCGCCCCAGTGGACCGGCGGGGGCGTGGTCTTCGGGCCGCGACCGCGCGACCACTCGTTCCGGGTGAACAAGAAGGAGAAGGTGCTCGCCCTGCGCTCGGCCCTCACCGACCGTCGCGCCGGCGGAAACCTCCTGGTGCTCGACGCCCTCGACTTCGACACCCCGAAGACGAGCAGGGCGGCCGAGCTGCTGGCCACCCTGGGCCTCGACGGGCGCAAGGTGCTGCTCGTCGTGGACGGGCTCGAGGACGCGGCGATCAAGAGCTTCCGCAACCTGGGCTGGGTCCACCTTCTCACCTTCGACCAGCTCAACACCTACGACGTGCTCGCCAGCGACGTGGTCGTCTTCACCCGCGACTCGCTGGACGCGTTCTGCGGCCGGGGCGCCACCGCCGCCACCGACCAGGACGAGCTGGTCCTCGAGGACGGGGAGGAGTCGTGACCAAGGATCCCCGCGAGGTGGTGCTGTCGCCGGTGGTCAGCGAGAAGTCCTACGCGCTGCTGGACGCCAACACCTACACCTTCATCGTCCGTCCGGACGCCAACAAGACGGAGATCAAGGAGGCCGTCCAGGCCATCTTCTCCGTGCGCGTGACCAACGTGAACACCCTGAACCGCAAGGGCAAGCGGAAGCGGACCAGGCAGGTCGTGGGCGTCCGCAAGTCCACCAAGCGCGCCCTGGTGACGCTCCACCCGGACGACAAGATCGAGATCTTCGAGGCCAAGTAGCCATGGGCATCCGCAAGCACAAGCCAACCACGCCGGGGCGGCGCGGCAGCTCCGTGGCCGACTTCGTCGAGGTGACGAAGAAGACCCCCGAGAAGTCGCTGCTGGCCCCGAGCCCCCGCAAGGGCGGCCGCAACGTCCACGGGCGGATCACCACCCGCCACCAGGGCGGCGGCCACAAGCAGCGCTACCGCGTCGTGGACTTCCGCAGGGACAAGGACGGGGTGCCGGCCAAGGTGGCCGGGATCGAGTACGACCCGAACCGGACCGCCCGCATCGCCCTGCTCCACTACGCCGACGGCGAGAAGCGCTACATCATCGCGCCCACCCGCCTCAAGGTCGGCGACACGGTGGAGTCGGGCGAGGGCGCCGACATCAAGCCGGGCAACGCCCTGCCGCTGCGGAATATCCCGGTCGGCACGGTCGTTCACAACATCGAGCTCCGCCCGGGCGGGGGGGCCAAGCTGGCCCGCTCGGCCGGCTCGGGCACGCAGCTGGTGGCCAAGGAGGGCCCGATGGCCACGCTCCGGCTGCCCTCCGGGGAGATCCGCCAGGTGCAGATCGCCTGCCGAGCGACGGTGGGCGAGGTCGGCAATGCCGAGCAGGAGCTGATCAGCTGGGGCAAGGCCGGTCGCATGCGCTGGAAGGGCAAGCGCCCGAGCGTGCGCGGAGTGGCTATGAACCCGGTCGACC
>Ga0307278_10000675_pt1 | contig 16782 bp, 13 predicted proteins | sample ER_DNA_117_FD_194482 | JGI IMG/M metagenome (GOLD analysis project Ga0307278, IMG submission 194482) | Bulk soil microbial communities from the East River watershed near Crested Butte, Colorado, United States - ER_DNA_117 | ecosystem: Environmental > Terrestrial > Soil > Floodplain | place... | reverse complement strand
GTTGCGGGTGCAGTCCTCCGGCCCCGCCGCCAGGTTTCCGCACGTCGCCACTACCCCGTCCCGTCCGCCTCGCCGCCGCTGGGCGCGAGCAACGCACCCTTGTGCATCGCTGTCCTCGGATGATTTCCGGTCAAGCGTAGAGCGAACGGCGAAGCTTCATCCGTTATGGCGGGGCTTGCGTGTCCATCAGGCGTCAGACGCAGTACATCCGTGGAGGACATGGGGGTCGTCTCTGGGTGTACAGGAGGTTGTCGCCTGTGGGGGGATGTGGCGGATGCCCGGTGGCGGTAGCGTCAGATCATGAGTGAGCGGGCCGGCGGGTCGCGGCGGCTGCCGGCCAGCGCCTGGGTGTTCGACAGCGCGCTGGCGCTGGTGGCAGCCGGCTTGGCCACGGCCCTCTTTGCTTCCATGCCGGCGGGCATCGGCCTGCCGCACGGCACGCTCGCCTTGGGGTATGGGCTAGTGTTGCTGCACACCTTGCCGTTGGCGGTGCGGCGGCGGTTCCCGGGGGCGGTGCTGGCCCTCGTCGTGGCTAGCGGGCTGGCGGGTATCGCCCTGTTCCTGCCGCCGTTCTTCCTCGGGCCGGCCATCCTGGTGGCGGTCTACTCGGTGGCGGCCTACGGCCGCCAGTGGGTCTCACTGGCCGGCCTGGCCGCGGTCGAGGTTGCCCTTGTCGCCGTCCAGGCGCAGGCCGGGCGAGTCATCAAATTCGAAGATCTGGCGGCGAGGCCGCCGCCAGCAGGGCCTCAGTTGGTGGGCTTCATGGGAATCCTGGCGGCGGCCTGGCTGCTGGGTCATTTCGCCCATAACTATCGTGCCTATGCTGTCCGGCTGGAGGAGCGGACCGCCGAACTGGAGCGGGCCCGGGTGGAGCTGGCCCGCCGGGCGGTGGCCGAGGAACGCCTGCGCCTGGCTCGCGAGCTCCATGATGTGGTCGCCCATGCCATGAGCGTGATCGCGGTTCAATCGGGGGTGGGCGCCCATGTCGCCGACAGCCGGCCGGAGGAGGTCGGCAAGGCCCTGGCGGCCATCGAGGCCACCAGCCGGTCAGCCCTGACCGAGCTGCGGCGGCTGTTGGGGGTGCTGCGCCAGGACGGCGAACCCCAGGCCAGCCTGGCTCCCGTGCCCGGTCTGGCCGACCTGGACGCCCTGCTGGCCGAGGTGGCCAAGGCCGGGCTGGCAGTGAAGCTGCGGGTCCAGGGGAGGCCGGCGCCGCTGCCCGCCGGGCTGGATCTGTCGGCCTACCGGATCGTGCAGGAGGCCCTGACCAACGTGGTCAAGCACGCCGGCCCGGCCACCGCCCAGGTCACGATCTGCTACCGCGACCAGGAGGTCGCGGTGGAGGTCACCGACGATGGTCGCGGGGTTGGGGCGGTGGCCGGTGACGGCCGCAGGGGGACTGGCCATGGTCTGATCGGGATGCGGGAGCGGGTCGCGGCCTTCGGCGGCGACCTGGAGGTCGGTCCCCGCCCGGGCGGGGGGTTCCGGGTGGCGGCCCGGTTGCCGGTGGCGGCGGAGCGCCGATGACCATCCGGGTGGTGGCTGGCGACCAGACCTGGTCCGGGCGGGATGCCGGCTGCTGGTCGACGCCGTCTCCCTTACCCAGGACGTCTGCTCAATCCCTCACCAAATGAAGTCAGGCATGCCTGCACCATCCCCGTCATCATCCGGCGTGACACGCAGTACATCTGTGGAGGACATGGGGGTCGTCTCTGGGTGTACAGGAGGTTGTCGCCTGTGGGGGGATGTGACCGATGCCCGGTGGCGGTAGCGTCAGATCATGAGTGAGCGGGCCGGCGGGTCGCGGCGGCTGCCGGCCAGCGCCTGGGTGTTCGACAGCGCGCTGGTGCTGCTGGCCGCCGCCGTGCCGACGGCCTTGTATGTGTTCGAGCCGCCGAATCCCGGTCTGCCGCGCGGCAGGTTCGTCCTGGGCTGTGCGCTGCTATTGCTGCACACCTTGCCGTTGGTGGCGCGGCGCCGGTTCCCTGGGATCGTGCTGGCCCTCATCGTGGCCAGCGGGCTGGCGTTCGCTGCCCTCGATCTGCCGCCCGATCTTCTCGGGCCGGCCACCTTGGTGGCGGTCTACTCGGTGGCCGCCTACGGCAGCCGGTGGGTCGCGCTGGCCGGCCTGGCGGTCGCGGAGGTCGGCCTGGCGGCCGTCCAGCTCACCCCGGGCAGGATCGGGGTGGATACGTTGGTCATCAACACGGCAGTCGTGGCGGCGACCTGGCTGCTGGGCCACTTCGCCCACAACTACCGTGCATATGCTGCCCGGCTGGAGGAGCGGACGGCCGAGCTGGAGCGGGCCCGGGAGGAGTTGGCCCGCCGGGCGGTTGTCGAGGAACGCCTGCGCTTGGCCCGCGAGCTGCACGACGTGGTCGCCCACGCCATGAGCGTGATCGCGGTCCAGTCCGGCGTGGGCGCCCACGTCGCCAACACCCAGCCCAAGGAGGCCGCCAAGGCCCTGGCCGCCATCGAGGCCACCAGCCGGGCCGCCCTGGAGGAGCTGCGACGGCTACTGGGCGTGCTGCGCCAGGAGGATGAACCCCAGGGTGACCTGGCTCCGGTGCCCGGGCTGGCCAACCTGGACAGCCTGCTGGCGGAGGTGAGTAAGGCTGGGCTGGCGGTCAGGCTGCAGGTCAACGGAACGCGACCGCCGGTGCCGGCCGGGGTGGACCTGTCGGCCTACCGGATCGTCCAGGAGGCCCTGACCAACGTGGTCAAGCACGCCGGCCCGGCCCGCGCCCAGGTGGTGGTCGGCTACCGCGACCAAGACGTCACGGTGGAGGTCATCGACGACGGCCGAGGCACGGTGCCACCGGCCAGCGACGGCCGGGTCGGGAGCGGCCACGGCCTGATCGGCATGCGAGAGCGGGTGGCCGCCTTCGGCGGCGACCTGCAGATCGGTCCCCGCCCAGGTGGGGGCTTCCGGGTGGCCGCTCGGCTGCCGTTGACGGCGGAGCAGCCATGAGTATCCGGGTGGTGGTGGCCGATGACCAGACCCTGGTCCGGGCCGGGTTCCGGCTGCTGGTCGACTCCGCCCCCGACCTGGAGGTGGTCGGCGAGGCCGTCGACGGCGCCGAGGCGGTGGAGTTGGCCCGCCGGGAGCGGCCCGACGTGGTGCTGATGGATGTCCGCATGCCGACCATGGACGGGTTGGAGGCGACCCACCAGATCACCGCCGATGCGACCTTGGCCGGGGTGCGGGTCCTGATGCTGACCACCTTCGACCTGGACGAGTACGTCTACCAGGCGTTACGGGTTGGGGCGAGTGGGTTCTTGCTCAAGGACACGCCCCCGGCCGACCTGCTGGCCGCCATCCGGGTGGTGGCCGCCGGGGACGCCCTGTTGGCCCCGGGTATCACCCGTCGGCTGATCGCCGAGTTCGCCCGCCGACCCGACCCGACCCAGGTCGCGCCGGCCGCGTTGGACGCCCTCACCGACCGGGAGCGCGAGGTGCTGGCCTTGGTCGCCCGCGGCCTGTCCAACGCCGAGATCGCTCAGCGGCTGGTGGTCAGCTCGGCCACCTCCAAGACCTATGTGAGCCGGCTGCTGGCCAAGCTGGGTGCCCGCGACCGGGCCCAGCTGGTGGCCATCGCCTACGAGAGCGGCCTGGTCACGCCCGGCGCCCGCTGAGCGGTCCCGTCCGGCCGGGCAGGTCAACCATGGTGATCGTCGTTGAGGCCCGTGTGGAACTCGGCAGCGTTCGCGACTGCCGCGGTCCGGCCACGCACGGCGGGTTGTGACTTGCCGCAAGTTGACACAGGGACTCGGCGTCCGCTTGGCGGCCGACAGGCAAGTGTCGGCTGGGGGCCGACGACGCCGGCGACCCCGCTTCCTACCGTCGAGTGGAAGCTGCGGACTACCTGGGGAGGGACCATGGGACAGCTGGTGGAAGGCCTGCTGTCGGCCTCCGGCTGGGCGGCGCTGGCCCTGCTGTTCACCCTCCCGGCCTTGGAGGCGCCGGCCTTCCTGGGCCTGGTGCTGCCGGGCGAGCTGGCCCTGCTGCTGGGCGGCGTGCTGGCCCAGCAGGGCCGCATCCCGCTGGCCGGCGCCCTGGCTGTCGGGATCGCCGGTGCCCTGGCTGGCGACTCGGTCGGCTACTGGATCGGCCACCGCTGGGGGCCACGCCTGCTCAGCTCCCCCCTGGGGCGCCGGGTCGGCCCGGCCCGCCTGCGCAAGGTCGAGTCGCTGCTGCTGCGGGGCGGGGGCTGGGCCCTGGTGGTCGGCCGCGGCACCGCCGGCGCCCGGGTGGTGCTCCCCGGCCTGGCTGGCGTGCTCGGCCTGCGCTACCGGACCTTCGCCCTCTGGACGGGCGCGGCCGCCATCGTCTGGGCGACGGCCCACGTCCTGCTCGGCTACCTGGCCGGCGCCGGCTGGCGCCACATCCACCACCTCACCGGCCGGGTTGGGCTGGCGCTCGCCGGGGCTGTCCTGGTCGCCCTGACCGTCGCCTGGCTCCGGCGCCGCCCGGCAAGGCGACAGGACGACCCGCCACGCGAGCCCGTCGCCGCAGGGCGGCGCCGCGACTAGGCCGCGACCATCCCGGGCCGTCGGGAGGTCGATGGCGTTCGCGACCGCTGTGGCCCAGTCACTCGTGGCGGATCGCGATCCACCACGAGTTGACAGCAGGGCTCAGCCTTCCTCCGGCGGCCGACGCGGAGCTGTCGCCTACAGGCCGACGACGGCGGCTGGCGCGCTTCCTACGGTCATGGCGGTGATCGCCTCGAGCACTGACCAAGCGTTTCGGACCGGTCGCTGTCGAACGGGAGGAGCACCATGCTGATCGACCATGACCATCCACCGGGCCTGTTCGACGCTGGGCACTGCTGGGCCTGCGCCCGCCAGGCGGGCCTACTGGACCACTACGACCGCGTCCAGGACCAGGAAGCTAACCTCCGCCAGGCCAGGGAGTGGGCCTGGGCGGCCCACCGGTACGCCGTCTGGGCGCTGGGATCCTCGGGTATCGCGGTCCTGGCGGCCGCGGCCGCGCTGGTCACACGCTGAGCCGGCCCTGCGGAGGGAGGGAGCAACCGACCCACCAGCGCACGATGCGATCCGCGTACCTGGGTCTGGGACAGTCCCTGCCGGCCTGGTTCGAGGGCTGACCGACTCGAAGGCTGCCTGGTGACTTCCGGCTCCCACTGCGCGCTCATGTCCAGCAGCGCTGGCCGGCCGGGGTAGGTGTCGCCGACGCGACACAGAAGCTCATGCGACGACCGCTGGACGGCATTGGCGACGGCTGCGGTCCGGCCACGCCGGCGGGGCGGGCGCGATTCGCCGCAAGTTGACACCGCGGCTCGGCGTCCGCCTGGCGGGCGACGCGGAACTGTCGGCTGGGGGCCGACGACGCCGGCGGCCCGGCTTCCTACTGTCGAGGTGCCCAGCGCCCACGACGGGATCGGCCTGGACGAGCAGGCCAGTCGGGGGCAGAGGAGGAGGCTATGGCCGTCATCACCATCCAGGGACTCACCAAACGCTTCGGGCCGGTCGTCGCCGTCGACGACCTCAGCTTCGAGGTCGACCAGGGCACCGTGGTCGGCTTCCTGGGCCCCAACGGGGCCGGCAAGACCACCACCCTACGCATGCTGCTCGGGCTGGTCGCCCCGACCGCCGGCAGCGCCAGGATCGACGGCAAGCCGTACCGGGAGCTTGCCGATCCCGTCCGCCACGTCGGCGCGGTGCTGGAGGCCTCCAGCTTCCATCCCGGCCGCAGCGCCCGCAACCACCTGCAGGTGGTCGCCACCGCCGCTGGCCTGCCCCGCAACCGGGCCGATGCGGTCCTGGAGCAGGTCGGCCTGGCGGGCGCCGCCCGCCGCAGGGTCGGCGGGTTCTCGCTGGGCATGCGCCAACGCCTGGGCCTGGCCACCGCCCTGCTGGGCGATCCCCAGGTGCTGATCCTGGACGAGCCGGCCAACGGCCTGGACCCCGAGGGCGTCCACTGGCTGCGCGGCCTGCTGCGCCAACTGGCCGACCAGGGCCGCACCGTGCTGGTCTCCAGCCACCTGCTGGCCGAGGTCGCCCAGACCGTCGACCAGGTGGTCATCATCGCCGCCGGGCGGCTGGTCACCCAGTCCACCCTGGCCGCCCTCACCGCCCGCACCGACCAGCTGGTGCGGGTCCGCACCCCCCAGGCCGAGACCCTGCGGTCGCTGCTGGCCGCCCAAGGCATCCACGCCGACCCCGACGGCGCCGACCAACTGGTCGCGGCCGGCACCACCCCCGAGGCCGTCGGCCAGATGGCGGCAGCCGCCGGGATCGTCATCTACGAGATGCGCGCCGAGCGCTCCAACCTCGAGGACGTCTTCCTCCAGCTCACCAGCCAGCAAGGAGCCTGACCATGATCCGTCTTATCCGTGCCGAGTTCACCAAGCTCGCCACCACCCGCCTCATCTACGGCCTGGCGGCCGTCATGGCGGCCTTCGGGGCCCTTACGGTGGTCGTCGGCGTCACCACCGCCGGCCAGCAGGGCAACCCGCCGCTGTCGGCCGACAGCCTGCCCATGCTCATCGCCGGCCCCGTGACGCAGCTGGCCCCCGCCGCGCTGCTGCTGGGCATCCTCGGCATGGCCGGGGAGTTCCGCCACCAGACCGTCACCCAGACCTTCCTGGTCACCCCCCACCGCGGCCGGGTGGTGGCGGCCAAGCTGGTCGCCTACCCCCTGGCCGGAATCGCCCTGGCGCTGGTCACCCTGGCGGTCACCGCCGCCGTCGCGGCCGGGTGGCTGGCCGCCAAGGGCATCACCCCATCGTTGCCGCCCGCCGGCGCGCTCGGCCGCATGGTCGGCGTGGCACTGCTGGGACCCGCGCTGTGCGGCCTGGTCGGCGTGGGCGTCGCCGCCCTGGTCCGCAACCAGGTCGCGGCGCTGGTCGGCGTGGCGGTCTGGGTCCTGGTGGTCGAGGGCCTGCTCATGAGCCTGCTCAACGCCCCCAGCCTCGGCAAGTGGCTGCCCTCCGCGGCCGCGGCCGCCCTCACCAACCCGGGCGGCGCCCAGCTCTCCCGGTTGGCCGGGACGCTGCTGCTAGCCGGCTACGCGCTGGCCTTGGCCCTGATCGGCACGCGGCTGGTCGTCCGCCGCGACATCACCTAACCGCCATCGTCCGGGCGCCGCCCACTCGCATGCGAGCAGCGGCGCCCGGACCCACACCCTCCAAGGAGCACGATCGTCATGCCTTCGCTCAGCACATGGAGGACGGTGACCACCGTGGCCGGCCGGCCCGGCGGCGTCACCCGGCAGGAGTCATGGCGGCTACTTGGCGTGCTGTTGGTTTGCCTGCTGGTAGCCGCCTGCAGCAGCCCCGACGGCCGACGGGCGACCGCCACCAGCCGCCAGCCGTCCGCCGCGCCAACCCAACGCGACTACTGGCCCACCGCCGGGTGGCGCACCGCCGCGCCCAGCCAGCAGGGCATGGACCCGCAGGTCCTGGACGACCTGGACACCCAGGTCCCCGAGCGCTACCCGCAGGTCCGCAGCCTCCTGGTCGTGCGCCACGGCTACCTGGTCTACGAGCACTACTGGCACGGGTTCGACGCCGCCGACGGCCAAGAGCTCCACTCCATCACCAAAAGCATCATCTCCGCGCTCGTCGGCATCGCCCTGGGCGACCACGACCTCAAGGGCCTGGACCAAACCGTCGGGGAGCTGCTGGCCGCCCACCTCCCCAAGGGTGCCGACCCGCGGCTTGGCACGGTCACCGTCCAGCAGCTGCTGACCATGACCGCCGGGCTGCCCGGCGATGACCAGTCCACCGGCGGTGACGTGCGGCTGAGCACGCGCTTGTTCCAAAGCCACGACTGGCTCGGGCACATCCTGGCCCGGCCGCTGGCCGACAAGCCCGGCACCAGCTTCGCCTACAGCAACGCCAGCTCCCACCTGCTGTCGGCGATCGTGGCCGACACCACCGGCCAGTCCACCCTGGCGGTCGCCCGCGCCAAGCTGTTCGGGCCGCTCGGCATCAACACCGACAACGCCTTCCAACCGCGGGCCGGCAAGCCGCCCACGCCCGCCCAGCTGCAGGCCTACCAGCAGGCCGCCGTCGCCTGGCCCCGGGACCCGCAGGGCTACCACTTCGGCTTCGGCGGGATCAAGCTGCCCGCCCGCGACCTGGCCAAGTTCGGCTACCTGTACCTCAACGGCGGCCGCTGGAACACCACCCAGGTGGTCCCCGCCGACTACGTGCGCGCCTCCACCCAACCCCACACCGACCTGCCCTGGGTTGGTGCCGGCGGAGGCTACGGCTACCAATGGTGGACCAGACACGTGGGCCAGCACGACAGCTTTGTCGCCGCCGGCAGCGGCGGCCAGCGCATCCTGGTCATCCCCGACCTGGACCTGGTGGTGGTCCTCACCACCGACGCCCAACAGCAGCTGGTGAACGCCGAGGACCTGGTCGACCAGACCATCACCCCCGCCGTCACCGGCTAACACTCGTTCAAGCAACCCAGCGCACACGCCACCAACACGAACACGAAACCGCCTGAGTCTCGATCCCAGCGGACCTGCGGCGGTCGTTGCCAGCGACAGCGCGGCCCGCCGATGCTGACCGCCACCTAACTCGCCAACGGATCTCCGCTAAGACAACGCATAACTTCGCCCCTTACGGTTGGCGGCGACCTGGCGAAACGGCGGGTCACACAGCGCTTCCCGCCGTCTGTTGACACCGAAGCGGGGCCATCTCACGAAGCGTGGCGGTCGAGCATGAACGGTGATGGGATGGGCCAAGTGCGGTCGTTGACGAGGCCTGCTTGAGAACGCCTAACTTTGCCCCTGACGGTCCGCAGCGACCTGCGCAAACGGCGCTCCGCACAGCGGTAGGCTGTCACTTACTCGCACGGAGGAAGTCAGGGGGTTCAAATCCCCTCACCTTAACCGCACCACTGATGACTAGCGGCAACGCTAGTGGTCGTTGGTTTGCGGTGTCCTTCCAGGCCGGAGGCTGCGCCCTTCCAGGTGAGGCCGACTCCTGTGCCGGTTCTGGCCGGCCGGCGCCGGCCTGTCAACCGGCGGCGCTCGCCTGCGGGTATTCCTCGCGGTAGCGTATCTGGGGTTTGCGCACCATCGGGCCACCTGGCCGGAAGGGTGGAACGCGGCCCAGGGCAGTTGAGTGGAGCAACCCTGATCCGGTCGTGGGGACGAAGGGGGCATGCCGGCCATGAGGGTGGACGCCTGGTCTGAGTGGGCGGGGACCGTCCCCGACGCCGCCGGGATGCCGCCTGTCCCGGTCGGCCCGCCGGAGCTGGACGACCTGCACCAGCTGATCGTGACCCGCGCGGCCCGGCTGACCGGTACCTCCGACGCGCTGCTCTGGCTGGTCGACCACGATGTCGGGCGGCTGGTGGTGCGGTGTGGGACCGGCCGCTTCTCCGCCGCCGTCGGCCGCAGCCTCGGCGAAGGTGAAGGGCTGGCCGGCCAGGCCTGGCAGACCGGCCGGCCGCTGGCCACGACCGAGCACCGGTCGCTGCTGGATCGGCCGCAGGAGCATGGCGGGCAACAGGATGTAGGGGCGGCGCTGTGCGTGCCGCTGGTGGAGGGCGGGTCGGTGGTCGGGGTGGTCGGGGTGGCCTGGAGCGAGCCGGGGCGGGTGGTCGACCAGGCCGAGTCTGAGCTGTTGCGCGGCTGGGGTGAGCTGGCCGGGGTCGTGCTCGCCCGCGCCGGGCGCCCGGACGCCGGGCCGGCCCAGAGCCAAGGGTGGCTGCCGGGGGACGTGGAGCGCTACCGGGCGCTATCCGAGCAGATCCCCGCGGTGCTCTACTCCGAGGTGCACACGCCCGAGGGCGCCCTCATCTACAAGAGCCCGCAGAGCCAGTGGCTGCTCGGCTACACCAGCGACGAGAGCATCCGGCTGGACTTCTGGAAGGCGGTGATCCACCCGGACGACCGCCAGTGGGTGTTGGCAGAGAACGAGCGCGTCGACGCCACCGGGGACCCCTGGAACGTGGAGTACCGGATCATCGCCAAGGACGGCCGGGTCGTGTGGCTCCGCGACCACGCGGTGCTGGTCCGCGGCGAGCACGGCGAGCCGGACTACTGGCAGGGCTACTTCATCGACATCACCGAGCAGAAGCAGGCCGAGGCGGCGCTGCGCCAGGCCTTGGAGCGGGAACACCAGGCGCTGGAGCGCGAGCGGCAGGCCGCCCGCCAGCTGCGGGCGCTGGACGAGATGAAGAACACCTTCCTGGACGCCGTCTCCCACGAGCTGCGCACCCCGCTGGCGACCGTGGTCGGGGTCGCCAAGACGCTCCAGCGGGCCGGGGCGAACCTGGCCCGGGAGGACACCGCCGACCTGCTCGACCGGTTGGTGGCCAACGCCGACAAGCTGGACCGGCTCCTCTGCGACCTGCTGGACCTGGACCGGCTGAGCAAGGGAATCGTAACCCCCCAGCGCAGCCGCACCGACCTGGCCGCACTCGTCGGCCGGGTCGCCCAGGAGTGGCAGCAGCGCACCGGGCGGGGGCTGGAGGTGACGGCCGAGCCGGTGGTGGCCTGGGTGGACTCGGCCAAGGTCGAGCGCGTGGTCGAGAACCTGCTGGCCAACGCCGGCCGGCACACCACGCCGGACACGCCGGTGTGGGTCACGGTCACCCGCCGGGACGACGGCGTGCTGCTCGCCGTCGAGGACGCCGGCACCGGCGTGCCCCAGGGGCTGCGGGCCGCCCTGTTTGAACCGTTCCGCCAGGGACCCGAGGCGGCTGCCCACGCGCCGGGGGTCGGCATCGGCCTTTCCCTGGTGGCGCGGTTCGCCGAGCTGCACGGCGGGCGGGCGTGGGTGCAGGACCGGCCCGGCGGCGGCGCGTCGTTCCAGGTCCTGCTCCCAGACCCCGCCGACCCGGCAACTGTCGGCGGCCAGCGCCTGGGCTGACCCGGTTGCATCTCAGGTCTGCCCGGCCAGGGCCTCCTCGAGCGCGGTGCGGGTGGCGGACCCCGGCCGGTCATTCTCGCGGTCATTCCACCAGGCCCTACTGCACCGAACTAGACCACACAGGCCAGAATCCCCGCCCAACCTGACCTGGCCAGACCCAACTGAACCGTAAAGACCAGAAGACGGGCAGTCATCTCCTAACATGGGTGACGGTTTCGGGCCGAATCGGGCTCTGGACACCAAAGGAAGCGGTCATCGACAACCGGCAGCCATGGTGGTGGTCCATCCCTACCTGTGTTGCCGGCTCACGTCGCCCATGAGCAGGCGGCCCGGCGGACCCAAGCGAGGGTCAGGGGCGCCGACCGCGGGTCCGGTCGAGCTGCCGGCGCTGGCGCTTGGTGGGACGGCCCGCACCCGGCTCTCGGTCGCCAACACCTGCCAGCGGATCGCGCGGCAGCGGCGGCGGGCTGCGGTCGATCAGGCAGGCGGCGGCCCGCTCGGCACCGACGCGCGTGTCGAGCAGCCCGGCCACCTCCACGACCCGCTCCCGGCCCCCGAGCCGGGCGCGGACCGTGTCGCCGACCTTGACCGTGGCGGCCGGCTTGGCCCGTACTCCATTGATCCGCACGTGCCCGGCGCGGCATACCTGCGCGGCGAGGGACCGGGTCTTCACCAGCCGCACCGACCACAGCCAGCGGTCGATCCTCGTGCCGTCCATCCCCCCGATGATGGCACGGGCAGGCGGCCAGCGCCGACGAGCCGGCCGAGTCGGAGCCGAAGCCCGGCCCGGTCGGCCAGCCGCGCGAACCGCTCGGGTCCAATCCCACGGTGGGTCATCGTTCCGCCGACCACGGATCCTGTTCTCGGCAACCCAGCCTTCAAGCACCAGGGTCCGGTCGACGATGCTGGAGTACCGAGCGCGCCCTATCCTGCTGGATGGGGCTCGGCCGAGCGCCTGATGTTCGAGTCCAGGTTCGCTGTCGCAGACCGCGAACCATTCTGCGACAGCCGCTCGCCCTCCCGCGCCGTCCCTTGAGGCTCCAACGATGAGGGGAACCTATGGCCTCTGCTGTGTGAAGCAAGAGCGCCCCCTACCCGCTCTGCTCGCCGCCCTTCTCCACAACGCGTCACCCCAGCTCAGCAGCCGTGACACTGAAGGCGGCGCGGTGCTGGGCGGGGCAGTTCGAGGCTGCTGTGCTGACAGCGCCGAGTCGCCCCGGGAGAACCTGGTGCCTGCGACCTACTCCTTGAGATCGAGGCTCGCCGAGCGGAGGGCGACCGCACGTGGGCGGCATGATGACCTCGGTCGGCCGCGCTGGTGTATCGAACTGGCAAGGGATCTAGGAGCGATCGGGTGGCGCTGCCTGACCGGTCGCGGTTGGTTGGTCGTTGGTTTGGAATCGGTAGCCCATGCCTGGCTCGGTGATGAAGTAGCGGGGGTGGGCCGGATCGGGTTCCAACTTGCGACGTAGTTGGGCGATGAAGACCCGCAGGTAGTTTGTCTCCTCCCGGTACTTGGGCCCCCACACCTCGTGTAACAGCTGCCGCTGGCTGACCAGCCTGCCGGGGTTCCGGACCAGCAGTTCGACCAGCTGCCACTCGGTAGGGGTTAGACGGACCTCCCTGCCGTCTCGTATGACCTGCTTGGCGGCCAGGTCGACGCGGAAGTCCGGGGTCTGCACGATCGAGACCTGCTCGTCGGTTGGGGTGGCCCGGCGGACAGCGGCGCGCAGGCGGGCCAGCAGCTCGTTGATCCCGAACGGCTTGGTGACGTAGTCGTCGGCGCCGGCGTCGAGGGCGGCGACCTTGTCGGCTTCGCGCTCGCGGACGCTCAGCACGATGATCGGGACCTGGGTCCAGCCCCGCAGGCCGTGGATCACCTGGAGGCCGTCGATGCCTGGGAGGCCGAGGTCCAGGACGACCACGTCGGGTTGCTGATCGGCCGCCGCCTTGAGGGCTTCCTCGCCGGTGGCGGCGAGGTCGACCTGGTAGCCGCGAGCGCGCAGGTTGATGGCGAGGGTGCGGCGGATCTGCGGCTCGTCGTCGACCACCAGCACGCGGCTCACGGGGTGGCTCCCTGGTCGGGCTGGCCGTCGGCGATAGGCAGGCTGATCCGCATGGTGAGCCCACCCCCAGGGGTGTCGTCGGGGGTGATCTGGCCGTGCATGGCGTCCAGGAATCCGCGGGCGACGGCCAGCCCGAGTCCGACGCCGCTGCCGCTGGCGTCACCCATGCGCTGGAAGGGCTGGAAGAGGTGGTCGCGGTCACCAGCAGGGATGCCGGGGCCGTGGTCGATGACCTGGAGTTCGACCCGGTCGCCGTGGCGGGCGGCGGTGACCTGGACCGGCTGGTCGGGTGAGGACCAGGCCAGCGCGTTGGCGACGACGTTGGCGACTGCCCGCTCCAGCAGACCGGGGTCGGCGTGGACGCGTGGCAGCGTCTCGGGCACGTCGACCTGGACGCCGCGGCCGTGGTCGATAAGGCTGGCGAGCGCGGCAGGAACCACCTCGTCCACTCCGATCGGCCGCTTGTGCAGGCTAAGCGCGCCGGTCTGCAACCGGGTCATGCCGAGCAGGTTGCCGACCAGGGCATCCAGCCGGTCGGTCTGCTGGTCGATGGTGGCCAGCAGCTCGGCGGTCGCTTCCGGTGGGAGCGCGACGTCGTCTTGGAGCAGACCCGTGACCGCGGTCTTGATCGACGCCAGTGGGGTGCGCAGGTCATGGGAGACGGCCGCGAGTAGCGCGGTGCGTAGCTGGTTGGCCTCGGCCAGCAGGGCCGCGTCGGCGGCGGCCCTGCTCAGCCGGCGGCTCTCCAGCGCCACGGCGAGCTGGTCGGTGAACGCTCGCAGGACCCGTCGGTCATCGCCGGTCAGGCGCCGGCCGGTGAGCGCCAGCATCGTCTGGGCGTCCAGCTCGACCGCGTCGGTGGCGTACTCGGGCCGGATCGGTGCCGTGTGCCCGGCGACCGCTTCGATCCGCCAGCCCTGCCGGTCCCGCCGCAGCAGGGCCACCGAGTCCAGCCCAAAGGTCACCTGGAGCTGCTCCACGAGCTCCGGCAGGGGGTCGTGGCCGTGCAACAGCGTGCCGCCCAGGCGAGCGAGTGCCTCGGCTTCGGCACGCGCCCGCGTCGCCTCCACCCTCCGCCGCGCCGCGAGGTCGACCAGCGCGCTCACGACCCCGGCGACCGCGATAAAGACGACCAAGGCCAGCACGTCGGCCTGCTTGGCGATCTGGAACCGGTGAAACGGCGGGGTGAAATACCAGTTAGCCAACAGGAAGGCCCCGACTGCAGCGGCTGCCGCCGGCACAAACCCTCCGACGACCGCCACAACCACCACCAGCAGCAGGTACAGCAGCAGCGCACTGGGCAGGTCGACCTGGCTGCGCAGGCCGGTCAGAACCACCGTCAGCAGCGGCAACCCCACAAGGGCAAGCAGCAGGCCGGCGGCCAGGCGACGGGCAGGCAGCCGCTCCACCCGAGCCAGCAGCCCGAAGACTGGCGGCCGGGCGGGTGCGGCCGAGGCGAGGTCCACCGGCCTCTCCATCGCGTCAGGCATGTGGCCATCCTCACCCCGGCCGGCCGGGTACGGCCAGCGTCCTGCCGAGGTGGCGAGTCTCGCGCTTAGGCGGCTGGGACGCGCCGCCACGCTGGACCGCCGGCGCCCCGGAAGGGGACGAGGGTGACGGTGACGCCGGCGAGCTGGCTCAACACCCGGAACAGGTCCCGGCCGGTCTGGTCGTGCAGCAACCGCCTCCAGAATCCGACATAGCCCCGGCGAGGCAGCAGCACGGTGATCTCGGTGTCGGGCCGGACCAGCTCGTACACGGCTCGTTCGGCGCAGGCAACCAGGTTGCGGTCCGGACAGTCGACCACCTCCAGCGGCACCGGCAGCCGCACCTTGGCCCACAGCGCCGCTAGTCGCCTGGCCGCCTCCGGGTCGGCCGCCACGTGCAGCGCGGTGATCGACAGCGGGTTGAGCTGGCGAGCGTACTGCAGGGCGCCGAGCGCAGCCCGGTCCAGCTGGTCCAGGAACACCACCACCTCGTGGCGGGGCTTGGGCGGCGCCAGCGCCTCTGACACCTCGACCTTGAGGGCGCTGAGCTCGCGCCCGTAGGCGTGGTTGGTGCGGCCCAGCAGGAACACCAACGCCGGCAGGGCGACCAGGACCATCCAGGCGCCAGCGGCGAACTTGGTCTGGATGATGTCACCCAGCACCACGAAGGTCGCCAGCGCCCCCAGCCCGTTGACCACGATGCCGTAGCGCCAGCCGCGCTCGCGCAGCCGCAGGTGACGGCGGGTCATGCCCGCCTGCGACAGGGTGAAGGAGGTGAACACCCCGATCGCGTACAGCGGCAGCATCCGGTTGTAATTAGCCCCAAACGCCACAATGACCGCGGCCGCGGCCACCGATAGGGTGATGATGCCGTTGGAGAACACCAGCCGGTGACCGCGCTTGGTGAACTGCCGCGGCAGGAAGGCATCTCCGGCCGCAAACGACGCCAGGCGAGGGAAGTCGGCATAGGAGGTGTTGGCCGCCAGGACCAGGATGGCCAAGGTGGCCGCCTGGAACAGGTAGAAGAACACCCGGCCCGCCGGCGAGGTGCCCAGCACCCAGCTCGCGAGCTGCCCAATGAGGGTCGGGTTACCACCCTGGTAGGGGCGCACGTGGATATGCACGGCCAGATAGCTGACGCCGACAAACAGCGTCCCGAGGATGGCGCCCATCGCGATCAGGGTCCGGCGGGCGTTCTGGGCCTCCGGGCGGCGAAACGCCGGGACGCCGTTGGAGATCGCCTCCACCCCGGTCAGCGCGGTGCACCCGGAGGCGAAGGCGTGCAGCACCAGCAGCAAGCCGACCGTGGCGGTCTGTGGCGGCAGCGGGGCCGTCTGCCCATCCGGGATCGGGGCCAAGTCGCCGGTGAGCTCGCGGACAAGCCCGACCAGCAGCATCAGCGCACAGGAACCCACGAACAGGTAGGTCGGAACGGCGAAGATGCGGCCCGACTCCCGCACCCCAGCCAGGTTGGCCCAGGCAATCAACGCAATCGCGGCCAGCGACAACGGCAGAATGAACCGCTGCAGCGGCGGGAACGCGGTGGTCAGCGCCGCGACGCCACTGGTCACACTGACCGCCACGGTCAGCACGTAGTCGATCAGCAGCGCTGACCCGGCAACCTGCGCCAGCCCCGGGCCGAAGTTGTCCCTGGTCACGATGTAGGCGCCACCAGCCGACGGGTAGGCGGTGATGGTCTGCCGGTAGGACAAAATCAGGATGGCCAGCAGCCCGCCGATCGCCAGCGCGACCGGGAACGCCAGCCCGGTCGCCACCGCCCCCGCGGCGACCAGGATCAGCATGATCTGCTCGGTGCCGTAGGCGGTGGAGCTGATCGCGTCCGAGGAAAACACCGCCAAGGCAACCAGCTTGCGCAGCCGCTCGTGCACCAGCCGGGAGGTCGGCAGCGGCCTGCCCAGCAGCGCCTTCTTCACCCGGTAGCCCAGCGACTGGTAGCCGATCGGCTCATAGACGACCGGCTGGCCCACCACGCCAGCCACGACCCGTTGCGCCACGCTCCACCTCACACCTCAACCAGCACCACAGCCTGCAAGACGGTTGTAGCGAGGCAACGAGCCACTGACCGGCGTCTTGACGACCCCTTAACGGCGGACAGCACATTCCTAACGAGTCCCTAGCGGATACCTCCACGCTCGACTGTTGCAGCGCGGTGAAACTGATCACGACGATCCGCGACCAGGAATGGCGGCGAAGCCGCAAGTCGGGTTCTGGGACGCGCACGTGGGAGTGCCAGCCTGATTCGGAGATTCCCGTGGACTTGTTGCAGCAGCAAATGACCACCGTGCTGTTGTGTTGGCCGTTACTGCTGCTGGCTGATAGCTCTTGAGCCACCTTGATTGTGAGGGACTT
>Ga0307278_10000674_pt1 | contig 16784 bp, 13 predicted proteins | sample ER_DNA_117_FD_194482 | JGI IMG/M metagenome (GOLD analysis project Ga0307278, IMG submission 194482) | Bulk soil microbial communities from the East River watershed near Crested Butte, Colorado, United States - ER_DNA_117 | ecosystem: Environmental > Terrestrial > Soil > Floodplain | place... | reverse complement strand
GGCGTGAAGCCGTGGATGTATTTGCTCTTCCAGGCCTGGCTCGTGTGGGTGAGCAGGTACTGGATGTAGATCGGCCCGTTCGAATGGCCGACGAGGTGGACGGGACGCCGGCCGTTCTCGCGGTAAGTCTGCTCGATGAGGTGCTTGCTCCGCTGCAAGAAGCCGCCCATGTCCGGCGTCAGTCGTGCGTCATAGCCCGCGACTCGGATGTCCTTGTCGCGCGTGTAGCCGACGGCCTCCAGCGCGTCATACATCGGCTCGTAGAACGGCGCACTGGCCGCCTTGCCGTAGTCAGGGATGGAGACGGTGACGCCGCGCTGCTCGTGGAACCGGAGGCGCATCGGCTTGTGGGAGTGGCGGTCGTAGCGGAGCGTCATGAGCTCGTCGCGGCAGACCTGCGAGAAGGCCGGGCCCGGGTCCTCAAAGACGAGATCCTCGAAGGTGCCCGAACGCGCGCAGTCCGGGTCTGTGGTCTGGTGCTCGACGGTGAAGGTGAGCCGGGTGAAGTGCCAGGCGGGAAAGAGGACGATCGGCGTCACGCCCGGACCGGCGGGTTTCGCGGCCGCCGTTGCGGGCATCAAAAGCAAGAGCCCGGCGACGATCAGGGCAACCCGCACAGCGAGCACGCGCACCGACCCGCCCAAGCCGTTCATCCAGGCCTCCCCAAACCATCCCGGCAGCGCGTGAGGCGTTGACTCTAGGTCGGATCGGCATCGTGCTCAAGACCCTCGCGGGGGGGACACCGTCGGCGTTCAACACCTGCCCAGACCGCTCACCGGGCCCGTCGCCCGATGCGGCCTCGGGCTTGAAGCCCAACGCGCAGAATCCGTTGCCGTGACGCCGACCGGTTTGCGCTGCTCGGCTGCCCGAGCGGCCCGTCGCGACAATGCGGGCGGGCCAGGACCGGCTACGGCGTTGGGCGCTGCCGGGTCATCGGGTCGCCTCGCTGACGCCGTGGACGAGGGTGACGGCGGCCTGGCCTGGGCTGTCAGGGTGGCGACTCCGATCAGCCCGAAGAACACCGTGGGAGCCGTGCTGGCGACGACCACGCAGAGTTTGCGGCCGCCGTGGTGATGACCACGTCGCCCGTGACCTCGTCGGTCCGCAGGTACGCCTCGGCCGCGGCGGCCGCAGCGCGAGCAACGGCGAGGGGGTGGCTCCCCCGTGATCGCCAGCGGCACCCGGATGGCCTGCCCGCCAGCACGCCTGGCTTCAGCGGCGAGAATATCGGCGCGCTGGATAGCGCGGATCTTCACGCCGCCGTCCACCACCAGTCGACCACCTTCAGCAGGCCGACGACGGTGCCCACCCACCGCTCGTCGGTGCGGGATCGACGCCGGCGCGGTGCAGGATGGCCCACACCGTGCTGGCTGCGATCCTGCCCTTGCGGCCGAGGCGGCACCGCTCGCCGTGGACGCGGCGGGACCCCAGGTCGGCTTCTCCCCGGCAAGCCGCACCGCCACAGCGCGGATCCCGTCACAGATCCGCGGACGGCCAAGCCGGCGTGCGTCGGTCCACCGGCGAGCGCTTGGTCGTCCCGACGGCCCCGCTCGAAGAACCGGCGCCCCTGTCGCATCCCGCTGCGGCGAGACGAACACGTCGATGACCTGGCCGAATTGGTCGATGGCGCGGTAGACATACCGCCAGCGCCCGGCGACTTTCACATACGTCTCATCTGCCTGCCAACGGTCGCCGACGACGTGGCGGCAGGGCCGGGCTGCGTCAGCCAGCAGCGGCGTGAAGCGCTGCACCCAGCGGTAGATGGCGACGTGGGCGACTTCGATGCCGCGTTCGGCGAGTAGCTCCTCCACGTCACGGTAGGACAGGCCGAAGCGCAGGTACCAGCGGACCGCGAGCACGATCACATCAGATGGGAAGCAGAAGCCGGCGAACGCCGACCGTGCGATGGGAGCGGGGCAGGGATGGCGGGTTCTCATGGCAGCAGTCTGCCTGCTCCCGGCGCCCTCACCGCAGATACAACAGCGCCCCTCCGCTGGCAGGTGGAGTCCGCCTCCGCGCGCAGGCGGAGGCGAAAGCAGGACAGCGCCACCGACGCGTGGAGCGGCCGGGCGACCATCTCCGCCGGCATGTGGAGCTGAGAATCCGGCACGGGGCCGAAGACGAGGCTGGCCGGTGTGCCTACCGTCGGAACGGCAAGCCGCGGACCGCGAGGCAGGGCCGCAGCGGCTCTGCTGCAACCCGATGCCGTCAGGCGCAGAGCGAGGGGTCGCCATGACCACCGTGGAACATCTGGCTACCGCCAGGCGCCAGCGCGTGCCACTGCGGACCTACGTGGACTATCGCCTTGGCCGGGACCAGCCGTGGTGGCGCCAGTCCTACAACCTGGTCGCGCGGCCCCTGACCGCACCGTCCTTTGCGGCATTCTGGCGCTCCTGGAACCCGGTCTGGGGCTACTACCTCTACTACTGGTCCTACAGGCCGGCCCGGCGCGTGCTGCCGCATCCGGCTGCGGTGATGGTGACCTTCACCGCCAGTGGGCTCGCTCACAACCTCCTCGCCGCCGCCATGAGCCGCCACTTCAACCCCTTCGTGACCGTCTGGTTCCTGGTCTACGGGGCGGTCGTGGTGGTGAGCGAAGCGCTGCGCATGGACCTGTCGCGCCTGCCGGCGCCGGCCAGGGTCGTGGTCAACCTCGCCTACCTCGTCGGCTGCTACGAGCTGGTCAGCCCACTTCTGCCCCACTAGCCCCACGACCTCAGCGCGGGGCTGCGCGGTAACGACCCGCAGCCCCGCTCTTCTCCTCATGCGCAAGCAGGGAGCTGGTGATGACTCCGCGCGACACACCGCCCGGCACGGCCTCGGCCCACGGACACGCCGGCCCGCGTCAGACGCTGCCGGCCGGGCCGCCGCACGGCGGCGCACCGGCCAGGCGCCACGACCTCGACTGGCTCCGCGCCGCGGCGGTCCTCGGCGTGTTCGCGTTCCATGCCGCGCACCCGTTCGACCTGTTCGACTGGCACGTCAAGAACGCTCAGCGAAGCTTCGCGCTCACGCTGCTCCTCGGCTTCTTCAGCCCGTGGGGGATGGGGCTGATGTTCCTCCTCGCCGGCGCCGCCAGCCGGCTTGCGCTGCAGTCACGGACCGCCGGCCAGTACCTCGGCGAGCGCTGCCGGCGGCTGGCCGTCCCGTTCCTGGCCGGCAGCGCGCTCCTCACCCCGATCCAGGCCTATCTCGAGGCTGTCCACCAGCGCCGCTGGACCGGGTCGCTCCTCGCCTTCGTTCCGAGCTACTGGCGGGACCTGGCGGGACGCATGTGGAGCTTGGAGCGCGGCGCCACGCCCGCCTGGTTCGGGGCGCTCGGCTACCACCTGTGGTTCCTCGGCTTCCTGTTCGCCTTCTCAGCCATCGCGCTGCCGCTGTTCCGGTACCTGGAGCGCGGCCGCGGACGGCGCCTGGTCTTGCGGTTGGCCGCCCGGAGCGGCCGGCCGGGTGGGGCGCTGCTGTTCGCCGTCCCGGTCGTGCTCGCGCAGGCAGGGCTGCGCGCCGTCGCCCCCGGCGAGCACGACTGGGCTGACTTCGTCGGCTACCTGGCCTTCTTCGTCGCCGGCTACGTGCTGGCCACGGACCAGCGCCTCACCGCCGCGGCACGCCGCGACGGTCCCGTCGCGGCCGTGGTGGGCGTCGCCGCGTTCGTCGCCCTGGTCGCGACGGACTTCCCGGCCTGGTTCCAGCGGTGGACGGCCCACCCCGGCTACTCCTGGGACTACCTGCTGATGACCAGCCTGTTCGCGGTGGACGCGTGGGCGTGGACCATCGTCGCCGTCAGCCTCAGGATGCGGTCCAGGCGGTTCCAGGCGCCCCTGCCGCGCGCGATCGGCGAGCTTGCGCTGCCGTTCTACGTGCTCCACCAACCAGTGATCCTCGCGATCGCGTTCTTCGCGGTGCAGGCGCGCGCCGGCATCCCCGCGAAGCTGGCTCTCGTCCTAGGCAGCTCGTTCGTCACCACCACGGGCCTTTGCCTGGTACTGGTCCGCTCCCGCGGGCTGCGACGGGTTCTCGGAGTGAAGCCGGCAACCAAGCTCGCCAGCAGCGACCACTAGGCTGCTCGTACCCCCCAGACCGGATCCCGTGGGCGGAGCCCGGCCACGGCCGGGCTGCGGGTCGTCGCCTGCCCCCACCGGCGCCCCGGGGACCGTTGTCGCGGGTCGTCCGCTACGGACGCCACAAAGCGGTCGGGATGGGACGGCAGGCGGCGCGTCGCAACAGCCACAGCCGCGCGCCGGCGGCGACGGCCAGCACCAGCACGCCCACCGCCTCGATGGCGGCGTAGACGGCGGTCAGGAGCTCGGTCACGCCAAGGGGGCGTCCAGCGCCGACCCGCTCGACCACGGTGTGCCACACCGACAGGAACACCCCAGCGACGGCGGCGAGCGCGGTCGCCCAGACGAGCGGATGGCGGCGCGGGCCAGCCCGGCCGTCCAAGGCCCGGCCGGCGACGGCGACCAGTCGGGGAACAGCCCACCCGTGCGAGGCTGGACCGGCTGCTCGCCCGAGTCGTCCGCGTTGGCCACGTAGATGCCGTCAAGGCCGATGCCGGCCGGGTCGGGCAGGTGGCTCCCGCGGCTGGTGCGGAAGACGATCCGGCTGCCGTCGGGCGACCAGCTCGGGTCGAAGTCGCTGCCGTCCCCCGAGTGGGTGACCTGGCGGCGGCCGGAGCCGTCGGCGTTCATCACCCAGAGGTCGCCGTCCACCCCGTTGTAGGCGATCCGGCCCGTGAGGCCGGTGGCCGGCTGTTCGGCCGCCGACGTTGCAGGTTCGGCGGCGCGGGTTCGTGGCCTTGGTGGCAGCCGCTCAGCAGCAGGAGGGCGGCGAGCGCGGCAAGGAAGCGCCGGCTCATGGTCGTGGGCGCATGGCTGCTCCGGTGGGCGCTGCTCTGGTCACGGTGCGGTCGGCTGCCACCTGGCGGCGCTGACGACGGTCATGCCGGTGGCCACGCAGGCGGCCTGCCGGCCGTGGCTGTCGGCGAGGTAGAGGTTGCCGTCGCGGACGAAGCTCAGCCGCGTGCCGTCCGGCGACCACGCCGGCGCGCTGTCCTTGCCGCCCCTGGTCACCGCGCGGTCCCCGGTGCCGTCGGCGCGCATCACGCGGATCACGCCGTCGCGGGCGTAGGCGATGCGACCGCCGTCCGGCGACCACACGGGCGAGTACTCGTAGGCCGCACTGCTGGTGAGCCGGTGCAGGCCCGACCCGTCGGCGTTCATCACCGCGATGTCGTCGTTGCCGGCGCCGCCGTAGGTGGTGAAGGCGATGCGTCGGCCGTCCGGGGAGAACGCCGGCTCGTCGTCGGCCGCCGGCGTGGTCGTCAGCCGTCGCGCCCCGGTGCCGTCGGCGCGCATCAGGTAGAGGTCGGCGGCGTCCTCATCGCGGCGCGACACGTAGGCGATCCGGCGGCCGTCGGGGAACCAGGCGGGTTGCTCCATGGGCCGTCCACGCGCCAGGTCGGTGTCGTGCCTGCCGTCGACGTTGACCAAGTGGACGCCGGGCGGCGGCGATTCCGCCTGCGGCGACGCCACGTAGGCGAGCCGCCTGCCGTCCGGGGACCAGCTCGGGTCCAGCTCGCCGTCGGGTCCGTTGGTGAGCCGGCGCAACCCGGTTCCGTCGGCACCTACCAGGTACAGGTCGCCGGCCTGCCCGTCCTGGCCGACCGCGGCGAAGGCCAGGCGCCCGCCGCCGCGTGGCAGGCGGCCGGAGTGGCCGCACGGCGGGCTGGTTGGCTCCCCCGGCATCCGTTCGGCCGCCGCCACACCGGGATGGTGGTGCAGCGTGCTCGGCGTCGCCAGCTGCCCGGTGGCGTCCTTGCGCCGCAGGGTCAGCTCGAACTCGATCACCCCGGTCTGCTGGATCTTGAAGCCGACCAGGTCCGGTACGCGCAGGCCGAAGTCGTCGCGGCGGATCTGCAGGCTGCCGGCCGCCTGGATGGTCGCGCCGTCCCAGCGGGCCTGGGCCGGGAAGACCACCGGGCGGGTGACGCCGTGCAGGGTCAGCTCGCCGGGCAGCCGCAGGTCGAGGACCCGGCCCGCGAGGCGCCGTGGCGGGAGGCCGACCGGGACCGGACGGGTCAGCGCGAAGGCGGCGGTCGGGAAGCGCTCCAGCTCCAACCCGTGGTCGCGCATGGACTGGTCACGCTGCTGCTGGTCGGTGTGCAGCTGGCGCATGTTCACGGTGAGCCGTGCGGCGGTGATGGCGCCGCCGCCGATCGTGACCGATCCGGCGACCCCTGTGGAGCGGCCGACGGCGTCGTTCGGCGCGGCGACCGTGGCGACGTGTTCGCGGATGCGAAAGCCGACGAAGCCGCCGTCCTGTTCGGCGATCACCCACTCGCCGTCCGGGGTGCCGCCGACGGGCACGCGCCCGGCGGTCGGCCGCAGGGTGGCCTTGGGCGGAGCCCCTGGGCTCAACGCCGCCAGCAGCCCGTAGCCGCCGACAGCCAGCGTCGCGACCACGGCCGCGACGACCACGCCCACCCGGACCATCCGGCTCCTGTTCATCTTCAGCCTCCCTGCTTCGCGCGCGCGGCTCGTCGCATCGCGTCGGACCTAATAGACCGGGACGCCGGCGGTGGTTCCCGCCGCGCTGGCTCGACGCTAGGCTGACGGGCCGGCCGCGTCGTCAGCTGCCGGCGTGATGTCGGGTTCCGCCGCACGGTCGAGGCGGTCGCACGGCTCCAGACCGCGGTGGTGGTGCGCAGTGCGTGTGCCTCCACCGCCGGGTGGAGGCGCGCCTCGGCTCGCGGGGGGATGACCACGGCCGTTGCCTGGGCTACGGTCTGGCCATGGACGTTCAGCCGCCGCAGCGGCGTTGGCTGCCAGGGCTTCGCCCGCAGGTCGCCGACGACCTGCTGGGCGCGACGGTGGCTGGGTTGCAGCTGGTGCTGCTGCTCGGCGTCCGCGGGTACCAGGGAGGTCGGCTGCGCTACGCCGAGCCCGGCGCGCTGGCCGTCGGGCTGGTGGTGGCCCAAGGGCTGCCGCTGGCCTGGCGGCGTCGGCGCCCCCTGCCGGTGCTGGCGGTGGTGCTCGTCGCCAACACCGCCTACTACGCGCTCGGGTTCCCGCAGACCGGCTTCGACCTCGGCCTGCCGGTCGCGCTGTACTCCGCCGCGGCGTACACCGGGCCGCGGGTCTCGCTGCTGGCGGCGGCGGCGACGGTGGCGCTGTTCATCGGCCTGTTCGCGCTGCGCGTTGGCCCATTCTGGGCGACGGTGCCGGCAAGCTTCGTGGCCTGGCTGGTGGCGATCTTCGCCGCGCTGTGGGTCTGGGGCCGGTACGTGCAGGTGCGGCGGGCGTACACCGCCGAGCTGCTGGACCGCGCCGTGCAGGCCGAACGCGAGCGGGAGGAGCAGACCCGCCGCGCCATCGCCGCCGAGCGCACACGGATCGCCCGGGAGCTGCACGACGTGGTCGCCCACCACGTCGGCGTGGCGGTCATCCAGGCCGGCGCGGGCCGCCGGCTGCTGGACAGCGACCTGGAGCAGGCCCGTGCGGCACTGGTCGCCGTCGAGGCTGCTGGCCGGCGCGCGCTGACCGCGATGCCGAGCCTGCTGCGCGCCCTGCGCAGCGACCAGGCCGACGAGACCCGCGCCCCGCAGCCCACCCTGGACGACCTCGACGGGCTGGTCGTCCAGGTCGCCTCGGCCGGCCTGCCGGTGGAGCTGCGGGTCGAGGGCAGCACGCGACCGTTGCCGGCCGGGGTAGACCTGTCGGCCTACCGGATCGTGCAGGAGGCGCTGACCAACGCCCTCAAGCACGCCGGTCCCGCCCACGCGCAGGTGACGATCTGCTACGAGCCGGATGCCCTGGCCGTGACCGTCCTCGACGACGGCGCCGGCCCGCGACCGGACACCACCGAAGGCGGCCACGGCCTGGTCGGCATGCGCGAGCGGGTGGCGTTGTTCGGCGGCCGGCTGCAGGCCGACGCCCGCCCCGACGGCGGCTTCCGGGTGGCCGCCCGGTTCCCCCTGGACGCTGGCCCCACCGCGCAGGCCGCACCATGACCATCCGCACCTTGCTCGCCGACGACCAGGCACTGGTCCGCGCCGGGTTCCGCATGGTGCTGGAGGCCGAGCCGGACATGCGCGTGGTCGGTGAGGCCGCCGACGGGCGCCAGGCGGTCCAAGCGGCCCGGCGGCTGCGCCCGGACGTGGTGCTGATGGACATCCGCATGCCGCTGATGGACGGCATCCAGGCGACCCGGGAGCTGACCCGGACGGGCGCCAGCGGTGCGCCGGTCAACGTGCTCATCCTGACCACCTACGACCTGGACGAGTACGTGTTCGCCGCGCTGCGGGCAGGGGCGTGCGGCTTCCTGCTCAAGCACGCCTCCCCGGAGGCGCTGGTGGAGGCGGTTCGCACCGTCGCGGCCGGCGACGGGCTGATCGCGCCCTCGGTGACCCGGCGGCTGATCGCAGAGTTCGCCCGCAGCCCGACCGCCTCCATCCGGCCGCCCAAGGAGCTGGACCGGCTGACCGAGCGGGAGCGGGACGTGCTGGGGCTGGTCGCGCGCGGCAAGTCGAACGCCGAGATCGCCGACGAGCTGGTGGTCGGCACCGCCACGGTCAAAACCCACGTCGCGCACGCGTTGACCAAGCTTGGCCTGCGCGACCGGGTCCAAGCGGTCATCTACGCCTACGAAGCCGGCCTGGTCCACCCAGGCTCGAGCTGACCGGCCAGGCGGGGCGGTGGCAGATCGAACGGACGCCAAGGCAGGTCGTGAGGCCGCTTCAGCTCGCGGCGATCCGTAGCACCGTGCCGGGATCTGCGACCGACACCCAGATCGCGCCTTCGGTTGCCGCGACGTCGATGGGGTGACCGCCGACGGCGACCGTCTCAACCGCTTGGTTGGTGTGCTGAGCCGGCGGCCACTGCAGCGGGCCGCGTCCTTGGGAAGCGGCGGCGACGTGACGTATGGTCGCTTCGAGCCGCGGAAGGTCCAGCGAGGCGCAGGGGGCGTCGCGTGGCAAGGAACGTCGGCGCCGGCCCGGAGGGCGGCCTGCTCGGCCGCTCCACAGAGCTCGAGAGGTTCCGGTCGGCCGTGCAGCAGGTCAGCCGCGGAGCTGGCCAGATGCTCGTGGTGACCGGTGAGGCTGGGATCGGTAAGACACGCCTGATGGCTGAAGGGCTTGACGCCACGTCGCGGCTGGGCGTCCAGGTCTTCCGGGGTGCCGCCCTGGAGCTGGAGCGCCGGTGGCCATTCGGTGCGATCGCCGACTGCCTGGCCATCCGCCGGTCGGTTGGAGACGGCAGGCGAGCAGAGATCGTACGGCTGCTGCGGGAGGAAGCGCCCCAGGGTGACGGCGAGAGCTGGTTCGGCGACACCCCTTCCACCGAGTTTCGAGTTGTGGAGCTATTCGTCGACCTGGTCGAGGAACTGAGCGCTCGCGCGCCGGTCGCGTTGGCGGTAGAGGACCTGCAGTGGGCCGACCCGTCGACCCTGCTGGTGCTGCACCGCCTTGGCCGGCGTATCGGCCAGCTTTCGGTGCTGCTGATGGGCACGGCCCGCCCCGTCCCTAGGTCGGCGGAGCTAGAGGCATGCCTTGCGGGGATGCGGGCGCACGGGGCGACCGAGCTGCTGCTCGGACCGCTCGACGGGGTGGCCGTGGCCGAGCTGGTCGAGGAGCTCGTCGGTGGCGCACCGGGTCCCAATCTGCTGCGCCAGGTCGCAGGCGCAGGCGGCAACCCACTGTTCGTGACCGAGTTGGTCGCCGCGCTCCAGCGCGACGGCTCGATCAAGCACGCGGAGGGGACGGCCGAACTCGCAGCTGTCGGCATCCCACCGTCGCTGCCGCTAACGATCCTGCATCGGCTGAGCTTCCTAGCACCCACCACGCTGGAGGTGCTGCGGGTGGCCTCGATCCTCGGTACCGCCTTTGCGGTCACTGATCTGTCCCGTGTGCTCGGCCGGCCAACCGCCGGGCTGCTGGACGCGATAGACGAGGCAATGTCCGGGCGCATCCTCGACCGGCGCGGGGTCGAGCTCGCGTTTCGCCACGACCTCATCCGTGAAGCGCTCTACCATGACCTGCCTGCTGCAGTCCGCCGTGGGCTGCACCTTGACGCAGCCCACGCCCTTGCCGGGGCGGGCGCGCCCCCCGAGCAGGTCGCCGAGCACCTTATGCGGGGCGCGTCGGCTGGCGACACCCAGGCCGTCGCCTGGCTGCAGCAGGCCGCTCGTCGGGCCGCACCGCGCGCCCCTGCCGTCGCCGTGGATCTGCTGCAGCGGGCCCTTGAGCTCAGCCCCTTGGCTGATCCCAACCGAGACGCTCTCCTCGCCGAGCAGGCGGTCAGCCTGATGTGGTCGGGCCGCCTGGCCGACGCGGAGGCCAGCTGCCGCGAAGTGCTCGGCCACGCTCATGACCCGACGCTGGACGGCACCCTGCGGCTTTGCCTGTTGCAGGCACTGGTCGGTCGGGGACGGCTGGAGGAGGCGCTGCGCGAGGCGGACGCGGCCACCGCCTCCCCGACCCTGTCCGAGGTCGAACGGGCTCGGTTCGAGGCATTCAGGGCCATGGCCCAGACATCCTCGGGGCAGCTCGACGCGGCGGCGCGGACGGCGGCGCTTGCGCAGGCGGCAGCCGAGCAGGTCGGCGACGATCTGGCAGGTGCCATCTCGCTGGCGAGCCTGGCGCTGGTGACCAACCTCGGAGGCGACTTCACCGGCGCGCACGCGCTCGCGGAGGAGGCCGTGGAGCGCGGCGACCGCAGCAAGGGGCTGCAGGCACATCGCTTCCCACTCAACCTTTTCCTCGGTGGCTTCCTGCATGATCTCGACCGGATCGACGAAGGCCAGGCGGCCCTGCAGCGTGGCCGCCGCCTCGCCGAGGAGCTGGGCGCCAAACGGGAGCTCCCCCTGTACTACTGGGCTCTGGCGCAGGGCTGCTTCTGGGCTGGCGAGTGGGACGATGCCCTCGCCGAATGCCAGGCCTGCCTGCAGCTGGCCGACGAGTACGGCATGCGCCTGCACGGAACCCTGTTCAGCCACAGCATCCGCGCCCTGATCTCCCTCCACCGCGGCGACCTGCCGGCAGCCGAGCGCGCCGTGGCGGCGGCCGAGCGCGAGCTGGAGGCGACCGGGCCCCAGCTGGGGTTCGACTGGCTGCTGTGGGCCCGCGCGCTGGTGCTGGAGGCTCTGGGACAGCCCGAGGCGTCACTGGCCACGCTCGGCCGGGCATGGGAGATGTGCGCCGACGGGGGATGGCTCGCGACCCTGCCCGTCCTCGGCCCGGACATGGTCCGCCTCGCCCGAGGCGCCGGTGACCCCGAACGCGCCGAGCAGGCAACCAGCGCCGTGGAGGCCATTGCGGCACGCAACCGCGACGTGGCGACCTTGGCCGGGGCGGCGCTGCGCTGTCGCGGGTTGCTGGAGGACAACCCGGAGGTGCTGCTGCGGGCGGTGGCCGCCTACCGGGCAGGGCCCCGCCCGTTGGCACTCGCGCTCGCCTGCGAAGACGCGGCCGTGTCGCTGGGCCGTGCGGGAAGCGTGCTGCGGGCGCGCCCGCTCCTGGATGACGCCATCGACCGGTACGAACGCCTGCAGGCCTCGTGGGATGTGGCGCGGGCGGAGGCGCGGCTGCGTGCGCTGGGCCTGCGACGGGGACGCCGAGGACCCAGGAGACGGCCAACAAGCGGTTGGGACAGCCTCACCCAGACCGAGCTGAAGATCGCCCGGCTGGTCACCGATGGGCTGTCCAACCCCGAGATCGCCGAGCGCCTGTTCATCTCGCGGGGCACCGTCCACACCCACGTGTCCCACGTTCTCGCCAAGCTCGGGCTCAGGTCACGGGTCGGGCTGGCCGCCGAGGCCACTCGGCGGGGCGTCTGAGCCCTGCTGTGGCTCAATGAGGTCGGCGAGGACCGAGAGCAGCTGCAGCCAGCCGACAAACGGTCTCGGTGGCTGATCTGCCCCAGCCGCCCGACCGGCCACCGGGGTGTGATCGTGCACCCAGATCGTGATGACCATGGCCGCAGGCTAGACCGGTCACCACGGAGAACATCTACCGGTTGGTAGATGTTTCGGTCGCTCGTCCCCGCCACGCTGGTCGGCACAGCCACACGGCGAACCCGGCCGCCTCAACCACCACCCTCCGCCGCGGTTCCTGCCACCCCAGGAGCAGGACCAGTCTCGGACCCACGTGGCTGGAAGCGGCCACTACCTCCAGCGCGACGAGCCGAACCTCGTGGTTGCAAGCATCGAAGGGATCCTCGGAACGCTTGGGAGTGTCGGATGAACCGGACGGTGCCCGAAGAGGAGGAAGCAATGAACGGGCAAACCGACGACGTGGTGCTGCAGGACGCTGTGCTCGCCCTGAGCAGCGGTCATTGGGGTGCCGGGGAGTACGGGCGATGGCGCGGCGCAGGCCGGCGATCATGAGCCGGTCACCTCAGCGGCGGGCGGCGCTCGCCCTGGTCGCGCTGCTTGTCCTTGCCGCGTGTACCGCTTCGGCGAGGCCGGGCGCCGGACCGGCAGGTCACTCGTCGCCACCAGACCCGCCGGCCTCACGTGCGGCGTCGCCGTCGACCGCTCCACCATCGCGGCGGCCGGAGCAGATCCGACTGTACGGGCGGATCGCCTTCGCCGCCGACCGCCGCGGCAACGTCGACATCCAGCTGCTCGATCTCCCAAGCGGCCGGTCGCGCCGCCTCACCACCAGCCCGGCCGCGGACCTGTCGCCCACCTGGGCACCGGAGGGGACGCGGCTCGCCTTCCGATCCGACCGGGACGGCAAGGACGACATCTACGCAATGAACGCCGACGGCAGCGGGCAGCACAACCTCACCCGCAACGGGGCGTCGGACTACTCCCCGGCATGGTCGCCAGACGGCAAGCAGATCGCGTTCGCCACCGGCCGGGGCGACCCGACCGGCAGCGACGTCTGGCTCATGGATGCCGACGGATCCCACCCGCGGCCCTTGGTCCGGCAGCGCGGCATCGACGAGTACCCCGTGTGGTCCCCTGATGGATCTCGGCTGGCCTTCGGCTGCACACTCGGCAAGATCCTGCCCTCGGGCGTCGGCGACTTCGAGGTCTGCGTCGTCAACGTCGACGGCACCGGGCTGCGCCGCATCACGGACACCCCGGGGATCAGCGCCGCCGGCGGCTGGTCCCACGACGGAATCCGGATCGTGTTCGCCTCCAGCCGCGACCAGGACCCAGCAGGCGTCAGCCCCTGCGGCGACCTCTTCACGGTCGCCGCGGACGGCGCCCAACTGGCCAGGCTCACCGACGGGCCAGCCAGGGACTGCCAGCCGTCCTTCACCCCCGACGGCCGCTACGTCCTGTTCTCCTCCGACCGGGCCCATCCCGGCGGCGACAGCGACCTGTACGTGATGAAGCCGGCCGGCTCCACCATCACCCGGCTCACCAACGCCGACAGCGAGGAGCAGGAGCCGGCCCTGTCGCCCTGTGGAGGTGCATGCCAATGAACCGGACGGCCGACTCCACCCGCTCCTCGACCCGTCTACTCCACCAGCCGATGGGGCTGCTCTGGGCCTACGTCGGGCTGACCTTCGCCCTGGCCTGGGCGGCCTGGATACCGGCGGCGGCGCTGTTCCACCACGCCCACCGGCCGGCGTTGCCGTCAGTTACCGGCGGGCTGGTGGTGCTGCAGACCCTGGGCGCCGTCGCGCCGACCCTCGCCGCCTACCTGGTGCTGCGGGCCAGCGGCCGCCGCGACCTGATCGGCTGGATCGGCGGTCGCTACCGCATCTGGCGCGTCCACCCCGGCTGGTACCTGACGGCCGGGCTGCTGACCCCTGCGATCACGCTCGTCTCGGTGGGGGTGCGCACCTTGGCCGACCCCCAGTTCCAGGTCGCGCCGGGCTCCCCCCTGGGCGAGATGCTGGGTGAACTGGGAATGGTCGGCGTGGCGCTCGTCTTCCCGCTGCTGATCCTGGGCCAGCTGCCGTCCAGCCCCCTGCTGGAGGAGTTCGGCTGGCGGGGGTTGATGCTGCCGCTGCTGCAAGGCCGCTGGAACGCGCTGGCGTCCTCGGTGGTGCTGGGGGTGGTGTGGGGAGTGTGGCACCTGCCGCTGATGGTGGCCCATGGCGACCCGATCGTCCTCTGCCTGCTGCTGATCGTCCCGCAGACGGTGCTCATGACCTGGGTGGTCAACAGTGCTGGGGGCAGCATGCTGCTGGCGATGCTGTTCCACGCCGGCCTCAACACCGCGCTCACGACGTTGTATCCGGGCTCTTGGTCGCTGGTCGAGATCGTGCTGACCTGGCTGGTGGCCGTGGCGGTCGTGCTGTGGTGCGGGCCTGGTGATCTCGCCTGGCGCGAGCGCGTCCAGTTCCCTGAGGGAGGTGACCGTCATGTCCACGCTCCGCCTGCGGGCCGGACGCAGGGATGAAGCGCGGCGGTTGAGCGATCTGGCGTTGCGGTCCAAGGGCCACTGGGGCTACGACCAGACCTTTCTGGATGCCTGCCGGGCCGAACTAACCCTGAGGCCCGAGGAGGTCGAGAGCCAGCGGGTCACGGTCGCCGAGCGCGACGGCCAGATCGTCGGCTTTTACGCGCTCGCCGGCGACCCGCCAGAAGGCACTCTCGCGGACCTGTTCGTGGCACCCGACCACATCGGCACCGGCGTCGGCCGGGCCCTCTGGCGGCACGCAGTCCTTGAGGCGGGCAGGCTCGGGTTCGAGCGCATCACGCTGGAGGCCGACCCGGGGGCGGAGCGGTTCTACCTGGCGATGGGCGCCCGCCGCGTCGGATCGGTCCCGTCCGGCTCCATCCCGGGCCGCTTCATCCCGTTCCTCGAGTTCCACATCGCCGGGCGGGCGGTGGTCGACCGACCGCCGACCCGTCAGGGTGAGCTCGACCTGCTACGGGCGCTGGTGGTCGTCGGGCTGGTGTTCTTCCACACCGCGGTCATCTTCGGCGCCGGCGAGTTCCCGGTGAAGGCCGCGGCGCAGGACCGCCTGGCGACGGTGTTCCTCGCCTTCGGCGCCACCTGGGGCATGCCGCTGCTGTTCCTCGTCGCAGGGATGGGGGCCTGGTACTCGCTGGGGTCACGCAGCGCGACGGCGTTCGCGCGCGAACGGCTCCGGCGGCTGGGGGTCCCGCTGCTGGTCGGGCTGCTCACCCTGGTGCCGCTCCAGGCCTACCTGGGCCTGCGCCGCGCCGGGGACGCCAGCTCCTACGCTGCCTTCTACGCGCGCTTCTGGGACGTGCGCCCCTCGCTGGACTTCCCGTTCGTGGTCACCGCGGCTGCCGGCACGGGCCGGTTCGAGACCGGGCACTTGTGGTTCCTGGTCTGCCTGCTGGGGTTCTCCCTGCTGCTTCTTCCCGGCTTCGCCTCCTTGCGCCGGCCGCCAGGGAGGCGGCTGGTCGAGCGGCTGGTCGGGCTGCTGGGCCGACCCGGCGCCATGTTCCTGCCCGCCCTGCCGATAGCGGCCGTCGAAGTCCTGCTGGGCAGCGAAGTCGGCCACGGCGGCTGGAACCACGGCAGCTACGCGCTGTTCCTCGCCTGCGGCTACCTGGCCGCCACCGACCCGAGGACCAGCGACGCCCTCCAGCGGCGGTGGCGACCCGCCGCAGCCGCCGGACTGCTGCTGTTCCTGGCCACCGGTGCCGTGTACGCCGCCGCGGACGCTCGCGCCGAGCCCTTCACCGGCATGGATCCGCTGAGCATGGCGTTCCGGCTGCTCAAGAGCGTCGACGGCTGGCTGTGGGTGGTGGCCGTCGCGGGCCTGGCGCGCAGCCGCATCGGGCGCCGTCGACGCTCGGCAGCGCGGGCGGCACCCGACCAGCCGGACCGGGCGAGCCTGGCGCGCCGCCTGGGCGCCTACGCCAACGACGCGGTGCTGCCGTTCTACGTGCTCCACGAGACGGTCATCGTCCTCGTCGCCTACCTCGTCCTGTCCTGGCCGGTCGGAGGCGGCGCCCAGTACGGCCTGATCGTGCTCATCTCCCTGGCCGCGACGCTGCTCCTCTATGAGCTCGGCGTCCGCCGCAGCCCGGTCACCCGGTTCCTGTTCGGCCTCAAGCAGGTGCGCGGGCCAACACCACGGACGGGACTGTTGCGTTGGCTGTGACCGTGTCCGAGCAGCGAGGCTGCGGCATGAGAACCCGACACCCTCGCCCTGCTCCTGTGCCGCGATCCACCTTTGCCGGCTTCCAGCAGCGAACTTCGGGCTATCTCGGGACGCCCAGGCGCTCGCGTTCGGGCCTGGCTGCCAGGAGTGCTGCGAGCGCGAGATCGACGGAGCCGGCCCGGGTCGATAGAGCCGTTCTCCAGGTTCCCGGCGGTCCCTCGGCCCGAGCAGTGAGGCCGAACCGCCCGCTTCATGCGGGCATGCCGGCCCGGCCTGACCCACGGTGGGCTGGTGCTGGCCACCTGCCAGGCGCGCATTCTCGAGTGGGCCCGCTCCGCGCCACGATCGACCAGGCCTGGCAGTCGCCGGACCCCACCGCCTGCTTTGAAACCGCGACGGCTGTGGTTCTCCTTGCCAGCTCAACGGGCTGTTGCCTAATGCGGTGGCCATGAACGTTCACCGGGTGTGGTGACACGCCGGTCGACGTTCACGGTGGTGTCGTGGTTGGGCGCCACCCTCGATGGCGACGTGATCTGTCGGGGGGTGGGGTGGTGTGGGTGGCTGAGCCGGTGCGGGCGCGGCGGCTGACTGAAGAGGAGGGCCGCAGGTTGCAGCAGATCGTGCGGCGGGCCAGGCACGAGTCGATCCGGGTGCGCCGGGCGATGATCATCATGGCGTCGGCGTCCGGGACGCCGGCCCCGGCTATCGCTCGGCTGGTCCAGGCGCACAAGGACACGG
>Ga0307278_10000673_pt1 | contig 16800 bp, 19 predicted proteins | sample ER_DNA_117_FD_194482 | JGI IMG/M metagenome (GOLD analysis project Ga0307278, IMG submission 194482) | Bulk soil microbial communities from the East River watershed near Crested Butte, Colorado, United States - ER_DNA_117 | ecosystem: Environmental > Terrestrial > Soil > Floodplain | place... | reverse complement strand
GTCCGATCAATGAGGACGCGACCATGCGGGTCGAGGAGAGCATCTTCATCAACCGCCCACCCCAGGCGGTGTTCGGGTTCCTGTCGGTTCGGAGCAACGACTCAATGTGGATGGCGTCGGTGATCGAGTCGGAGTGGCTGGATCCGACCGCACCGATGGGGGTGGGTCGCCGCGGTCGGATGGTGATGAACGCGATGGGCCGACGCGAGTTCCTGGACGCGGTGACCGAGTACGAGCCCGGAAGACGCATCGCCCACCGCTCGGTGGCAGGGCCGATGCAGATCCTCACCGCCTGCATCGCCGAGCCGGCAGGCACCGGCTGCCGCGCGACCGTCCTGTACGAGCCGGAGCGCCTTCCCGGCGGGGCGGTGGGCAGGTTGATGGCACCGTTGACGGCTAGGATCGTCCGCCGCAACCTCAGAGCTGACCTCGCCAGGCTCAAGGACATCCTGGAGGCGGAGGCGGGGGTCGCGCGGTAAGGTCCAGCCGGAATCCGGGGAGGGACGGTGGAGTTCCGGGTCCTGGGACCTCTTGAGGTGATGGCCGGCGGCGAGCCCCTCGGCCTTGGCACCCCACGCCAGCGGCTGCTGCTGGCGCTGCTGCTGCTCCGAGCAGGCGAGGTCGTCTCCTACGACCGCCTGGTCGAGCAGCTCTGGGACGACGACCCGCCGGGCACCGCCCGGCACACCCTCCAGGGCTACGTCCACCGGCTGCGCCGGGCGCTGGGCTCGGATAGCTGGCGGCTGCAGACCCGTCCACCGGGCTACCGGCTGAAGGTGTCGGCTGGCGAGCTGGACGCCGAGCAGTTCGACGAGCTCGCCGGGCACGGCCGCCGCGCCCTGGTCCGGGGCGACCCGAACGCGGCCGCTGACCTGCTGGCAGCGGCGCTTGGCCTCTGGCGAGGACCGCTGCTGGCAGACCTCGGTGAGGTCGCCGCCTTGGAACCCGAACGCGCTCGCCGGGAGGCGTTGCGGTTGGCCGCGCTGGAGGACCGGATCGAGGCCGACTTGGCGCTAGGACGGCATCCCGCGCTGGTGTCCGAGCTGGAGGGCCTGCTGGCCGAGCACCCGTTTCGGGAACGGCTGTGGGGCCAGCTGATGCTGGCGTTGTACCGGTCGAGCCGGCAGGCCGACTCGCTCCAGGCCTTCCACCGTGCCCGGCAGGTCCTGGACCAGGAGCTGGGCATCCAGCCCAGCCGCTGGCTGCACCAGCGCCAAGAGCAAATCCTGCTACAGGACGCCGCCCTGGACGCGCCCGAGCCGCTGCCGCCACCAACACCTCGGCACAACCTCCCCGCCCGTCGCAGCAGCTTCGTCGGCCGCCGAGTAGAGCTCGCCGAGTTGCAGGGGCTGCTGCGGACCCGCCGGCTGGTGTGCGTGACCGGCCCGCCTGGGTCGGGCAAGACCCGACTGGCGGTGGAGGCCGCTGCCGGCCTGCTGGAGGCCTTCCCGCACGGCGCGTGGTTTGTCTCGCTGGCCGAGGTCGCCGATCCTGAGCAGGTCGCCTTCGCGGTGGCTGCCGCCCTGGGGATCCCGGAGCTGCCCGGGCGGCCGGCTGCCCAGGCGCTCCACGACAACCTGCGGGCACGGCGGCTGCTGTTGGTGCTGGACAACTTCGAGCACCTGCTGCCGGCAGCGGTGGCAGCGGCGGAGCTGCTGGACGCCGCCTCGGAGCTGACGGTGCTGGCGACCAGCCGGGCGCCGCTGCGGCTGTCCGGCGAGCAGGAGTACCCGCTTGCTCCCCTGCCGCTGCCCCGACCCGACGAGCTGGCCGCCGACCCTGCCAGCAACGACGCGCTGGCCCTGTTCGCCGACCGGGCCACGGCGGTCGACCCCCACTTCGTCCTGGGCGTCGACACTGCGCCGGTGGTCGCCGAGGTGGTGGCCCGGCTGGACGGGCTGCCGCTGGCGATCGAGCTGGCCGCCGCTCGGCTGCGGCTGTTCCCCTTGGAGGAGCTGGCCCGCAGGCTCAGCCCCGCCCTCCCCCAGCTCAGTGGGGGGCCGGTCGACCACGCCGCCCGGCAGCGCACCCTGCGGGACGCGATCGCCTGGAGCGATGACCTGCTCGGCCCCGCCGACCAGGCGCTGCTGCGGCGCCTGGGGGTCTTCCAGGGCGGGTTCACCCTCCAAGCTGCCGAGGCGGTCGCCCAGGGCTCACCCGTCCAGGACGTCGCGGCGGGCATCGCCACCCTGCTGGAGGCCAGCCTGCTCGGACGGCCAGTGGGACCAGGTGAACCGCGCTACTGGATGCTGGCGACGATCCGCGACTACGCCCTGGAGCAGCTGGAGGCCGCCGGCGAGGACAAGCAGACCGCTGGTCGCCACGCCCGCTTCTACGCGGGCCTGGTGGAACAGGCCGAGCCCGAACTCACCGGCGCCGACCAGGCGAGCTGGCTGGAGCGGCTGGAGCCCGAGCACGCCAACCTCCAAGCGGCGCTGCGCTGGGCCAGCCAGACCAGCGACCCCGACCTGGCGCTGCTGATGGCCGCCAGGCTGTGGCGCTTCTGGCAGCTGCGGGGGCACTTCGCCGACGGCCGGCGCCGGCTCCAGGACCTCCTGGCCATCGAGGGGTCTGCGAGCGTGCCGCGCGTCAAGGCCCTGGTCGGCCTTGCCGGCCTCTGCTACTGGCAGGGCGACTGGGACGCGGCCGAGACCGCCTATGGCCAGGCCCGCGAGCTGGCCAAGGGCCTGGACGACTGGTGGCTGGAGCTGGAGGCCCTGTTCGGGCTTGCCTTCACGCTGGCCTGCCACCGGGGCGACCTGCAGGCAGCAGCACCGATCGAGCAGCAGTTCCAGGCCCTGATCGCCACCCACCCCGACCCGCTCGCGATCGGCTTGGGCTTGGCGACCTCGCAGATGATGCGGCTGTTCGGCGGCGACCTCGACGGCTCTCGCGCCTACGGCGAACAGTGCCTTGCCGGGACCCGTGCGTTGGGGGTGCGCTGGTATGAGAGCCAGGTGCTCCGGACTCTGGCGCTCACCTCCCTGCGGCAGATCCGCTACCAGCAAGCCCACGGCGAGCTGCTGGAGTGCCTCCAGATCGCTAGCGAGCTGGGGGACCTGGCCGGCGTGGCCATCGACCTCGAGCGCCTTGGGCAGGTGGCGGTGGCGCTTGGACAGCCCGAACGAGGGGTCGTGCTGGCCGCGGCCGCCGACCGCCTTCGTGAGTCCATCGGCGGTGGGCTCACGGTGGAGTCGGGCCTGTGGGAGACCGAGCACCCGCGGGATGCCGCCCGCCGGTTCCTCACCGACATCCAGATCGAGACAGCCTGGGCTCGGGGACGCACCATGAGCCTGGAGGACGCGGTCGCCTACGCCCGCTCCTGACGCCGGCCAAACGCGGGCGCGGTCGCGTCGATCCCTCGCCGCCGGCGACCTTCATCGGTCCGAGCCAGCAGGAGGACGCGGCGCAGCAACCCAGCGTGGATGGCGGCCAGCATGTGGCGCCGATCGGCCTGCCGCTGCGCGAAGGCGCCCGGCGGTTCGAGCCGGGCGAGTTCTTCGACGTGCGGCTCGGTCTCGGCCAGCCAGGCGGCGGCAGTGGCGGCGAAGGCGTCGGTGACGTCGATTTCGGTGACGTCCCGGAACCCGGCGGCGGCGAGCAGCCGATGGTGGTCGCTGCGCATGGCCACGGCCCTGGGCCCGGCGGCCCGGGCCCGGCGGCGAGCCGCCGGCGACAGGCCCGGCGATTCAACGATGGTGTAGAACCCCATGCGCCCAGCAGGCCGCAGCAGCCGCCTACAGGCTCTCAGCACGGAGAGCTTGGCGCGCAGTCAACACAGCACATCGGTGTGGATGACGGCGTCGAAGCTGCCGGCCCGAAACGGCAGCCCGCTGGCGGCGGCCACCACCACGGCTGTCCGAGCGGCGAGCCCTTCTTCGGCGGCGCGGTCGGCGGCCACGCGCAGCCCTTCCAGCGGCAGGTCGGCCAGGACGACCCGGCAGCCGGTCCGGGCCGCCAGGTACAGCCCAGGCCAGCCCCGCCCCGACCCCAGGTCCAGCAGGCGGTCGGCGGCCGACAGGCCCAGCCCGCCGGCGAGGGTGTCGGCCTGGGCCATGGTGGTGAAGCCGTTGGCGCCCCAGTCGCCGCCGATGACCCGCTGTTCGATCTGGCGGGCGGTCAGGGACGGGCGGTTGCCGTAGCGCTGCTGAAACAGGGCTCGCGCCTGGAGCTCGTCTCTGACCGTCACGCTCCACCTCCGGCTTGGAGGCTACACGCAGGTGCAGTGGACGTCGGCCTGGCCGCAGCCGGCGCACCGCAGCGTACAGTAGCGGTCGGAGCCGACGTGCAGATGCCCGGGGTCGTGCTCGCGGGCGACCGACCCGCAGATGGCGCACTTCCAGCCGTCGGCGGCCTCGCCGCACCTGGCGCACAGCAGGGTCGCTGGTGCTTGCATCGTTCGGATCCCTTCTGGACGGTCCGGTCCTGAACGCAGAGCGGGCCACCCGAAGGCGGCCTTCGCCCTGCTCGGTCAGCTTCGACGCTGCGCGATGATCCCCCGCAATGCCAGCAGCGCCCCGGCCACGAAGATCACGGTGGCCAGGTAGATGAGCCCCAGGTGGCCCAGGGTGTCGAAATGGTTGGGGTAGTGGGCCGGCAGCGCCACCGTCAGCCCGAGGACCGGGGCGGCCACCGCCCCCACCCAGGCCCACAGCTCCCCGCGCCGGACCCCGTAGGCCACCAGGAACAGCACCGCCAGCCCGGTCGCGGCGATGAACCCCGAGACCGCGATGTGCAGGTGGCTCACGTAGTGGAACAGGCCCGGGCTGAACTGCTGGATGGCGGCCTTGCCGGTGTGCACCTCGTTGGGCCCGATGCCCAGCTCCAAGAAGCTGTCGGTGAAGTTGCGGACGAAGAAGATCACCGCGTAGCCGATGAAGCCCACCGCGGCGATCCCCATGAGCCAGGAACCCGACCGCAGGCTGCCCTCGGCCGCCTGCTCCCGGGTACGCCCCACTGCCGTCGTCGTCATGACAGCTCACCTCCTTCACCAGCCAGAGACGCTCGGACGGGCGGGGGCATTGCGGCCAAGAGGCGATGCAATAAAGTCGCCGCCGGGGTCGTCCATAGGAGATGAGGCGCCTGTCGCGGACCGCGGCCGGAGACCGGCGGGGGGCTGATGATCGAGGTTGGGGACCGGACCAAGGAGTCGTTCCAGCGGCTGGCCGCCGCGGAGCTGCCGGGGTTGTACTCGCTGGCGCGACGGCTGGTCCGCGACGGAGCGGAGGACTTGGTGCAGGAGGCGTTGCTGCGAGCCTACCGTTCCTTTGGGACCCTGAAAGAGGACCCGGCGGCCGGCCGGTGGCTCAAGCGCATCCTGGTGAACGTGTTCCGCGACGAGCTCCGCAGGCAGGCCAGGTCGGTGGAGGAGCTGCCCGTGGAGCAGGTCGAGGACTTCTCGCTCTATCGGACCCTGGTGGAGCAGGACCCGCTGCCCTACTCCGACACCCTGCACCACGACTTCCTCCAGACGTTCGCCAGAGAGGACGTCCGCGAGGTGCTCCTGCGCCTGCCCGAGATCTACCGGGCACCGCTGGTGCTGCGGTACATGGACGGGTTCGCCACCAAGGAGATCGCCCGCATGCTTGACGCGCCGCTGGGGACGATCCTGGCCCGGTTGCACCGGGGGCGACAGCGGTTCGAGCGGGAGCTGTGGACGTACGCGCAGGAGAACGGGCTCCTGCTCAAGGGGGCAATGGGATGAGCGAGACGATGCGGTGCGCCGAGGCGGTGCGGCAGCTGTGGGACTACCTCGACCACGCCGTCTCGCCCGAGGATCACGAGAAGGTGGAGCAGCACCTGTCGTTCTGCCGCACGTGTTGCGGGGAGCTGGAGTTCGCCAAGCAGCTCCGCGGGTTCCTGGCCTCCCATGAGGCCGATGAGCTCCCACCAGCCGTCAAGGCCCGGCTCCAGCGCTTCGCGACGGATCTCTAGGAGGGCCGATGGCTGAGGACCTGATGTTCCAGGAGGAGATCAAGCAGGCCGTGCGGCAGGCCTACGGCGCGATCTCCACCGGCGGCGGCGAGTCGGTGGCCCGCCGGCTCTACACCGACCAGGAGCTCGCCGAGGTGCCCGCCGGCGCCGTCCGGTGGGCGCTTGGGGTGGGCAACCCCGTCCGTTATGCGCGGCTGCGACCCGGCGAGGTGGTCCTGGACGTGGGCTCGGGCGGGGGCGTCGACACCATCCTCGCCGCGACCAGGGTGGGGCCAGGCGGCAGGGCCGTCGGGCTGGACGTGCTGGAGGAGATGTGCGAGCGGGGCCGCCGTCACGCCGCCCAGGCGGGAGTCGACGGCTGGAGCGAGTTCCTCCGGGGGGAGATGGAGGACATCCCACTGCCCGACGAGTCGGTGGACGTGGTGATCTCCAACGGCGTCCTGAACCTGTCCGCGCGCAAGAGCCGCGCCCTGGCCGAGATCTTCCGGGTGCTGGGGCCGGGAGGCCGGATCTGCATGGCCGACCTGACCGTGGAGGGCGAGCTGCCCCCGGAGGTGGCCAACGACCAGAGCGCCTGGGCCGGGTGAGTGTCGGGGGCGATGGCGGAGCGTGTCTTCGCCGGCAAGCTGGAGCGGGCGGGGTTCGCCGACATCTGGGTCGGTGGGCATCGGCCGTTCGGGATCGACGAGGCCGCGTTGTATCCGCTGTTCACCAGCGAGGTCATCGAGGTCATGCGGCGCACCATCCCACCCGACCGTCAGGATCACGTGGCCACCGGGGTGATCGTCAAGGCCCGCGAGCCCGCCTAGCGGGGATCGGTCGTTGACAGGGTTGTGGTGAGGTCGGCGTTGGGCTATCGTGCTTGTTCAAGTTATCAACTGAAGACTTGAACATGAGCGAGGTGCGATGGGCGACCGAGCCGCCAAGACGGCGCTGTTCGACGAGTTCGCCCGGGTCGGCAAGGCGCTGGCCAGCGGGCGGCGGATCGAGCTGCTGGACGTGCTGGCCAATGGCGAACGCCCCGTGGACGCCCTCGCCAGCGAAGTCGGCCTGTCGGTGGCTAACACCAGCCAGCATCTCCAGGTCCTGCGACAGGCCGGCCTGGTCACTGGCCGCCGGCAGGCCACCTCGATCTTCTACCGGCTGGCCGCCCCCAACGTCTTCCAGTTGTGGCAGGCGCTGCGGACCCTGGCCGCCGGCCGCCTGGCCGAGGTCGAGCGGCTGGCCGCCGCCTACCTGGGCGCCCGCGACGAGCTGGAGCCGGTGAGCCGCCAGGAGCTGGCCCGCCGGCTGGCCGACGGCGGCGACCTGGTGGTCCTGGACGTGCGACCGGCCGCCGAGCACGCCGCCGGGCACCTGCCCGGGGCGGTGTCGATCCCGGTCGGGGAGCTGCAGCGGCGGCTGGCCGAGCTGCCCGCTGATCGGGAGATCGTCGCCTACTGCCGCGGTCCCTACTGCGCCTTCGCCCACGACGCCGTGGCCCTGCTGCGCCAAGCGGGCTTCCAGGCTCGACGGTTGGAGGATGGGCTGCCCGAGTGGCAGGCCGCTGGGCTGGCCGTCACCCGCACCTGACCACCGATCCAGCGGAGCCGGCCATGCCCACCATCCATCCGGTCGTCGACGAAGGGCTCGGCAACAGCGCCTACGTGGTCGAGCTGGGCGACGGGCGGGCGCTGGTGGTTGACTGCGCCCGCGACCCGACTTCCTACCTGGAGCTGGCCCGCGTGCGGCGGCTGCAGCTCGCCTACGCCGCCGAGACCCACCTACACGCCGACTTCCTCACCGGCAGCCGCGAGCTGGCCGCCGGCGACGGCGCCGAGATCCTGGCGCCCCGCACCAGCCGGCTCGGCTTCGCCCACCGCGGCCTGAAGGACGGCGAGGAGGTCGACCTGGGTAGGCTCACCCTGCGCGCCCTGGCCACCCCCGGGCACGCCCCCGAGCACGCCAGCTACCTGCTGCTGGACGACGGCCGGCCGCTGGCGTTGTTCAGCGGCGGAGCCCTGCTGGTCGGCACGGTCGCCCGCACCGACCTGGCCAGCCCAGAGCTGACCGGGCCGCTGGCCCGAGCCGCCTACCGGTCGCTGCACCAGCGGCTGCTGTCGTTGCCCGACGAGCTCGGCGTGTACCCGACCCACGGAGCCGGATCGTTCTGCGCCGCCCCGGTCGGCGATGAGCGGACCACCACCATCGGCGCCGAACGCCGCCACAACCAGCTACTGGCCACCCCCGACGAGGACACATTCGTGGCCGAGCTCCTGGCCAGCTTCGGCAGCTACCCGCCGTACTTCCTGCGGCTGCGGGAGCGCAACCGCGTCGGGCCCGAGCTGCTCGGCCCCGACTGGCGCGTCCTGCCCCTGCTCTCGACCGACCAGGTTCGTCAGCACCTAGCCGACGGCGGGGTGGTGGTCGACGCCCGCCCGGTCACCGCGTTTGCGGCCGGCCATATCCCGGGGCGCTGTCGATCGCGCTGCGCCCGGCGTTCGCCAGCTGGCTGGGCTGGCTGGTCGACGACACCCAGCCGCTGGTCTTCGTCCTGGACGAGGACCAGGACCGCGGCGAGCTGGCCCGCCAGTGCCGCACCATCGGCTACGACCACCTGGTCGGCGAGCTGGCCGGCGGCATGGCCGCCTGGCAAGCCGCCGGCCTCCCCCAAGCGCAGCTTCCTCTGGTGGAGGCCGACCAGCTCGGCGACCAGCCCGCCCTGGTGCTGGATGTCCGCCAGACCAGCGAGGTCGCCGACGGCCACCTCCCCGCCGCGGTCGCGGTCGAGCTCGGCGCCCTCGCCGGCGACCAGCTGCCGGCAGAGCTCCCCGAGGGGCCGGTCACGGTGATGTGCGCCCACGGCGAGCGGGCGACCACCGCCGCCAGCCTCCTGGAGCGGGCCGGCCGCCAGGACCTGCGCGTCGCGCTCGGCGGCCCCAAGGACTGGCGCCGCGCCACCGGCCGGGCCCTGACCCGTCCGTGACCCGGCCCGCGCAGAACTCCTCGAACGGGCTGAGGCTTGGGTTGCGGGCCAACCTGGCCCAGTTCTGCCTCCTGGTCGGGGTCAACGCCCTGGTCGGCGGCATGGTCGGCCAAGAACGCACGCTGCTGTCGCTGCTGGCCACCGAACTGTTCGGGTTGGCCGCAGTCTCAGCCGCACTCACCTACATCGTCGCCTTCGGCCTGACCAAGGCGGCCACCAACCTCCTGGCCGGCACCCTGGCCGACCGCTACGGCCGCAAGCCGGTCCTGGTCGCCGGCTGGCTGGTCGGGCTGCCGGTACCGCTGCTGCTTATCTGGGCACCCAGCTGGACATGGGTGGTCGCCGCCAACGTCCTGCTCGGAGTCAACCAGGGCCTGTGCTGGTCGACCACGGTGATCATGAAGATCGACCTGGCCGGCCCGCGCCGCCGCGGGCTGGCGATGGGCCTCAACGAGGCCGCCGGCTACCTCGCGGTCGCCCTCACCGCCTATCTCACCGGGCTGATCGCCGCCCGGGCCGGGCTGCGTCCCGAGCCGTTCTACCTCGGCCTGGCCTACGCCGGCCTCGGCCTCGGCCTGTCGACGCTGCTGGTCCGCGAGACCCGCGGGCACGCCCACCTCGAAGCCCAGCTCACTGACGCCGACCGCCCGAGCGGCGACAATCGCGACCCCGACCGACCACCGGCGGCAGCCGGCGGGGAGCAACTATCGACCCGCGAGGTGCTGGCGCGTACCAGCCTCCGGGAGCCGGCCCTATCGGCCTGCAGCCAGGCCGGGCTGGTCAACAATCTCAACGACGGGCTCGCCTGGGGACTGCTGCCGCTGCTGTTTGTCCGCGGCGGCCTCCCGGTCGGCCAAGTCGGCCTCCTCGCCGCCCTCTACCCGGCCGTCTGGGGCATCGGCCAACTCCTCACCGGCCCCCTCTCGGACCGCCTCGGCCGCAAGGCCCTCATCACCGGCGGCATGCTGCTCCAGGCGGTCGCCCTGGCCGGCACCGCCCTGGCCGGCAGCTTCCTGCCGTGGGCAGCCACCGCCATCCTGCTGGGGGCCGGCACCGCCATGGTCTACCCGACCCTGCTGGCCGCCATCAGCGACGTCGCCCACCCCAGCTGGCGCGCCTCCGCCGTTGGCGTGTATCGGCTGTGGCGCGATATCGGCTTTGCCGTGGGCGCGCTACTCGCCGGGCTGGTCGCCGACCGCGCCGGCCTGGTGGCCGCGGTCTGGGTCGTCGCCGCCCTCACCGCCGCCTCCGGCCTGGTCGTCGCCGTGCGCATGTACGAGACCCATCCAGCAGCGGCACGGACATGATCGCCTGCGTTGCGTTGTTCAGGCTGGATGTGGGGTGGGGTGTGGGAGCAGGTGGGTGAGGTAGTGCTGGGGACCGTGCTGGGGACCGTGCAGGTCCGTGCCGGCAGCGCGGTAGCCGACGTGGCCGTCGGGTCGGATGAAGTAGTGCGCGGTGTCATCCACCCCCAGCCGTGCGAACGCCTGCCCGTCGACGTCGTGCAGGGCACCCGGGACGGCCTCGCGGGAGAGGTGGTGCACGGCCAGCGTGTCCGGGTGGCGGCTGCGCAGCGCGGCGAGCTGGTGTGTGTCCCAGTCGTCCAGGCGGCCGCACAGCGGCAGGTGGAAGCGGGGTGCGGCCAGCGCCTCGCCCAGCCAGCCCACCTGGCCGTCTTGGGCGATGCGGGAGTCGGGCAGCCGGTCGCCGCCGGCCTTCGGTCCACGCCGCAATGCTGGCTGGCCTTCCTGGACGGCCGGGCTGTGTCTGTAGCTGATCCCCAGTTGGGAGATGGTGCGGAACCCATACGCCAGTGCCCGGTCAACCCGTAGTGCCAGGGGCAGCACCCGCGGGACCAGCCGGGTGCGGATGGCGCGCAGGATCGGGTTGGTGGAGGTGGCGACGGCGAAGGCGCGGTCGGTGAAGCGGACCACGAACTGGCCGATCGGTCGGCGTTCGGCGTCGTAGGAGTCCAGCAGCGCCTGGTCGGCCAGCCCGCGGCAGGCCAGGGCGAGCTTCCAGCCAAGGTTCCAGGCGTCCTGGATGCCGGTGTTCATGCCCTGGGCGCCAGCCGGGCTGTGCACGTGGGCGGCATCACCGGCCACAAACACCCGCCCGGCCTGGTAGCGGGTGGCGTGGCGGTGCTGGAGCCGGAAGTAGGTCCGCCAGACCGGGTCGCGTAGCCGCAACCTGCCACCGGTGAAGGCATCTGCCAGCGCCTGCAGCTCCTCCAGCGAGGGCCGCTCCGGGTCCCCCCGTCCCTGGAGGGTCGGGTGCATGCCCAGCAGCCGCCAGCTGGCAGGCCGGCCCAGCGGGAAGAAGAACACCAGGCCCACCTGGCCGACGAAGGCGTAGCGGTGTCGCCGACCAGGCCGCCGTCGACCTCCAGGTCGGCCAGCGCGAAGGTCTGCGGGTAGGCGCCGCCGCTGAACGGAATCCCCGCCTGCCGACGGACGGCGCTGTGGGCGCCGTCGCAGCCGACCAGATATCGGCTGTGTACCTGCTCGGTTCGCCCGCCGCGGTGGCGCAGCGTGCAGGTGACGCCGTCGGGGTCGGCGTGGAAGCTGCCCAGCTCCACGCCCCGCTCGACCTGCACGCCACCGGCGGCCAGGTGCTCGTTCAAGATCGCCTCGGTCTCGGTCTGGGAGACAAACAGCAGGAAGGGGTAGGCGGTGTCGGCCAGCCCGAGCCCGAACAGCCGCACCCGGACCGCGCGGCCGCCGGCGTGGAGCTGCACCCACACCGCGTCGTTGCCGCGCGCCAGCAGCTGCTGGGTCACCCCCAGCCCCCGCAGGACCTCCAGGGTGCGTGGCTGGACCGCCAGCGCGCGCGACTCGTGCACACGGTCGAGCTGCCGGTCGACGATCCGCACCGTCGCGCCGCACGCCTGGAGCTGGGCGGCCAGGGTGACGCCGGTCGGTCCGGCGCCGACGACCAGCACGTCGAGCCGGTCGCCGCTGGCGGGTGTCACGTGAGGGTGGCTCGGGTGGCAAGGCAGCGGTGGGCCGCCCGGCCGGCCAGCGTGACCCGGGTGAGGCTCGCGCCGACGGCCAGCATCACCGGTGCCCAGGTGTACGACCCCGGGCTGGTCAGGGTCTGGCCGCTGATGATGGCCAGCAGGGTCAGGTCGCCAGCACCGCGGCCAGGCCAGTTACAGCCCGAAACGGACCAGGATCAGCCGGGTGATGATGCCGGTCGCCACGAAGGCGACCACGGTCCCCACGATGCCCGCGATCTGGGCGAGCCGATGCTGCTGGAAGGGCCACTGCTGGATCGCCTCGGCGCGACGCTGGATCACCTCGGCAGCCTGGAGGGGCTGGGCCTGCTCGCCGAGGGCCACCAGCGAGCCGGACCGGACCGGCTCGTAGGCACGCGCGTACAGCTGGCCAGCCCACTCCAGGTAGCGGCGGCGAGCGGTCACGAGCTGCCGGTGCAGGCCTTGCAGGCAGCCGAAGAAGACCAGCACCCCCAGCAGGAACAGGCCAAGGCTCAACAGCAGACGAAGCGGGTAGGCGAAGTTGATCACCAGCACCGGCGCAAACCCGGCCCCATAGATCCAGAACGCGGTGAACGCCAGCCGCCCGACCTCCCCCAGCCCCAAGCCCAGGCTGAGGTCCTCGGGAAAGGCGGTCAGCGACAGGGTTCGCCGGCCCAGCCGATCAAGGCCCACCAGTAGGGCCAGGTAGGCCCACACCGCGGTCATTAGGGGCAGGTTGACCAGGAAGGTGACCGGCAACCACCCCAGCAGCCCACCAGTCGCCCAGCACCGCCGTCCGCCACACGGTCACCGCCACGAAGACCAGCGTGAGCGCCAGCGGCCCCCAGGTGCTGCCCATGCCGCCGAACACCGGCGTGGCGGCCTGCTCAGGATGTGCCGCCAGCCGGTCCACCGAGCGTCCGACCGTGTCGGCTTCCCTTGTGAACCTGCCGACCGCCCACAACGACAGCGCCACCGCGTAGGCGTACACCAGCCGACCAGGACCCTGGCCGGGACGGGCTCGGGCCCCACCGTGGCCAGGTAGGCGCCCGGCGGCAATGCGGCGGCGGCGGGGACCGCGGCCCAGGCCAGCACCCACGCCATGCGTGGTCCCGGCAGCCGGCCTAGCAGCCGTTCGGTCAGCGGCAGCATGCCGTCTACGGCCCGGCGGTCCTGCCGACGCCGCAAGAGTGCCAGCCGTCCGTCCATCGATCACCCCCTCCGGCCCCCCGAAGGTCGCCGCGCGGCCCGCGACCAGGTGGCTGGCGACCAGGCGGTAGTGCGCTGCAACCACAACGTGCTGTGCCGACGCCTGCCCTCGCCACCGTGTTCACTGCGGTCGGGAGACGCCAGGGTCTTGGGTGAACTCGTAGATATTGCCGTCCGGCGCGCGGAAGTGCACCCACGCGTTGCCACTGTCGTCGACCTCTGACTCCAGAACGATCTCAACTCCGGCCGACCGCAGCTCGGCGGTTGCGCCGTGGACGTCGTCGACCAGAAACCCCACGACCGGGCCAGTCGTGAAATGCCGGGTGATCGGACTGTCGGGTCCGAAGACCTCCATCTTGCTCCCCTCGGGCAGCTTCAGCATCCAAAACCCGGGAAGATCCAGCTCCAGTCGAAGGCCCAGGACCTCGCGGAAGAAGGCAACCGTCGCTGCCGCGTTCCCGGTTCGGGTACCGACCCACGCGAGCTTGCTGATCCGCATACCTTGACTCGGGTACTCCAAGTTCAGACGGGAGTCAAGCCCATCCGATGCTGGTGTCACGACCTTCACCGATGCCGCCCAGGCCCGGCTGATCGCCCGGCCGGGTCGCGTCGACCGGTGACCGGAGGTCAGGACCGGGCGACGGCGAAGAGCTGCCAGGGCTCGGCCAGCCCCTTCAAGACATGGGAGCCGCGATCGTGGAGCGTGATGTCGGAGCCAACGACCAGATCACGCACGGTCCTGGATAGAAGGATCTCACCGGGCGCTGCGGACGCCATCACCCGGGCAGCGATGTGGACGCCAATGCCACCGACATCGCCGTCGCGCAGCTCCACCTCACCGGTGTGTAATCCCGCCCGAACCTGAAGCCCGACGCTCCGCAGTTCGTGTTGGAGCGCGGCCGCGCACCGGATTCCCCGGCCGGGGCCGTCAAAGGTGGCCAGGATGCCATCACCGGTGGTCTTGATCAGCTGGCCCTGGAACTCCTCGACCCGCCGGCGCGTCAGCTCGTCGTGGACCTCCAGCAGCTCACGCCAGCGCCGATCGCCGAGGCGCCCAGCCTGTTCGGTGGACCCAACGACGTCGGTGAACAGCACGGTCGCCAGGACTCGATCGGGCGCAGAAGGCCGACGCAGATCCTCCAGGAACTCCTCAACATGGTCGATCGCAAGATCGGTTGCCTCCCACGGAAGCGCCCAGTCCGTGCCTGGCAGCTCAATGAGCGTCGCGCCGGGAATCCGCTCGGCAAGGTAGCGGCCGTGCTCGATCGGAATCAGTGTCACGCCGGTGCGGTGCAACACCAGCGTTGGCGCATGGATCAGCGGCAAGAACGGGCGCGCGTCGATCTGAAGCAGGGCGCGCGCGAAGGCCTGCGCGGCTCTGGGGCTGACGGCACTGCGCACGAACTTGGCGTACCAGCGGCGAAACCGCGCATCGTCCGCGCGGCTGGGCACCGTCAGCTGCGCCATCGCCTCGGTGCCCCACAGCTGATCGATCTGGTCCAGCAACACCTCAGCGGTCTCAGGAGGAATCCCGATCGGGTAGTCGTCGGCGGCGATGTACTTGGCGGTGGTGTTGAACAGGATGAGCGCGCTGATGCGTTCTGGTTTGATGGCAGCGAAGTACATCCCCATCGAGCCGGCATCACCGCCGACCTGGATCACGGGCCGCTCGGAGCCGACTTCGTCCAACACCGCTGCCAGCTCCTCGGCAAACGCCTCCCACGGCGGCAGGGTGTCCAGCGGCAGCGGATCCGAGGCGCCCGTGCCCAGGCGGTCGAACCGGATCACCCGGGAGAAGGAGGCGAGCCGGCGAAACATCAGGGCGGCCGCCGGGTCCTCCCAGAGGACGTCCACATGGGTGAAGCTTCCAGGGGTCACCACCAGATCCGGCGGTCCTTGGCCGAGCACCTGGTAGGCGATCCGGTCTCGACCCAGGCGCGCGTACCTCGTCTCGGGCTGCACGGCCCCTCCAGACGCTCACGATCCTGTCCAGATTCTAGGGCGCGGCGGGAGTCACAACCGACCCCCGTGCTCTCCGCGCAACACGGTGTCCGCAAGGCCACTGCCAATATCCAGGAGGCCTGATACAGCCTCATCTCGCCGTCGCCACCCAGCCACTTCACCGCGGGTGCTGGTTGCCGAGCGGGAAACTTAAGCCGCGGTCGGCGGCGTCGCGATGCCGAGCAGCGCGGTGATGGCCAGGACCACGATCGCGATGGCGATCTCGGCAAGGACCAACCGGCGCAACAGCAAGGACCTGGCATCGGCGTCGTCGCCCGCCAGGCGAGGAAGCGCGGCATCGCTTGCCTGTTGGTCTGGAAGTGCAGCGCCAGCCAAGACCCTTGCCGTCAGCCTGCGCCGGACCAACACCCGGCTCAGGCCAGCGACCGCGATCAGCACCACGAATACCGCCACCTTGGCCACCAGCAGACGGCCATAGCCGGTATCCGCCACGGCCTGCACGCTCCCGAGCTGCCGCCAGCCTTGCAGGGTCCCGGTCACGACAATCACTACCATGGCCGTGAACGCCACGGTAGAAAAGCGCGGCACTGCCGCCAGCAATCCCACATCCGCATGCGGCAGCACGCACAGCCCCAGGAGGACGAGGCCACCCAACCACACCGCTACCGCCGAGAAGTGCAGCACCCCGACAACGACACCGACGCCCGGATAGGGCCCGGCAGCGGCATGCCCGCTGAGCGACGGGGTGACCACCAGCGCCGCCGCCAACACCCCCACCGCCACCCAGGCGCCGGCCCGCGTCCACGGAGCCTCCCGCTGCGACCAGGCTCGCAGGAAGGCAACCAGGAGCAGCAGCAGCACCACGCGCACCGCCCAGATGACGCCGAAGCGGGTCCCGACGGTCTGGATGAGGAGCGTGGCGTCCGGTGCCTGGCTGAGCGGAAGACCGCCGGTGAAGGGTCCGTGCAGCAGCAGGCCAGCGAGGGTGCCGACCAAGGTCGCCCACCATGCGATTCGGAGCAGCAACCAGGCGCGCCCCTCCATTCGCCAGGTCAGCCGCCAGGCTGGCGTCGGCAGGCGCGCCACGGCGACGAAGCCTGCTCCACCGAGCAGCACCAGCAGGCCGGTGGAGACGACCAGGCGGTCGACCGCCATGAGGGCGCCCACCAGCGTCCCGGCATCGGGAGCGAGCAGCGCCACGGCGGGCGGCGCCTGCGTCACCGGGATTGGGAAGGACACTCGGTTTCAGGCACGCAAGTCAACGGCGCGGTCAGCCCGTTGGCCGTGGCAGCGTTTGGGAAACCGGTGGCCGGGGACGGCCGGCTAATGGCGGCGATGTACATGGCGATCCTGCCTGACCGGAAGGCAGCAACCCAACACGAGGACGATGGACAACAGATAGGTAACTAGTGGACCGGGGGCTGGATTCCCATCGGCGGGCCGGCGGCCCGATCGGTGCGCATCGCTTGGCGGCACTGCACAAGACGTCGTACGGCGCGGTCGTGGCGGCCGTGGACCCTCAGCCGGTGGTCAGCGGACCGCGCTTCCCGCCGGTGCGGGTAGCCCACGCCACCCACTAGGGGGGTCCCGACCTAGTGGTCCGTCCCCGAGGTGTTTTGACACCTAGTAGTCAGCATGGAACGGCCGGCTCCGGTCCGCATCTACGTGGGTCACCCACACTGAGCGGGCGGAGCCAACATACGGAGGGGAGCCGGCCGTGCTCAGTGTCTCGCATCTTGCCCCGATCCATCTC
>Ga0307278_10000672_pt1 | contig 16827 bp, 16 predicted proteins | sample ER_DNA_117_FD_194482 | JGI IMG/M metagenome (GOLD analysis project Ga0307278, IMG submission 194482) | Bulk soil microbial communities from the East River watershed near Crested Butte, Colorado, United States - ER_DNA_117 | ecosystem: Environmental > Terrestrial > Soil > Floodplain | place... | reverse complement strand
CCCATCGAGAATGGCGAGACGGTTCCCGAGCCTGCTGATGGGAGCGACGAGGACGCCACTGGAGAAAACGGCAACTTGTAGTAGTTTCGCGGCCGTCCCTTCCCAAACTCGACGCAGGTAGCTATAACTTTCAAGGGACAAGTCCCTCAGCCGGAGGCCGCGCATAATGGCGTACGACAAGGCAGCAGATTTCCTCGAGCCGATCGATATCGCCGAGCACCTGGACAAGGTCGAGCTCTACCTCGGCCAGGTTTGCCAGATTGCAGGCATCTCGAAGATGCAGCTCGATTACTGGACGAACAAAGCGCAGATCCCCACCAAGGGCAAGAAGCAGCGGATCTACGACATCCAGGCTCTGGAGACCGTGATGCTGATCAAGCAGGCGAAGGACAAGGGGCTGAACCTCGGTGCGGCGATCGAGGCCGCGCGGCGCTTCCGCGAGACCAAGCACGTAGCGTCACCCGTCTAGCCGCGAAGCGCCTGAGCCGCCTCTTCCGGGCGTAGCGTGTTCACGTAGTACCCCGCGCCGAGCTCGACCGAGGCGAAGACGGTCAGGCGCGGCAGCACCTCCAGGTGCCAGTGGCCGGCCTCGTGCAGCCAGACGTTCGCCGGGCGCGGACCCGCCACGGCATGGAGCCGGCGTAGCGCCTCGGCCGCGAGCGCGAGCCCGCCGCCTAGGAGACCGCTCTGGAAGCCGCTGGTCTCGTGCTCGAGCGGGGTGACCAGGCACTCGTACGGCGCACGGCTTGCGTACGGGCAGATCAGCACGAGCCCGTCGCGTTCGAGCACCACGCGGCTGCCGTCCGCTCGCTCGTCGGCCAGGTAGTCGCAGAGGCGGCATCCGTCGCCGCGCTGCTCTGCCGCCGGGACTGGAGGCTGCTCCCGTAGCCAGACGAGCTGCGAATGCGAATGCATGAGCGAGGCACCACCGGCCCTGCCCTCGTTCACGAAGGCGAAGGCGTGCTCGAAGCCCTCTTCGCGCGCGGCGAGCGAGCGCAGGCGCCAGGCCTCGGCGACGAGCTCCAGCTGGCCGTCGTCGAGCTCCACGATCGAGCGGGCGTGGAACGGTGCGTGCACGACGACCTCCTGGCGCTCGAACGCCGGAAACTTGTTCGGCACCACCCGCACCGACCAGCCGGGGCTGTTGGGCTCGCGGCCCTCCGCCGGCAACGCGAGCGTCTCAGGAGGCGTGCGGTCCTCTCGTCCCTCACAGAACGGGCATGAGTCCAGCTCCTCGTCGGTGACGGGGTCGAACGACGGCGCCGACGCCCCGGGGCGCGTTGACCGGCCGGGAGCCAGGACCACCACCCGCCCGGTCAGCGGGTCGACCCGACGCTCGCTCAGTTGCCCTTGAGCCGCTCGAGGAACGGCGTCAGCAGGTCGATCGGCGCCGGGAAGACGATCGTCGTGGACTGCGAGGAGCCAAGCTCGATCAGGGTCTGGAGGTAGCGCAGCTGGAGGGCAATCGGGTGGTCCTCGATCACGAGTGCCGCGTCCTTCAGCCGTTCGGAGGCCTGGAATTCGCCCTCGGCGGCGATCACCTTCGCGCGCCGTTCGCGCTCGGCCTCGGCCTGGCGGGCCATTGCGCGTTGCATCCCGGACGGGATCTCGACGTCCTTGACCTCGACGATCGAGACCTTGATCCCCCAGGGAGAGGTGGACTCGTCGATGATCGACTGCAGGATCGAGTTGATCTTGTCGCGCTCGGAGAGGAGCTCGTCGAGCAGATGCTGGCCGAGCACCGAGCGCAACGTCGTCTGCGCGATCTGCGAGGTCGCGACCATGAAGTTCTCGATCTGCACGATCGCGTTCTTCGGCTCGACGATTCGGAAGTAGGCCACCGCGTTCACGCGCACCGGGACGTTGTCCTTGGTGATGACCTCCTGCGGTGGGATGTTCAGCGTGATCGTGCGCAGGTCGACCTTGACCATCCTGTCGACGACCGGGATCAGGATGAACAGGCCGGGCCCTTTGGGCTCCGGAAGGAGACGCCCGAGGCGGAAGATGATCCCGCGCTCGTACTCGCGCGCGACCTTGATCGCCGAGACGAGGAACAGGAAGACGAGGAAGAGGACGGCGACGACGGCGATGAGCGCGGCGGTCACGGACGGATCCTACTCTGCGGGAAGGGGCTCGACTTCGAGGACAAGCTCAGGGCCGACGCTGGCGACTCGGACGCGTTGACCCGGCCGCAGCGTGCCGCCCGACCTCGGCCGAGCCCGCCAGAGCTCGCCGTGCACGAACACCATGTCGTCGCGGCGGGCCTCGCCGACCTCGCCGACCATCGTCTCAGGCCCGGCCGCCAGAGGGCTCCTGCGCACCTGCACCGCCTTCGTCAGCGCGAAGACCCAAACGCTTCCGAGCAGCACCGCGAAGACGACTAAGAGAGGCGCGTTGACTTGGTCGTAAGGCGCGGGCGCGTTGTGGAAGAGCATCAGCGAGCCGACGACGAGGCTGATCAGGCCTGAGACCGTCAGCGTGCCGTGGCTGACCACGTGCGCGTCGGCCACCAGGAGCGCGGCGCCGAGGAGCAGTAGCGCCAGGCCGGTCCAGCTGATCGGTAGCACGGCGAAGCCGAAGAGCGCAGTCAGGAGCGAGACCGCACCGAGCGCGCCGGGCAGCACCACTCCGGGATGGAAGATCTCGAAGCCGATCCCGGCGATCCCGGCGAGAAACAGGAGCGGGATCAGGTTCGGGTCGATCAGCGCGTTCAGGAGACGAGTGAAGAAGCCCGGGTGCGCCTCGACGATCTGTGCGCCCGCGGTGTGGAGGACGAAGTCCTTGCCGACTGTCTTGCGGCCGTCGATCTTCGTCAGGAGCGCCGGCAGATTCGGTGCGAGGTCGTCGACCACGTTCCTGCGCAGCGCCTCGTCGGCGGAGAGGTTGCTTCCCTTGCGCACCGCCAGATCGGCCCATAGCTGGTTGCGGCCGTGGAACTTGGCGAGGCCGCGCAGCGAGGCCGCAGCGTCGTTCAGCACCTTGCGCCGGAGGTCGCTGTCGAGGTTCGTGCCGTTGCCGTTGATCGGCGTCGAGGAGCCGATGTTCGTCGTCGGCGCCATCGCGAGCTCGTCGGCCGCCATTCCGATCCAGACCCCTGCCGAGGCCGCTCGGGCACCCGGCGGCGAGACGTAGACGATCACAGGGATCTTCGAACGGAGCTCGTTCTTGACGATGGTTCGCATCGACTCGGAGAGCCCGCCCGGGGTGTCGAGGATGATCACGGCGGCGGTGTAGCCGTCCTTCTGTGCGCGATCGAGCTGGTGATCGAGGTAGCTCGACGTGACAGGGTTGACCTCGAGCTCGAAGTGGATCGCCAGTACGCGGGGCTTGCTCGAGGAGGCGCCGAGCGCAATCGCCGGAACGGCGAGCGCCACGGCCAGCGAGCCGAAAAGTACCCGCAGAAACGGCCCTTTCACAGCCGTAAAGATTCTATCAGCGACCCCGAGTTTCCCTTGCGGCCCAGGAGGGCGTGTGCCACCCTCGAAAGCGGGTCAGGCCTCATGAGACCGTTCTTTCTCGCAGCAGTCCTCGCCGCTGTTTTGCCGGGCTCCGCCTTCGGAGCCGGCCTTACGGCACGAGACCTCGCGCCGCAAGCGGTACGCGGCGCGGTCCCGATTAAGGTCTTCGAGCTCGTTGGTGCGCACTGGCGCGGGCCGGGACTGGTCAAGTACCGGACGCGGAACCTGGCGGGCCGCTGGAGCGCATGGCGGGTCTTCTCGGCGGAGGACGCGCTTCCCGACAATGGACGCGAGCGCCAGGCAATCCGGGGCTGGCGCATCGCCAGCCCGTTCTGGACGGGGCCGTCGAACGCGATCCAGTACAGGACTGTAGGCCGCGTCAGCCGGTTGCGGGCCTACTTCGTGCGCACCCCGAGGGAACGGTTGCCCCTGAAGCGGGTCGACCTCGCCGGCGCGCCCCCGGTGATCGATCGCGCCGGCTGGCACGCGGATGAGGCGATCCGCCGCGCGGCGCCGTACTACGCGGACTCGGTGCACTTTGCGATCGTCCACCACACGGCGGGCTCGAACTCGTACACGCGGGCGCAGTCGGCCTCGATCGTCCGGGCGATCGAGCTCTACCACGTACAGGGCAACGGCTGGAACGACATCGGCTACAACTTCCTCGTCGACAAGTACGGCCAGATCTTCGAAGGCCGCTACGGGGGCATGACGAGGCCGGTCATCGGCGCTCACTCGGAGGGGTTCAACACCGGCTCGGTCGGAGTCGCAGTGATTGGCGACTACAGCTCGACCTCGATCACGCCCGCCGCGCGTGCCGCGCTCGTTTCATTGCTCGCCTGGCGACTCGACCTCGACCACGTCGACCCGTCGTCGAGCGTCGTGCGGGTTTCGGCCGGCAACCCTCGCTACCGGGCCGGCACTGCGGTGACCCTGCGCGCGATCTCGGCTCACCGCGACGTCTACCCCACCAGTTGCCCGGGAGCGAGCCTCTACGGGCAGCTGGCCGCGATCCGGGCGGCGGTGACCCAGACCGGCCTGCCGAAGCTTTACTCGCCTGCCGTCGTTGGAACCCTCGGCGGTCCGATTCGCTTCACCGCGAGGCTTTCGAGCCAGACGTCCTGGGCCGTGACCGTGCGCGACCAGAACAAGGTCGTGATCGCGGGCGGCGCCGGGATTGGCGCGAGCGTCGACTGGACGTGGGATTCGACCGCGGCGCCGACCGGGCTCTACACCTGGACGATCAGCGCGCCGCAGATGCGCTCGGCCGCGGGCACCATTGGCACCGCTCCCGCGCCCCTCTCGCTGCAGCAGCTGAAGATTGCGCCTGGAGTGGTGACCCCGAACGGCGACGGACGAGGCGACGAGGCGAAGGTGAGCTACCGGATCTCCGCTCCGGCACTCGTGACGGCTAGCGTGCTCGACTCGCTCGGAGACACCGTCGCCACGCTCTTCAGCCAGCGTCGGCCGGCCGGGCAGAGCGAATTCGTCTGGAGTGAGGTGGGCCTCCTGGACGGGCGCTACCGGCTTTCGCTCGTCGCCAAGGACGACCGCGGGAAGCAGGTGCAGTCGACCCTGCAGCTCTACGTCGACCGGACTCTTGCCGGCTTCGCGGCCAGTGCGCAGGCGATCTCGCCGAACGGCGACGGCCGCTTCGACACGCTCGACTACTCCTTCCAGCTCAACGCCCCGGCGCACGTGCGGCTGCGGATCCTGCGCGGCTCGTCCGTGGTGGCCACGCCGATCGACACAGCGCTGGTAGCCGGTCCGCAGCGGCTGACCTGGGACGGAAGCGGCCTCCCAGACGGGCGCTACTCGGCGGTGCTGAGCGCAACCGACTCGCTGCTCACGGTCAAGCAATCCCTGATCGTACGCCTCGACCGCGCCGCGCCCACTCTGCGTCTGGCCTCGTTCCGACGGTTGCGGTTCTGGGTGAGCGAGCCCGCACGGGTGACCGTCGTGCTGAACGGACGCGCGCACGTCCTCACGATCAAGCGCGCCGGTTACTTCCGCGTCGGCCACATCGGTCCCGCGCGTGCGGTGCGCGCCTATGCCCGCGATCTCGCCGGCAACCAGAGCCGTCAGGTTCGCGGTCCCTGATCAACCCAGGCGTCGTAGCGCTGCTCGAGCCGTTCCAACAGCTCGACCAGGAGACCGGCGCGACTGATCGTGCGGCCGGTCTCGACGAACAGCGACGTCGCAGGGCGGTCGACTTTCGTGGGCAGGTCGCCCTTCTTCACGTTGACGTTGACCCCGACGCCGAGCACGACCCTGCCTTCCCGGGCCTCCGCGAGGATCCCCGCGACCTTGCGGCCGCCGACGAGCAGGTCGTTCGGGAACTTCAGCTCAGGCTGGATCCCCGTCATGGCCGCGATCGCCTCCGCGCAGGCGCGTGCCGCGACTCCGGTCAGCTCAGGTAAGCGCTCGGGCGAGACCTCTGGGCGAAGCTGGACCGAGCAGAGCAGGCTCGTTCCGGCGGGCGCGAACCAGCGTCGCCCGAGCCGTCCCCGCCCGGCGGTCTGTTCGTCCGCCACGGCGACGGCTCCCTCCGGCGCATCCGGTTTCAGCAGGAGCTGCGTGGACGGCGTCGACTCGACGTAGGCGTACTCACGGCCGAAGCGACCACGCAGCAGCGGAAGCGTGGCCTCGGGCTCCAGTGAGTCGAACACTAGTGCCTCTCCCGCCGATGGCCGCTCGCCTCTCGCCTGCTATCACGCTGCGCCAGTGCCCACCCTCGGTCTTGCACAGGCAACCAGCCTGCGCCGCACCCGAGTGCGGCCTCTGGCTTGGTGCTAGCAATCGAGAGACTGAGGGCAATCGCCGGAAGAGGCACGGCAATACACTAGGCCGACCGTGCAACCTCCTTTGCGCAAGGGCCGTCAGATTCGTCAGGACCCGCGGCCCGAGGGGCCGCTCGTCTACGAGAGGCTGAGTGACCCGATCCTGGTCAAGCGAGCAAAAGACGGCGACCCGACTGCGCTGGCGACGCTCTGCGAGCGGCACGCTCCGCGCGTCGAGCGCCTCGCCGCGCAGGTGCTCGCCGACCCCGAGGACGCTCGCGACGCAGCCCAGGAAGCGCTGGCCAAGCTCTGCCTGCGGTTGCGCCAGTTCCGAGGCGACTCGCAGTTCGCGACCTGGCTGCACCGGCTCGTGGTCAACACCTGTCACGACGTGGCCGATCGCCAGCGCGTGCGCCGCTGCGAGCCGCTGCTGGACGACGAGCGGGTCGCCGGCGATGCCGATCCCACCAGGGAAGTCGATTTGGCAGAGCTCCGACACGAGCTCGGAGCGGGTCTCGCCGGACTCTCGCATGAGCAGGCGAGCGTGGTCGTCCTGAAGGACGCTCTGGGCTTCTCCTTCGCCGAGATCTCGGCTCGGGAGGGCATGCCGGTCGGGACCGCGAAGTGCTACGCCCACCGCGCCCGCGCCGGCCTGCGCTCACGGCTTTCGAACCCCGCGGCCGCGTGAGACGACGCTTGCGTCGTCGCTCCCAGGCCATGCGGGCTTTGCCCGCGTCGCCGTCTGCAATGACCGGTCGACACGACGGTCACGAGAAGCTGCGGCTGCAATGAGTCTGGGCCGTGAGGAGATCGAGGCGATCCTGCCTCACCGGGAGCCGTTCCTCCTGATCGACGAGGTGCTCGAGCTCGAGCCCGGCGAGCGCGTGGTCGCGCGCAAGACCGTCCGGCCGGACGAGTGGTACCTCGCCGGGCACTTCCCGGGCCGACCGATCATGCCCGGCGTGCTGATCGTCGAGGCAATGGCCCAAACCGGCGCCGTCGCTGTGCTCACCCAGGAGGAGAACAAGGGTCGCCTGGCGCTTTTCGCTGGGATCGACGACGTGCGCTTCAAGCGAATCGTGGAGCCGGGCGACGAGCTCGTCTTCGAATGCAAGATCGAGAGCGTGCGTGGGCCGATCGGCAAGGGCAAGGCCACGGCTCACGTAGGCGAGGAGCTCGCCGCCCGCGGGATGCTGACCTTCGCGGTGGAGAGATGAGCGGTAGCGCAGCTCTTCAGCGCAGGGGAAGGGTTTCGGGAAACCGGGAGGTTTCCCGGCCGGCTTTGCGGGCGCAGCCCGCCGCGCATGGAGAAGAAGGGGGAGCGTGGGGGAAACCTGGTTTCCCCCACGGGAGTGAGGCAGAGCCGAACGACGCGGTGGAGCGATGATCGGCACCGCCAACGGCGTCGCGATCTCGATCACCGGCCTGGGCGCCTACGTGCCGGAGCGTGTGGTCACCAACGACGAGCTCTCGACGATGATGGATACCTCCGACGAGTGGATCGTCGAGCGCACGGGGATCCGCGAGCGGCGGATTGCCGCGCCCGAGGAGGCGCTCTCCGACCTCTGCCTCCCGGCCGCGCGGGAGGCACTCGCCAGCGCAGGGCTCGACGGTTCCCAGATCGACCTGATCATCGTGGCCACGGTCACGCCCGACATGGCCTTTCCTTCCACGGGCGCGATCCTGGCCGACCAGCTCGGGGCGACCAATGCCGCCGCCTACGACCTCTCTGCGGGCTGCACCGGCTTCATGTACGCGGTTGCCCAGGGCTACGGCATGCTCGCGGGCGGCCTGGCGCAGAAGGCGCTGATCGTCGGCGGCGACGTGCTTTCGAAGATCCTGGATTGGAGTGACCGCGGCACGGCCGTGCTTTTCGGCGACGGGGCGGGTGCGATCGTCCTCGAGCGGGTTGCGGAAGGCGGTTTCCTCGGCTTCGAGCTCGGGGCCGACGGCTCCGGCGGGCCGCAGCTCTACCTGCCCGCCGGCGGCTCGCGCTCGCCTGCGAGCGCAGAGTCCGTGGCCGAGCACCAGCACTTCGTGAAGATGAACGGTCGCGAGGTGTTCAAGTTCGCCACGCGAATCCTGGTCTCGTCCGCAGAGTCCGTGCTGGCCGAGTGTGGGCGCACCATCGATGACGTGGACGTCTACGTGCCCCACCAGGCGAACGTGAGGATCATCGAGCATGCAGTGAACAAGCTCGGGATCGCGAAAGAGAAGGTGGTCATCGATGTCGACCGCTACGGAAACACGTCATCTGGCTCGATTCCGCTCGCGTTGGCGGACGCGAAAGCCGATGGACGGCTTGGAAAGGGCAAGCTCGTGCTGATGACGGGAATGGGTGCCGGCCTCACGTGGGGCTCCGGTTTGATCGAATGGACAGACGGAGGAATGGGATGAGCGCGCAAAAAATCGCGTTTTGCTTCCCGGGCCAGGGCTCGCTCGAGGCGGGCATGGGCCGGGAGATCGCGCTGGCGGTGCCAGAGGCGATGGACGTCTACCGGCGCGCGAGCGAGGCTTCGGGCCTCGATCTCGTCCGGCTCTGCTTCGAGGCCCCCGAGGCCGAGCTCGTCCAGACCGAGGTGCAGCAGCCCGCGCTCGTAGCGACAAGCCTCGCCGTGCTGGCGGCGCTCCGCGCTGACGGCTTCGAGCCCGATGTCGTCGTGGGCCACTCGGTCGGCGAGTTTGCGGCGCTGGCTGCCGCACAGGCCCTCTCCATCGAAGACGCGTTGATGCTCGTTCGCGAGCGCGGCCTGGCGATGGCCGAGGCGGCACTCGAGAATCCCGGCTCGATGGCGGCGATCCTCGGTCTCGAAGACGCGGTCGTCGAGGCCCTGTGCAAGGAGATCTCGGGTGTCTGGCCGGCGAACTACAACTGCCCGGGCCAGATCGTCATCTCGGGTCAGGATCCCGCCGTGGACGAGTGCTGCAGCGAAGCCGAGGTGCACGGCGCCCGACGGACGGTGAAGCTGCGCGTGTCCGGCGCCTTCCACAGCCCGCTGGTCGCGCGTGCTGCCGAGCGCCTGCGCCCGGCAATCGCACGGGCGAGGATCAACGACCCGATTGCGCCCTTCATGTCCACGGTCACGGCGAAGATCGAGCCCGCGCAGCGGATGGCCTCGCTCCTCGTTGAGCAGCTGACCGCCCCGGTGCGCTTCACACAGGCGGCGCGCGAGCTGATGCGACAGGGCGTAAAGGTCTTCGTCGAGGTCGGCCCCGGCAACGTACTCAGCGGTTTACTGAAGAGGATCGATCGCAGCGTGAAGGCGATTCCGGTCGGCGACCTGGCTTCGCTCGAGAAGCTGCGGGAGACGCTCAGAACTGCCTGAACCGTTCTGCTCCCTCGAAGGCAAGACCGCGCTCGTCACCGGCGGTTCCCGCGGGATCGGCCGCTCGATCGCGCTCGAGCTGGCGTCCGCCGGCGCGACGGTCATCGTCGGCTACCAATCGGGCGCGGACGAGGCGGAGGGCGTGGCGAAGGAGGCTGGGGGCCGCGCCGTTCAGGCCGATGTCTCGAACCCCGAGCAGGCGAAGCGGCTGGTCGAGGAGTCGGGCGACCTCGACATCCTCGTGAACAACGCGGGCCTGACTCGTGACGGCGTGCTGGCGCGCATGACCGACGACGACTGGCGTGCGGTGATCGAAACCAACCTCTCCTCGGTCTTCTACACCTGCCGCGCCGCGACGCGCGGGATGATGAAGAAGCGCGCTGGGTCGATCGTGAACATCTCCAGCATTGTCGGCGTCCACGGCAACTGGGGCCAGGCGAACTACGGCGCCTCGAAGGCCGGGATCATCGGCTTCACCAAGTCGCTGGCCCGCGAGCTCGGCAGCCGCGGCGTGCGCGCGAACGTGGTCGCGCCGGGCTACGTGAACACGCGCTTGACCGACGTGCTTCCCGAGGAGGCGCAACAGGCGATGCTGAGCAACACGCCGCTCGGCCGGCTCGGCGATCCGGAGGACGTCGCCGGAGCGGTACGCTTCCTCTGCTCCGACGAGGCCTCGTTCATCACGGGCGAAGTGCTGCTCGTCGATGGGGGATTGGGAATGTGATGACGGGCGCGAGCCTCAATGGAAGACGCAGGGTGGTGATCACGGGCCTCGGTGCCGTCACGCCACTCGGCAAGGACGTCGAATCGACGTGGGAGGGCCTGCTGGCCGGGCGCTCAGGCGCGGGCGAGATCACCCAGTTCGACTCGAGCCGGTTCAGCGTCCATTTCGCCTGTGAGGTGAAGGACTTCGATGCGACCGAGTACATCCCGTTCAAGCAGGCGCGGCGGATGGACCGCTTTGCCCACCTGATCGTCGCGGCGGCCCGGCAGGCCGAAGCGGATTCGGGGCTCGAGATCGAGCCTGAGGCTGCCCGGATCGGCGCCGCGATCGCAACCGGGATCGGCGGGCTCAAGGCGTTCCAGGATTGTCACAGCGAGTTGCTGGAGCGCGGGCCGGACCGAGTGAATCCGTTCTCGATCCCGGAGATCATCCCGAACATGGGCGCCGCCTGGGTTTCGATGCAGCTCGGAACGAAGGGGCCGCTGAGCTCTCAGTGCACGGCGTGTGCGGCGTCCAATATGGCGATCGGCGACGGGCTCGACGCGATCAGGCTCGGCCGCGCGGACGTGATGTTCTGCGGCGGCACCGAGGCACCGGTGACCGAGGTTGGAATCGCCGGCTTCAGCGCGATGCGCGCTCTTTCACGCAGGAACGACGACCCCGAGAAGGCGAGCCGGCCCTTCGACGCGGGGCGCGACGGCTTCGTGATGGGTGAGGCCGGCGCGGTGGTCGTGCTGGAGGAGCTCGAGCACGCGAAAGCGCGTGGGGCGAAGATCTACGCAGAGCTGCTCGGCTACGGCGTCTCCTCCGACGCGCAGCACATCACCGAGCCTGACCCCTCCGGCGTCAACCCAGCCCGCTCGATGACCATGGCGTTCGGTGACGCGGGCATCGCTCCCGACGAGATCGACTACATCAACGCGCACGGGACGTCGACGCCGCTCGGCGACGCCAGCGAAACGCGGGTGATCAAGCTGGCGCTCGGCGAGGAGAACGCGCGCAAGACGCCGGTCTCCTCGACGAAGGGAGCGACCGGCCACTGCCTGGGCGCGGCAGGAGCGGTTGAAGCGATGTTCTCGATCCTCGCGATCGAGCGCGGAGCCTTGCCGCCGACGATCAACTACGACGAGCCTGACCCCAAGTGCGACCTCGACTACATCCCGAACGAGGCACGTGAGGCCGACGTGCGCACCGCGGTCTCGAACTCGTTTGGCTTCGGCGGCCACAACGCAACGATCGTCGTTCGTCGCTTCGAGGACTAGCGCCTGCCCGTGGCGGATCGCTGGGCTACCTTCGACTGCTACGGCACCCTGATCGACTGGAACGGCGGCATTCGCGCCGAGCTGGCGCGCGTGTTCGGCGAGGAGAGGGCCGACGAGCAGCTCGAGCGCTACCACGAGCTCGAGCCGGAGCTCGAAGCCGATGGAACCCGCTCGTACCGCGAGGTGCTGACGGAGGCAATGCGCCGGCTGGGGGCACCCGACGGCGAGGAGGATGCGCTCGCACGCTCGCTACCGCAATGGCAGCCGTTCGCCGAGGTTCCTGAGGCGCTGGCGGAGGCGAGAGAGCAGGGGTGGAAGCTCGGCATCCTCTCCAACACCGACCGCGACTACATCGAAGCGTCGATGGAGCGCCTCGGGGTGCCGTTCGAACTGGCGATCGTGGCCTCCGAGATCGGCTCCTACAAACCGGGCCTCGGGCACTGGCGCGCCTTCCAGCAACGCATCGGTCGCGCCCCAGACGTCCACGTCGCCGCCAGCCTCTTCCACGACATCGGGCCCGCGAACGAGCTCGGGCTGCCCTCGGTCTGGATCAACCGGCTGGGCGAGCGGCCCGGCCCTCAACCGACGAAGGAGCAGCCCGACCTGACGAACCTGGCTGTCGCCCTCGAGGAGATCGCGTGAGCCGCCTCCGCGCCCGCTGTCCCGACTGCCACACCTTTACCGCCGTTGCGCTCGGACCGGGCTACGAGTGCCATGCGTGCGGCGGCGAGTTCGGTGCCGGCCTCGTCCGCGTTCCTCGCGCCTGGGGCGAAGGCGGTGAGTCGATGGCAGAGGCGGCGCGACTGCCGCTCCCGTACCCGGAGGCCTCGGTCGTCGAGGAGGACTCGCTCGGCGAGCAGAACCTGGCTATCGCGATGGACCTCCCGGAACGCCCGCTCGTGCTGGGCGGCTGCTGCTGCGCCCACATCGGCGCCGTCGAAGGCCTTGCCGCCCGCAGCAGCAGCATCGGGCTCGTCTGGTTCGACGCGCACGGCGACCTGAACACTCCTGAGAGCTCGCCCTCCGGGAACCTTTGGGGAATGCCGCTGCGGATGCTGCTCGACTCCGGGGCCGTGGAGCCGGAGAACACCCTGCTGCTCGGCGCGCGCAATCTCGACCCGCCGGAGCAGGAGTACGTCGCTTCGATCGGGCTCCGCACCGACCCGAGCGAGCTGGAGCAGGTGCTCGAGGGAACGGAGGGCGTGTACGTAGCTCTCGACGTGGATTCACTCGAGCCGGGAGAGATCAGCCCCTTCATGCCGGAGCCGGGCGGCCTGACCGCGTCCGAGGTTGAAGAGGTCCTGCGACGGGTGCAGGAGCGCTCCTCGATTCTCGGCGCCGGTTTCAGCGGCCTGGCCGCCGAGCCGGAGAACGTGGAGCCGCTGACCCGCTTCTCCGCGGCCCTTGGCCTGTAACTCTCAGCCGAGGCGCCGGGTCTAAACTCGCAAGGTCGTGTCCGAACGCATCGACGTCTCAATTGAGCACAAGCACGTCCCTACCGAGGATGGGGGGCGGCCGCATCCGAACACGTGCCCGAAGTGCAATTCCCACTACCGCGACGACGAGCTCGAGGAGCAGCTCAACGTCTGTCCGCATTGTGGTTACCACTTTCCGGTGCACGCGCGAGAACGGATCCGGCAGCTGGTGGACGAGGACAGCTTCGCGGAGGAGGCGGCCGAGCTGCGTTCTGACGACCCGCTCGACTTCTTCGACCTGCGTCCCTACACCGAGCGGCTTGCCGAGGCCGAGCTGGCGACTGGGCTCGGCGAGGCGATGGTGATCGGCCGCGCGGCGATCGAGGATCAGCCCTGCCAGCTCGCGGTGATGGAGTTCGGCTTCATGGGCGGCTCGATGGGTCGCGTCGTCGGCGAGAAGTTCGCGCGCGCCTGCGAGGGCGCTGCGGGGCGCGGCGTGCCGCTCGTCTCGGTCACGACCACGGGCGGCGCACGCATGCAGGAGGGGATCCTGTCGCTGATGCAGCTGCCGAAGACCGTATGTGCCGTCGAGGACCTGCACGACTCGGGCGGCACGCTCATCAGCGTGATGGCGCACCCGACCACGGCCGGTGTGCTCGCGAGCTTCGCCAGCCTCGGCGACGTGCTCGTGGCTGAGCCGGGAGCGCTGCTCTCGTTCACCGGGCCGCGGGTGGTGCAGCAGACGACGCGCGAGAAGCTGCCCGACGACTTCGGGCTCGCCGAGTCCAACTACCGCCACGGCCACGTGGACGCGATCGTTCCCCGACCCGAGTTGCGCCCGACGGTGGCCCGGCTGCTGCGCCTCTTTGCTAATGGCACGTGAGGCCGAGTTGAGGCTCCGCGAGCAGCTGAGCCGGCTGAAGAGCCTGCCGCTACTGCGTGGGGCGAAGCTGTCCGGCGAGCTCGAGCGGCTCCAGAAGCAGCTCGACCGGATCGTCGCCGAGCCGAGTGACGAGGAGATCTGGCGCTCGGTCGAGCTCGCGCGCCACCCGGAACGGCCGTACAGCCTGGACTACGTCAACCGCCTGCTCGACGACTGGTTCGAGCTGCACGGGGATCGCCAGCACGGTGACGACGCGGCACTCGTCGCAGGGATCGGCTGCTTCCGCGGGAAGACGGTCGTCCTGATCGGCAACCAGAAGGGCCGAGACGTCAAGGAACGGACGCGACGCAACTTCGGGATGGCCTACCCGGAGGGCTACGGCAAGGCGATGCGTGCGATGGACCTGGCCGAGAGGCACCGCTTTCCGGTCGTGACGCTGGTCGACATTCCCGGCGCGTACCCGGGCGTGATCGCCGAGCAGCACGGCCAGGGTGGGGCGATCGCCCGCTCCCAGGCGCTGATGTCGCGGCTGCGCGTGCCGACGATCACCTGCGTGATCGGAGAGGGCGGCTCGGGCGGCGCGATCGCGACGGCGCTTGCCGACCGCGTCCTGATGCAGGAGAACGCGATCTACACCGTGATCTCACCGGAAGGTTGCGCGGCGATCCTCTGGCGCGATGCCGGGGAGGCCCGCAAGGCCGCCGCCGCTTTCAAGCCGGACGCGGCTCATTGTCTGGAGCTGGGAGTTATCGACGCGATCGTCCCGGAGCCTGGTGACGGGGCTCACACCGACCACGAAGAGGCCGCGCGCCTGCTCGGAGACGCCTTGGGCGAATCGCTCGAGCAACTCGAGGGACAGCCGGGCGAGGAGTTGCGGCGCCGCCGCCGCGTGCGTTTCCGCACAATCGGGCAAGTGCCCGCAACCCGCTAAAAACCGCGGCAAAAGCGGCGCTTTTCCACATCTTCCACAGGCTTTTCCCCCGTCCGTACACATGCCGAGGCCGCCTTGTAGGCGGCCTCGGCCCTAACCCCCCGTTAGGTGGAGAAGCTTTGAAAGATGTACTACCCCGAGTTGTGAGTTGTTTTGCCTCGGGAGGGTCATTGTCAAACATGGCCGGCGCTTTCGGGCTCACTTAGGCAAGCTAGGCGCGTGGCCAAGCTCGCGGAGTACCGCAAGAAGAGGGATCCGAAGAAGACGCCGGAGCCGTTCACCGGCAAGAAGGGCGCCCAGGAGCCGATCTTCGTGATCCAGCGCCATGACGCGCGCCGGCTCCACTACGACCTTCGCCTCGAACGTGACGGTGCGCTTGCGAGCTGGGCCGTGCCGAAGGGGATCCCGCTCGAGACCGGCGAGCGGCACCTCGCCGTGCATGTCGAGGACCACCCGATCGACTACGCGACCTTCGAGGGCGAGATTCCGAAAGGGCAGTACGGCGCAGGCACCGTTGAGATCTTCGACAGCGGCACCTACGAGCTGGTGGAGGAGAAGCGCGACGGCGGCCTCACCGTCCGGCTGCACGGCAAGAAGCTCGAAGGCGTCTGGACGCTGGTTCCCGCGAAGCTCGACGGCGACCCGAAGAACTGGCTCCTGATCCGCAAGCGCGAGGACGGCGAGACCGCTTCGGCTTCGCACCGTAAATACGCGCCCATGCTGGCGACGCTCGAGGACGAGAAGAACATGCCGCGTGGCGAGGGCTGGGAGTTCGAGATCAAGTGGGACGGCTACCGCATAGTCTCGCGAGTGGCCGGCGGCGAGGCCGAGCTGCGCACCCGCAAGGACCAGGACTACACCGAGCGGTTCGAGAGCGTCGCCAAGGAGCTTGTCAAGGCGCTGAAGACCCCGGACTGCGTCGTGGACGGCGAGGTTTGTGCCCTCGATGAGGAAGGCCGCCCGAGCTTCTCGGCGATGCAGCAGCGCAAGCCCGGGACGCCGATCCTCTACTACCTCTTCGATGTGCTCGAGGTGGACGGCGAGCCGATCATCGACCTGCCGCTCTCGGAGCGCCGCGGGCGGCTCGAGAAGCTTCTCGACAAGCGCAACCGCACCGTCAAGTTCTCCGAGTCGTTCGACGACGGGCCGGCGCTGATGCGGGCGGCGAAGGAACAGCGTCTCGAGGGCGTGGTGGGTAAACGCCTGGAATCGCGCTACCTCCCGGGCAAGCGCCCGCGCGACTGGCTCAAGTTCAAGTCGCACGGCGAGCAGGAGTTCGTGATCGCCGGGTACACGCGCGGCAAGGGGCGGCGGGCCACCGGCTTCGGCTCGCTGGTGCTCGCGGTCTACGGCGCCGTTGGTCTCGAGTACGTCGGAAACGTCGGCACCGGGTTCGACGACGCGGAGATCGAGCGTTTGCTGAAGTTGCTTCGGCCGCTGGAGCGCAAGGACTCGCCGTTCCCGCAGGTGCCGAAGCTTCCGCGCGTGCGCAAGGACGACATCGTCTGGGTCGAGCCGAAGCTCGTCGCCGAGGTCGAGTTCGTCGAATGGACGCACGACGGCCGCCTGCGTGCGCCGGTCTACATGGGCCTGCGCGAGGACAAGAGCCCAGAGGAGGTGCGACGCGAGCTTCCCGGCGAGCAGCTGGTCACCTCGGTCCCGGAGGTGATCAAGAAAGGGCAACGCGTCCTGCGGCTCTCCAACCTCGACAAGCCCTTCTGGCCCGAGGAGGGGATCACGAAAGGCGAGCTGCTCGCGTTCTACCGCGACGTGGCGCCCGTCGTCGTGCCGCACCTCAAGGACCGTCCCTTCACGATGAAGCGCTATCCCGACGGGTGGCAGGGCAAGCACTTCTTCCAGAAAGACGCGCCCAGAGGCATGCCCGATTGGATCCCGACGGTCGAGATCGAGGTCTCGACGCGCGAGAAGCCGCGGCAGCGCAGGAAGATCCAGGCGCCGCTCGTCAACGACGAGCTCACGCTCCTCTGGATGGTGAACATGGGCTGCATCGACCTGAACACCTGGTATTCACGGGTGGACAAGCTCGA
>Ga0307278_10000671_pt1 | contig 16830 bp, 14 predicted proteins | sample ER_DNA_117_FD_194482 | JGI IMG/M metagenome (GOLD analysis project Ga0307278, IMG submission 194482) | Bulk soil microbial communities from the East River watershed near Crested Butte, Colorado, United States - ER_DNA_117 | ecosystem: Environmental > Terrestrial > Soil > Floodplain | place... | reverse complement strand
ACCCCATGCAATTGAATACGGCGAGGCGCGCATCATTTGACGAGGGATCTCTGGATCAGTATCTGCGGGAAATCAGTCAGTATCCGCTGATCACGCGAGAAGAAGAGGTCACCCTCGCGCAGCGAATCAAGCAACAGGATCCGGAGGCGCTCGACAAGCTCGTGCGCTCCAACCTGCGCTTCGTCGTCTCGGTCGCCAAGAAATATCAGAACCAGGGTGTCTCGTTGTCCGACCTGATCAACGAGGGCAACCTCGGCCTGATCCGCGCGGCGCACAAATTCGACGAGACCAAAGGCATCAAGTTCATCTCGTACGCGGTGTGGTGGATCCGCCAGGCGATCCTGCAGGCGCTCGCCGAACAGTCGCGCATCGTGCGCGTGCCGCTGAATCGCGCCGGTACGCTGCATCGCATCGGGAAGCGCTCCGCGTCGCTGTTGCAGGAGCTCGGCCGCGAGCCGACCGTCGAAGAGATCGCCGAGGGGATGGACATCTCCGAGGAAGAAGTCGCCAAGACGCTGTCGATTTCGCAGGCGCATCTATCGCTCGACGCGCCGCTCACGCCCGGCGAAGACAACAAGCTGCTCGACTATCTGCCCGATACGACCAATCCGGGGCCGGACGACGAGATCTTCGAGCACGCGCTCACGGAATCGATCGAGTCGGTGCTCGCCACGCTGAAGGAGCGTGAGGCTCGCATCCTGCGCCTCTATTTTGGGCTGGAAGGCCAGGAGCCCATGACGCTGGAGGAGATCGGGTCGCAGCTCGGGATCACGCGCGAACGGGTCCGCCAGCTCAAGGAAAAGGCGCTCGCGCGGCTGCGCCACGTCTCCAGAGCTAGAGCCCTGGAGAGCTTCCTGTCCTAGTCCCGGGGCGGGTAGATTACCCGCCCTATGGCTTCCACCGCATCGTTTGACGTCTCCACCGGCGCCGACCTGCAAGAGGTCGACAACGCCGTCAATCAGGCTCAGAAAGAGGTCATTCAGCGCTACGACTTCAAGGGCTCGAAGGCGTCGATCGCCTTCGACCGTCCCAAGGCGACGCTGACCTTGATCGCCGACGACGACTTCAAGATGAAAGCGCTGTTCGACGTGCTGCAGTCGAAGATGATCAAGCGCGGCGTCCCCGTAAAAAACATGGAGCTCGGCGCGATTACCCCCGCTGCCAACGACACGGTGCGGCGCGAAATCAAGCTCACGCAGGGCATCCCGCAGGAAAAAGCCAAGGCCATCGTGAAAGCAATCAAGGATAAGAAATTCAAGAAAGCCCAGGCGTCGATTCAGGGCGAAGAGATCCGCGTGCAGGCCCCGTCGAAGGACGAGCTCCAGGAAGTCATCGCGTTTTTGCGCGGGCAGGACTTCGGCATCGAGCTCCGGTTCGGGAACTACCGGGGGGGCGGATGAAGCTGGGCGTCATCTCCCTCGGCTGCGACAAAGCGACGGTCGATTCCGAACGGCTGGTGGGCGAGCTGGTCGGGCACGGCGCGGTCGTCACGCCCGACCTTCCGGGCGCCGACGTCATTCTGGTCAACACCTGCGGCTTCATCGACGCAGCCAAACAGGAGTCGATCGATGCAATGCTCGAAGCCGCCAAGCTGAAGGAAGGCGGCGTGAAGGCGGTCGTGGCGGTCGGGTGTCTCATTCAGCGATACAAGCAGGAGCTGCAGCAGGAGATTCCCGAGGTCGACCTTTTTCTGGGTTTCTCCGAGCTGCACCATTTGGTCCCAGAGCTTGCCCAGCGGGGTCTGATCGCCGATCCGGTCGCCGAGCATCCCGGAGTCCGGCAGTTCCTCGGCGACCAGCCGCACGTGCGATATCTGAAGATTTCGGAGGGCTGCGATCACACCTGCGCCTTCTGCGCCATTCCGCTGATGCGCGGGAAGCATCGCTCCGAGCCGCTCGCCCGGCTCGTGCGCGAAGCGCAGCAGCTCGAGGCGCAGGGCGCGAAAGAGATCAATCTTGTTGCTCAGGACCTTGGTCACTGGGGCCGGGATCTAGGAGTTGGGAGCCCGAAGCTGCCCGATTTGCTCGAAGCGCTACTGCGCGAAACCACCGTGCCCTGGTTCCGTCTACTCTACGTTTACTCGGCCGGGATCAACGAGCGCCTGGTGGAGCTGATGGCCCGTGAATCGCGCATCGTTCCCTACATCGACATGCCGATCCAGCATGCGACCGATCGCATGCTCGAGCGGATGCGGCGCCCGGAACGGCTGCGCACCTTGCGGGAGAAACTCGCCTGGCTGCGCGGCGCCATCCCCGACCTGGCGATCCGTACGACGTGCCTCGTGGGCTTTCCGGGCGAGACCGAGGAGGATTTTCGGGCGCTGCTCGCCTTTCTCGAGGAAGCCCAATTCGACCGCATGGGTGCATTCTCGTACTCGCCGCAAGAAGGCACGCGCGCGATGCAATATGAAGACGACGTAGAAGAAGGCGTCAAACGAGATCGTCTAGAAGAAATCGTCGAGGTCCAGCGTGCGATTTCTGCCGAGCGCCTGTCGCGGTTCGTGGGGCGCGATGTCGACGTACTGGTGGACCGCTTGGAGGAGGAAGAAGGCATCAAGGTCGGGCGCGTTCAGTGGCAGGCGGACGACGTGGATGGCGTCACCTACCTCGAGCGCGGTGGCTGGGCCGAGCCGGGGGGGTTCGTGCGGGCGCGGATCACGGCCAGCGAAGACTACGATTTCCAGGCGGCTGCGCTGACGTGACGCGATCGAGCGAGCTTTTCAACCGGGCGAAACGGGTGTTGCCCGGTGGCGTGAACTCACCCGTGCGGGCGTTCCGGGCAGTCGGCGGGACGCCTTTTTTCGTGGCTCACGGTCACGGATCCAGTCTCGCCGACGTCGATGGTGAGGAGTACCTGGATTACGTGTGCTCCTGGGGTGCGCTCATCCTGGGGCACGCGGACCCCGTCGTCCTCGATGCGGTCCGTGCGGCGGCGGGACGGGGATGGACGTACGGCGCTCCCTGCGAGGCCGAAGTCGATCTCGCGGAGGAAGTGCGGCAGCGCATGCCGAGCCTCGAGATGATGCGGTTCGTGAACAGCGGCACCGAAGCGACGATGGCCGCGGTCCGCCTGGCGCGCGCGGCGACGGGTCGCGACATCATCATCAAGTTCGAGGGCTGTTACCACGGTCACGCGGACAGCTTTCTCGTCAAGGCGGGATCCGGCGTCGCGACGCTGGGTCTGCCGGACAGTCCCGGCGTCCCCACGGCACTGGCGGGCCTCACGCTCACAGCGCCGTTCAACGATGCGCGGTCCGTTGCCGACCTGTTTCGCGAACATGCCGATCGGATCGCCGCCGTCATCGTCGAGCCGTACGTCGGCAACGCGGGCTTCATCCCGCCCGAGTCCGACTTTCATCCGGCATTGCGTTCGTTGTGTGACCGGCACGGCGCACTGCTGATCTTTGATGAAGTGATGACCGGATTTCGTGTCGCGGCGGGTGGGGCGCAGGAACGTCTCGGCGTCAAGCCCGATCTCACGACGTTGGGCAAGATCGTCGGCGGCGGATTCCCGGTTGGGGTGTACGGGGGCCGCGCCGACCTGATGAAACGCGTCGCGCCCGAGGGCCCGGTCTACCAGGCGGGCACGCTGTCGGGCAATCCCGTGGCGATGGGGGCGGGACTCGCGACGCTCCGAGAAACGAGCAAGCCCGGGTTCTACGAGACGTTGAACCGGCGCACCGACCGGTTGGTGAGCGGGCTCCAAAACGCTGCCCGCCGCAACGGTGTCGCGGTGACCTCGGGTCACGCCGGATCGATGTGGGGTCTCTATTTCACGCCTGGTCCCGTGCGCAGCTACGCCGATGCCCGGCAGTCCGACACCGCGTTGTTCGCGCGCTGGCACAAGGCCGCGCTCGCTCGCGGCGTGTTCCTCGCGCCGTCGGCTTTCGAGGCGGGCTTCGTTTCGGCAGCGCACTCCGACGCCGATATCGATTTCACCATCGAGCAGCTCGATGCGGCGCTGGCCGAAGCGCGCGCTCGCTAGCGTCGCGCTGCTGGCGACGGCCGCGTGCCCGCGTCCGCCGCGCGCTCCCCAGCCCGCAGTGGCGGGTGAGCCGGAGCTCCGGATCGGTCTCGCGGTGGGGCTGCCGAATGCGTCGATCGGTGGGCCCGAGAGCGGCGAGCTCTTCGTCAGCGAGGCGGCGAGCGGCTTGCCGGTGGGATCGATCCCGGCCGGCGTCCGCTGGGTCGTCTTCCCAGATTCGGCCGTTCCCTCGCGCCTCCGCCTGCTGAAGCCCGATAGTACGCGCACCGACGCGCTGCGGGGCATCGCGGTCGTGAACGTCACCGAGAACCGGTTCGTGGTCGCCAATGGCCGGCGCTACCGCGGGCGCATCAACGTCACCTCGGGCCGCGGCGGTCTGACGGTGGTGAACCAGGTCAGCGTCGAGAGCTACATCGCAGGAGTCGTCCCGCCGGAGATCGGCGCGCGCCGGCCCGACGAGCTGGCGGCCGTGCTCGCCCAGGCCGTCGTGTCGCGCAGCTTCGCCATCAAGAATCGAGGCCGGTGGGATGCGTTTGGCTTCGACGCATATGCCGATACGCGCGATCAGGTGTATCTCGGCGTCGCAGTGGAAACCGATCAGGCGTGGGACGCGGTCCGCCGGACCGCGGGACAGGTGTTGGAGTATGACGGTGACGTGATCGACGCCTATTTCCACTCGACGTGCGGCTTCAGCACTGCCGGTGTGGAAGAAGCGTTCGCTGCCGCGCGCACGCGTCCCTATCTGCGACCGGTGTCCGACGACCGGGGTGGCGGACACTACTACTGTGATATTTCACCGCGATTTCGCTGGCGCGAAGAATGGGACGGCTCCAAGCTGCGCGCTATATTGTCGCGAACGCTGCCAACCGTCACGCCGCTCTCCGGTGACGGGCTGCAGCGGATCACCGACGTCTCGGTGAGCCGCACGACACGATCGGGCCGCGTCGGCGAGCTGCGGATCGTGTTCGAGCGTGGTGACATTCGGATTCCGGGACCCGACGTCCGCGCGGTGCTGCGCCCGGAAGCGGATCGCCTGCTCTCGAGCGCCGCGTTTCAGCTCACGGTGACGAAAGCCAATGGCGAGGTGACACGCGTCGTCGCTGCCGGGGCAGGCTCCGGACATGCGGTGGGGATGTGCCAGTGGGGAGCGATCGGCCGCGCGCGGGCTGGGCAGGACTATCGCGCCATTCTGACGACGTACTTTCCGGGGACGAAAATTGAGAGGCTCTACTAGACTCGCGTTGCTTCTGTTGGCCGCCGCGCCGTCAGGCCGTCTGGCCGCCCAGGGTGTCTTGAACCAGTTCTCCTACGACAATCTCCGCCTCTCCGGCATCCAGCTCGACGCCGGGCTCCTCGGGGCGTCGGACCTGACGGGGGCGACCGTCGGCGGCCTGCGCGTCGATTATGGCCGCATCGCGCCGAAGGTGCGGCTCCTGCTCGGTCTGTCGTACTTCCACTCGCGATTCGATCAACAGGCGATCAACCGGTTCGAGCGGCGCCTCGATAGCATCGTGAATCCGGGAACTCCCGATAACATCAATCTCGGCCGGATCTCGCTCAGCGACGTGGTCGGCGACGTCGATTTCCAGTTCGTTTTTCCGCAGGGCCACGGCGTTACGGCGTATCTCGGTACCGGCATAAGTATTCACGCGCGCAACGGCAGCGGCGCGGCGATCAACGGTACGTTCATGGAAGATGCCCTCGACGTCATCACGGCGGGGTTGAACGGCACGATGGGATTCGAGTTCAATCTCTCTCACGCATGGCGCTTCACCGTGGATGGACGTGGCGTGCTGTCGAGTGGGCTGAGAAGCGTCAGTCTCCGGACCGGCATCATGTATCGGCTCCGCGGGGGCAGGGAGCAGGGAGCGGGGAGCAGGCCTCCCAAGTGAACGATCCGATCCGCGTAGGCGTCCTCGGAGCTGGCGCGATCGCGCAGGTCGCGCATTTGCCGGTGCTCAGGCGGCTCCCCGGCGTCGAGGTGGTCGGGATCTGCGACAATGACGTCGGTAAGGCGCAGGCCCTCGCTGCCCGCTTCGAGGTGAAGGACACCTACGACGACATCGAAGAAGTCCTCCGTTACGCCAACGTCGACGTCGTTGTCGTCTGCACGCCGAACCATCTGCACGAGATCCACGTCACGTCGGCGCTCGCGGCCGGTGCGCATGTGTTGTGCGAGCGGCCGCTCGCCCTGACGCTCGCCGGCGTGGAGCGAGTGCTTGCGGCGAGTGAGAAGTACGGCAAGCGGGTAATGGTCGGCATGAATCACCGCTTCCGCTCCGACGTGCAGGCGGTGCGCGGCTTTCTCGCCGGTGGTGACCTCGGAGCCCTCCAAGCGGTGCGCGGCGGCTGGTACACGTTTCAGCCGAGCCGGCAGATGCTGGGGTGGCGGCTGCGGCGCGAGCAGGCAGGCGGCGGCGCGGTGCTCGATCTCGGTTTGCCGCTCATCGATCTGGGGCTGTGGCTCGCGGGCTGGCCCACGCCCAAGCGTATCTCCGCGCACTTGACCAGGTCGAGCAAAGACGCGGTCGAGGACATGGGATCGGCGTTGATCGTGTGCGAAAACGGCGTGTCGATCACGGTCGATGTCAGCTGGCGCCACTTGGGGCAAGGGGAGCGGTTCTGGTTCGATATCGTCGGGGCGAAGGGCTCAGCGATGATCCAGCCGCTGCGGATCTTCAAGGAGCAGCACGGCGCCGCGGTCGACGTCACGCCGACTGGTGCGACGGGACGCGAAACGCAGTTCATTCAGTCGTATCGTGCCGAATGGATGTACTTCCTCGCGGTGATCAAGGGCGATGTGAACGCACCGCCGCCCCGTGATCAGCTCGCGCTGCAGCGCGTGCTCGATGCGATCTACCGCTCCGCTGACGAAGGGCGCGACGTCTTGCTGTGAGCCGGCGTCAGGTCGCAGTGCTCGTCGTCTTAGGGGCGATCGCGCTCACCGCCAGTTATCCCCCGTTCCCGCTTCCTTTCCTCAGCTTCTTCGCGATCGCGCCCGCGGTCCTGCTCATCCGGCAGGCGGTGAGGGATGCCAATCCCCGCGCCGCCTTTCGCTGGGGCTGGTGGTACGGCCTCGTCAGCAACGCCCTTGTCCTCTACTGGATGATCGTCGCCCTGTGGCACTTCACGCCGCTCTCGGCGCTCGGCTATCTCGCGACGATCGCGGTGCTCGGCTTACTCACCGGACTGATGTTCTGGTTCGTCGTCCGGATTCGATTGGCGGCGCCAGCCGTGCCGCTGATGCTCGTACTCCCAGTCGCCTGGACCGCACTCGAGTGGCTCGTCGGGCATCTCGGCGACGGCCGCTTTCCCTGGCTGGGACTGGGCACCTCGCTCGCCGACGCTCCGGTGCTCGTCCAGTGGGCAGATATCGCCGGCGCCCGCGGCGTGACGCTGTGGCTGGCGTGGTGCAACGTCGCCCTCGTCGAGGCTGCAACGGACGGGCGTGGTACGAGGTACGTGGTGCGGGGATACGCGAGTGTGCTCGTCACGGTGTTGCTTGCCCTGGGATACGGGGCGTGGCGCGTGAAAACCCTGCCGTATCGCGAGCTGGGCGTCGCGGGATTGGTCCAACCCAATGAGGCATTCGACGAGAAGGGCGATACGGCCCACGCGGACAGCGTCGTCGGCACGTTGATCGAAGGTACTCGGCAGGTCATGAACGAATTCCCGCGCCCAAAACTGGTCATCTGGCCAGAAGCGGCGATACCCGACTTCTTGTGGCGGCGACCGCACTGGGTGAACCGGATCACGGATCTGGTGCGAGAAGGGCATGCCCCGATCCTCACCGGCGTCGTGTGGGCCGATTCGACGTGGCGAAGCCGGCTCGATCCGTACTACAACGCAGCGATTTTTATCGATACAACAGGTAACTGGAGACCCTATCCCGTATACGCGAAGCACTACCTCGTACCGGTGACGGAGCGTGTGCCTTTTGTACCGGTCGGCGTTTTTCGCGCCGTTCCAGGCCTCCGGAATTGGTCCGGTGGGTTCACACCGGGTCGCACGCTGCCACTGTATACGTCCGACTTGGGCCGCTTCGGCGTCATCGTTTGTTACGAGTCGGCATTCGAGGACCTGTCGCGCAAGTATCGCGCGTTGGGCGCCGACTTTCTGGTCAACATCACCAACGACGCGTGGTTTGGGAGCACCAGCGCGCCGCGACAACATGCCTCGCATCTGATCCTGCGCGCGATCGAGACGCGCATGGGCGTGGCGCGCGCGGCCAACTCCGGGATCTCGGAATTCGTCGATCCCATGGGCCGCACGTACGCGGCCACGAAGCTCGATGAGAAGACCTACGTCTCCGGCGTCATCCGCACCACCGACGTGATTCCATTGTATGTCCGTCTCGGCGATTGGGTGGGCCTGCTGGTAGTGGTGCTCACGCTCACCGGCATCGTCTTTCTTGTAAAGCGTCGTCTCCGTCCATGACGCGCGTCGGCGTCGACGTCGGGGGGACGTTCACCGATCTCGTTGCTGTCCGGCCCGATGGCGTTCTCGAAATCCGCAAAGTAGGCACCACGCCGCAGGACCCGTCGCTCGGGTTGCTCCGCGCGCTCGAGGCGCTCGGAACGGACGGCATCGATGTCCTGGTGCATGGGACCACGGTCGCGACCAACGCGCTCCTCGAGCGCCGCGGTGCGCGCGTCGTATTGGTCACCACGGCCGGCTTCGAGGATCTCCTGTGGCTGCGCCGCCAGGATCGGGCGGCGCTCTACGATCTCGCCAAAGCCCATCCCGAACCGCTCGTCGCCCGCCGAGACGTGATCGGCGTCAGCGAGCGCATGGGACCGGACGGGGCGGTCGCGGCGCTCGCCGAGAGCGAGCTGTCACGCGTGACGGCGCTGGCTCGCGGGCTTGCGCCCGAGTCCGTCGCCATCGCGTTGCTGTTTGCGTTCCGCCATCCCGAGCATGAGCGCCGTCTCGCCGCCGCGCTGCGCGCCGCCCTGCCGAACGTTCCGGTCACCGCCAGTCACGAAGTCCTGCCGGTGTTTCGCGAATACGAGCGCACCAGTACGACCACCGCCGAGGCGTACCTGAGGCCGAAAGTGGCCGCGTATCTCCAGAAGACCGCGACGATGACCGAGCGACGCGGTGTGAGGTCGCTGCGGATCATGACGTCCAGCGGAGGAACTCTATCGCCTGAGCAGGCGGCGAATCGGGCGGCGAGTCTGGCGCTGTCGGGTCCTGCCGGCGGCGTCGTAGGCGCCCGGCTCGTCGGTGCCGCCGTGGAGACCGACGATCTCCTCACGCTCGATATGGGCGGCACGAGCGCCGATGCGAGCCTCATCAGCGGCGGCGTCGCGCTCACGGAAGGCGCCGAGTCGGTCGCGGGAGTGCCGCTCGCGCTGCCCGCCATCCTGATCGAGACGGTAAGTGCCGGCGGCGGAAGCATCGCGGCGGTGGACGAGGGCGGCGCCCTTCGGGTGGGTCCCCGGAGCGCGGGCGCGGACCCGGGTCCCGCGTGCTACGGACGGGGCGGCACGGAGCCGACGGTGACCGACGCCTGCCTCGTGCTCGGTTGGCTCGATCCCCAGTACCCGCTCGCGGATTCGGTTCGACTCGACAGGGCCGCGGCCGAGCGTGCGCTGTCCAGATTGCCGTTTTCTCACGACGTCTGCGAAATCGCTGCCGGGATCATCCAGGTCGCTACCGCGGTGATGGCGCGCGCGCTGAAGCGCGTCAGTGTGGCGCGCGGCATCGATCCGCGCGGCATGGCGTTGCTGCCGTTCGGCGGCGCCGGGCCCCTGTTCGGTTGTGCGCTGGCGGACGCGCTGGGAATGGCCCGAGTCGTGGTGCCCCCGCATCCGGGCGTGCTGAGCGCGTTGGGGCTCGCTGCCGCGCCGGATCGCGTGGACGTGCTGGCTTCGCTGCACCGCCCATTGGCCGATCTCGAGGGCCGCGAGCTGGCGGAGGCGTTTCAGCCGCTCGTCGCGGCGGCGGCTGCGGCACTGCCCGAGTCGGGCGTGACGCGCTTCGTCGATTGCCGATACCGGGGCCAGGGGTACGAGGTCACCGTTCCGGCGCCCCGCGACGATGCCTCGACGCTCGCGACCGCATTCCGCACCGCCCATCGCGCGCGGCACGGCCACGGAGAATCCGACCAACCGATCGAGCTCGTCAATCTGCGGGTGGTGGCCGAGCGCCCGGTCCCCGCGGCGCCGGTCGGCCGGCGTGCCGGAGTCGGTGTTCCGAGCGCGGGACGTCGCATGATCGTGACGCGCGACGGCAAGCGGGTCCGCGCCGATGTGTGGCCGCTGGGCGAGCTGCCCGCGGGACGTCAGCTCAACGGCCCCGCGGTCCTTGCGGGTCCCGATGCCACCGGCCTCATCGAGCCGGGGTGGCGCGGCCTCGTGCACGCATCCGGCGCCGTGATCCTGGAGCGGACGTGAGGCTCGACGCCGTCGGGCTCGAAGTCATGGCGCACGCGTTCGCATCGATCGCGGAGGAGATGGGACTCGTGCTCGTGCACAGCGCGTTGTCACCGAACATTCGCGAGCGCCGTGACGCCTCGGCGGCGCTGTTCGATGCGGATGGCGAGATGATCGCGCAGGCGGCGCACATCCCCGTGCATCTGGGCGCCCTGGCGGACGCCGTGGCGGCGGTGCGCACCCTCGACCCGCGACCCGGCGAGCTGTTCCTGCTCAACGATCCGTACGCCGGCGGCAGCCATCTTCCCGATCTCACACTCATCGGCGCGATCGAGATCGAGGCCCAAGTCGGCGGATACAGCGTCGTCCGTGCCCACCACTCCGACATCGGCGGGATGACGGCGGGCAGCATGCCAGCCGGCGCGCGCGAGCTATACCAGGAAGGCCTCGTCATCCCGCCCACGCGTTTCACACCGGATCTCGAGCGCCTGGTGCTCGCCAATGTGCGCACGCCGGCGATGCGGCGCGGTGATCTCGCGGCGCAACGGGCGGCTGTGGAGCGCGGAGCGAGCGGCCTGCGGTCGCTGGCCCGGCGCCACGGCTGGGCGGCGCTGAGCGATGCGGCGCGCGAGCTGCTCGACTATGCCGAACGCCGGACAAAGACAGCCCTCAGCCGTCTGCCGTCAGCGACGCCGATGACCGCGACCGATTGTCTGGAGGGCGATGGCGTCGTCGATGAAGATCTCGAAATTCGGGTGGCGATCACGATCACCGACGGAATCTTTCACGCCGATTTCACCGGCACGCGGGAGGCGGCGCCGGGCAACGTGAATTGTCCGATCGCCGTGACGCGCTCCGCCGTGTTGTTCGTGGTGCGCACGCTGCTGCCCGACGACGTGCCGATGAATGGCGGCGTGCCGCGCGCGATCCACATCACGGCGCCGTCGGGATGTCTCGTCAATGCGCGGCCGCCCAGCGCGGTGGCCGCGGGGAATGTCGAGACGTCGCAGCGCATTGCCGACACCGTGTTTCGCGCGCTCGCGGCCGGCGGCTGCGTCGTGCCGGCGCAGGGGCAGGGAACGATGAACAATGTGACTTTTGGAGGGATCGGGAGTCGGGAGTCCGGAGCCTGGACCTACTACGAAACGATTGGCGGCGGGCAGGGCGCCAGCCGCGGCGCGAACGGGCCGTCGGGGGTCCATGTCGGAATGTCCAACACTCTGAACACGCCGATCGAGGTGCTGGAGATGGAGCATCCCCTCCGAGTCCGAACCTATTCGCTTCGCCGTGGAAGCGGGGGACGAGGGACGTGGGACGGGGGCGACGGCGTCGTGCGCGAATTCGAGGCGCTCGCCCCGATGGAAACGACGCTGCTCACCGAACGCAGGCGGCACGGGCCTTCCGGTGGAGCGGGCGGGCTGGATGGTGAGGCGGGAGCGAATCTGCTCAACGGTCAGAGACTCGCGTCGAAGACCACTATGCGATTGGTCGCGGGGGACGTCCTCCGCATCGAAACCCCGGGTGGTGGCGGCTGGGGGAAAGGACAAGAACCATGACGTGGGCCTTGATCTCGTTGCTCGGCTTGTTCGCGGGCGTCATCTCAGGGCTGTTCGGCGTGGGTGGCGCCGTGGTGATCATCCCCGGTCTCGTGCTCATCGCCAAGCTGCCGCAGCACACAGCGCACGGGACGTCGCTGGCGGCCCTGCTCCTGCCCGTTGGGTTGCTCGGCGTGCTCGAGTACTCGAAGCGCGGGCAGGTGCACTGGGCCTATGCGGCAGTCGTCGCCGTGGGGCTCCTCATCGGCGCCTACTTCGGGGCGCGGTTCGCGGGATCGATTTCGGACGTGACGCTGCGCAAAATGTTCGGCGGGTTTCTGCTGCTGATCTCGGTGAAATTGCTCTTGACTTGACCGTTCAGGGTCGAGCCGCGTCCTCCACCTGGCGTTGAAACACCTTGCCGTCGATGAACAGCCTGAAGAGATCCTGGTCGAGCTGTCCATCCTTCACCTCGTCCGTGAGGATATCGAGCGCGCGGTCGATCGACACAGCGCGCTTGTAGGGCCGGTCCTGCGCCGTCAGCGCGTCGTAGATGTCGCTGATCGTCATCATCCGCGTCTGAATCGGAATCCCTTCCCCCGTGACGCGCCGCGGATACCCTCGCCCGTCCATCTTTTCGTGATGCCCGTAGGCGATCAGCGGGATCTGCTGCAGCTCGCGGGTCCAGGGGATGCGCTGCAGGAACTCATAGGTGTGCGTGACGTGACTCTCGATCTCGTGTCGCTCGGCGTCGTCCAGACTGCCTTTGCGGATCGTCAGATAGCGCATCTCGTCGGGTGAGAGAAACGGCTCCGTCGCCCCGTCGAAGGCCAGATAGGAGCGCTTCGACCACGCCTTCAGTTCTTCGAAGCTGCCATCGGGGAGAATGGTGGGCTCGTTGGCTTGGAGCACGATCTCCAGGAAGCGGTCCAGCTCCGCCAATTCCTGCTGGTGCGCCGCCTGGAGCTCCTCGATGAAGCCGTCGTAGCCCGTCTTGCCGTGGGTCTCGAGAAACTCCGCCCGCTTGCGCCAGTACTCGCGCTCCGCCGTGCGCCGGATGAACGCGTGGCGATGGCGCACGAGCCCGAGATCCGACGGGTACAGTTTTTTCGCCTTGATGAGGACCTGCTCGCGAACGCCGACCTTGCCGAAGTCGTGCAACAGGGCGGCATAGCGGATCTCTTTCAGCCCCTCGCGCGTGAACGTGACGTCGCGATAGGGACCATCGCCGGCGCGGTCCACGATCTCCGCCAGACCGACCGTCATCCCGGCCACGCGTCCGCTGTGACCGTACGTCGTCGGATCGCGCTGCTCGATGGCGTGCACGGCCGCCAGCACGAAGCCCTCGAACAGCTTCTCGATGTTTTCGTATAGCCGGCTGTTCTCGATGGCGACCGCCGCCTGACCGGCCAGGGCCGTCACCAGCTCGACGGTGCGCTTGGAGTACGGTACGACCTGCTGCTGGACGTCGGCGGGTGTGGCGAGAATCGCGTCGAAGTTGCGCTTGCGGTTGATGAGCTGCAGCACGCCGATGATCTCGTCTTTGTGATCTTTCATCGGAATCACGAGCATCGATTTGGAGCGATAGCCGTAGCGCTCGTCGAACGAGCGGTTGATCGTGTACTCGACATCCGGCGGCAGGAAGTACGCGTCGTCGATGACGAGTGGATCCCCGGTTACGGCGCAGTAGCCGGCGAGGCTGCCGCGATCCACCGGAATCGTGTGCTCGACGAACGGCGCTTCCGGTTTTGAAAACGTCTGCGCCAGCCGGAAGCGCAGCCGCCGATCGCCGTTCTCGTTCGACTCGACGAGGTACAAACTGCCGGCGTCCGACTGCGTGATGCGGCGGGCCTGGGTGAGGATCAAGTCGAGCAGGATCTTGGTGTCGCGCTCAGTGCCGAGCGCGACGCCGATGCGCGTCAGCTCTCCGATTTCCCGGGCCCGCTGCGCCGCCTCGCCGCGCGCGCGCGCCGTCTCGGCCCGCGCCGCCGCTTCGCGGAACCCGGCGCGGATCGCGACCAGCAACCGCCGCGGGCTCGTCGGCTGCGTCAGAAATCCGGACAGAAACTCGGTGGGGAGGCCCTCGGGGACGTCGGTCTCGCCGTTGCGCCCCAACGCGACGATCGCACCCCCGGCGTCGACGAACGATCGCATGACGTCGACGGGGAACGCCGAGCGGCTTTCCGCATCGAGCAGGAAGACCGTGGGCCGGTCGTCGGTCACCGCCAGGTCTTTCGCCAGGCGAACGGTCCGGGCCTCCACCTGCGAGGTCTCAAGCGCCGGCGCGACGGCCTCGGGACGCCACATCGGCGGATGGAGGAGAAGGTATCTCACCGAACGCGCTTCATGCGCCAGGCTGTCGCGGCGCGGCAGCAGCCGGTTAGGACCGCTGCACCCGCTGCAGGCCTTCCTTCGCCTCAGCGTAATCGTTGAAGATTGCGATGGCATGGTTGAACATGTCGACCGCTTTGTCCTTCTGGCCGCGGTCCTCATAGAGCAGGGCCCGCGAGTAGTAGGTCAGCGCTTCGGTGGGGACCTGGCGGCTCATCCGCTGGTCGCCAGTCTGCCGCTGCAGCGCGGGCAGATTCGCGTCCTTCATGAGCCGCCCCGCGATGCTGCGGATGATGTCGAACATATGATCGCGCTGCATCCGCTCCGATTCGGTCTTCACGACCTCTCCGGTTTCCGTATTGATCAGCCGGACGTCAACGCGGAAGTCGCCGTAAAAATCCACGAACGTGCCCATGACCATGTAGCGGGCGCCGACGAGTTTTCCGATCTTCGAGGCGGTCTGGGGATCGACCCGACCCTGCGCACCGAGATTCTGCTCGTCGACGAGGCGCTGGATCTCCTGACGCTCGACCACGCGCGCGGCGGGATTCTGGGAGAGCTCCGAAATCATCATTCCGGCGATGCCGCGCTCGAGGGCGTCGAAATCTTCCTTGCCCTGACCGTAGGAGCCGCCGTTGTTGAACGGGAGGACGGCGATGCCGGGGCGGGTATCCTGGTTGCGTTGCTGCGCCCCCAGGAGCACCGGAACCAGGCTCAACACCGTCATAACTGCACGCGCGCGCATAGCTACTCCTCGGGTCACAGGGTCACCTTCATTCCTTCTTGTGCTGCATCTACGTCGAGCGAGCCGCCGCGCGTCTTGACGAACTTGCGCGCCGAGGCCACGAGTCCATCCATTTCCTTGTCGCCGTGCTCGGGCTCGTGGTGAAACAGCACGAGCTTCTCGACACCGGCGTCGTGGGCGAGGGCCACCGCCTCTTCATACGTCGAATGACCCCAGCCGCGGTGCTGTTCCAGCTCCTTCGGCGTATACATGGCGTCGTGAATCAGGAGGTCGACACCCTTCAAGAACGCCACGAAGTCGCGCCGCCAGCTCGCCGGAACGTCGTACTGTCCGCCACCGCCGAGCTCGTTGTCCGTCACGTACGCCATGCTCGGCCCGCCTCCCTTCGCGGGCGTGAGCCGGAATCCCAACGTCGTCCCCGGGTGCCGCAACTTTATGGTGCGAACGCGGAACTCACCGATCGAGAACTCGTCCGTGTCCACCTGCTGCACCGTCAGCGACGCCGACAGGGCATCGAGCGGAACGGGAAACACGGCCGGGTCCATCTGTTGTCTGAGGATCGCTTCAAGCGATGCGGTCCCCTGACGTGATCCCCAAATGCGCACGGTGTTGCCCGGCGCGAAAAACGGCTTGAAGTGCGGCAGTCCTTGAATGTGATCCCAGTGTGCGTGCGACAGCAGAATCTCGACTTTGGCCGCGCCGTTTTGCTTCGCGACCAGATCCAGACCGAGCGCCCGGATTCCGGTGCCGGCATCGAGGACGACCAGCTGACCTTCGTTGCCTTCGACGGCGACGCACGGCGTGTTGCCACCGTAGCGCGCCGTCGCGGGCCCCGGAGTAGGTATACTCCCCCGGGTTCCCCAAAAGGTCACCGTGTACGTCATGCGTGTCGGCATGCCGATACTCGGTCTAAGTTACTGGTAATTAGTGACGTAGAGCCGTGACGCGAGTCACGACCGGCCCGCTGCTTGCTCGAGCGAGCCGCGGTCTTTGATCACAATGTCCTTGCGACTTACGTCAATCATCCCCTTATCGACCAGCTCGCGCATCGTCCGCGATACCGTCTCGCGCGACGATCCGATCATCTGGGCGATGGTGTGATGAGTGAGACGGCGCGTAATGCGCTGGCCGTCCGTTTCGTCGGCGAGATCGAGCAGCAGCTGCGCGACGCGTCCATGCACGTCGAGCAAGACGAGGCTGCCCACTTTTTCATCGACGCGGCGGAGCCGCCGCGACAGCTCGCGCAGCAGCGCGAGCCCGATGCCAGGGGAATGTTCAAGGATGCCCTGAAAATCCTCACGGCGCAGAACGTAGAGCGTCGAGTCTTCCATCGCGATGACGTGCGCCGAGCGCGGCTCGTCGTCGATCAACGCCATCTCGCCGAAGAACTCGCCTTCGCCGAGTACCGAGAGAATGACTTCGCGCCCGTCCTCGCCGATGAGGACGACCTTCACCTGACCCTTCGCGACGACGTAGAGCGCGTCGCCGGGATCGTCCTCGAACAGGATGACGGAGTTTTTGGGGTAAGCGCGATCGCGCGCCACGTCCACCACGCGCTGCAGGTCGGCGGCGGAGAGCTGGCTAAAGAGCGGGACCTTTTGCAGCACGTCAGCGGCAGACACGCGAACAGCTTACGCTGCGTGTGTGGCGGTGTCAATCGAAGCAAAGCCTAAGCCTTGCAGCCAAGTTGGTGCGCTGTTTATATTTCCGCACTTCGTTCGGTCCGACAATTCAGGCAAGGATGTGTGCAGTGAAACCCGGAATTCACCCCAAATACCAGCGGGCAACCGTCCAGTGCGCATGCGGTAACACGTTTGTCACACGCTCGACCACGCCCGTGATCCACGTCGAAGTCTGC
>Ga0307278_10000670_pt1 | contig 16836 bp, 14 predicted proteins | sample ER_DNA_117_FD_194482 | JGI IMG/M metagenome (GOLD analysis project Ga0307278, IMG submission 194482) | Bulk soil microbial communities from the East River watershed near Crested Butte, Colorado, United States - ER_DNA_117 | ecosystem: Environmental > Terrestrial > Soil > Floodplain | place... | reverse complement strand
GCTAGACGCGCTCCCCGCGGTGTGGCTACGCGGGGCACAGCCCCGCTGCGCCGATGGGGTTAGCAACAGTCTGGTGCTAGTCGGTTCGGCGGAGCCCGGCTCTGCCGGGCGGGAGCCACGGCGCGGGCAGCGCGTCTGCAGTGTTAAGAAGGGGGCCAACGGGGGAAACCCGGTTTCCCCCGTTAAATGCAAAGATGGGCGCGATCACGGAGCAGGAGTCCTCCATCGCACAGGCGCTCGCGCGCGGCGCCACGTCGTTCGTCGAGTTCACCGGTCCCGTGAAGCTGGACCGCAGGACGAAGCGACTCGTCCACCGTCTCGGCCCGGGCGACATTGCCGTCATCGACCACGCCGACCTCGATCGCGTGTCTGCCGAGGAGCTCGTCGACTCGGGCGTCCGCGTCGTCGTCAACGTCGCCGCATCGCAGACGGGGCGTTTCCCGAATCCCGGGCCGCTGCTGCTGGTGCGAGGAGGAGTGCGTCTAATCGAGATGCCCGAAGCCCCGCTGTTCCAGGATCTGTCCGAGGGTGACATCGTCACGGTTCGGGCCGCGACGCTCTTCCGCCACGGCACGCGCATCGCAGCCGGCCGGACCGTCGAGGAGGAGCAGCTCGAGCAGGCGCTCGCCGAGCAACGGACGCGAGTGACCGAGTCGCTGGAGACGTTCGCCGAGAACACCCTCCGGTATCTCCGCGAAGAGGGCAGGATCCTCGCCGAGGGTGTCGACTTCCCACCGCTGCAGACGCGATTCCGCGATCGCCACGCGCTCGTCGTCGCCCGAGGGCCCGGCCACAAGCGCGACCTCCGGATCGTTCGGCCGTACGTCCGCGGCTTCAAGCCCGTGCTCGTCGCCGTGGACGGTGGAGCCGATGCGCTGCTCGAGGCCGGCTACCGACCCGACGTGATCGTTGGCGACATGGATTCGGTCTCCGAGGCGGCGTTGCGCAGCGGCGCCGAGCTCGTCGTCCAGGCCTACCAGGACGGGCGGGCACCGGGCGCCGATCGGCTCGAGTCCCTCGGGGTCCCCTGCTGGAAGGTCGCCGCGCCGGGGATGAGCGAGGATCTCGCGCTGTTGCTCGCGTACGAGAAAGGGGCGCGCCTGATCGTCGCCGTCGGGACGCACTTCAACCTGATCGAGTTCCTCGAGCGCGACCGCGCGGGCATGTCGTCGACGTTCGTGACGCGACTCAAGGTCGGCGAGATCCTCGTCGATGCACGGGGTATCTCGAGGCTCGTCAGCCGGCGTGTCGGCCTCTGGCCGCTCGTCGCGTTCACGCTCGCCGCGTTCGGGGCGGTAGTGGCGGCGGTCGCCGCCGACCCGGGCGTGCGCCGACTCATCGTGCTCCTGAGCCAGCGCGTCCGCGAGGTTGTTGGTCTCGGCTAAGCGTGGGCGAAACCATGTTTCCCCCACGAACCCCTTCGTCGACTGCTGACGCGCTCCCCGCGGTGAGGCTCCCTCAGGCAAAGCCCAGCTCCGCCAATGAAGGGAGGCGAACGCGGAAAACAGGTTTCCCCGGATTGAAAATCGTGACAATCGAGAGTGATGCGGATCAGCGCGGACCGTGAGCCGGTCGTGGCCCGCACGACGTCTGGGCGCTGCCGGCGCAGCGGTACCACCGGGATCCGGATCGATCGGGGTGATGCGGAAGCGGGTGCCAATCTCGTTCCCGGCGCGGCGTGTTTGCGGGTCCCGCACGAGGGTTTTCCCGACCTTCCCTGGCGTGGTCTCGCCCGCCTGCACCACCTCTGCCAGACTGCGGCGCGACGCTGATGTTCGACCTCCGGTATCACGTCGCCTCCCTCGCAGCTGTCTTCCTCGCTCTCATGGTCGGCATCGTCGTCGGCGTTGGCATCTCCGACCGCGGATTCCTCCGCGGAACGGAGCGATCGCTGTTCGAGAAGGAGATCTCGAACCTGCGGCGCGAGGTCGATGGGCTACGGCGGAGCCGCTCGGCCGACGCGAGCGATGTCCGGGCGGCCGACGCGATGCTGCGGGTGACCTATCCCGAGCTTGTGCAGGAACGACTGTCCGGGAAGCGCGTCGCCCTCGTCTTCGTCGGGGCCGTTGACGCGAAGGTGGAGGACGACGTGAGGCGGGCGCTCGAGGACGCGGCCGCGCCGCCTGTCCTGCGCCTGCGGGCGATCAAGGTCCCCATCGACCCGGCGTCGATGGACGGCGCGCTCGAGGGTCGTCCGGCGCTGACTGCGTACGAGGGAGTCGACAAGCTGGGCGCTCTCGGCCGCGAGCTCGGCCAGGAGCTGGTGACCGGCGGCGAGACGCCGCTGTGGGACCGCCTCTCCAGCGAGCTCGTCGAGGAGCGCTCGGGCGCGGGCGGGCGCCCGGCGGACGGCGTCGTCGTCGCGCGATCCGCGGAGCCGCAGCACGGGCTCACCGAGGAGTTCCTGGGCGGGCTCTACTCCGGGCTGGCCGACGGTGGCGTCCCGGCGGTGGGGGTCGAGAGCGCGCAGGCGACGCGGTCGGCAGTCGTGCCCTTTCATCGGGGGGGTCTCTCGACGGTCGACGCCGTCGACACGCTCGGTGGGCGCGCCGCGCTCGTGCTCCTGCTGGCGGGTGGCCAGCCGGGCGACTACGGCTTCAAGGACACGGCGACGAGCGGCGTCCTGCCGCCAATCGCTTCCGTGCCGGAACCGGCGACGACCACGCGTGGCTGATCGCCTCACCGTCCTCGTCGCCGCGCGCGACGAGGACGCGGGCATCGGCGAGACGGTCCGCAGCCTGATCGAGGCGTTCCCGGAGGCAGACGTCGTCGTCGCGGACGACGGCTCGCGCGACGCCACGGCCGCCGCCGCCGAGCGCGCGGGGGCGCGCGTGCTCCGGTTGCCGAGGCTCGGCAAGGGACAGGCGCTGTCGCTCGCGGAGCGCCGACTGCGGCCGGGGTCGCTCCTGCTCTGCGACGCCGACGTCCAGGGGGACCTTCGTCCGCTGGTCGACGCGGGTGCGGACGTGACGATCGCCGCCTTCGCCGAGCGCCGCGGCGGCGGATTCGGTCTTGCGAAGCTCGTCGCTCGAGCGCTCGTGCTCCTTCGATCGGGCTTCGCCGCGCAGGAGCCGTTGTCCGGGCAGCGGGCGCTGTCGCCGGCGGCGCGGCGTGTGTGCTTCCCGGTTGCGGCGGGGTTCGGCGTCGAGGTGCGGCTGACGATCGACGCCGTGCGGGCGGGATTGCACGTGCGTGAGCTCGAGCTCCCGCTGCAGCATCGCGCCACCGGCCGCGATCTGCACGGCTTTGCGCATCGAGGCCGCCAGCTCCTGGACGCGCTGCTGGGCTGTGGCCCGCTCGGCGTGAACTTCCGTGGACTGCGTCTGCCCCTGGTGGGTTGGGTCAGCGCTGTCACAGGTGGTCCGGCGGTCGGGCTAGTCGCGGCTGTCGGGCTCGCCGACGACCTCTGGAGCGGCCCCGAACGCGGGTTTCGGGCTCACCTCCGCGCGGGTCGTACGACGGGCGTCCTGAAGCTCGCAGCCATTCCCGTGATCGGCCTCCTGGCCACGCGCCGGCTCTCGGGCGCGCTCCTCGTCGGGCTGACGGCGAATGTCCTGAACCAGCTCGACACCCGCCCCGGCCGTGCGCTCAAGGCGTACCTCGCAGCCGCGCTGGTTCTGGGCGCGCCCGCCCGTGTCGCCGTCCTCCTCGTTCCCTACGATCTCCGCGAGATGGCGATGCTCGGGGACGCCGGGGCAAACGCGCTGGGCGCGATGCTAGGGTTGAAGTCCGTGAGTCGACTCACGGGAAGAGGCTGTGCCGCAGCCATCGGAGCGCTTGCCGGCCTCACGCTCCTTGGTGAACGGCGTTCGATCGGCGAGCTGATCGAACGGACGCCAGGACTTCGAGAGCTCGACGCGCTCGGAAGGCGTAGCTGGTGAGCGCGAGGCCCACGAAGTACGTGTTCGTGACGGGCGGCGTGGTCTCATCGCTGGGGAAGGGAATCGTCGCCGCCTCCCTCGGCCGGCTCCTGAAGGCGCGTGGACTCAAGGTGCAGGTGCAGAAGTTCGACCCGTACATCAACGTCGACCCCGGGACGATGAGCCCGTTCCAGCACGGCGAGGTGTTCGTCACCGAGGACGGCGCCGAGACGGACCTCGACATCGGACACTACGAGCGCTTCGTCGACGAGAACCTGTCGCGGAACGCGAACCACACCCAGGGAGCGATCTGGTACGCCGTGTTGCGCAAGGAGCGCAAGGGCGAGTACCTCGGCTCGACCGTCCAGGTGATCCCGCACATCACGAACGAGATCAAAGATCGCATCCGACGGATGTCGGAGGCCTCCGACATCGAGGTCGTCATCAGCGAGATCGGCGGAACGGTGGGGGACATCGAGTCGCTGCCGTTCCTCGAGGCGATCCGGCAGTTCCGCCGTGAGGCCGGCGCCGCGAACGTGTGCCACGTGCACGTCACGCTCGTGCCGTTCGTCGACACGGCGGGCGAGCTCAAGACGAAGCCGACCCAGCATTCGGTCAACGAGCTGCGCCGGATCGGTATCCACCCGGACGTGGTTGTGTGCAGGTCGAAGGAGCCCCTCTCGGTGGACATCCGCGAAAAGATCGCGCTCTTCGCCGACGTCGACCGCGAGGCGGTGATCGCGAACGAAGACGTCGCCGACGTCTACCTCGTGCCCTCGGCGCTCCATGCCCAGGGGTTCGACGGGCTGGTGTGCGCGAAGCTGGGGCTCGCGGGCGGCGAGCCGGACCTCGCCGACTGGCTCGAGCTCGAGGAGCGCGTGCGCACCCGCGGCGACGCGGTCGAGATCGCCGTCGTCGGCAAGTACGTGAAGCTGCACGACGCGTACCTCTCCGTCTTCGAGGCGCTGAAGCATTCAGGCCTTCATCACGGTTGCAAGGTGGGCGTGCGCTGGGTGGACGCCGAGGGAATGTCGCTCGAAGAGGCGGCGGCAGAGCTCGAGCGGGCCGACGGCGCGCTCGTGCCGGGCGGGTTCGGCTCACGCGGCTGGGAGGGCAAGATCCTCGCCTGCCGGGTGGCGCGGGAGCAGCAGATCCCCTACCTCGGCGTGTGCCTCGGCATGCATGTTGCGATCTCCGAGTTCGCACGCCACGTTGCCGGGCTCGACGGCGCCAACTCAACCGAGATGGATCCGGAGACGCCCTACCCGGTAATCGACCTGCTTCCGGAGCAGAAGGAGATCGAGGATCTCGGTGGCACGATGCGGCTCGGTGCCCAGGCGGTTGAGGTCGCCGACGACACGCGGTCGTACGAGGCCTACGGGGAGCCCGTCGTGCACGAGCGACACCGCCACCGATACGAGGTGAACAACCACCTGCGGCCGCTGCTCGTCGAAGCGGGCCTCGTCGTGTCGGGGACGTTCCAGGAGGGGAGGCTCGTCGAGATCATCGAGCTGCCCGACCATCCCTGGTTTGTCGCGAGCCAGTTCCATCCGGAGTTCAAGTCGCGCCCGACACGGCCGGCACCGCTCTTCCGCGACTTCGTCGGGGCTGCGCTCGTGCGGGCCCGCGAGCGCGCGGGCGTCGCCTTCGAAGCGGCGCGGTAGCGCTCGGTTTCCGCCACCGGACCGGCGGCCCCCTCCAGCGTCTGGTGCGGGTGAGGCGCCGCGCTGCGTGGGCGGTCGTCTCCGCGGTGGAGCCGAGCCGCCCGCGATTCCGACCAGACCGGTGAGCCGGGCGCCCGCGGGCGCGCCGCGGTACGTCCGGGTCGCCGTGGTCTGGCACCGTTTTGGAACGAACGTGTGCGCAGGGCTCGGGTAGGCTCGAAGCCGGGAGGAGGGTGGTCCCCGAACCCCACCCCGGGTGGGGAATGCGGTTCGCGCCTGTCGCCGGCAGGCGTACAACGCCTAAGATCGCGCCCGTGCCGCTGCCCGATCTCCTACCGATGTTCCTCGAGCTCGCCTCGATCGAGAGCCCTCCCGGCGACGAGCGCGCCGTCGCGGACCGGGTGGTCGCATACCTCCGCGCGCTCGAGCTGGAGCCGAGCGAGGACGACGCCGGCGCGCGCATCGGCGCCTCCGCCGGCAATGTCCTGGCTCGTGTCGAGGCAACCGACGAGGGGGGGATGCCGCTGTTCCTGTGCGCTCACCTCGACACCGTTCCCCCGGACGGCCGGATCTCGCCGGTGGTCGAGGACGGGGTCGTGCGGAACACGGCCGGAACGATCCTGGGCGCGGACAACAAGGCAGCCGTCGCGGTCATGCTCGAGGCGGTGCGCCGCTGCCTCCAGGAGCGGCGGCGTCATGCCGGAATCGAGCTCCTCTTCACGCCGAAGGAGGAGGTCGGCCTGCTCGGGGCGGCCGCGTTCGACACCGAGCGCCTGCGGGCTCGGGTCGGATACGTCTACGACCAGGCCGCGCCCATCGGGGACGTGATTCTCGGCGCCCCCCACGCGAGGGCAATGGAGGTGCGCTTCCACGGCCGCGCCGCGCATTCCGGCATGTACCCGGAGGAGGGCCGGTCGGCGATCGCCGCCGCGGCACGCGCGATCTCCGACCTGCGCCTCGGTCGAGTCGACGACGAGACGACCGCGAACGTGGGCACGATCGAAGGGGGAACCGCGGGCAACATCGTCCCCGAGTGGTGCACGCTCCTCGCCGAGGCGCGCTCGCACGACGAACGCAAGGTGGCCGATCTGGTTCAGGAGATGCTCGACTCGTTCGCGTTCGCGGCGACGGTAGCCGAGTGTGAGGTGGACGCGCACGTGACGAAGAGCTATCGGGGCTACCGCTTTCGAGCCGACGACGCCCCGGTCGCACTGGCACGGCGGGCGCTCGGCCGTTGCGGCTACGAGGCGCGACTGGGTCTCTCGGGGGGCGCGGCGGACGCGAACGTGTTCAACGAACGCGGGCTGCAGTGCGTCAACCTGGCCAACGGCATGACCGACATCCACACGGCATCTGAACGGATCGCAGTCGCCGACCTCGAGGCGATGGTCGACGTCACCCTCGCGCTCGTCGACGAGGCCCGCGCTGCCGCTTAGCCTGCGCCGCGGCCGCATCACCGCCGTGCTCGAACGGCACGAGGGCTTGGCGCGCGTCGAGGTCGACGGGCGGCCCTGCGTCGCGTACCCGCGCCTGACAGGGCCGGTGTCGCTGGGCGACGAGGTGATCGTGAACGTCCAGGCGCTCGAGCTCGGCCTCGGGTCGAGTGGATTCGACATTCTGCACACGAACCTGACACGAGGACTGGAGCTCGAGCCCGAACCCGGCGCGCACGTGGTCACGCTTCCATACACGCCGCTCCAGGCCGCCGTCCGCCACGCGGAGGAGGAGGGGCCGCTCGCCGCCGACCTCGGTGGTCTTCCCGTCGTCTGCTGCACCCTGCACAGTCAGCTCGCCCCCGTCTGCGCGGGAATCGGCGAAGGGGTTCGCATCGCCTTCGTCCAGGTGGGTGGGGGTGCGCTGCCCGTATCGCTCTCGGACGCGGTGCGGGCGCTGAAGGAGCGCGGCCGGATCGCGGTGGCGGTCGCCGCGGCTCCGTGCGTCGACGGCGATGTCCAGTGCGTGGGCATCCACTCCGCGCTCGCATGGGCCGTAGGAGCGGGCTGCGAGGTGGTGGTCTGCGCCGTCGGGCCCGGGATCGTGGGCACGGGGACGGCGCTGGGCCACGGGGGCCTCGCCGCCGCCGGCGCCACCGCAGCGACGCGCGCGCTCGGAGGGACGGCGGTCCTGGCGATTCGCTACTCCGAGGGCGACCCGCGTCCGCGCCACCTCGGGATCTCACATCACGCGCGTGCCGTCCTGGCCGCAGCCGGCGGAGACGTCCGCATCGGCTGGCCGCGCGGCCTGGACCGCCCCGACTGGCTGACCGCCGAGGAGGTCGACGTGGACGGCTGGAAGTCCGCGTGCGCAGGGCTACCGCTCGACCACATGGGCCGCGGCCCCGACGACGACCCGTGGTTCTTCGCCGTCGCCTTCGCCGCCGGGAGACTCGCGCGCGCGGTCATGGCCTGAGAACTCGCTTCAAAATGAAGCCTCGAGCCGAAGCGTCATTCTGAAACGAGTTCTGAAGGGCGGACGTGACGAGCAGCCCAAGCCGCGTTTCGGTACTGATCCGGCACAGACGCGCGCGCTCGCCCCGGGTACCGTGCATGAAGGGGGTCTTCGTGCCCCACCCACCGAGGTGCCACTCGCGCAGCTGGTGCTAGACGGAAGTTACCCGGGGTATAGCGCGCGGATTCGATTTGCTGCCGTGGATTGAGGCGCGTGGCGCCTGTCTTGTTCGTGGCTACGCGAGTGTTGGAAGACGCTCGATCAGCTCGAAGGCGCGCGCCTGGGTGGGGTCGGGCTCGGTGACGGTGTCAAAGGTCGCTTGGCTGCCGCGGACGCGGTTGGTGTTGCGGACGACGAGGGCGAGCTCGCCGAGCAGGGTGCGGAAGGAGTGGCAGGTCTCACCGGCGGCGGTTCGCTTGGTCGAGGCCTTGCGCTTGGCCTCCGGAGAGCGCTCTTGCTTGGCGACCGGGTCCTCGGGGAGGGGTGAGCGCTCGTCATCGAAGAGCAACTCGGCCCAGACCTTCCGCAGGTGCCACTCGAGGTAGTAGGCGAGCAGGCAGAGGAAGGCGTGCGCGCGCACGCGCTGCTCGAGGCGGTGGTGGATCGGGCGTAGCTCGAGGTCGGGGCCCTTGAGGGTGCGGAAGGCGCGCTCGGCCTGGGCGAGCGCCTTGTAGGAGCGGACGACCTCCGGCGCCGAGAGCTGCTCGGCGGGGACGCTCGTCCTGAGCACGTAGAAGCCGTCGAGGGCGGCCTCCTCCGCGATTTGCTCCTCTTTGCGGCGGTACTCGAAGCGGTCGTCGCCGATCTCGAGCTGAAAGTGCTTCTTCACCTTGCGCTTGTTGACGACGGCGCCGACGGCGAGCCCGATCTCGGCCGCGCCGCGGAGCGTGCCGGCGTCGACGCGGGCCTTGATCGGGGCAAGCAGCGCCTCGGTCGCCTCGAGCAGGTCGGCGCGCTTCCGCCGCCGCTCCTTGGCGACGAGCGGGTTCCGGCAGACGACCAGGCGCTCGTCCGGGTAGTCGGGGCTGTCGATCTCGGCCAGGTTGAGCTGGTCGAAGAGCGAGAGCTGGAGGCTGCCTTCCTTGACGAGCTTCTTCACCGCCGGCGCCTTGAGCGCCGAGATCCAGGCGATCCCCTCCTCGCCGCGCAGCGCCTCCAGGTTGGCCTCGGTGACCATGCCTCGGTCGACGACCAGCACGACCGTGCGCAGGCCAAAGCGATGCCGCAGTCGCTCCACCTGGGCGAGCAGAGTCTCGTGGTCGTGCACCCCGCCCGCGAAGACCTCGATCGCGAGCGGCCTGCCCTCCGGGTCGCAGACCAGCCCGTACACGATCTGGAGCGTGCCCCGGCGCCGGTCGCGCGAGTAGCCGTGCTGAAGCAGCGGGCAGGTGCGGCCCTCGAAGTAGGAGGAGCTGACGTCGTAGAGGACGAGCATGCCCTCGCCCAGGTGGCGGCGGGCGAGCCGGGCCTCGATCCGCTCCTGTCGCTGCCCCAGCCAGTCGAGCGCGGCGTAGAGATCGTCGGCGTCGACGCCCCCCAACTCGAGTTCCTCGGCCAGCGTCGACTGCGAAAGCTGCCGCGTGCAGGCGAGCTTCGAGCCGGGAGTGAGCACCCGCTGCACGATCATCGCCAGGGCGAGCGAGCGCTCACGCGAGGGCGCCCGGTCGAGCAGGCGCGCAAACCCCAGCTTCCTCGCCGCCCGAAGCACCGCCCGCACCTGCCCATGCGGCAGCGAGCGCTCGGTCGCAAACAGCTCCCCAGCGGCAACGAGCGCCTCGCCGGCCAGCGCACGGCGCAGCGCCTCGATCGCCGATGCCGGCAGCTTCGAGACGTTGGCCACCGTCTCGTGGCGCACGCGCCTGCCCTCGCGCACGCTCCGGCGCACCAGCCAGTAGGTGTAGACGCGCCCGCCATGCCGCCGCTCGATTTTGGCCACGTGCATCGCCGGATGACTGCGTTCCACGAAGGCAGTATGACAGCACGTCCGGACAATACTCTTGGCTACGCAATCCAACCCAGAAGAAGCCCCAATCCCGCACGAGAAGCCGGATCAAGCCGTCAGCGCGCCGGGTAACTTCCGGCTAGAACTCGTTTCAAAATGAAGCCTTGAGCTGCGTCGAAGCCCTCGATGGGCGGCTCGAATCGATTTGCGTAGGTCGGGAATCGTCACCGGGGCTCGGCTGACCGTGCGCGCCTGACGAGCGCTACGGCATGTGCGGCGAGGCCCTCGCCACGTCCGGTGAAGCCGAGTCCGTCAGTGGTCGTCGCCCGCACGGCGATCCGCTCCGGCTCGACCGCCAGCGCCGCCGCCAGTCGGGCGCGCATCTCACCGCGAAACGGCGCGATCCGAGGGCTCTCACCGACGAGGACGCAGTCGGCATTCGCCAGCTCGTAGCCGGCGGCGAGCACCTCCCCGTAGGCACGCCGGAGAAGATCGATCGACGAGGCTCCCTCCCACGCCGGATCGCCTGAGGGAAAGAGCGAACCGATGTCGCCCAGCCCGGCCGCGCCAAGCAGCGCGTCGATCAGCGCGTGGGCGACCACGTCGCCGTCCGAGTGACCCGCTAGGCCCCGGGGGTGGTCGATCTCGACCCCACCGAGAACGAGCGGAACACCGACTGCGAGCGCGTGCGCGTCGAACCCGATTCCGACTCGGACGTCGGTCACCCAAGCGCCTCCTGTCGGCTGCGCCGCGCCTCGAAGACGGTCACGGTCTCGTATCCGGCCGCGCGGGCATGCGCCAGGGCCAGCTCGATGTCACGCCCGACGTTCGCCGGGACGTGCGCGTCGGACGCGAGCGTCACGCCGACGCCTGCCGCTCGGGCAGCGGCGAGCAGACCGGCCTCCGGATACAGCCGGCCGTGCGGCTTGTACCGCCCAGCCGTCGAGACCTCGAGGGCGACGCCGTCCAGCGCCCCGACGAGCTCGCCCCAGTCCCACTGGACGAGCTCGCCGAAGAACTTCACCAGGTCGGGATGGGCGAGGACGTCGACTAGACCGCTCGCGGCCAGCTGGGCCAGCTCGCCGAAGTAGCGCGCCCAGGCACCCTCCGGTCCGAGACCGCTCACGAGACTCGGCTCGGCATCGAGCCCGAGCCCGTCGAGGAAGTGGATCGAGCCGAGCAGGTAGTCCCAGGGGTACGGCGCAAGCAACTCGGCCAGGCGCTCCGAACGCCCCGGCACCCAATCGACCTCGAGTCCCAGCTTGACGCGCAGTCCCTGCCGCTTCGCGTCGACCACGGCCGCGCAGTACTCGTCCAGGTCGAAGGCGCAGCGTTCGATCTGGTACGGGATCGTCCACATGTCGGACGTCTGCCGGAAGTAGTAGACATGCTCGGAGAAGCCGATCTCGTCGATCCCGCGCGCCCTCGCCACCTCGACGAACCGCTCGATCGCTTCGACGCTGAAGTCGAGCGACTCGTCCGGGGCCCGGAGGTGCATGTGGTAGTCGGCGATCACAGCAGGGCCTCTATCAGCGCGAGATCACCCGGCTCCGTCACCTTGAGCAGCCGCGGGTCGCCGGGCACCGCCTTGATGCGGCCGCCCGCCGCCTCGACGAGCGCCGCGCAGTCGGTCGCCGCCGACGCCTCACGCGCGAGAGCCTCGCGCAGACGCCCGGCGACGAACGCCTGTGGCGTCTGCGCTGCAACCAGATCCGACCGGTCGACCGTCTCGACGACCTCGTCGCCACGCACCCGTTTGATCGTGTCGGCAACCGGAAGCACAGGCACGGCGCCGTCCCAGCCTTCGCCGAGGGGCGCCAGCACGCGCTCGAGCACGCTGTCGGCGAGCAGCGGACGGGCTGCATCGTGAACGAGGATCGCTGCGGCGTCCGCGGGCACCCGCTCGACCGCAGCGCGGACGGATTCGGTCCGGGTCTCACCGCCGGTGACCACCTCTGCCACCTTGTCGGCTGCAAGCTCCTCGGCGAGCAGGATCACCGGCTCCTCCCACGCAGGAGGAGCCGCGACGACGACAGCGTCGATCCAGTCGGACGCGTCCAGACGCTCTAGGCCCTCGGCCAGGAGCGGTCGGCCCAGGAGGGCGGCGAACGCCTTCGGCCGGTCCACCTCCAAGCGCTCGCCGCGACCGGCGGCGACGAGCACGGCCCAGACGCTCACGGCGCGACGGCCGGCGGTGGCCTAAACGGCTGCGGCGGTGGCCGCCCTGGCCCTGCTCTTACCGTTCGAGCCGACGCCTGCTAGGACTTCCTCCAGCCACTCCGCGGCCTCGTCCTCGTCCATGTCCTTGGCGTACATCAACTCGCTCGAGAGGATCTTCTTCGCCTTGACGAACATCTGCTTCTCGCCCGTCGAGAGCCCCTTCTCGTGGTCGCGGAGCGACAGGTTCCGCACCACCTCTGCGAGCTCGAAGATGTCGCCGGTCTTCATCTTGTCGCGGTTGTGCTTGAAACGCCGGTTCCAGTTCTTGGGCATGACGGTGCCGTTGCCGGTAAGCGCTTTCACGACCTTCTCGACCATCGCCTCGTCGATCACCTTGCGAAGACCGACTCGGTCGCAGCTCTCACACGGCACGTTGACGGTCATGTCGTTGTGCAGGATTCGGATCGTCAGGTACTGGCGCTTCTCCCCTAGCACCTGGCGAACGTCCTTCTTCACGACCGTTCCAGCCCCGTGGTGGGGATACACCACTTTGTCGCCGACTTCGTACAAGCCGCCCTCCCTCGTAAACCGTAGTCACCAAGACGCCGGCGCCCAGAAGGGTCACCGGCGCAACCCTCCAAGTATAACGAAAGTGTTACGAAAATGCTCGTGATTCCAGGGATTTTCCTCCCACTTGTCCGCGATTCCAGGGATTTTTTCGCCCACTTGGGGGATGCCGGGCCCTCGGCGCGGCGTTTCCCCTGCTGGAGGCCATCAGGCCTGGAGGTAGCGGTCGATCAGGTTGTGCTCCTGCAGCCTGCGTAGGCCTTCGCGGATCTCTCGGGCCCTGACCGCGCCGACGCCCTCCACCGCCTCGAGCTCGCGCTGCGAGGCGCGCACGATTGCCTCGAGTCCGTCCAGCCGACCGACGATGCGCTTGACGACGGAGTCCGGCAGCCGGGGCACGTGCGACAGAACCCGGTACCCGCGCGGCGACACCGAATGGTCGAGGGGGTCGATCCCGGCGGGGTACCCAAGCGCCTCCGCCAGCGACTCGAAGTCGAGGAGCTCGTCGTACCGAAGCCTCGCCACGCGCCCGAGCGCGGCGCCGGGCGTGTCCCTCGGGTCCGCGAGGTAGTCACCGACGACCGCAGCGCGCTCGCGAGGCACACCGCCGACCAGTTCCTGAAGCTGCATGCGGATCAACCGCCCCTCGGTCCCGAGCTCGACGCAGTCGCGCTCGATCTCGTCCGCCATCCGAATCGTCAACTCGGCGCGCTGGAGAACGACGAGGACGTCATCGAGCACGACCGCGCTCTGGAACTCGAGCGCGGTCAGGCGCGTGAGCACCTGATCGAGCCGCTGGCGGTACGTCTCGAGCGTGTGCAATGCCTGGTTGGTCTTGGCGAGAACGTCCGCGATCGCGTCGAGCTGATAGCGCGTGTTGCCGAGGAAGAGCGTGACCGTCTCGCGCTGTTGCGAGATCGAGATCACGAGCGCGTCCGTCTGCTTGGCGACGCGCTCCGCCGTCCGGTGACGGGTGCCGGTCTCGGCGGAGGCGATCGTCGGGTCCGGCATGAGCTGCACGTTCGCGTACGCGAGCTTCGTCATCCCGGCGTTGATGATGATTGCACCGTCCATCTTCGCGAGCTCGTAGAGGAGCTGCGGCGTGAAGGGCTGCTCGAGGCGGATGCCGCCCGAGAACAGGAACGCGAGGTCGGCGGGATCGCCGATCACGATCAGCGCGCCCTCGTGGGAACGGATGATGTCGTCGATGCCCTGGCGCAGCTCGGTCCCGGGGGCGATGCGGCCAACGGCGTCGAGGAGCTTCCGGTCACCGCGCGGATCGTCCTTGATCGGAGCGCGGGTGAAACCGAGCTGGGCGGCCGACCGGCGATCCTCCTGCCTATGAGTCTCTTTCATCCAACCCCGCTCGGATCGCCTCTCTGAGTATTTGTGCCTGCGCAATGCGTAGTTTGCCATGACCCGGTGTGCCGATCGGCGCGACCACCGCCCGGAGCCCGAGCTTCGTGCACTCCTCGAGGCGGCGCTCCGCCTGAGCGGCCGGGCGCAGCCGTCCGGTGAGGCCGATCTCGCCGAATGCCGCCGTCCGCTCTCTGACGGGCACGTTCCGGGCCGCGGACGCGATCGCAAGCGCGACGGCGAGGTCGGCACCGGGCTCGTCGATCCGCACGCCGCCCGCGACGTTGACGAAGATGTCGGCCTGCCCGAGCGAGATGCCGGCGTGGCGCGACAGGACGGCAACGATCATCGCGAGCCGCTTGGGATCCACGCCCGTCGCCACCCGTCTCGGCATGGTTAGGTCGGTCGGGGCGACGAGCGCTTGCACCTCGAGCAGCAGCGGACGCGTCCCCTCGAGCGCGCACGCGACTGCGGCCCCGACCTCGCCGGCCTCCGTCCTCCCGAACAGCTCGGACGGATCGGGAACGCCGACGAGCCCCGCTCCGGTCATCTCGAAGACGCCGAGCTCGTTCGTCGAGCCGAACCGGTTCTTGGTCGCGCGCAGCACACGGTGGGCGTGGTAGCGGTCTCCCTCGAACTGCAGCACGCAGTCGACGAGGTGCTCGAGGACGCGTGGGCCGGCAACGGCGCCGTCCTTGGTCACATGGCCGACGAGGATCGTCGCCACGCCCGCGCCCTTCGCGGTGCGGAGGAGCTGGGCCGCCGCCTCGCGCACCTGCCCGACCGATCCCGGGCCCGAGCCGATCTCGGCCGAGTAGAGCGTCTGGACGGAATCGATGACGCATGCGTCCGGTCGCTCACGCTCGAGTGTCGCGCATACGGCCTCGAGCTCCGTCTCGGCCAGGATCTCGACGTTGGCGCCGCCTCCCAGCCGCTCGGCCCGAAGCTTTACCTGGGCGACTGACTCCTCTCCTGTCACGAGGAGCGCCCTGCGGTTGCCGCTCACCGCACGCAGCGCCGAGAGCAGCAGCGTGCTCTTGCCAACTCCCGGCTCGCCGCCGAGCAGGACCAGCGACGCCGGGACGAGGCCACCGCCGAGCACGCGGTCGAGCTCGGGGACACCCGTCGGAATTCGCGCAGCCTCCTCGACGTCGACGTCGACGAGGCGCAGTGGCGGTCGCGCCGAGGCGCCGGGCATGTTCGCTGCCGCCGCCCGCTCCTCGACGAGCGTCCCGAAACTTCCGCAGCCGGGGCAGCGACCGAGCCAGCGCCCCGTCGTATAGCCACATTCCGAGCAGGCATGCTGGACTGCCGCGGGCTTTGCCACCGGGCCAGTGTACGAGCGCGGGGCGACGGCCCCCGTCGCGATTGCGTGTCGGCATCGTGCCGCACTCGGCACCTTCCGGGTAGTCTCCGCCCGTGGCCGACAGCCGCCTCGATCGCTATGCGGAGCTCGTCGTGAGGGTCGGTGCCAACGTCGAGTCCGGGCAGCTGGTCGCCGTCTCGAGCCTGATCGAGCACGCGCCGCTGGCACGCGCGGTGACGCGGGCCGCGTACGCGGCGGGCGCGCGGTACGTCGACGTCTCCTACGTGGACAACCACGTTCGGCGCGCCAAGATCGAGCTCGCCCCCGACGAGGCTCTCACCTGGACTCCGCCCTGGCTGCTGGAGCGCGTGAAGCGCCTCGGGGAGGAGCACGCCGCCCTGATCGGGACTACGGGAGATCCCGAGCCGCACCTCCTGGAGGACCTGCCCGGCGAGCGGGTGGGCAAGACCCGGATGGTCGAGCTCACCACCGAGGCCCTGCGCAACCTGAACGAAAAGCTCGTCAACTGGACCGGCATCGCGTATCCGAACGAAGGCTGGGCGAGGTCGGTGTTCGGCGAGCCCGACGTCGAACGCCTCTGGCAGGCGGTGGAGTTCTGCACCCGGCTCGACGAGCCCGACCCGGTCGCCGCGTGGGACGAGCACATGACCACGCTCGAGCGGCGTGCCGACGATCTCGACGCCGTCGGCGTCGACGCCGTGCGGTTCCGCGGCCGAGGTACCGACCTGACCGTCGGCCTGCTGCCCGCGTCACGCTGGGGCGCCGCACGGTTCGAGACGGCCTGGGGTCGTACATACGTGCCCAACATGCCAACCGAAGAGGTGTTCACGACCCCGGATCGGCGCCGGACGGAAGGAGTGGTCCGCTCCACGCAGCCGCTCTCCCTCCTCGGGACGATCGTCCGCGACCTCGAGCTCCGGTTCGAGGCCGGCCGCGTCGTGGAGGTCAATGCCTCGGCAGGCGCGGACGTCGTCCGGGCCGAGGTGGACACGGACGAGGGCGCCCGGTACCTCGGCGAGGTCGCGCTCGTCGACAGCAGCTCTCGGGTCGGGCAGACCGGATTGACCTTCTTCGACGTGCTCTACGACGAGAACGCCGCGTGCCACATCGCGTACGGGGCCGGACTCGCGTACGGCATCGAGGGCCCGCCCGGCGGCGACGGCTTCAACGTCTCCGCCGTGCACACCGACTTCATGATCGGCGGGCCCGAGGTCGAGGTCGACGCGATCACGCACGACGGGAGCACGGTGCCCGTGCTGCGCGAGAACGCCTGGGTGCTCCGGGCTGTCGCCGCCTAGAGTCCCCTAGGGTGCTCCGCTCCGCGCGGCGGTCGAGGCCTCGTAGGCTGGGACGCCCCCACTCGCCGCCCGGGCCGGCTCAGGCGGGCGCCGCCTGCGGACGGATGCGAGCACCAGCCCGGAGAGGATCGCGACCGCGCCGACGAGTTGCAGCGTCGACGGCGACTCGTCGACGAGCAGCGCTGCGAAGGCGACCGTGGCAACGGGCTGGAGC
>Ga0307278_10000669_pt1 | contig 16847 bp, 15 predicted proteins | sample ER_DNA_117_FD_194482 | JGI IMG/M metagenome (GOLD analysis project Ga0307278, IMG submission 194482) | Bulk soil microbial communities from the East River watershed near Crested Butte, Colorado, United States - ER_DNA_117 | ecosystem: Environmental > Terrestrial > Soil > Floodplain | place... | reverse complement strand
CGCACACGCTGTAGAGGACATCGAGGCCGATGAAGTCGGCCAGCGTGAGCGGGCCCATCGGGTGCCCGCAGCCGAGCCGCATGCCCTCGTCGATGTCCTCGCGGCTGGCGAAGCCGTCCTCGTACATCCGCACCGCGGCCATCAGGTAGGGCACGAGCAGGAAGTTGACGATGAACCCCGAGCGATCCTTGGTGCGGATCGCGGTCTTGCCGATCTGCTGGGCGAACGCCTCCGCCCGCGCCACGGTGTCCGGCGCGGTGTCCAGGCCGACCACGACCTCCACGAGCTTCATCACCGGCACCGGCGAGAAGAAATGCAACCCGAGCACCCGGTCCGCGCGCCCCGTCGCCGCGGCGAGGCCGGCGATCGGGATCGACGAGGTGTTCGAAGCCAGGATCGCGTCGGGCTTCACGACGGCGTCGAGCGCCCTGAAGGTGTCCGCCTTGACCCGCTCGTCCTCGACGATCGCCTCGACCACCAGGTCGGCGCCGGCGAGCGACTCCAGATCCGTCGACCACGCGATGCGCTCCACCAGCGCGGCGGCGTCCTCCTCGGACAGGCGACCGCGCTCGACGACGCGCGCCACCGAGGCCTCGATGCGACCGCGCGACTGCTCGAGGGGAGCCGCCTCGGGCTCGTAGAGCGTGACCGTGACCCCGGCGCGCGCCGCCGACTCGGCGATCCCCGAGCCCATGAAGCCCGCGCCCACGACGCCGAGCTCTTCGATCTCTTCAGCCATGGGGCGGCACCCTACCCGTAGGCTTCGCCGCCGCATGTGGTGGCAGGAAGCGGTCGTGTACCAGATCTACCCGCGCTCGTTTGCCGACGCTTCGGGCGACGGGATCGGCGACCTCGAGGGCCTGCGGTCGCGCCTGGACCACCTCGAGTGGCTCGGCGTCGACGCCGTGTGGCTGTCGCCGATCTACCGCTCGCCGATGGCCGACTTCGGCTACGACGTCGCCGACTACTGCGACGTCGATCCTCTCTTCGGCGACCTCGCTACGTTCGACGCGCTGGTCGAGGACTCCCACTCGCGCGGGCTGCGCGTGCTGCTGGACTGGGTGCCCAACCACACCTCCGACCGGCATCCGTGGTTCGTGGAGAGCCGGTCCTCACGCGACTCGCCGAAGCGCTCGTGGTACCGGTGGCGCGACGGCACGCCGGACGCGCCGCCGAACAACTGGCCGGCCGCATTCGGGGGCGGCCCGGCATGGACGTGGGACGAGCCGACGGGCCAGTGGTACCTGCACACGTTCCTGCCCGAGCAGCCCGACCTGAATTGGGACGAGCCGCAGGTCGTCGAAGCGATGCACGACGTCCTGCGCTTCTGGATGGATCGCGGAGTCGACGGGTTCCGCGCCGACGTCGTGCACCTCATCGGCAAGGACCCGGCGCTGCCGGACCTCTCGGAGATCGATCCGGCGGCCGGCCATCTCAGTGTCGTCGGCACGCACGACTTCGCGGGCACGCACGAGCTGCTGCGCGGCATCCGGGGCGTGCTCGAGGAGTATCCCGAGCGCATGATGGTCGGCGAGGTCAACCTGACCGGTACCGCGCTCATCGCTCCCTACCTCGGCGAAGACGACGAGCTGCACCTGGCGTTCGACTTCGAGTCGCTCTTCGTGCCGTGGGAGGCGTCGGCGTGGCGCGAGCGGATCGCCGGCGTCGAGTCGATCATGGGCGCGCGGTGGCCGACGTGGGTGTTCTCGAACCACGACCAGCCGCGCATCCGCACGCGCCTGGGAGGTGGCGAGGCGCGCGCGCGAGCCGCGCTCGTCATGGAGTTGACGCTGCGCGGCACGCCGTTCCTGTACGCCGGCGAAGAGCTCGGCCTGGAGGACGCCGTCGTGCCGCCGGAGCGCGTCGTCGATCCCGGAGGCCGCGACGGCTGCCGCGCCCCGATCCCATGGACGGCGGACGATGGCCACGGCTGGCCGACCGAGCCGTGGCTGCCATGGCCGCCGCAGCCGGGCGCGCGAAGCGTCGAGGCGCAGCGCGCCGACCCGAGCTCGTTCCTACACCTCGCCCGCGCCCTACTCTCGGCGCGCCGCGCGTCGGCCGCGCTGCGCAGCGGTGAGGCGCGCCTGCTCGACGACGCCCCCGACGGAGTGCTCGCGTACGAGCGAGCGGCGGGCGAGGAGCGGCGACAGGTGTGGGTCAACTTCGGCCCGCGCACCGTCGAGCTGCCGGGCGGCTGGGATGCGGAGCTGCGGACGGACGGAGCGACGGGCGGCGCCCCGCTCGCAGCCGACGCCGCCGCGATCCTGAGCGCGCGCTGAGCGGGCGCGGCGGCTTACGCCTTCGCCGCCGCCTGCTCGCGCTCGCGCAGCTCGATGCGCCGGATCTTGCCGGTGAGCGTCTTCGGCAGGTCGGACACGAACTCGACCCGGCGCGGGTACGCGTAGGCCGACAGCCGGTCGCGGACGAAGTGCTTGATGTCGTCGGCGAGCTCGTCGGTGCCTTCGAAGCCTTCGGCCAAGACGATGAACGCCTTGACGACGTTGCCGCGAATCTCGTCGGGTGAGGCGACGGCGGCGGCCTCGCGGACGGCGGGGTGCTCGAGGCAGGCGGACTCGACCTCGAACGGGCCGATGCGGTAGCCGGCGGCGATGATCACGTCGTCCGCGCGCCCGGCGTACCAGATGTAGCCGTCCTCGTCGGCCATCGCCGCGTCCTTGGAGTGAAACCAGTCGCCGCCGAACGTCTCGGCCGAGGCCTCCTCGTTGCGCCAATAGCCCAGCGGGTAGTGCGGGTTCGAGCGGGCGCGCAGGCAGATCTCGCCGCGCTCGCCCTGGGCCACCGGCCGCTCGTCCTCGTCCAGCAGCTGGACGTCCCAGCCGGGCATCGGGCGGCCCATCGAGCCCTCGCGGACCTCCATGAACGGGTAGTTGGCGACCAGCGGATAGCTCTCGGTGAGCCCGTAGTAGTCGAGCACCGTCAGCCCGTACTGCTCGCGGAACCAACGGATCGCCTCGGGGTTCAAAGGCTCCCCGGCCGAGCACACCCGACGGAACCTCTGCGGATAGCGCGTCCCCGCGTCCTCCACCGCCATCATCGCCCGCATCGCCGTCGGCGTCGTGAAGACGTTCGTGACCTCGTGGCGCGACAGGAAGTCCAGCTGCTTGTGCGGGTCGAACCCGCCCGCGCGCTGATACACGCACTGCACCGCCCCCAGCCGCCACGGCCCGAGCAGCGGCGCGATCCCCGCCGCCCACGCCCACTCCCCCATCCCGTGGAAGCGCTCGCCGTCGGCCACCTCGTGGCAGTAGACGAACTCCTCGTGAGCCAGGACGTAGCGATGGGCATGGACGATGCCCTTCGCCAGCCCGGTCGTCCCGCTCGTGTAGTACAGCTGCGCCGGATCGTCGGCCGCGGTGTCCGCCGTCTCGAACGAGGTCGAAGCGCCGTCGAGCAGCCCGTCGTCGACCACCAGCAGCTCACCCACGAGCGACGAGTCGAACCGCGAAGCGTTCGCGCGATCGGTGACCAGCACCCGCGGCTGCGCGTCGCGCAGCCGGTGCGCGATCCCCTCGTCGCCGTAGAGCACCGACATCGAGAGCAGGATCCCCGCGTTCTTCCACGTCCCGAAGAACACCGCCGCGGTCTCCGGCGTGGGCGGCAGCACCACCGCCACCCGCTCGCCACGCTCCACGCCATGCGAGCGCAGCACGTTGGCCGCCTGGTTCGCCAGGTCCTGCAGCTCGCCCCACGCAACGTCGCGCCGCGCGCCGTCGTGGCGCTCCCACACCATCGCCGCCTTGTCGCGCGGGTGCTTGTCGCAGACGTCGGCGGCGATGTTGTAGCGCTCGGGAACGCGCCACTCGTGCGCGGCGCACGCCTCCTCGTACGTCCTCGCCGTCTCTGCGGCCACGGCTCTCCTCCTCGGTCGGGAGGCGAGCCTATTCCTCGTCCCCGCGCTCTGCGACCTTCTGCTTGAGCTCCTCCATGACCGCCGGATCGCGCAGCGTCGTGACGTCGCCGAGCTCGCGGCCCTCGGCGATGTCGCGCAGCAGCCGACGCATGATCTTGCCCGAGCGCGTCTTGGGCAGGTCGCCCGACCAGATGATGCGCTTGGGCCGCGCGAGCTTGCCGATGCGCATCGCCACGTGCTCGCGCAGCTCGGCGACGCGGTCGTCGTCGCCCTCGAGGTCGCCCTCCAGGGTCACGTAGGCGACGATCGCCTGGCCGGTGTCCTCGTCGGTCTGGGCGACCACCGCCGCCTCGGCGACCTTCGGGTGCGCGACGATCGCCGACTCGACCTCGGCGGTCGACAGACGGTGGCCAGAGACGTTGATCACGTCATCGACGCGCCCGACGATCCAGAAGTAGCCGTCGGAGTCCTTCCGCGCCGCGTCGCCGACCAGGTAGGTCTCCTTGCCGAAGCGCGCGAAGTAGGTCTCGATGAAGCGATCGTCGTCGCGGTACAGCGTGCGCAGCATCCCCGGCCACGGCTCGCGGATGACCAGCAGGCCCTGCTCGTCGACGATCTCGTTGCCGTCGTTGTCGACCACCGCCGCATCGATGCCCGGAAGCGGCGTGCCGGCCGAGCCGGGCTTGGCGGCCTGGGCGGCCGGCAGCGTGGTGATCATGATCCCGCCGGTCTCGGTCTGCCACCAGGTGTCGACGATCGGGCAGCGCCCGCCGCCGATGACCTTGTAGTACCAGAGCCAGGCCTTCGGGTTGATCGGCTCGCCCACCGTGCCGAGGAGACGCAGCCTGGACAGGTCATGGCGCCCGGGGTACTCGGCGCCCCACTTCATGCAGGCGCGGATCGCCGTGGGCGCGGTGTAGAAGAGCGTGACGCCGTAGCGCTCGCAGATCTCCCACCAGATGTCCTTGTCGGGGTAGTCGGGCGCGCCCTCGTACATCACCGACGTCGCGCCGTTCATGAGCGGCCCGTAGACGATGTAGGAGTGGCCGGTGACCCAGCCGACGTCGGCCGAGCACCACCACACGTCGTCCTCGGGCTTGAGGTCGAAGACGTGCTTGTGGGTCCACGCGACGTGGGTCAGGTAGCCGCCCGTCGTGTGGAGGATTCCCTTCGGCTTGGCCGTCGAGCCCGACGAGTAGAGGATGTACAGCGGGTGCTCGGCGTCGAGCTCCGCTGCCTCGCACTCGTCGTCGGCCGCCTCGAGCGCCTCGTCGTACCAGACGTCGCGGCCGTCCTTCATCTCGGCGTCGGCGCCGGTGTGCCTGACGACGAAGATCGTCTCGAGGCTCTTGAGGTCGCCCATCACGTCGTCGACCTGCTGCTTGATCGGAGCGGTCTTGCCCTTGCGCCGCGCGCCGTCGACGGTGACCAGCGCCTTGGCGTCGGAGAACTCCATCCGCTCCTTGACCGCCTCGGCGCTGAAGCCGCCGAAGACGACGTTGTGCGGCGCGCCGATGCGCGCGCAGGCGAGCATGGCGACGACGACCTCGGGGATCATCGGCAGGAAGATCCCAACGACGTCGCCGGCCTGGATCCCACGATCCTTCAGCGCGTTGGCGAAGCGCTTGACGTCGCGCAGCAGCTCGTCGTAGGTGACGTCGCGCTCCTCGCCCTCCTCGCCGCGCCAGTGGAACGCCACGCGCGAGCCGAGGCCGTTCTCGACGTGGCGATCCAGGCAGTTGTAGGACGCGTTGAGCTTCCCGCCCGTCAACCACTTGTAGAACGACGGGTCGGAGTCGTCGAGAACGGTGTCCCACTCCTTGAACCAGTGCAGCGCCCTGGCCTGCTCGGCCCACCAGCCCTGCGGATCCTGAGCGGCCTGCTCTTGCTCGGAGCGATCGCGGACCAATGCGTCGGAGGCGAACCCCTCCGGCGGCTCGAACCATTCCTGCTCGAGAGGCTCGACGAGCTCCCGATCGAGGGTCGCGCTCTGGCCCTGCGCCATGTGTCTCCTCTCCCGAGCGTGTTCCAGGCCTGTCCTACCCGGATCATGCGCGCCGATGACCTGCGCAAGGCGGCGCAGGCGGCGCAGGCGAACGATCGGGCAGGTCGGAGAGCGAGGCCCGCTCGCCGCCTACTCAGCCTGACCGTACGCCTTGATCTCCTCGAGCTCCTGCGGCGTCAGCTCGCGCGGAGCCTCGCCGCGGGCGACCTTTTCGCTCTGGACGTGGTGCTGGATGTCGTCGACGATCTCGGGGTTCGCGAGCGTGGTGACGTCGCCGACATCGGCGAAGTTGGAGATCGAGGCGATGACCCTGCGCATGATCTTTCCGGAGCGGGTCTTGGGCATGTCGGCGACGATCCAGACCCTCTTCGGTCGGGCGATCTTTCCGATCTCGGTCTCGATCGCCTTGATCACCTTCTCTTCGATCTCCGTGCTCGGCGCGAACCCGGGCTTCAGGGAGACGTACATCTCGACTGCCCGGCCGCGGACGTCGTCGATCACGGGGACGGCGGCGGCCTCGGCGATCTCTTCGACCGTGATGCTCGCCGACTCGAGCTCCTTGGTTCCCAACCGGTGGCCGGCCACGTTGATCACGTCATCGATCCGGCCGAGGATCCGGAAGTACCCATCGGCCGCCTGCACGGCACCGTCGCCCGCCAGGTACGGCCAGTCGCGCCAGTCCTTGCTCTCCTTGTCGCGGCAGTACCGGGCGTAGTAGGTGTCCACGAACCGCTCCGGCTGGCCCCAGATCGTCTGGAAGATGCCCGGCCACGGGTTGCGGATGCAGATGTTGCCCGCCCGCCCGCTGCCGGCCTCCACCACGTTGGCTTCGTCGTCGTAGATCACGGGGTAGATCCCGAGGACCCCCGGACCGCAGCTGCCGGGCTTCATGGGCTGCAGGGCCGGCAAGGTGCTGCCGAGGAAGCCGCCGTTCTCGGTCTGCCACCAGGTGTCGACGATCGCCGCCTCGCCCTTGCCCACGACGTCGTGATACCAGCGCCAGACGTCGGGCTCGATCGGCTCGCCCACCGTGGTCATGTGCTTGAAGTGGTAGTCGTGCTTGTTCGGCTCGTCCGGCCCGAGCTTGCGCAGCATGCGAATCGTCGTGGGCGCCGTGTGGAAGATGTTCACACCGAGCTTCTCGGCGATCCGCCAGGGACGGCCGGCATCCGGGTAGGTCGGCACGCCCTCGTACATCACGCTCGTCGTCCCGAGCGCCAACGGGCCGTAGACGATGTACGAGTGCCCGGTGATCCACCCGATGTCGGCGAAGCACCAGTACGTATCGTCGGGATGGATGTCCTGGTAGTACTTCGATGTGCCCGCGACGTAGGCGAGATAGCCGCCCGTGCTGTGCACACAGCCTTTCGGCCGGCCCGTCGTGCCGCTCGTGTACATCAGGAACAGCGGCGCCTCGGCCGGCATCGAGACCGGCTCGACCGACTTGCCGCGGTAATCCTCCAGGACCTCGTCGACGAAGAAGTCGCGCCCCTCGACCATCGGGCTCTGCGATGCGTACTGGCCCGGGTGCCGTCGCCAGACCAGCACCTTCTCGATCTCGACGCCCTGCTCGCGCGCCGTTGCCACCGCCTCGTCAGCCTTGGCCTTGTGGTCGATCAGCTCGCCGTTGCGGTAGTAGCCGTCCATCGTCACCAGGATCCGGCTCTGCGAGTCGGCGATCCGGCCGCCGCACGCCGCCCCGCTGAACCCGCCGAACACCTCGGAGTGGATGACGCCGAGGCGGGCGCAGGCGAACATCGAGACCGGCAGCTCGGGGAGCATCGGGAGGTGGAAGGTCACGCGGTCGCCGGTCTCCACGCCGCCGAAGTCCCGCAGCAGCGCGGCGAACTCATTCAGCCGGTCATAGAGCTCCTGGTAGGTGATCTCCTGGGTGTCCTCGTCCTCCGGCTCGGGCACCCAGATGAAGGCCGCCTTGTCGGCACTCGTGGCCAGATGGCGGTCCACACAATTGACGCAGGCGTTCAGCTTCCCGCCGACGAACCACTTCCAGAACGGCGGGTTGCTGGTGTCGAGGGTCGTGTGCCACTCGGCATCCCACGTCAGCAGATCCGCGTACTCCTTGAAGCAGTCGGGGAAGCGCTCCTCGGCGAACCGCTCGAAGATCGCCGGGTCGGTCGCGTTCGCCTGCGCGATGAAGCTCGCAGGAGGCTGGTAGTACTCCTCTTCGCGCCAGTGAACGGCGATCTGCGCCTCGGACGTCGAGACCTCGCGAGCCTCGCGCTCTACGGCAGCACCGCCATCACCGGTTCCCGTCGGCGTGCCCTCTGGAGTCATCCCCGCTCCTTTCGTCTCCTCATTGCGCGCGACCGCACAAACCTAGCCGAGGACGATGACCGGCGCGACCCGCGTGACCCGCCCGCCCGACGTGCTCCGTCCTCATGCCGCTTCGAGGCGGCTCGGGTCACCGCTTCAAGGGCATCACCGGGAGAATCGTCCTCCCAAACGTCGAGTTGGTGACCACGGCGAACGAGGCATACCAGGCGGCCGCCGCGGTCGCGAGGCCGACATAGCCACCCCACTTGATGACGTTCTCGTGGCCGCCCGAGTTACCTGCTCCCAGCAGGATGAACGTGACCGTCAACAGCAGGAAGACGAGGGCGACCGCGCCTGTCGTCCGCAGCGAGGCGACGAGCATGTATGCCGTGAAGATCGCCCACGCCCACAGATACAGGCCGATGGCGTGACCGGCGTCGGCCTCCGGGATCTTCGGGGCGTAGAAGACGACGAGCGCCCAGAACGAGATCCAGAAGGCGCCATACGACGAGAACGCGACCGCGCCGAAGGTGTTCCCTGTGCGGAACTCCCACATGCCGGCGAGAAGCTGCGCGATGCCGCCGTAGGCCAGCGCCAGACCCAGGACCACGGGTTCACCACCGGAGCTGACCAGCTTCGCGTTGAACATGCTCAGCACGAACGTCGTCATCGCGAACCCGGCCAGTCCAAGCGGACCGGGATCCGCGGGAGTCCAGCTCGCCAGTGGCCGCTCGCCTCCTGGGGGCTCACGCCGCGTGGGCTGGGGCTGTGGAGCCGTTCCACCTTCCATCAGCTCTCCTCTCCTCGGCCTGCGCAGGCAGGCATTCAGCGGCCGGAGCCGCCAGCGTTCGACTTACTTCCCGATGCGATCGACCTCCTACGAAGCGACTGTCTGATCGCAAACAGCCCGAGATTCAGGAGCGCCGCTTGCGCTTGCGCTTCTTCGAAGCGTTCTGCTCGGTTCCCGCGGCGGCCGCGTCGGGTCGTCGCGGGCTCGGCGGCGCGGGCGGCGGCGCCTTCGCCGGCGTCCGCTCGGTCGGCGACGACCTGCTCGGCGCCGGCTCGCCGTCCTCCGCGGCGGCCTCGGCGCGCGCGGCCTCCCGCTGCTCGCGCAGCTGCTGCTGGCTGGGCCACGGCTCGGCGCTGCCCGTCGTCCACGCCTTCGGCATGCCGCTCGGCATCCGCCCCAGGAACAGGACGCCCAGGGCGCCGAGCCAGAACACGCGGATGATGCCCTGCTGGTCGAGCGGCAGGACGAAGGTGACGCCGACGATGATCCCCAGGACGCCCATGAAGCGCGTGAGCAGGCCGACGCGCATGGCGTTCAGGGCGATGAGGACGAAGGCGAAGCCCAGGGCGAGCGCTGCGGCCTGCCAGACGACCTGCCCGATCAGGCTCGCGGGCGGGCTCAGGGCGTCAGAGGCGGCCGAGTTCGTGTGGTCGGCCGCGTCGACGAAGTCACGCGCGCCCAGGTAGCGCGCGATCTCCGACACCGCACGGCCGACGCCGAAGCCGACCGCGCCGATGGCGGCCATGATCAGCGCGATCTGCTGGAACTCGGGCTTGCGCGCCTTCACGGCGCGGAAGAGGTAGGCCATCGCGAAGTAGATCGCCACCGAGCCCAGGCCGAACAGGACGGCGCCGAAGATCAGCACCCCCGGCGACTGTCCCACCTCGACGGTATAGGCCGCGATGCGTCCGGGCGGGATCCGCTCGCCGGCCGCGGTACGCCCCATCGTGTCGACGACGGTGAGGATCTTGTCGTCGAACTGGTTCGACCCCGGTTGGCCGACCGTGGTGAGCAGCACGCCGAAGATGCTGAGCGCCGCGGCGGCGAACGCGGCGAACGCGGCGCGCGTGCGGTGCTCCGCCTCCCAGGCGAGAACCTCCTCCGGGCTCACGCCTGGCCACCGGCGCCGACGCGCCGCCTGGGCTCGATCTCCGCGCGCGCCGGGGCGCGCGCGTCGAGCGCGTCGCGGTCGACGGCGCGCGAGATCCGGTCCCCGGCCGCAAGCAGCAGATCGAGGAACGGTGCGGCGACACGCAGGCCGGCCTCGATCCGCGCGCGCCAGGCGAGCTGTGTGGGTGTGGGCGGCGCCACGGGGGCCGATTGTATGGGCCCTGCCCGGGCGTAGCGCAGCGGTGCTCGTCGCCACGGCGGAGATAGGCTGCTCGCCATGGAGATCCGCGAGGTCATGACCGAGTCCGTCGTCACCGCGACGCCCGACGCGCCGGTGCGCCACATCGCCGAGCTCATGCGCGAGCGCAACGTGGGCTCCGTAGTGCTCGTGGGCGACGACGGGCTGCCCGTGGGCTTCATCACCGATCGCGACCTGGCGGTCAGCGTGCTCGCCGACGGCCACGCCGCCGACTCCCCCGCAGCCGGCCACGCCTCGAGCCCGGTGGTCACCGGCGAGCCGGGCATGGACGTCACCGAGGCGACCAAGCTCATGGTCGACAACGGGGTGCGACGGCTGCCGATCGTCGACGGCGATCACCTCACCGGCATCGTCACGCTCGACGACCTCGCGGTGCGGATCGGCGACCTCGAGATCGCGGCCTCGATCACCGCGCAGGTCACCCGCGCCGCGCTTCCGGGCTTCTACTTCTTCGATCGCGGCGGCTGAGCCGTCTCGAAGGCGACCTGGCCGACGAGGACGGCGAGCAGGACGGCCTCGAGCACGAGCGGCTCGACGCCCGTCGCGAGCGCGGCGAGCGCCAGCGCGGCCACGCCCGCGCCGAGGCGCGACCACGTGACGAGCGACCTGCCGGCGACGGTGAGCAGGGTCATCGCGCCGAGCGCCAGGTAGAACGCGGCGGGCCCGCCGCACAGCGCCCATCGCGCCCCGGCGTCCAGCGCCGAGTCCGAGGCCGAGCTCGTCGCCAGCTGCACGCCGACGCCGGTCGCGGTGATGCCGGCGAAGACCGCGAGGTGGCCGTAGAGGAAGGCCTGCCATGCGACGTAGCCCCGCTGCAGCGGCGCGTCGTCGACGAGCTCGAAGTAGCTCCACCACAGGCACGCGGCGATGAGGAACCCGATCGCCGCGATGACCGCCTCTGTCGCGGCGAGGTGCTCGCCCACCCCGGTGACCGCGAGCAGGACGGTCTCGCCGAGGACGATGATCGTGAAGAGCGTCATCCGCTCGGGCAGGTGCGATCGGTGGAACGGCACGCGCCTGATGGCCTCCGCGCTGAGCAGCGGAGTGGCGAGCTCGACGAGCATCGCGGCGCCCCAGAGCGCGAGGCGCGCCGGCGGCGCCACGAGGAGGCTGACGGCCCAGAGCGTGGCGCCGATGCCGAAGCCCGTCAGGTACCGCGCCGCCAGCGGGCGCGCGAGCGGCTCGTTGCGAAAGGCCCGGGCGTAGAGCCCGACGAGGATGACGCGCACCGCGACGTAGCTGGCTGCGAAGCCGGCCGACGTGCCGGGATCGGAGAGGGCGTCCGGCGTGGTGACCGCGACGGCGGCCAGCGCCAGCATCGCGCTGAAGGTCAGCAGCCGGTAGACGACGTCGTCGGTCTCGAAGCGGTCGGCGTATAGGGCGTAGCCGACCCACGCCCACCACACCGGCACGAACAACGCCGCGTAGCGCAGGAAGCCGGTCGCGGAGGTATCGGCCTTCAACATCTCGCCGAGCTGGGCGACGGCGACCACGAGGACCAGGTCGAAGAACAGCTCGAGCGACGACGCGTGGCGCTCCTGCTCGGCGTCGCCGAGCGTGCGCAGCCGCGGCGGGGCGATCAGCCGTCGGCGCCGAGGAGCGTTCACGCCCGTTCGAGCAGACTGCGCGTCGCCGCGAGGAGGTCGCCGTCGGTGGCGCGCTGCGCGGCTGGAAGCAGGCCGGCCAGCGCCTCGGCGGCGGCGACGACGTGCGGCGGCGACCACGGGCCCGTGAGCACGACCGCCGGAACGTCGAGCGCGCGCAGCTCGCGGCGGCTCGCGGGCCAGCTGGCCAGGCCGGCGTAGTCGGCGAAGAAGCCGCGGTGGGCGGCCTTCGCGCGCGCCAGCGCCTCTGCGTCGACGCGGCCGCCGAGCCAGGCCTCGACGCCGGCCTGCGGCCCGCCGGCGCGCATCGCATCTTCGAGCTCCGCGCGCTGCGCGGCGAGCCTCTCGGTGGCCTCCGGGACGAACATGAACAGCGGCGGGTTGGCGAGCACGGCGCCCGCGACCAGCGGGCGGTGGCGCTTGGCGAGGTCGAGGGCGATGAGCGCGCCGAAGCCGTCGCCGCACACGAGCGCGGGGCCCGGATCGAGCGCGCGCAGCAGTGCCGCCGCGTCCTCGGCCTGCTCGGCGACCGTCGTGCCGTGGTAGGGCTCCGGCGCCCCGCTCGAGCCGTAGCCGCGGCGGTCGTAGGCGATCACGCGCGCCTGCGTGGACAGCGCGTCGGCGACCGGTTCGAGCGCCTGCGCGTCAGACGCGATGCCGTGGACGAGCAGGACGGCGGGCCCCGAGCCGCGCTCGACGACGTTCAGCGCGACCCCCGCTCCCTCCACGATCGGTGCCATGGGTAGCATTGTTCCGATGGAAGGCTTCGGCGGCATGTTCGGTGACCCGGATGAGCTTCAGCGGCGGATGGCGGAGTTCGCCGAGCAGCTGCAGGGTCAGCAGCGCCTGGCGTGGGCGGACAACGCGATCAAGCTCGCGGTGGACCTCACGGTGGCCGCGATCAACCGCGTCAACATCCAGGGCACCACGGCTGAGCAGGCCGAGCAGATCCGCAGCGTGATGGCGGTCGTCTTCCCCGAGGCCGTCACGCTCGTGCGCGAGGCGCGGCAGGGGCTTCAGTAGGCCGCGGTCCGTCTTCGCGGTCCGGCTTGCCCTCGTCGCGGTCGGCCTTCCCGGCCGCGATGACGTCCTTGAACGAGCGGAACTTGAACACCGTCGCCAGCAGGACGAAGCCGAGCCCCAGCGTGAACGCCCCGATGGCGATCTGCTGGCCGACGGAGTAGGCGGCGACCGTGCTGCCGGCCGCCGTCCCGGCGAACACCTTCACGAGGAAGGCCTGCTGCACGCCCGCGCCGCCGGGGGTGAACGGCACCGCGGCGGCGACCGCGTTGACGCCGAGCACGAGCAGCACGTTCTTCACCGACCCGCCGATGTTGAACGCGTCGAGCAGGAACCAGAACGCCGTGAAGCGGAAGAACCAGCCGCCGAGCTGGATGAGCCACACCTCGCGGAAGTAGCGGTGGCGGTCGCGCAGGATCGTGAACCCCTGGCGCACGCGCGCCCAGAACGCCCGCACCTTGCGCGACAGCAGCGCGAAGCCGGCGAGCCCGGCGACGGCCACGAAGGTCAGCAGGAACAGCGTGAACTTCGGGTGGCCGGCGAAGAAGGCCAGGTCGAAGGCGTGCAGCTTGGAGAAGTCCGGCGGCTTGGGGAAGACGCCCTGCGTGAAGGCGAAGGTCAGGATGAAGACGCCCATCGTCGCGTCGAAGATCACCTCGACGAAGGTCGCCGCCGCGATCGCCGGGTAGCTCGAGTTGGGGATCGCGCTCTTGGTCAGGAACAGGCGGATGACATCGCCGCCGCGCGCGGGGATGACGTTGTTGAAGCCGTAGGCGGCGATGTACGCGGCCCAGATGCGCTTGAACTCGATGCGCTCGGACGGGTAGGCGGCGCGCAGGATGTGGAACGCGGCGCGCGAGCGGATGGTCAGGTAGATCGCGAACGCGATCAGCGCGATGAGCAGCGCGCCGAACTGGATGTCGGCGAGGCTCGAGAAGAAGTCGCCGACGGCGTTGAAGAACGTGGAGATGTCGCTGACGAGCGAGGCCAGTGGCACACCTCTAGGTTACGCGCGCCTCCAGCCCCAGCGCCCGCCACACGGCGGGATCCTCGAGCGAGGCCGCGATGACGTCGGCCTCGAGCACGACTCCGGGCAGCGAGGGGATCCCGATGGTCAGGGCCCCGGCGGCGCGCCCGGCCGCCAGCCCCGTGGGCGAGTCCTCGAGCACGGCGCACGCCGCCGGCTCGGCCCCCAGCGCCGCGGCGGCCGCGAGGTAGGCGTCGGGCGCGGGCTTGGGGCGGGCCACGTCGTCGACGGTGACGACGACGGCGAACGCGTCGTGCAGGCCCGCCGCCCGCAGGGCGGGCTCGACGAAGTGCCGCCGCGCGTTGGAGACCAGCCCGACCGGCACTCCCGCCTGCGCCAACGCGGCCAGCAGCGCGACGGCGCCCGGCATCGGCTCGGCGGTCTTCGCGACCTCCTCGACCGCCAGCTCATAGAGCTCGTCGCTCAGCGCCGGTCCCGGCTGGCCGAGCATGCGCTCGAGCTTGGCGGCCGACACGGCCGGCGCCGTCCCGAGCAGCTCGCGCTTGTGGTCCATCGTGAACGTCTGGCCGTAGCGGGCGAACAGCGCGGCCTCGGCGCGCGTCCACGCGCTCTCGGTGTCGAGCGTCAGGCCGTCGTTGTCGAACAGCGCCGCGGCGGGGGGCATGCAGCGGCGCATGATGGCGTATGGTCGCCGGGGTGAGCACGCCCGAAGGCCCGTCGAAGGGCCGCGACCTCACCTCCAAGACGGTGGCCGCAGCCGCCGTGGCGATCCTGCTCATCGCCTTCGGGCTCTCCAACCGCAACGACGTGCCGATCGACTGGCTCGTCGGCACCACCGACACCCCGCTGATCGTCGTCATCCTGATCAGCGCCGGGCTCGGCGCGCTGATCGGCGGCCTCGCGGTCAGGCGCAGCTCGCGTCGAGCGGGCTCACGCGACGACTGACGAGCTACGCGTAGGTCTGCAGGCTCGCGCGCATGTGGTCGGGGATGGCCTGCTTGGCCATCGTCGCCGTGTCGATGAAGACGTGCACGATCCGCCCCTCGACCAGCACGTCGCCGTCGCGGCGGATCGCCGTGGCCATGGCCATCGACGTCGTGCCGAGCCGATCGATGCGTAGCTCGACGTCGAGGTCGTCGTCGAAGCGCGCGGACGCCCGGAACGTTGCGGCGGCCTCCACGACGACCACGTCGGTCCCGGCCGCCACCACCTCGCCGTAGGAGCCGAACGCCTCCCGCCACATCTCGGTCAGCGCGACGTCGAAGTAGGCGAAGTACTGCGCGTAGAAGACGACGCCCTGCGGATCGCACTCGTGGAAGCGAACCCGCAGGCGGTGGACGAACGGCACGGCGCGATCATGTCATCGGCGCCGGGCCCAGACCTCGGCGAGGCGCACGACGGTCGCCGCGGCGGCGGCCATCTCCTGCACCGAGGCCCACTCGCGCACCGAGTGGTACTCGTGGCCGCCGGTGAAGATGTTCGGCGTCGGCAGGCCCATCTGGCTCAAGCGCGAGCCGTCGGTGCCGCCGCGGATCGGTGTGCGCACGGGCTCGATGCCCTCGCCGCGGATCGCCTCCTCGGCGGCCTCGACCACCGCCGGGAACTCCTCGATGTAGGTGCGCATGTTCGGGTACTGGTGGGTGACGTCGATCTCCACGCGGGCGCGCGGCTCGGTCGCCACGATCTCCTCGACCGTGCGCCGCAGCAGCGCGATGTGGCGTTCGAGCAGGTCGTCGTCGAAGTCACGAACGATGACGCGGATGACCGCCTTGCCGACGGTCGCGTTGATCTCGACGACGTGGATGAACCCCTCGCGGCCCGACGTCGCCTCGGGGGTGAGGTCGGCGGGGAGCGCGGCGAGCACCTCCCCCGCCAGGCGACTCGCGTTGACCATCTTGCCGGTGGCGAAGCCGGGGTGCGTCTCCACGCCGCGGATCGTGATGAGCGCCTCCGACGCGGTGAACGTCTCGTCCTGCAGCTCGCCGAGCTTCGAGCCGTCGAGCGTATACGCGCACGCCGCGCCGAAGCGCTCGACGTCGAAGAGCGTCGCGCCGTGGCCGATCTCCTCGTCGGGCGTGAAGGCGATGCGCAGCGTCGGCCGCGGCAGCTCGGGATGGGCGGCCAGGTGCGCGACCGCGGTCATGATCTCGGCCACGCCGGCCTTGTCGTCAGCGCCCAGCAGCGTGTCGCCGCTGGCGGTGACGAGGTCGTGCCCCTCCTTCCCCGCGAGCTCCTTCAGCACCGCGGGATCGAGCACGGCGCCGTTGCGCGGCAGCTCCAGGACTGCGCCGTCGTAGCCGCGGTGCACGATCGGCTCGACGCCGGTGCCCGACTCGTCCGGGCTCGTGTCGACGTGGGCGATCAGCCCGATCGTCGGCGCGTCGCCGTTGAGCGTCGAAGGCAGCGTCGCCATCACGTAGCCGTTGTCGTCGAGCTCGGCATCCTCGAGCCCGACCTCCCTGAGCTCGTCGACGAGCATCCGCGAGAGGTCGAGCTGCCCGGGCGTGCTCGGCGACTGCGTCCGATCGCGCTCGGACTGGGTGTCGACGCGGACGTAGCGCAGGAAGCGCTCGAGGAGCTCGGGCGCAAGCGCCTCGGCGAGCGGGGAGGTGAAAGGGGCCATCGCTAAGCGGCGGGCGCCAGCTCTGCGAGCGCGGCGAGGACGACGTCGTCGTGGGTCTTCGGCGAGGCCTTGGGGATCACGTGGCGGACGATCCCGTCCGCGTCGATGACGAAGGTCGCTCGGGCGTTGCCCCAGTACTTGCGCCCGTACATCGACTTCTCCACCCAGACGCCGTACTGGTCGGCGACGGTGTGGTCGGGGTCGGCCAGCAGGTCGAAGCTCAGGGCGTACTTGTCGTGGAACTTCTTGACCGCCTTCACCGGGTCGGGAGAGACGCCGAGGATCGTCGCGCCCGCCGAGTCA
>Ga0307278_10000668_pt1 | contig 16869 bp, 13 predicted proteins | sample ER_DNA_117_FD_194482 | JGI IMG/M metagenome (GOLD analysis project Ga0307278, IMG submission 194482) | Bulk soil microbial communities from the East River watershed near Crested Butte, Colorado, United States - ER_DNA_117 | ecosystem: Environmental > Terrestrial > Soil > Floodplain | place... | reverse complement strand
CAGTCTCCTCTGGAGTTGTATCTCTTCTTTTCGCAGCGATTATGGCTGCCACTTCCGGCGACATGTTCGCCATGTTTAGAGCGCCTTCCACTTTCGCGCGCTGCTCCGGCGTCAAATTCCGCGCGTCCAAAGCCGCTTCGATTTCGGCGCGGTCCTCAGACGTTATTTTGCCTGGTTGCAGATGAATCGATTTCGCCCAGTAATTGACTGCAAAGAAAAAGAGAATGCTTGCGAGAAGATAAAGTCGCAGCGGATGCACATAACGCACGCGATGACCGGCGAGAAACTGATTTGTCAGTTTCCACGGGCGAATGACGAGGAGGCCGAGCGTTCTGAAAAACCTGGAGTCCCAATTCAGGAACTCGTCAAGAAGATCGACGATTACATGCCGGAAAGAACGGCGATAATCTATTGCCGGCTGGCCGCACTGGGCGCACCAATGTCCGTGCAATTGTGCGCCACAATTTTCGCAATGCGTGATCGACGGGCGCTGCGTTTTTCGTCTGCCGAAGAATCGGCGTTGACGCGGTGACGGCTGTTCAATCTCCGAAATCGCAGTGTCGCCCAAAATGAGCTTTGTTATTTCATCGGCCACCGATGGGAGCTTAGGAAAAGCTGCCTCGCACGTCTATTCGGAATGTGGGCGCTTGCTCTTTCAAGCCGGTGCGCCGGCCAACCAGTTGAGACGCGTGGTCGTTCCGCAGCAAAGATGGCTGTGCCACGAAAAGCATTGACCGCGCAAAGGGCGCAATGACACGATCTCTACCTGACGTGGCGTCTCAACTTCTAAGAACCAAGAGTCCGGACCACTTGATGGCCGAGGCGGCTGCGCCTGGACGACAGCTGAAGCGTGCACTGGGCGCTTTCGATCTCACCTGCATCGGCATCGGCGCGGTCATCGGAACCGGAATTTTCGCGCTGGCGGGAACGGCGGCAGCGGGGGAACAAGCACAGGCGATCGGGTCAATTTGGAAAACACCGGTGCTGAATTTCGTTCAGTCGTGGATAACCCATGCGCCCCTGGTGTTTGGCCGGCCGGGTGCAGGTCCGGCTGTTATGCTTTCGTTTGTAGTGGCCGCGATCGCGTGCGGATTCGCGGCACTTTGCTACGCTGAACTGGCCGCGATGATTCCAGTTTCGGGATCGGCTTACACCTATTCGTACGCCACGCTTGGTGAAATTGTCGCCTGGGTCATTGGTTGGGACCTCATTCTTGAATACGCGGTTGGCAATATGGCGGTGGCAGTCGGCTGGTCTGGGTATTTCGTTAGACTGTGCGGCAGCCTCTTTGGTCTGAAATTTCCGCTCTGGCTGGTGAACGATTACCGGACTGCGAGCGGAATAGTCGCGACAGGAGGCGACACACTCACAAATTATTCTTCGACTACGCTGCCAGTCGTTGCCGGACAACCGATTGCCATGAATCTTCCGGCGCTTCTCATCGTCGCAGCGGTGACCGCGCTCTTGATTTACGGAATTCGTGAGAGCGCGCGGACGAATACGACCATCGTTATCATCAAGGTCGCCGTCGTCGTGTTTGTGATTGCATTTGGCGCATTCCTGATTCACCCGACCAATTGGCAGCCGTTTGTTCCGAATGGTGTCGGCGGCGTGATGAGCGGTGCGGCCATCGTCTTCTTCGCTTTCATCGGATTCGATGCGGTCTCGACGACTGCGGAGGAAACAAAAAATCCTCAGCGCGACATGCCGATCGGAATCATCGCGAGCCTCATTATTTGCACAATGCTCTACGTCTTGATGGCGGCCGTGATTACCGGGATGAGAAAATATAGCACTTATTTTGGCGACCCGGCCGCAGTCGCAACCGCGTTCGCTGGCCGGCCTTGGGCGCAGGCTCTGATTTCTGCTGGAGCGTTGGCTGGGATTACTTCCGTCCTGCTGGTCTTCCAACTTGGCCAACCGCGCATCTTCATGGCCATGGCCCGCGACGGTTTGCTGTGGCCGTATTTCGCGAAAATTCACCCGCGGTTCCGCACACCGTACATCACGACGATTTGGACCGGCATCTTCGTTGGTGGCGTCGCCATGCTTACCGATATCGGATCGCTTGCGGATCTCACGAACATCGGAACGCTTTTCGCGTTTGTCCTTGTTTGCCTCGGGGTGATTATTTTGAGGCGCAAAGATGCCAGCCGACCGCGCCCATTCCGTGTGCCCTTGGTCCCGTTGTTCCCGCTTCTCGGCGTAATTTTTTGCTTCGTGCTGATGCTGAGTCTGCCAATCGAAACGTGGATACGCTTCTTTGTATGGCTCGCGATCGGCCTTTGCATTTATTTCCTCTACGGCATACGCCACAGCAAGCTGCGCCGCGGGATCGACGAGGGGCCGACGGAGGACATTCCTCCGCCGCTGATCAAGACGTAAACGTCGCGTGAGCCTCTGGCCCGCCGCGGCGGGCCAGACGCATGCGCTACTTGCTCCGCGCGCGACCTATGCCGCTTTCTGCGCGTGACTTACTCTGTCGTCAGTCTCGAGCCACTCGAACGTTGTCGCCTTTGCCGGATCGAGTCCGAGTTTCTTGGTCTCTTCGCTGAAGAAATCACGCTTTTCCGGATGGTTGTAGAGACTGCTAGCCTCCACTTCTTCGCCCCAGCGTTTGATTTCCTCGGGCGTTTTATCCTCGCCGCTTGTATTTAGCCATTCGACCATCTCCTGGTCGCTTGCGCCTTGTTCGATTTGCGCTTTGAAATCGTCGCCCGCTACGCCCTTGAACCCGAAGAGCATGTTGTCAAGCGGGCAATCGAAGTGGTATTCGCCGATATCCCCAGCAACGAACGCGCGACATTTATCGATCGTGCGTCCAAGAATTGCATAGCCGCCAACGCGAATGCGCGGACTGCGCGGCGCTTCCCTCGTTAAGTCCTTTCCTGTAACCTTCTTCTTCATAGTTCAGATATTTCGCATAAAGGGCGGGATCCGGTTGCCATGCGAAATCTTTTTGCGTCTCATCACTGTTGCGCTCCGATTTGTCTCTCGACGCGACGCGCGCAGATTAGATACTGGTGTTGATACGCAAGATTTTATGTCGATCTTTCCTGGCGGTATCTTGCATAGCGCAAGCACACGCTGGACCAGCCCGCAGCTTGCTGCCGCCTTCGGGCAAGCTTTATCACGGCTTCTACTGGGGTGGCGTTGGGACCGATGAGCACGATCCGACTGAACACGACGTGACTCCGCAAGATGTCGGGTATTATGAAAAAGCAGTCGGCAAACAGACCACCTGGGTTTATTTCTCCGACAACTGGTTTGAGTCCCGCAAATTTCCAGGCGCGATGTGCAGCTGGATCCGGGATCTCAAAAAGATTCCGTATATCCGTTTGATGCTGCGATCCGACGTCGACCAGGGACATTCAGAGAAGACCTTTTCGCTTCAGAAAATTATTGCAGGGGATTTCGATGCTGATCTTCACGCCTGGGCGCGTGATGCGAAGAATTTTGGCTACCCCATCTTGATCGAGTGGGGGACGGAGCCGAACGGAAACTGGTTTAGCTGGAACGGCAAATGGAATGGCGGCGCAAAGGAAGGCCCAGCGCGCTATGTCGCGGCTTACCGGCATATTGTCGATCTTATGCGCGGGGAAGGCGCCGATAATTTGCAGTGGATCTGGCACGTAAACTGGCTTGATGAGCCGGAGAAAAAATGGAACCGCTTCGAGAACTATTTCCCGGGCGAAAATTATTGCGATTGGGTTGCGCTCAGCGCTTATGGCCCAACGACTCCGACGACCCGCGACGGCACCGAGAGTTTCGCGTTTAAAATGCGCGATGCTTATCCACGCCTTACGAAAATTGCGCCAAGGAAACCAATCATCATCGCCGAATTTGGTTGCGATTTGCACAATCCGCATATTGACGCAGCGAGCTGGACAAAAGCCGCGCTAGAAAATCTGCTTTCAAATCGATGGCCGGCCGTAATTGGCTTCTGCTGGTGGAACGAGGAGTGGCAGAATGATGATCGAAAGAAACACGACACCGATATGATCCTTCTCCACGATGTCGATCTTACCCGCGTTTTTCGTGAGGAGTTTGCAAAGCACGCGGAAAAAATTAAAGAGGTGGCGATTCTAAAGTAGCGCATGCGTCCCGCTTGCGGTTTTTTACTTCGCAAGCCAGAGGCTCGCGCTACATTGTTCGCATGGTCAAAATCGATGTCACATATACCGGCGATCTGCATTGCAATGCGACTCACGGTCCATCGCAATCCAAACTCTCCACCGACGCGCCGACTGATAATAAAGGCAAGGGAGAAGAGTTTTCGCCCACGGACCTCGTCGCCACGGCTCTCGGCACTTGCATGACCACGACCATGGGAATCAAAGCGCAGGAGCTTGGTATTGATCTCCGTGGAATGACTGTGTCCGTGCAAAAGGAAATGTCGAAGGACGCGCCGCGTCGAATCATTGGGTTACCGTCGGAAATTCACATTCCATTACCAAAGGATCATCCGCAGCGGGAAGTCCTCGAGCAAACCGCGCTCAATTGTCCGGTTCACAAAAGTCTTCCATCGGAAATCCAGCGCCCGACGAAATTTTTCTGGGAAGGATGACGCTGTAGTCGCATCGCTGTGCGAAGCGCCCGCGCGCGTGCAATGGAGTTTGCGAAAGTTCCAGGATGACATCGCTTCAGATTCGAAAAGCAGTCGAAGCAGATATTCCAAATTTGGTTCCGTTGATGCGCGAGCTGGCGGAGTTTGAAAAATACGCGAGCGACTTCGCTATAACTGAGGAAGTGCTGCACGAACAAGGATTCCGCCGTTCACCACCCGATTTTCACTGTCTCATCGCCGAATCAGACGGCGAATTGGTTGGTTTCCTCGTTTATTATCTTGTTCCCTTCACTTATCGAGCGAAGCCGAATTTAATCATAAAAGAGTTATATGTTGCCGATGGATGCCGTAGCAAGGGGGTTGGCAAGCTCCTGATGAAAGCCGTCGCGAAACAGGCCGAGCAGGCTGGTTGCGGTATGATCAAGTGGTATGTCGCAAAGTGGAACGAGCGCGGCATTGAGTTCTATGAACGGCTCGGTGCGAAGATCGACAGCGATGGCACGAATTCCAGTTGTCGGAAAAAGCGTTTCGCGATCTGGCATCATCCGGGTAGCGCACGCGTCTCGCGTGTCTGGCGATGGCGTCCTGCCATCGCAAACTTTTCCCGTGCGATCTATTCGGTTGCATACGCGGGTTCAGAAAGTCCGTTTTGGCGAGACGCCAAAAGTCCGAGCCGGACTGGCGATTGCACGCGAGACGCGTGCGCTACCCAGGCAACTCGCGCTTCAGCTTCGTAGCGCGTCACCCTCCGTACAACCACTGCATGTAGTCGCGCACGCCTTCTTCCAGTGGAAATCGCGGCTCGTAGCGAAGCGCGCTCCGCGCCTTCGTGAGATCAGCCTGAGTGAAGTTTTGATAATGCGCGTGCGGATTGGCGATGTAATCAGGCTGAAAATTTGTGCCGAGACATTTGTTGAGAACATCGACAAGCTCGTTAAATGAGCGCGCCTGGCCGGTGCCGAGATTGTAAATACCGCTCGTCGACGCATCGAGCGCAAGAATGCTCCCTTCCACGATGTCCTTCACGTAAACGAAATCGCGTTTTTGTTCGCCGTGTTTGAAAATGCGTGGCGGCTGGCCCGCCTTCATCTGTTTTGCCAAATGATAAACCATGCTCGCGGGCACTCCTTTGTGCGCTTCGCGCGGCCCGTAAACGTTGAAGTAACGCAGGCCGATGATGATCCAATCGGGGGACTCGGCCGCAGCGCGCCCTGCGATGTTGTCCATGATCGTCTTGGAAAAGGCGTAAACGTTTGCCGGCGCGGCGCCGTTCGATTCCACACTGGCCTCAGTCGCAGGGCCATAAGTTGCTGCGGAGGAAGCGTAGATAATTCGTGTCTTCGTTGGGCGCGCAAAATTTAAGATCCGCCGAAAACTTTCGACGTTGTCATGCACCTGCACGAATTGATCGTGTAAAGTCGTATCGGTTATCGATGCGAGATGAAAAATGGCGTCGAACTTTTCGTCGCCGAATTGTTCGTGCCAGTCGAGCGTTGCCAGATTCTGCGCCACGAAATCGCCACGATAGCCGGCCAGGTTCTTGAAATCGCCCGAGCGAAAGTCATCGATCACCGTGAGGCGCGCGTCCGGAGATTTTTCCTGCAAGGCGAGCGTGAGATTGGAGCCGATGAAGCCGGCGCCGCCGGTGACGACGAAATTGGGGTTGGGATTGGATGAGGCCACTTCAAATAAAGTGTAGAGGCGCGCAGTTTCTTGTCATTCCGAGCGGAGTCGAGGAATCTCTCATTGTTAACAGTAAGAGATGTCTCGACTAACGCTCGACATGACAGCAGAGGATAGCCGCAAGGACACCAGTTTCCTGATAAATAAATCTTGAAGGGCAAAGCGCAAGGGGCTACTCCTCGATCCAGTTCTTTGCGAGCTTGAAAAAGTGGATCGGCGCAAGAAATCCCGTGCGAATCGGGAGCAGTTGCGCTGCTGTAACTGGATACGACTTCCTATGGGCCAATCCCCGAAATCTCTCGGGGGTGAAGGCGGGAAGAAGGTGCGTCCGGCGGGTGCCGGACCAGAAGCCAGGAGCCAGAATATTTGTCCGGTCCACCTCATTCGTGTCGCCCTGTAGCGGCGGTCTGTGACCGCCGATTTTCTACGGGTCAGCGCGAAAAAACTTCTTCGCGAAAAGAAGAATGAGAGCTGGGCGATGCGGCCTCGGCCAACAAGTCCGACTCTCGGAGTTGGAGGAAACTTGTATGCGAAATCGCCCAGTTTGGTTCGTTCGAATTTGCCAGGGTAGCGCACGCGTCTCGCGTGCAATCGCCAGTCCGGCTCGGACTTTGGGCGTCGCGCCGAAACAGTCCTTCCTAAAAATGTCGACCGCGGATGCCGGCACGGCGCAAGAAAAGTTCGCGACGGCGGGACACCGTCGGTCCGAGCCGGACTGGCGATTGCACGCGAGACGCGTGCGCGACCCAATCCGATTCGCTGCGTTGCTAGTCTTCGCGCCAGTCGTTTGCCTCGCGCAAGAGGCCGTAAGATCGACATCGGCTGATCAGGAGGAAACGGCGGAATCCGAACCGGTCGTCGTTTCTGCAACGCGTTTTGATATTCCTCTCGATCAATCGCCGGCAAGCGTGAGCGTGATTAGGTCCGAAGATCTCGAGCAAAAGCAAATCGAGCGCGTGAGCGACGCACTCCGCGAAGTGCCCGGCTTAGCCGTTGTTCAAACCGGAACAGCGGGCCAATTGACCTCAGTTTTCACCCGTGGTTTGCGCAGCGAACACACGCAGGTCTTGCTGGATGGCATTCCGATCAATCAAGGTTTGCAGGGAGCATTTAATTTCGCTGATCTGACCACGGAAGATATCGACAGGATCGAGGTCGTGCGTGGACCGCAGAGCACCTTGTACGGACCGCGCGCTCTCGCGGGCGTCATTCAAATTTTCACGAAACAAGGCGCAGGAACGCCGGGCGTAATAGTCGCTGCCGAAGGCGGTTCGTATGATAGCTTTCGGGAATGGGCCCAGAGCGATGGGAAGATCGACAATTTCGATTATTCAGTTGGCGCAAGCCGTCTCGACACGGACAACGCGCGTCCGAACAATAATTACCGCAACACGGCGGCGATCACGGACATTGGCTGGTCGCCTAACCCGCCTTCGTCGGGGACGGGCTCCGCCGTGGCGAGCGAAGATTTGCGAATCGGCAGCTTGTTCACTTATTCACTCAGCGACACTGGAAATCCGAATACAATTTTCGATCCGCGTCCCATCGACCATTTTCTCACGGAACGTTGGTTGATCGGTCCTCATATTGATTGGAAACTGGCCGACTGGTGGGAGCACAAACTCATTGTCAGTTACGATCACGAGAGGCAACTAAACGATCCGAATGAAGACGGATTTGTCGGTCCGACCCGCGCGCTTTTCGAACGGACCCAGATTGATTATCAAAACGATTTGCGGCCAACATCGTGGCTCACGCTTACGTCGGGATTTTTTTACAGCCGAGTCAATGCAGGACAGGAGCGCCCGTTTGTCCTGCAAATTTTTGGGCCGCAGCCAACGTTCGTGAGCGATTACACCGAGGAGATCGCTGAGTTCTTGCAGGCGACGCTCAGGCCAATCGAGAACTTAATCTTCGTCGCCGGCGGTCGTTTCGACGACTTCAATCAGTTCGGCGGTGTTTGGACCTATCGTTTTGCCAGCAGTTACAAGATCGACAAGACAAACACGACGTTGCACTCCAGCGTGGCGACGGGATTCAGTCCGCCAAGCAGTCAGGACAAAATTTTTGGGAACAATTTCGGACTAAGACCAGAACGAAATCTCGGCTGGGACATCGGCGTCGAGCAGCGGCTCTGGTCCGGCGGTGGCCGGAGCGTTGCGGTTGGCCTGACTTATTTTCACAACGACTTGTCCAACGTGATCGGATTCAACGGGCTTTTTCAAACGCTCAATCTCGGCGCAGCCGAAACGCAGGGACTCGAAGCAGAGTTACACGCGCAACCGATTACTAATCTGGTCTTCACGGCAAGTTACACTTATCTGGACGCGGAAAAGATTTCGTCGAAGGACATTTCGCAGTTGCAAGGCGCGCGTTTGCCGCGCCGACCGCGCAACGAAGTTTATGTTTCGGCTTCATATCTTTGGTACAAAAAATTGCGCACGACGGTCGAAGCAAAGTTCGTGAATGCGCGAGAGGAACTAAATTTCGGAGGACCGAATTTCGACATTGAAGATTATTCGTTCGTGAACATCGCGGCTGAATATGAAATCAACCCGCACATGTCGATCTTCGGCCGGATCGACAATCTGACGAACGAGAATTACGCAGAGGTTTTCGGTTTCCCGGCATTGGGGCGGGCGGCGTATGGGGGCCTGAAAGTGCGATTCTAATTTCCACCGCTGTCATCCCGAATCGCCGCCGCGCGGAGGGACCTCGCCTATCGCCTGGAGTTCACACAAGGTGCTTAAGTGCGATCCAAGATCCGGTGTGAGATCCTTCGCCGTCTTCGCGGCTCGGGACGACAAGCATATTTGAAGGCGCGTTGTAATTCGAGTATTCACGCATTGTGACTCCACTGCTGTATGTAATCGCCGGTTTGATCGGTGGCGGCCTGTTGGCCGCGATTATCTTTTTGCTGACGCGACCTGGCGAAGTGGCTGATGCAACGCTACTGGGCAAAATCGAGCTGCTCGAGCGTGCGCAGGAGCGCGAAGAACGGATGCTGCGTGAGGAAATGGCACGCGGCCGCGAAGAGGGCGCGAATGCCGCAAAGACGCAGCGCGAGGAATTAACCAAATCCCTCGAAAGCGTGCGTTCGATTGTCGATCTTCGGCTGAAGCAATTGCAGGAGGACAACTCGAAGCAGATCGACAAGATGCGCGCAACGGTTGACGAAAAATTGCAGGGCACCCTTGAGAAGCGCCTCGGCGAATCATTCAAACTCGTGAGCGACAGACTTGAGCAAGTTCATCAAGGACTGGGCGCAATGCAGCAGCTCGCCAGCGATGTCGGCGGCTTGCAGAAAGTCCTCACAAATGTGAGAGCACGCGGCGGCTGGGGAGAGATGCAACTGGGCGCGCTGCTGGAGCAGGTGCTTACGTCCGATCAGTTCGCGCGCAACGTCAAGACACGCGACGAGAGCAATGAGAACGTCGAATTCGCGATCAAATTACCGGGCGAGGAGAATGGGACGCCGGTCTGGCTGCCCATAGATGCGAAATTTCCGACGGAAGATTACCACCGCTTGCTCGGCGCACAGGAGAAAGGCGATTTAGTCGCTATTGACGAGGCGATGAAGAGCTTGGAGGCGCAATTGAAAAAGTCTGCGAGAGATATTTGCCAGAAGTACATCAATCCGCCGAAAACGACGGACTTTGCGCTCATGTTTTTGCCGACGGAGGGACTTTATGCGGAAGCGATTCGACGCGTTGGGTTGGCGGAACAGGTGCAGCGCGATTGCCGTGTGGTTTTTGCCGGTCCGACGACGCTTGTAGCGCTACTGAACAGTTTACAGATGGGTTTCCGCACGCTCGCGATTCAAAAACGCTCGAGCGAAGTCTGGAATCTGCTCGCCGGTGTCAAAACTGAGTTCGGAAAATTCGGTGAAGCATTATCGGCGGTAAAGGAGAAAATCGATCAAGCCTCGCGAAAGATGGAAGATGTTGATGTTCGCTCCCGCGTGATCACGAGAAAATTGCGCAACGTGGAAGAATTGCCGTCGAATCCGCAGCCGATGCTGAAAGATTTGTTGCCAAGTGAAAATGACGAAAGTGCCGGTGAATAAGCGACATTGAAAGCAGGCATGAAGATTGCGTTGGTCACTGGAGCGAACAAAGGCATCGGACACGAAGTCGCGCGACACCTTGCAACCAAGGGATTTCACGTCTTCGTCGGCGCGCGAAATGGCAGCGCCGGGCGTGCGGCAGCGGAAGCGATCACGAAGAACTGCGGAAAGTCGACGTTCCTCGAGATCGACGTCTCGGATAATTCCAGTGTAACGGCCGCGGCGCGTGAGTTCTCGAAAATTGCGGATCATCTCGATGTTCTGATAAACAACGCCGGGATCATCGTAGACGGCGACGACGCGATCTTGAAAATCAGCGACGCGCTATTTCGAAAGACGATCGAGACGAACACGCTCGGCGCTCTGCGCGTTACGCGCGCATTCGAGCCGTTGCTCGCGAAAAGCAAAACGCCGCGCGTGATCAATGTCTCCAGCGGTGGCGGTCAGTTAACTGGTGGCGCGGATGGCTGGGCGCCGGGTTACTGCATCTCGAAGACCGCGCTCAACGGGATTACGTCGCAACTCGCGGCGGCACTGCCGAAATTTGCGGTGAATTCTGTCTGCCCGGGTTGGGTGCAGACCGACATGGGCGGAAAAAATGCAACCCGCTCTGTGGAAGAAGGCGCGGACACGATCGTCTGGCTCGCCGCCGACGCGCCGCAGAAGCTTACTGGTAAATTTCTGCGTGACCGGAAGGAGATTCCGTGGTGATCCGTTTTCGCCGAGGCTATGCCGCGGCAGGGGCGGATCGAGCATGAGCATGAGCAGGAGCAGGAGCAAGAGTAAGAAAAGTCACAAGACTTGGTCCCATTTCGTTTTGTCCTTGAGCATTATTTCGCGGAGGATGCGAATCGGCGGCATGCCATGGTTGAGCAGCTCGTTATGGAACTTTTGCAATGAGAATTCGTCGCCTTGCTGCGCCTTGTAATCGTCGCGCAGTTTCAAAATCTGCAATTTACCCAGAGTGTAATTGAGATAGCCGGGATCGAACGTGCCCCGCATCGCTTCCTGGCGCGCTGGTTTTTCTTCGTAATAGCAGTTCTCCTGAAAAAACTTGGTTGCCTCATCGAGCGACATTTTCTGGGTGTGCATCTTGATCGACACACATAACCGGCATAAGCGAAGCAGCGCTTCGTCGGCCTGCGCCATGCGATATTTGGCTGCGCGCTTCACGTCGTCTTCGCTGGGAGCCTCGCCTGTCGGGTTCTCGTAACCTTCGTCGAGCATCATTTTTTCGCAGTAATGCGCCCATCCTTCGATGAAGGCGTAGCTGCCGAAAATCTTTTCCACTTTGCTCGCGGGCGACGCGTTCAAATGCAGGAATTGCACATAATGGCCGGGATAAGCTTCGTGAATCGAAACGACATCTGAGGTGTAATAATTAAAAGCGGTCAACCATTCTTGCTTTTGTTTGTCCGGCCAGCCGTTCTCGGTGGGCGTCACATAATAATATGCCTCGGTTGCCCGCCTCTCGAATGGGCCCGGCGTGTCCATCGAAGCAAAGGAAGTGGCGCGCAGATATTGCGGAGTTTCCTTGACCTTGGCGCGAACTTCCGACGGGATGGTGACCAAATGATGGCTCGAGACGTATTTCCGAATTGTGTCCAGGTCTTTGGCTACATCGGGGATGAGATTTTCCGATGTCGGATGCTCGCTCTGGATTTGTTTGAAAACTTCAATCGGCGACTTGTTTGGATCGATTTTCTTTGCGGCATCGGCAAAAGCTTCCTGTTCCGCTTTTAATTGCGCCATGCCGATCTCGAGAATTTTTTGCGGCGGAAGATCGACCAGTTCGGTTTGAGCCAGCAGGCGCCTGAATTTTTCCTCGCCCAGGGCGAAATCGAGCGAAGCTTTGGGAAGTTTTTCTCGTTCCAGCCACGCTGCATAATCGGTAAGCGCGCCGGCTGCTTTGCGATTGGCTTCCTGAAACGCGACCCGGAGCTGTTCGTCCTTTAGTCCTGCGACGGCGGTGACGAGGTCTTTCTTTAGAAAATCCGAGGAACCTCTGGCGATCTGAATGGCAAGTTCTACATACGGCCTGGGGAGCACGTCATTCAGGTTTGTTCTCGCGGCGATAAGGATGTTTGGAATTTGAGACTCGATTGCGATCAGACTGCGAACGCGATCTTCCAGCGGCGCAAAATTTCTTTTGACGTAAACATTCACATCGGCTGCGCGCGCGTAGACCATGGGATTTCGTTCGAAGACCGACATGTCCTGCATTTCAAAGAGTTCCTTCTTAACGGCCGCTTGCAGGATTCGCAGATCGATGGATTGGCGAGGGCTCAACTTACCTGGGTCGAACTTGGTCAATCGATCGTCGAACCGCCGTAACCGGGAAAGCTCGGCATCAAGCGCGAGACGGCTGTAATCGGTAATTTTTCCGTCATATTCGTGAAGCCCGAGAGCGGTTCCCTCGAGAGGGTGGGCCGCGAGATAGGTTTTGATGTATTCCTCGGCCACCGCTTCGTACTCGGCATCCTCTGTTTGCACGGCGGAGGTGTTTCCACAGGAGAGACAGAGCGCGACCAGAGAAAGGACGAACGAGAAAGGTTTCACGGTAAAAGCAGATTTCATTCGCGGCGCAAAGTTAAGGCAACGCTTTGCGCGTTGCCAAAAATTTCCGAATGAGCGATGATTGGGTTGCTTCGAATCCTGGCTAAGATATGAGACGCCCCATTGTTATACTGTCGTTGGTTTGTCTGTTGGTGCTTGGCGTTTTGTCTGGCGTCCGCGCGCAGGAAGCGCAGCCGGGAAAGAACGAAGAAGATAACGGTTACTCGCAAATTTCCATTTTCGCAAAGGCGATCGAATTGATCCGGCAAGATTACGTGGATGGCAACAAGACGAGCTATCACGATCTCGTCACCGCGGCAATGAAAGGGATGCTCTCGTCGCTGGATCCACACAGCCAATTCATGGATCCAAATGATTTCCGCGACATGCAAGATGACACGCGCAGCCGCTTTAACGGTCTCGGGATCGAGGTTTCGATGAAAAACGGTTTGCCTACGGTTGTGACCGCGATGGAGGACACGCCTGCGGCCAAGGCTGGCATTCTGTCGGGCGATCAAATATTGAGAATAAACGGCATTTCAACGGATAGAATGGACCTTCAGGACACCATTAATGTCTTGCGCGGGCCAACTGGGCGCAAAGTCACTCTCACCCTGCTGCGCCCCTCGACTAAGGAAATCAAAGACTACACTCTGGAGCGCGCAGAGATCAAAGTCCAAAGCGTCAAGGGAGCGAGGTTGCTGGACGCGGAGCTGACCGGCCCATTTAAGATCGGTTATATCCGGCTGATTCAGTTCAATGAGCCGACAGCCGAGGAATTATCGAAAGCGCTTGATGAATTGCAGAAGGGAGGTATGCAGGCGCTCATTCTCGATCTCCGGAACAATCCAGGGGGGCTATTGAATAGCGCGGTGGATGTATGCGCTCAATTTTTGCCGCCCAACACCAAGGTAGTCTCAACGCAAGGCCGGATTGCTTCTCAGCAACATGATTACTCGACTTCCAGCATGAAAAAAGAGCGTCCGAATTTTCCGATGACCCTCCTGATCAACGAAGGCAGCGCGAGCGGCGCGGAGATCGTCTCTGGCGCGCTCAAGGATTTGCATCGTGCCATCCTCGTCGGCGAAACCACGTTTGGGAAAGGTTCCGTGCAGAATGTGATGCAGTTGCCCGACGGCTCCGCGGTGCGTTTTACCACGGCAAAATACTATACGCCGAGTAAGCAGGTCATTCAGGGAAATGGCGTGACCCCGAATATTCGTGTTGCTATGACCGCCGAGCAGGAGCGGGCGCTCTTTGCGTTGCGCAACGCGGAAAATGTGAAGCCCGAGGACGAGAAAAGCATTATCAAGGCTAAAGATCCACAGATGTTGCGCGCAATCGACGCGCTGAAGGGCGTGATGATTTACGCGCAAGAGAACGCACCGAAAGCGGAAGCGGTAAAGAAATAGACAGTGCTGTCATCCCGAGCCGCGCAGACGGCGAGGGACCTCCCACAAACAGAAAATCTCACGCAATCTATCGAGTGTGATCCATTAGGCTTTGCAAGCTTCTACTCCCGCTGTGGAGGGATCAGGATGACCCGCGTATTTTGTTTGCCGTGAAAACGATTCTGGCACTCGAAACCTCATGCGACGAAACCGCCGTCGCGATTTTGCGCGAGTGCAATGGCCCTTCCGGTCCGGTCGCCGCGGCGACACGGACTCGTCCCGTGGCGAGCTCGGAGTTGCTCGCAAGCGAAGTCGCGTCCCAAATCGCCGAGCATGAAAAACATGGCGGGATCGTACCCGAGATTGCCGCGCGCAATCATCTCGTGCACGCGCCGCGACTCCTGCAACGAACGACGCGTGATGCAAAGATCGACATGTCGATGGTCGATGTATTTGCGGCAACCAGCGGACCCGGTCTGGCGAGTTCGCTCATGATTGGCGCATCGATTGCCAAAGGATTGGCGATTGGCTTTGGCAAACCTTATCTCGCGATCAATCATCTTGAAGGCCATTTGCTATCGCCATTTTTCGGCGGCGCAGATGGCGGCCAAATCAGACCGAATGTTTCGCTTGTTGTGAGCGGCGGACACACCATGTTGATTCGAGTGCATGGGCTGGGTGATTACCAGTTGATCGGGCGAACAGTCGACGATGCTGCCGGCGAAGCATTCGATAAAGTCGCCAAGATGCTCGGGCTCGGTTACCCCGGTGGCCCCGAAATCGAACAACGTGCGCGCGCCGGCGATCCGGATCGATTTGATTTGCCGCGCAGCATGCTTGACTCGGAGAATTTCAGTTTCAGCGGATTAAAAACAGCGGTGCGATATTTGCTTCCAAAATTGAACGGTGACTTTCTCGCCGATCTCTGCGCATCGTTTCAACAGGCGATTGTCGATGTTCTGGTGCGCAAGGCAATTTCAGCAGCGCAGAAGTACGATGTCGATCTTGTGACGGTCAGCGGCGGGGTCAGTTGCAATCAGGAATTACAAAGGCAATTGCGAGACGCATGCGTGCGCGAAGGTTTTGAATTCAAAAATGCCGAGCCGTGGTTGTGCACTGATAATGCGGCGATGATCGCGTTTGCCGCGTTGTTGCGCTCGCAGGTCGGATTTCAATCGAAGTTGACAGAGGAAATCGATCCCAATTTGAAAGTAGCGTAAGCGTCTCGTTTGCGTCGCAAAGGTTTCGCAACGGGACGGTCGCGCTACTCTAGTACTCGCGCTCTAAAAGATAATTTGCGAGGCAATGCAGCGGTTCGGCCTCGGCGTCGCGAAACAGCGACAAAGCATTGTGCGCCTGGCGCGTGAGCCGCCTGGCTTCGGCGCGCGATTTTTCCAGACCCATCACCGCGGGATAGGTCGCTTTCTTCGCCGCGATATCTTTGCCGGCACTTTTTCCCAATATCTCGGAGCTTTGCGTTACATCGAGGATATCGTCGATGACCTGAAAAGCCAGCCCGAGCCCGTGCCCAAATTGCGTGACAGCCCGGAGTTTCTTGGTGTCTGCGTTGGCGCTCATTGCGCCAAGTCGCACCGAACTTTTCAATATTGCCGCCGTTTTGTTTCCATGAATAAAGCGCAATTCGTTACGTTTGACCTTCCTGCCTTCGGCTTCGAGATCGGCCACTTGACCTGCGATCAATTTTTGACTTCCCGCCGCAACCGCGATCTCGCGCAACAAGATCGACATGTCGTAGCGCGGCGCTGGCTTCGCGCTCGAGACAATTTCAAACGCGATCGTTAACAGCGCGTCTCCGGCGAGCACGGCGATGCCGTCGCCAAAGACTCTGTGGCAAGTGGGACGCCCACGACGGTAATCATCGTTATCCATGCTTGGGAGATCATCGTGCACGAGCGAATAGGTGTGGATGCATTCGAGCGCACACGCGAGGGGAAGCGCGTTGCCGACCTTGCCCCGACAAGCTTCAGCGGCCGCAAGGCAAAGAATCGGTCGCAGCCGCTTGCCGCCGGCGAAAAGACTGTAGCGCATCGCCTTGTGAAGCGTCGCTGGTTTGACGTTCGGCTTCGGCAAATAATGGTCGAGCGCCCGGTCAATCTCCTTTCGGCGGGACCTGAGATACGCTTTCAGATTCATTGCGATACTGGATGCCGATTGTAGCGGTCCTCGGTGAGCGTCGCATTATTTTTCGGCACCAAAGTTCTTTAGCAGCCTCAGATATTCTCTGCCGCTTCGGTCGTGGCGACCGGCTTCACACGCATGGCCAGGAATGCGCCCAGGAGCAGAATAGCTGCGCTCCAAAGCTGAGCATGAGTGAGACGTTCACCATAAATCCAGGCGGATAACGCCAGCGCGCCGGCGGGGCAGAGAAGCTGAAGCGTTTGCGCAAGCGCCACGCCGATCTCTCGGATAGCGACGTAGTACAATATATGCGCCAGCGTAATGCAGCTCACGGCGGAGATGATCAAGACCAGGTTGACGTGCGCCCCGGCATGAAGCGGAGTGCCAACCTTCCCAAACGCGAGGGTGAGCGGAAACAACAGGACTGAAGTGATTAGACTGATTAGCCCGAAACTGCGAATCGAGCC
>Ga0307278_10000667_pt1 | contig 16901 bp, 15 predicted proteins | sample ER_DNA_117_FD_194482 | JGI IMG/M metagenome (GOLD analysis project Ga0307278, IMG submission 194482) | Bulk soil microbial communities from the East River watershed near Crested Butte, Colorado, United States - ER_DNA_117 | ecosystem: Environmental > Terrestrial > Soil > Floodplain | place... | reverse complement strand
CCTACACCGGCGCCAGCATCCGCATCAGCTCGATCGGCCGGTCGGACTACATCGGCGCCGTCCGCCCGACCGGCTGATGCCGCCTCCTTCCGGTCCATGGCCGGCAATGCTGCCGGGCCTTCCTGGCCGGTCGGTGCCGGCCACTCCTGGTCCGGACCCGGTCGGTGCCGCCTGCCGCCTCTCCTGGTCGGACCCGGTCGGTGCGCTGCGGCCCCTCCGTGGTTCGGACCCGGTCGGTGCGCCGCGGCCCCTCCGTGGTTCGGACCGGTCGGCGGTCCGGGCCCGGTCGGCGCCGCTGCCGGGCCTTCCTGGTCTCGTCAGGGGTCGGCACCGCTGCCAGCCCCGGTCCGGAAGGGAACGGGCGCGACCGCGGCCATCCGGATGAACGGAAGCTTCCCGGTGCACTAGACTGCCCCTGTCGCGATTTCCGGGGCCCAACGCCCCGCTGCCTCGCCTATGAGCATGTCGCAGGTCGGTTCCGGTCTGCCCCGACTCCTCGCTGAGCGCTACGAGCTCAGCGAACGACTCGCATCTGGTGGCATGACCAGCGTCTGGCGTGGTCACGATCGTGTTCTCGGGCGCGACGTGGCCATCAAGGTGCTGCACCCGGAACTGGCCGCCGACCCGAGCTTCCGGGCCCGCTTCTCCGAGGAGGCTGTGAACGCCGCCCGCCTCACCCACCCGAGCATCGTCGCGCTGTACGACACCGGCGAGCAGCACGGCGTCGCCTACATCGTCCTCGAGTGGGTCGAGGGCGCCAGCCTGGCCGAACTGCTCGCCAGGCACGGCCCGCTCCCCCCGGCCAAGGCGGCCCGGCTGGCCAGCGAGGTCGCCCTCGCCCTCGACTACGCCCACGGGGCCGGCGTGGTGCACCGCAACCTCAAGCCGGGCAACATCCTGATCTGCGAGGACGGCACGGTGAAGGTGTCGGACTTCTCGATCGCCAAGGCGGCCACCGAGGAGGATCCGGCCCGTACCGGCGAGATCCTCGGTGTCTCCGGTCACCTCGCCCCCGAGCTGTCCGAGGGCGACGAGGTGGACGGCCGTGCCGACGTCTACGGGCTGGGTGCCTGCCTGTTCGAGATGCTGACCGGCCGGGCGCCCTCGGTGGCCGGCCGCGGGAGCTCGAGCCCGATGGGTCCCCGCTCGATGCGGGCCGGGGTACCTCGCGAGCTGGACGCTGTAGTCACCAGGGCGATGGCCCGCGACCCCGACCGCCGCTTCCCGACCGCTCGGGCCATGGCCTCGGCGCTGGCCAGGTCGGCGGCCGCCGACGACGGGGACACGCGGGCGATCGTGCGCCAGCCACCCGATCCGCCCCGCGAGGCCCCCGGGGAGCCGGAGGGGAGCTTCATCCGCCACGAGGGGCGCTGGCTCGCCTGGACCCTGGTCCTGGTCGGGCTCGCAGCCGTGCTGGTGGTGGTCGGGCTCACCCTGTCCAAGACCGTCGGGCCGATCCTTGGCGGCAGCGGCAAGTCCAAGGCGGGTCCTACGACCACCGAGCGCGCCGTGCCGACCAGCGAGACGCTGAAGGTCAGTGCCGCGACCTCGTTCGACCCGTACACCACCGACGCCGACAAGCGGGAGAATGAGGGACAGGTCGGCAACGCGATCGACGGCAGCAAGGACGGCGCCTGGAGGACGTCCGGGTACAACGACGGCGACCTCGGACCGTACAAGCGGGGTGTGGGCCTCATTCTCGACCTGGGCAGGCCCCAGCAGGCCCGCTCGCTCGCCCTCACCCTGCTGACCGGGGGCGCCGAGGTGACTGTCTACGGCGCGAACGAAGAGGCCGGCCAGTATCCGGCGGACCTGGAGAGCGGCTGGAAGAGGCTGACCGCGACCGACGGGCGGGAGCGGTCGAGCAGCATCCAGCTCAGGGGCGGCCCCTACCGGTACTACCTGGTCTGGTTCACCAAGCTGCCCCGGGACAGCGACGGGAAGTTCCGCGACGGGATCGTCGAGGCGATCCTGCGGTCGTGACCGACATGACCGACGAGGAGCTGCTGGCCGCCCACCTGCGCGGCGACCGGTCGGCCTTCGGCCAGCTCGTGGCAAGGCACGAGCGACGCATCTACGGCATCTGCCTGCGCATGTTGGGCAACCGGGAGGACGCGCAGGACGCCGCCCAGGAGGCGTTCGTGGCCGCGCTGCGCCGGGCGTCGACCTACCGTCAGGCGGCCGCGTTCTCGACCTGGCTCTACCGGATCGCGGTCAACGCGGCCACCGACCAGGCCCGGCGGCGCGCGCGGGCCCGCACCACCCCGCTCGACCCCGAGGAGCAGCCGGGGCTGCCCCGCGAGGCGGTCGCCAGCGACCCGGGCGAAACGGTGGCCACCGCCGTCGCCGTCCAGTCCGCCCTGACACGCATCCCCGTGGACTTCCGGGTGGCCGTGGTCCTCTGCGACCTGCTCCGGCTGCCATACGCGGAAGCGGCCGACATCCTCGAGGTACCCGTGGGCACGCTCAAGAGCCGGGTCTTTCGCGGCCGGCTCGCCCTGGCCGAGCAGCTCAGCGAGCTCGGCCAGGGCGCTCCGGTGAAGCTGCAGGTGGTTAGCGGGCCAGGCCCGGCGGGAACCGGGGCACTGGCGCAGGGGCCGGAGGGAACCGGGGCACTGGCGCGAGCGTCGGAACCGGTGGACAGCCAACGACAGACCAGCGAGGAGTAGCACGGCCGTGCCCGACCACCCCGACCACGAGGAGCTCGCCGCCTGGCAGGCGGGCGCCCTGGACGAGCCCGACCAGGGCCGCACCGCGGCCCACGTGGCAGGCTGCCCGGACTGCGGGGCGGTCATCGGGGCGCTCGAGGGCGCGCGCCAGCGGCTGGCCGTGCTGGACGAGCCCGAGCTGCCGGCCGGGTTCCACGACCGGCTGGCGGCGGCCGTGGAGTCCGAGCAGGCCCGCCGGGCGCCGCGCCGGCGCCCGGCCTGGTACCAGCGGCCGGCCACCTGGAGTGCCGCCGCCGCGGTACTGCTGTTCGTGGCCGGCGCCTTCGGCTTCATCCGTCTCACAACGAGCGGCAGCGACGGCGGTGGCACCAGCGCCGCCGCCCATGCGCCAGCGCAGGCCGAGGGTTCCGCCGAGGGTCGGAGCGGAACCGCGGGCGCGGGCGCCAGCGAGGGGCGGGCGGACCGGGGAGGCCTCACGGAGGTCCGACTGCCCGGCGAGTTCTCCCCGGCGAAGCTGCGGGCCGCCATGAGCGTCAACACCAAGGCGCGGGACGCCCTCCAGCAGGCCCGGTCCTCCGGGTGGACCCTGCAGAGCGGCAAGGACCACGGGCTGGGCGTGACGATGGAGCGGGCCGCCCCGGGCCAGCCCGCGCCGCCCCCGGCCGACCAGGCCTGCCTCGACCGGATCGCCTCGGCCGGCACGGTCCGGCCGGCGTTCGTCGCCATCAGCGTGTCCAACGGACGGGTGGTCAAGATCCTGGTCGCCTACGTCGGCGACCCTCCCCGCGAGGTGCGTTACTGGGCCTTCCCGGCGACCGGCTGCACCGGGGCGCCGCTCTTCTCGGGCGTGGCCGTACCCGCCAGCTGACCGAGACAACAGGACCGGCCCTGCACCCGGTGGCCTGAGCCTACGCCTCGTGGCGGCCCGCCCCGCGACGCTCGCTACCAGTTGACTCCGGCTCTGGCGAACGCCACGCCGCCCCCGACCGGGTAGAGCAGGAGCCACGCGGGCGCCCAGGGAACGCCCCCGAGCAGCGCCACCACGGTGCCAAGCCCGATGACCACGGCGGCGGCGGCCGCCACCCCGAGCCGGGCGTGGACGCGCCGACGGGTCGCCCAGCGCACGGCAGCGCCGACCAGGTACCCGTAGACGGCGGCGAGGAGGATGCCACGGAACGGGAGCAGGAGGAGCAAGAAGCCACCGGCGACAGCGGCGGCCAGCCCGGCGCCGAACGCCCGGGCGACCTGCGACGCGGGTGGCGTGCCCCTGGCCGCCTTCGGCTGCCTGGCGCAGTTCGGGCACTTCTGCCCAACCGCGGTCGTCACCATGCAGCGTGGGCAGATCGGGTCGCCGCAGTTGGAGCAGGTCAGCCTAGTCTCCACCCCGGGGTGGTTCACACAGGTCGGGGTGACGTCGGTCTGATCCGTAGTCATCTCCCTTTTAGCCTACGAGGAACTGGCCTGGTTCGCCCAGCCCGTGCGGTGCCAGATGGCGTCGGAATAGCGGTATGGGACAATCTGTTGGCATGGTCGCGCCTGGTTTCGCTGCCCCGTTCCTCGCGCACCCCAATCGAGGAGGCACCTGCACCTGATGGCCACGTCCCGTACCAGAACCGCGGTGCTGATCGCGGGCTCCGGCCCCGCTGGTCTGACCGCTGCGCTCTATGCCGCCCGGGCCAACCTGCGGCCCATCGTCATCGAAGGTGCCGAGGCGGGCGGGCAGCTCATGCTGACCACCGAGGTGGAGAACTACCCTGGCTTCCCGACGGGGATCCTCGGCCCTGAGCTCATGGGCAAGATGCGAGAGCAGGCGGCGCGGTTCGGCGCCGAGTTCGTCACCGCCGATGCCACCAAGGTGGACCTGTCCGGCCCGCGCTTCCGCGTCTGGGTGGACGACGAGGAGTACGCCGGCAAGGCGCTCATCGTATCGACCGGCGCCAAGGCGAAGATGCTCGGGCTCGAGTCCGAGCGCCGGCTCCTGGGCCGCGGCGTGTCGACCTGTGCCACCTGCGACGGGTTCTTCTACCGGGACCGCCCGCTGGTGGTCGTTGGAGGGGGCGACTCCGCCCTCGAAGAGGCCCTCTTCCTGACCAGGTTCGCGAACAAGGTGACCGTCGTGCACCGCCGCGACCGGCTGCGCGCCTCCAAGGTCATGCAGGACCGCGCCTTCGCGAACCCGAAGCTGGACTTCATCTGGAACTCCAGCGTGGTCGACGTGCTCGGCGACCAGACCGTCAGAGGGCTGCGCCTGCGCAACCTGGCCGACAGCACCGAGTCCGAGATCCCGGTCGCCGGCATGTTCGTGGCCATCGGGCACACGCCCAACACCGACCTGTTCGCGGGCCAGCTCGAGCTGGACGAGGCCGGCTACATCGCCGTCCGGGCGCCGTCGACGGCGACCAGCGTGGGCGGGGTGTTCGCGGCCGGCGACGTGGTCGACCACACCTACCGGCAGGCGGTCACCGCCGCCGGCACGGGTTGCGCGGCCGCCATCGACGCCGAGCGCTGGCTGGAGGCCCACGGCCACGACTCCGGGGCGACCACCGACAACTGGGACTGAGACCGGCCTGGCTGCACGCTTTTGATGTTGAGAGGAACCGTTCCCTGGGCTGAAACGTCGAGAACCGTCGGGCCGGACGCAGGAACGGAATACCAGCGCCGCCGTCGTTGTTGCCTGATCTAGATGTTGCGTCACGCGGTTCCGCCGCCCGCCGGGCGGCGGTGCCGTCCCATCGTTCGATGTTCGAGGAGGTGGAGATGCGAAGGGGATGACGCTCCCCACCGCATCATGCATATGAGCAGAGCCACGACGGTGACGGACTCCACATTCGAGGTGGAAGTGCTCCAGGCCGACAAGCCCGTACTAGTCGACTTCTGGGCTGAATGGTGCGGACCATGCAAGATGGTCGCCCCGGCCCTCGAGGAGATCGCCGGGGAGCACGAAGACAAGCTGGTGATCGTCAAGCTGAACGTGGACGAGAACCCCGACGTCGCTCGCCGCTTCGGCGTCATGAGCATCCCGACGCTGTCCCTGTTCATCGGCGGTGTCGAGAAGAAGCGCCTCGTCGGTGCCATGCCCAAGCGCAACATCGTCACCGAGTTGGCCGAGTTCATCGGCTGAGCACCTGCTCAGAGGTCCTGTCCGTAACTTGACGGGAACGCCCTGGCCCGGGCTCCGGGCAAACTTCTGGTGTCCTGCTTAGGGCCTGCGGGTCAATAGCTTGGTCGTTCAGCGCCGACACACCGAGGTAAGCGGACTCGATCTGGCCAGGTTGTTGGGCGGCGAGCCCTTAGCGGACCGGTCGCGTAGGGCTCCCGGGTCGGTCGCGTAGGGCTCCTTGGGGCCAGGACTCGCGCACGTTGCCAACGTTCTCGGCTGCGATAGTGGTTGCGCTACCTATCCTGGTGGTCTGGTGGCGGCAGCTCGGACCTCGCCGGTCGTGTCTGGCCCTTGCCGGCTCGTGGCGGCGGCTGCCGGCTCGTGGCGACTACCGGCCGTGCCGTCTGGCGGCCGTGCCGGCTGGTGCGGCTACTGGCCGTTGCCGGGGCGCGGCTCTGGGCGCGCGGCCGGCACCGGGCGGAGCGCCGGCTGCCCGGGGGCAGGGACCCGGAGCGCCTCGAGCGCCGCCTCGCGGGCGTCCTTCCAGCGCAGGGTGGTGCGGAGGTCCATCCGCAGAAGGGGATAGCGCGGGTGCTCGCGCACGACCTGGAAGCCGCTGGCCTCCAGGAACCCGACCGGGATGTGGCAGTTGCGGCCGGTCCACGCCCGGTCCGCGAAAGCCTCCACGGCGCGGACCTTCCGCTTGGTGAGATCGCGAGCCATCGTCTGCAGCAGGACCCGCCCGATGCCCTGACCCTCGAGCTCGGGCGCGACGGCCAAGGCCGCCAGCAACACGGCGTCTCTGCTCACGGGCCTGGCGGCCTGGATGCCGACCTGTTCGAGGAACCGGGCCGGAGCGAACAGCGAGTACCCAGCGACAGCCCCGTCGACCGTGAGGACATGCCCGGCCGCACCCCACTCGAGCACCACGGAGGAGAGCCACGCCTCCTTCTGGAGACCGGCCTCCTCCGATCCGCGAGCGCGCGCCCGGGTGGCGAGCTCCCAGAACACGCAGCGCCGGCACGGCTCAGGCAGCAGGTGGAGCGTGTCGAGGAGCAGAGGGCTGACCTTGCGACCCACTCGTCACCTGACCCCTTGGGACGCAGAGGGTTGACGGTCCCTGATCGTGCACAGCGCCCAGACGATTCCGGCCAAGATGCCGGCGAGAAAGCTCTGCCCCACTCGTCGAAGGATTGGCCATGTGGGTCGGGGCACGAGTGGCTCCTTCACGGCTCACCGACGCAGGTCTGCGGCATCAGCACGGTGGGCACCCACGGTCGCCGGAACTCGCCAGTTGAGGCCAGCAGGAACGTGGATGCTAGCAGCGGATTCGGCGCGGTGTCGAGGATGCCGCGGGTCCCCGTAGCGTATCCTGCCCCGTATGCGCGCTGACGACCCATTTCTCGACCGATACGCCCACGGCACCCGGGCGATGACCGCTTCCGAGATACGAGCACTGTTCGCCGTCGCCGCCCGTCCCGAGATTGTCAGCCTGGCTGGTGGGATGCCGTTCACCGCCGCGCTGCCGTTCGACGTGGTCGGCGACGTCATGGGTGAGGTCTTGGCCAAGGAGGGCCCTGCCGCCCTGCAGTACGGCGGGGGCCAGGGCGATCCACGACTCCGCGAGGTCCTCGTGGACCTGATGCGGCACGAGGGCATCCACGCCTCCGCGGGCGACATCGTCGTCACAGCAGGATCCCAGCAGGCTCTCGACCTGCTCGCCCGGATGTTCTGCGACCCAGGGGACGTGATCGTGGCCGAAGGCCCCTCGTACGTGGGGGCACTCTCGGCCTTCTCGCAATACCAGGTCCAGGTCCGCCACGTCCGGCTCGATGACGACGGACTCGACCCGGACGAGCTCGACGACGAGCTCGTCCGTCTTTCCCGCGAGGGGCGGCGGGCGAAGTTCCTGTACACCGTTCCGAACTTCCACAACCCTGCCGGAGTGACGCTGACCGAAGAGCGTCGCGACCGGATCGTCGAGATCGCTCGCCGGCACGACGTCCTGATCCTCGAGGACAACCCGTATGGCATGCTCGGGTTCGAGGGCGATCCACCGACGACGCTGCGGGCCCGTGACGCGGACAACGTCGTGTACCTGGGCACCATCTCGAAGACGTTCTGCCCGGGTCTGCGGATCGGCTGGGTACTGGCGCCGCCCGCCATCAGTGAGCGGCTGGTCCTCATCAAGGAGGCGGCCGATCTCTGCTCGTCGAACTTCGCCCAAGCCGTCGCCTACCGGTACTTCGCCGAGTATCCGTGGCGGCAGACACTGAAGTCCCTGCGGGACGTCTACCGCGAGCGGCGCGACGCACTGCTGGACTCACTGTCCGAGGATTTCCCGGCCGAGGTGACCTGGACCCACCCCGTGGGCGGCTTCTACGTCTGGGTGCGGCTCCCCGAGCATCTCGACGCCAAGGCCATGCTGGCCAAGGCGATTACCGCCCGAGTCGCCTACGTGCCTGGCGGGTCGTTCTTCGCCAACGGCCAGGGAAGCTCCTTCCTCCGACTGTCCTACTGCTTCCCACCACCCGACCGCATCCGGGAGGGCGTCCGGCGTCTGGCCGGCGTCGTGGAGGAGGAGTTGGACCTGCTCCGGGCGCTGGGGGGGCTGCGCGCTTCCACCGACGAGCCCGACAGCGCTGGGCCGGCGGCCTGGGGAGGGGTGCAGTGAGCTTCGACTGCACCGTCGCCGTCATCGCCGGCGGTCTGTCGTTCGAGCGGGAGGTCTCGCTGCGGTCCGGTCGCAGGGTGGCGGAGGGGCTCGACGAGAAGGGCTACCGGGTCGCGCTGCTGGACGCCGACGAGCAGCTGGTGGAGTCGCTGCGGGCAGGGTACTTCGATGCCGCCTTCCTTGCCCTGCACGGCCGGTTCGGCGAGGACGGCACGGTGGCAGCGCTGCTCGAGCTGCTGGGGATGCCCTACACGGGCTCGAGCTTCGACGCGAGCCGGCTGGCGTTCGACAAGCTGGCGGCCAAGTCGGTGTTGCGGCGGGCCGGGCTCCGGGTGCCGGAGGCCATCCCGGTCGGCGAGGGGGCGTTGCGTGAGCTTGGCATGGGCGCCCTGCTCGATCGGGCCGTAGACCGACTCGGCCTCCCGCTGGTGGTCAAGCCGAACCGAGGCGGGTCCGCGCTGGGTATCCGCTTGGTCGAGCGCGCTGATCAGCTCCCGGCCGCGCTGATGACGGCATTCGGGTACGACGACACGGTCCTGCTGGAGCGGCGCGTGCTCGGTACCGAGCTTGCCCTCGCCGTGGTTGACGGCCTCTCCCCTCTACCCGCGGTCGAGATCCGGCCCAAGCAGGGCTGGTACGACTTTGCGGCACGCTACACCCACGGTGCCGCCGACTTCCGGGTCCCGGCCGAGATCGACTCGGGACTCGCCAAGCACTGCCTCGAGGTGGCCCAAGCGGCCCACCTCGCGCTGGGATGCCGCGACCTGTCCCGCACCGACGCGATCGTCGACGAGGACGGCACTTGCTGGGTGCTCGAGCTGAACACCGGGCCGGGACTCACCTCCACCAGCCTGGTCCCGACAGCGGCCGATTCCGCCGGGGTCTCCTTCGCCGATCTGGCCGCCCACCTCACCAACCGGGCCATCGCCCGCCGCCCCCGCTGAGTCATGGGTCGCGCCCGTGGCTGAACCATAAGTCACGCTCACCCTTGCGGAAGGTGCTGGGTGTGCTGGCACGCCACCAGGGTGGGGGCTGGCAGAGGGACTGGGGTGCTGGCCGAGGAGCCGAGCGGGGAGTTGGTCGAGGCCACCACGCTTGCCAGACGGCCAGCATGCGCGTACGCAGGGTGCCACACGGTTGCCCACGCGCGGGCTCAGTGGCTCCGCGCGGACCAGCCCGGTGTGGGTCAGACGGCCCGCGGTGTGGGCTGCTGCTCAGGCGCTGGTTCGGGCTCCTCGCCGACGGTCTGGCGGGCAGCTCTTGTGTCCAGCCCGATGGCATCGCAGATCCGCTGCAGATCGTCCAAGGTGGCGAACTCGATCAGCACCTTGCCCTTGCGCTTTCCGAGTTGCACGCGGACACGGGTCTCCAGCCGGTCGGAGAGCCGTTCGGCCAAGTCCACCATGCCCGGGGCCTGAACCGTGGGGCGCGGACGCCGTTGCTGAGCATCGGGGTCCAGCGCGTGACCCAACTGCATCCGCTGCGCCCACTCCTCTGCCATACGGACGGTCAAGCCCTCCGCCACGATCCGGTCCGCCAGTCGCTCCTGCAGCTCAGGGTCTGGCAGGGAGACCACCGCGCGGGCGTGGCCGGCTGAGAGCGTCCCTGCCGCGATGCGCCGCTGGACGCTCCCCGGCAGCCTGAGGAGGCGGACTGCGTTCGAGATTGCTGAGCGGCTCCGACCGATCCGGTTGGCCAGCTGCTCGTGCGTGACCGAGAAGTCGCTGAGTAGTTGCTCGTAAGCAGCGGCCTCCTCCAAGGGGTTGAGGTCTTCCCGATGAACGTTCTCGAGGAGTGCGTCACGAAGTAGGAAGTGATCCTCGGTGACCCGAACGACTGCTGGGATCGTGCTGAGGCCGGCCTGCTTGGCCGCACGCACCCGGCGCTCCCCCATGACGATCTGGTACCGGTCACCGTTCGGGCGGACAACGATCGGCTGGAGGACGCCCACCGCTCCGATGCTCGCGGCGAGCTCCTCCATTGCTTCCCCGTCGAAGCTCCCACGCGGCTGCCGGGGGTTGGGATCCACCTTGTCCAGCGGCACCTCGAAGAACGGTGGCGCCATCGGGGAACGCTGCTCGGTCTCTAGCGTGCCGACGTCGCCGGTCCGCCCATCGGCCCAGCCGCGCTCGGCCTGTTGCTCGTCGGAGGACGAGGGCGGGATCAGTGCTTCAAGGCCACGACCGAGGCCACCGACTCGCCGTCGCATCAGCTAGCTCCTTCTACGGTGGACACGAGCAAGCCCGCTCGCGCCGCAAACTCGAGGGTCAAATCTCGATAGGCAATTCCGCCGCGCGACAGCGGATCGTAGAGCGCGATCGGCACGCCGTACCCAGGCGCTTCCGAGAGGCGGACACTGCGGGGTACAACCGTCCGGTACACGATGTCGCTGAAGTGCTTACGAACCTCGTGGACGACCTGTTCGGCAAGGCGGGTCCGGCCGTCATACATCGTGAGCACGATGCCACCTATCCGGAGCTCAGGGTTGAGGTTCGCGCGGACCAGATCGACGTTCCTGAGCAACTGGCCCAGTCCCTCCAAGGCGTAGTACTCACACTGGATCGGGATCAGGAGCTCGTCAGCCGCTGCCAGCGCGTTCACGGTGAGGAGTCCGAGCGAGGGCGGACAGTCGATGATGATCACGTCATACACGTAGCGGACCGTGGTCAGCGCCTTCCGGAGCCGGCCCTCGCGAGAGATCGCGCTCACCAGTTCGACCTCGGCTCCGGCCAGGTCGATCGTGCTGGGCAGCACGTCCAGGCTTGGCACCGCCGTTGCTCTGATGGCGGCTACCGCGTCCACATCACCCGTCAGGACGTCGTACACCGAACGCTCGATACGACGATGATCGAGTCCCAGCCCCGTTGAGGCGTTGCCCTGAGGGTCCAAGTCGACGATGAGCACGCGCGCACCAGCAATGGCGAGGTACGCAGCGATGTTCACTGCGGTCGTGGACTTGCCGACCCCACCCTTCTGGTTGGCCACGGCCATGACGCGCTGTGCTCCGGGGTCGTGCCGCGGTCTGACGCGGAAGGTCACACGCGCCTCCCGCGCTGCTGCGTCGTTGTCCACCATGACCGATGCATCCGTATGCCCCAGAGAGGCTTGCGACGGTGGAACGTGGGAGGCTCCAGATGCTCCTTCTCTGGTTTCACGTGAAACAGAGCCGGAGCCGCGCGGAGCCGGGGATCTGTCGGGAGGTGGCGCTTCAGCATCCGCTGGAACCTCCGCTCGAACCTCCGCGGCCGCTCGTAAGGCTGCCTCTCGAACCGCGATCGCAGCTTCATCTTCCATACATACTTCCTCGCCTACATCGAGCACGCCTTGGTGCCCCGTCATGGTTTCACGTGAAACATCGTGGGCTGGCCCCCGTCGCTGGCGCGCAGCCTCGTCCTCCCGTGGATCGGGGTCCCTCGCAACGGGGGCCATGCTGACGCTCGGAGCGTCATTCGCGCTAGGTCGCAATGCCGATTCTGAGTTGATTACGGCGATCTCCACGGAATCGCCTTCTGGCTGTACCCCTCGGGTCGATCTCCCCGCTGGCTCTCCACGCCCACGATCAGCCGGCACTTGGGGTCGCGTGAGCGCGGCATCGGGAGTGGGTGGGTCAGGCGCCGCATCCGGACCTCCTGCGTCCGCTGCCGTGGATTGGTCACCGACGCTCGATCGCTGATCGCGGCTCATCTCGGGCTCGCTGGGAGACGTGTCCTCTGTCCCCGTAGGGCTCCGCGACGCGAACCCAGCGCCTTGTGCGGCGGCCAACGCTCCGGCAAACCGAATGACGTCCTCCAGCGGAACGGCCCGGCCGGATGAGCCACCCACATGTCCTTGCCGAGAGGGACGCTCCGCCTCCTGCGCCTCGGCAGGATGCGGCCCATCAGGCGAGGCCGGAGGGTAGGTGCCCTCGGTGGTGGGGTGATCGGTCGAACCCAACGAAGGTGGCAACGGTGCCGGATCGCTGGGCCCATTCACCGCCCTGTCCGGCAACGGTGACGCCTCGGCCTGCCCACGCAGGAGCGGCCGAAGCTCGGCGGCCTGCTCACCGAGCGACCTGACCGCAGCCCTGAGCACCTCGTGGTCGACGGTGTCGTGCGCCTGGTCCGTCGTTCCGCCTATCTTGGACGATCGAGTCGTGGTTTCGGCTGCGTCTAGCCCAGGGCGAGTCCGCTCGGACCGTTCTCCTTGGAGATCGAACCCTGTTGCTGGGATGGTGTCCGGCGGCCCGTCATGCTCGCGCCCTCCGACTTCGCAGCGGGAGCCTGACTCGAGAGCAGCGCCGTTCACCGATCCGAGCAAGCTGACGCCTTGGTCGTGCTGGTTGATCGGCAGACTGCGGGCCGGTTGCTGCTCGTCGACGTCCAGCAGACTCGGCCCAACCGTATCTCCGCTCTTGCCAGGTACCGGAGCTGCCGTACCGGCGTCCTCCCCGGCCTCGGGGGTCAGGAACCCTACACCGCTCTGGTCGCGCCGCTCAGAGCGCGTCCTTGGAGTCGTAGATCCCCTCTCGGAGCCTTCCCTGTTCGGAACCTCGTCGGAGCTCGGCCACGCACCAGCGCTCGGTGGCAGCACCAGCGGAGGACGTTGCCCGTCATCGGGCTGGTCGGGTGCCGACGAATACCGTGGGTCGTGATCACCGGTGGACAAGGCCGGATCCAAGGATTGGGCGGCTACCTGGCTGTTGTCGAATGGCGACCTGCCGTCGAGTGCGCTCTCTGCGTCTCCTCCAGCTCGCGGTGGCGGTTCCTCAGTGCCGTATGGGGAACGCCCCGAAGGGTCGACAGAGATCGACGTCGATTCCGTTCTCGATGAGCGGATCGGAGCTCTCAGACCTCCCGACCATCCCGCAGGCGCTGACGACCGGGTCGACGGCGAGGGCTCGGGTTCGACCCCTGCGACCGCGGCTCCCGCAGGCGGCACCAGCGAGGCGGATCCCGGGGATCCCAATGGCTCGGGCAGCACCACTCCCCGCTGCGTCACCGGCACCGGTCGCGGTAGCACAACCCAGCCCAACTCCGGTGCGTCGACCGAACTCGGCTCCGATGGCACCGCTGACACTGGCTCCGGAGGCACCGCTCCATGGATCACCGGCACCGAACGAGGCACCACGACCGAACCCGACTCACGAGGCACCAACGAGCCCGACTCCGGCGCCACATCCCTCTCCTGCGTCACTGGTCCTGGCCCAGGCGGGACAACCTGCCCCGGCTCCGGTAGATCGATCGAAATCGACTCCGGTGACACCACGAATCCCAGTTCCTGCGGGACCTCCCCAGGCTGCATCACTGAGCCCGACTCACGAGACTCAACGGAGCCCGACTCACGAGACTCCACCAAACCGAGGTCCCGGGTCACCACGCCCGGCTCGGGCGGCACCTCCCCAGGCTGCACCACCGGAGCCAACTCACGAGACACCGCCGAACCGGAGTCCGGAGGCAATACCGAACCCGACTCGGGCCGCACATCCTCGGCCTGAATCACCGGTGCCGCCCGTGGAGGCGCGACCCACGTCGACTCCGGTGCCACCGATACCGCGTCGGACGGCACAGCTCCTTCCCGGGTCACCGAAACCGAATCAAGCGGGACCACCGAGCTCCACTCCAGAGGCACCGGGCCTGACTGCAGAAGCACGTCCAGGGGCACCACCGACCGTGGGTCCGGCAGCTCCCCGGCCTGCATCCCCACCACTGACAACGATTCCGACGGGTCGACTGGCAGCACCGCAGGCGTCGCCCACATCGGCTCCGGCGTTGGACTCGTAGACGGCGGGACCAGAGCCGGCTCAGACGGCAACGAGGACACCGACCCGAATCTCATGCCTGCCGCAGGCCCGGACAGCTCAGGCCCGGACAGCCCGCCAGCAGGCGAGGGGACCGGTCCCGGCTCGAACGACACCTTCTCGGACGGCCCCACTTCCAGCCCGGACGGCTGGACCGGCCCAAGCTCGGACGGCCCCGCCACAGCCGGTCGCCCAGGCTCGACTGCTTCGACTGGCACGGCTTCACCCGGTCTGACCTGGATCGCCTCCGGCGGCACATACTCCGTCTGCGATATCGGGACCGACCCAGCTAGCGCGACTGGTTCCAGCTCCACCGGCACCACTCCCCCGGACGGAGCCCACACCGGCACCGGGGCCGCATCCGTCTCCGGCGGCACCATCGATTCCACCCCGCCAGGCGGAACCCACGACAGCTCCCATGGCGGATCCGACTCCGGCACCACCGGCAAGGACTCCGGCGGCAAGGACTCCGGCGGCAAGGACTCCACCGGCAAGGACTCCACCGGCAAGGACTCCAGCGGCACGCCCTCCGCCAGCGGCGGGGCCGGCACTGGCTCGAAGCTCATGGCCGGCACGTCAGCGAGTGGAGTGGCCGACGCTGCCGCGGACGTGACTTCATCTGCTGGGGCGGTGCTTACTTCGGGCGGCTCGCCGGCACCCCAGCGAAGCCCAGATGAAGCGGCAGCCTCTCGGGGAGGAGCGCCTTCCGAGGCCTCCGGCTGGTCCAGAGGTCGCTGGATTCTCTTCAGTGCGGCTCGCACACGTCCGAACAACGCGCCGGGGGCCCGATGGGAGTCGGCTGGACCATTGTCGCGCTTCTCCCCCAATGGTCTCGCCTCCCTTCAATCTTGTGGGACGCAGCAGAGGCGCTGAGCCACCGGGAAGGTCAGCGTCTGATCACTGCACCACCTGCCGCTGCACCCGTAGCCGGTAATGGCCTCAGCTCTTCAGCATGGTCGTCTTGTCCTCTCCACCTGCCACACGGCCGAAGCCGCCTCTGGTCATCTGGCCTTCGGACGCCGCTGACCCAGAGGGTTCCGCGCCGGCGCACCAGGCCTGCGGGGGAAGCGGGGAGAGGTCGAAGCGGTCTTGGCCATCATAACGACAAACCCGACAGGGTCAATCGGCGCTGCCGGGTTGGGGAAAACCCCTTCGAGCTTGCCGCCAAGGAAGTCGCATGCCGCAGCAGCATGGCGCAGCTCGGGTTCGGTTGGCTGGCCGCGAGGCACGATCAGCAGACCACCGACTCGCAGCAGCGGGAGACCGAGTTCAGCCACGACGGAGAGGGGGCCGAGCGCGCGAGCCGTGGCGACATCGAACTGCTCTCGCTCCGGGCTATGAGCGAAGTCTTCGAGCCGGCTGTGGACCGTCGTGACGTTCGTTATCCCGAGCCTCGCTGCCGTCCTGCCAACCCAGTCCAGCCGTCGCTGCTGCGCGTCGACGAGGGTGAATGCCGTGTTCGGGAAGCTTGCTGCCAGGGGGAGGCCGGGCAGGCCTGCACCCGAGCCAAGATCCACCCAGCGCTCTCCGGCGCCTGGCACTCGGAGCCGCGCCAAGCCGAGCGCGTCGTCGATGTGGCGCTCGCGAAGCCGTGTGCCTTCGCGGGGACCCAGGAAGCCGAACTCGATTGCCTCATGGTAAGCAGCTTCGAGCGCGTCGATGATCGAACCGCCGGCGTCTCGACCCAGCCGGGATTCAGGCGAAGACATGTTTCACGTGAAACTGTCTACGACACCGCTGGGCGGATGATCACAGAGCGCTCTGGCTCCTCGCCCACGCTCTCGGTGTTGGCGCCGTCCACCATCGCCACGGCGTCATGGACGATCTTGCGCTCATACGGCGTCATCGGTCGTAGACGCTCGGGACGTCCCGTCTGGATCACCCGCTCCGCCGTCGCCTTCGACATCGCTGTAAGCTCCTCTTGGCGGCGGGCTCGGTAGCCGCCAACGTCCACCATGATCCGCACGCGGCGCTGCGTCTGGCGCAAGACGGCGAGCCGGGTCAGCTCTTGGAGGGCGATGAGCGTCTCCCCATCTGGCCCGATCAGCAGCTCAAGGTCAGGTCCCTCGACATTGACGTTCCCACCGTTGCCGTCGACCCAGGTGTCGATGTCGCCGTCAAGGTCGAGCGCGTCAAGGAATCCCTCGACGAAATCCCCGGCGATCTCGGTGTCGGCAGCGATCGCCTCGGCGTCCTGCACCATGGGCGGGCGCTCTCGGGGCACCGCAGGGCGGAGGGTCGCAGTGGGGATGGTCGCGGTGGGAACCACCTGCGGCTCGATATCGTCCAGGGTCGAGCCGTTCGAAGAGGGCTCTCGCACAGTCACCCGAACCCGTGCAGGCTGCCCGATCGTCCCGAAGGTCGAAGGGACGGCCTCCTGAAGGACCTCCACGTCGACTTGGTCGCGCCGGAGCCCGAGCTGGTCGGCTGCCGCGGCAATCGCCGCCTCAAGTGTTCTAGCGCTTGCTTCGGCGCTGTCCACTCGGCTTACCCTTTCCAGTCGGACGGCCACCGGAGCCAGGCGCCGGCTTCCGGCCGCCGGCTGTTCTCGGTTGCCCGGGCTGCTGGCTCGGCTTCACCTGCCCACCCTTCTTCTCTGTGCCGCTCGCATCCGCCTTGCGGGCGTTTCCAGCCTGCGGCCCCTTACTGCCGGCACCGCCCTTGGGTGCCGGACCGCCCTTG
>Ga0307278_10000666_pt1 | contig 16903 bp, 20 predicted proteins | sample ER_DNA_117_FD_194482 | JGI IMG/M metagenome (GOLD analysis project Ga0307278, IMG submission 194482) | Bulk soil microbial communities from the East River watershed near Crested Butte, Colorado, United States - ER_DNA_117 | ecosystem: Environmental > Terrestrial > Soil > Floodplain | place... | reverse complement strand
TGACTAGTCAAACAGGGGGTCCCGCCATCATCCGCGCGGGATCCAACGCTTGGTGTGTGGCCGCTCGAGTTGCTGCGCGCCCAGCGCCCGTGTCGGCGGCGCGCGCGGGCGGCTGCGACACCCAAGTTAGGGACCGACGACCGTGACTAGCACCTTGGTGCCCGGCGGGGCCTGGCGGAGCAGCTGCCACACCAGCGCGCCCTTGCCATCCGATTCTGCATCGGATGCGCCTTGATCATCCGTTTGATCATCCAGACGATCCTTCTGGATCCTTCTGGATCCTTCTGGATCCTTCTGGATCCGTCTGGACCGACGGGCCATCCAACGTGAGCAGCCTAGATCCGTCTGGAGCCGTCCAGATCGACGCCGAGCATCCGTCTCGTATACGGAAGGTCGTCGGTTCGAATCCGACCTCGGACTCCAAGAAACCCCCAGGTCAGCGCCCATCTCCGAGCTGGCTGGTCCGCCGTGCCGAACCGGCTACCGCCGGGAAGACCGCCCGCGTCGCCGCCTCTGAACCCGCCCGCTGGCGCACCCGCTAGCCGCCCCGTCCGCGTGCGCCGAGCACGGCGGTCTCCTCGAGGAACCCCAGGATCTCGCTGACCGTCTGGCGGCCGTCGAACAGCTCCGCGTCGTTGTGGTCGGCCCCAGGCACGAGCACGAACCGCTTGGGCTGGGAGGCCGCGTCGTAAAGCCGCCTGCTGAGCGCCGCGGGCACGATCCCGTCACGTTCGCCCGCGATCACCAGCACGGGTACGGTCAGGTGGGCCACCCACACGGCGGACCCATAGCGGTCGGCAAGCAGCAGCTTGACCGGCAGCCAGGGATAGTGCAGGCGCCCGACCTCGGTCAGGGACGTGAACGGGGAGCGCAGCACCAGCGCGGCCGGAGGCCGCTCGACGGCCAGACGGAGCGCGACCGCCGCGCCAAGGGATTCCCCGAGGTAGGCGATCCGGCTCGGATCGACCTCCGGGCGGGCGGCCAGCCAGGCCCGGGCCGCCCGGGCATCGGCGGCCAGGCCGTCCTCGGACGGGCGGCCGGAGTTGCCGGCGTAGCCGCGATAGTCGAACAGCAGCACCGACAGCCCCGCGCGGGATAGCACGGCGGCCAGCGGCGCGCGCAGCGCCCGGTTGCCGGCGTTGCCGTTACAGACCAGCACGGCCGGCCCGCGGCCGCCGCCTCGGGCCGGCAGGAACCAGCCGCCCAGCCGGATCCCGTCCTCGGTCTCCAGGACGACCTCCCGGGTGCCGGCCAGCATCGAGGATGCCGCCGGCACCCGGCCGGGCCCGGGGAAGTAGATCAGCCGCCGTTGCTGCGACCAGACAAGCGCCAGCAGGACCGCGACCAGCAGCGCGACCGTGACCAGGGCGGCGAGCATCGCGCGAGCTCCTCCTCTCCGCCCGGTAGGTCGAGTCGTCACCGTCCGGTCCTGCCGTGGGTACCGCGGCCCATCCCATCGGTCTGCCACTCCAGCATGGCGCCGCCGCCCTTGCGGCGCACGCTGTTCATGGCTAGCGCACCAGACGCCACATCCTGTGCTCGATCCGAGTTGACTGGTCGAGCTGCCTGCCTCGCTTGATCATCCGCTTGATCATCCAGACGATCCGACGGGACCGGTCTGGATCCGTCTACATCGACGGGCCAGCCAACGTGAGCAGGCCAGATCCGTCTGGACGACCAGACCGACGCTGAGCACCAGGCTACGGATCTGGCGGCGTTGCCAACCGTGATGCTCAGCGTGCTGGACGTCCGGGCGGCGGGAATCCTGCTGGGGAGGGGCAAGCTTTTGTCCGAATGGGCTGCGCCTATGGGTCCAAGCCGGCCCGCGGCCCTCACCAGCGCGGTGGTGGTCGGGCAGTAGGGCGACCCTCCGTGGGAACACCCACCGGCTAGGCAGGCACCGGCGCCGCCGGTGCAGGACTTCGGGCGCCGGAGTCCGCCGACCCTCCGCTTCTGCGAGCCGTGCTGGACCTCCTCAGCACCGAGGAGTAGGCGCCGTCGGCGGTCGGGTCAGTGCTTGGCGACCGGGAAGGTGACCGCGTACTGGGTGGGGAGCAGGGTGTCGGTCCCGGCGAACTGGAAGGTGTAGGTGGTGTCGCCGGTCGTCCTCGGCTTGTCGGTCAAGCTGAAGGTGCCGTCGGCGGCGGTCTTCAGATCGGGGAGGGTCACCGAACCCTTCCGGTCCTGCCGGGTCACGTGCACGGTCTGCACGCCGGGCTGGGCGTTATCCTCGGGGAGCAGCCGGCCCGCGATCGTCATGGACTGGCGGACCAGCACCGGCCAGGTCAGCAGCTCGGCGGCAATGCAGGTCTGCAGCGGCGGTGGAACCAGCACGCGCAGCAGCGGCTGGAAGCCCCCGAAGTCGTCGGTCACGGTGTAGACCCGCCGCCCGTTGGGCGCCCAGGCCAGGCCCTGCACCTCCAGTCCCTGCGCGGCGAGCCCGTCGTAGGAGGTCCATACCTTGGGCGTGGGCGGCGCCCCGATCGCGAACGCGTCGAGGATGCCCGTGGGGGTCCCGGTGACGACCGCGCCGTCGGGGCGGACCGCGACCAGCGTCGTGCCGACGGAGCTGTCGTAGTAGCCGACCTGGGACATGTCGGCGACGGAGAACACCAGCGGGTAGTCGGGCTCGTGGGTGACCACCAGGACGTCGGCACCGTCCGGGGTCACCTCCAGGTCGCGCAGGAAGCCGCCGAGAGCGTCGGTGGAGGCGCGGACGATGGCCTGCCCGCTGGAGACGTCGAAGCTGGTCACCGTGGTCGGGCTGGTCTCTATCCGGCCGGCCACCAGCACGCCCTGGTCGGCCGAGGTGCTGGCCAGCCGCGGAGGGAAGTACCAGGCGCCTCCCTGGTCGAGCGCGACCACGGGAGCAGCCTCGCGAAGGTCCAGCGAACCGATCCGGCCGTCCTGCCCACAGCCGTAGCTGAACCACAGCTTGCCGCCTGCCGGGGCCAGGTCGCTCGGGCAGACGCCCTCGCCGAGCGGGTAGCGGGCCCGCTCGGCGAGGGTCACGGTGTCGATGGCGGACACCGCGTCGCCGTCGCCCAGCGCGGCGTACAGCGTCGCCCCGTCGGCGCTGAGCGCCAGGCCGGTCGCGCCCTGCTGGTTGCCGATGGTGCCCACCAGCTGCCCGTCCAGGTCGGTCACCGCGACCTCGGTGGTGCCGCGCCCACCGGAGACGAACACGTGCCCGCCCGAGCCGTCCACCACGATGTCCGCGAACGAGGGCAACGGCAGCTGCGTGGTGGCCAGCACGGTCGGCGGGGTGTCGGTCGCCGCCGCCGGCCAGGCCGCCACCAGGAGCGCGGCCATGACGGCAAGGGTGAGCAGGATCCCCCCGCGCGGCAATCCAGGTCTCCGCATTGATCGGCTCCTTGTCGTCGCGGCTGCCTCCGTCATGCGGTCCGCCGGCACCAGGAAGCCCAGACGGCTCGCCCGGTGACGAATCCGCGGAACGGCGGAGCGCACCAGACGGAACGATGCTGCCGGTGCGTCCGTTACATGCCCCGCACCTCCCGTCAGGCCGGCGCCGGCACTGGCAACTGGCCAGCGCCGTGAAGACCACGGCCACAACCACCGTCCGGGCGGGCGGCTTGAGAGCCGACACGGGCACCGTGCCGCCCGCGCCGGGCCAAGGCTCAGCGCATCGACACGATCAGGCGCTGGATGGAACAGGGTTGTGAGGGTCTGGCCACAACAGTCGGGGCACACTGGTGACCATGAGGCGCAGGGCGAGCTTCGGTGCGCACCTTGGCACGCCGCCACGAATTGGCGGGATCGCCAAGAGATGCACGGCTCACCCAACCGGTGGGCGCACCGGGTCGGAGGCCACCCGTGGGCGACGAACCGCCGGTCATGGTCGGCATCCCGGCCGCGCGGGCTGGCGCGGCGGTAGCGTCGTGGCGGCGTAGCCATGTCCCGGCCGACGCGAGCGCACGTCGTGCCGCTGGCGCTCGCCGGGACGGCGTTCGCGCTGGTCGGCGGGACCTGCGGCTACTTCGGCACCGACTTCGGCTACCACCTGTGGTCGGCCTGGCGGTGCGTGGACGCCAGCGCCTCGTGCACCCTGCACCAGGCGCCGTCGTGGGTGGACGCGGCCGGAGCCCTCGCGGGGGGCGTGGCCTACGTCGCGCTGGGCTTCCTGGCCGGGCTACCGCTGCGGTCTCCCGCGGCCGAACCCCCGCGGCCGCCGACCCCGCCGGGCTGGGCCGAGCGCGTCGCCGCCGCGGCGGCCCACGTCGGGCTGGTGCTGGGCCTGCCCTTCGTCGCCGCAGGCGTGCTGGTCCTGGTCGGCTCCCGCGCCACGCCGTTCCTGCGCCGGCACGGCGTCGCCGCCCTACGGCTCCAGCTGTGGCAGCTGCTGCTGCTGGTCCCCACCCCGGTCCTGTTCTGGTTCACCCTGGGGACCTACACCGTGGTGGGGTTGGCGGCGCTGCTGGGGGGGATCGGGTACGCCGTGGTTGGCGCGGTTCACGCCCTGGGCGGTGACGAGCGCGCCTACCCGCGCGACTGGCCCGCGCGTGCCGGTCCTGTCCCGGTCGCCGTCGAGCCAGACCAGCGGGAGCGGCGTGCGCGCTGGGCGCTCGGCCTGCTCGTCATCGTGGTCGTGGTCAGGGTGGTTGTGACCCGACTGTTAACGTGATGCCTTCAAGCGCCGAGGCGTGACCAACCACGCCGAGCGCAGTGCGTCGCCGGCAGCCTGGTGCCCCACCACCGCCTTCTGGGGACAGCGCCCCAGAATCTCGCTCTGGGCTCTACCCACCGAGCTGGTCAAGTTGCCTGCCTTACTTGATCATCCGATTGATCATCCAGACGATCCCACGGGCTCCTTCTGAATCCGTCTGGATCGACGGGGCATCCAACGTGAGCAGGCCAGATCGGTCTGGAGCCGACCAGATCGACGCTGAGCACCAGGCTACGGGTCTGAAGGTTGGGGGTTCGAATCCCTCGCGGCGGGCTAAAGGTCCAGCTCAGAGGACTGTAGCAAGGCAAGCAGAAGGCAGCCGATCTTGACCTGATCATCCGCTGCGACGACGCGGTGCCGATCGGCAGGCCCAACGGCACTTCGCGGGCAAGCCGAGCGCTGCCGATCGACGACCTCCGCGGTTCGGTCTCCGGCTGCACTGGTAGGCAGCCATGCCCCTGCCCAGGGTCGAGGGTTCGGGTTCATCGCACCGGGTGTGGCCTTCCGGGGTCAGGTCGCGTTCCAACCCGCAGGTACGCACCGGCGGTCGATTCGGTCCCTCGGGCTGCTCGGCGCGGCCCAAGGGACCGAGCGTCTTGATGGGATGGGGTCCTACGCCCAGAACTCGTCGGTGGCGTGCTGGTCGTAGTGGTGCGCCCACGCCTCGGTGATCCTGCCCTCGCGCACGTGCAGCACCACCGCCTGCAGGCTGTGCAGCCGGCGCCCCTCCCGTTCGCCCTCGGCCACGTGCAACCCCACGGCGTGCTCGTCGTTGGCCACCACGTCGTGCAGGGGGACCCGGAAGGTCCCGCCCGACCGCTCCGCCAGCAGCCCGAAGAAGGCCAGGATCTGGTCGATGCCCTGGTGGTCGCCCGAGACGGGGTTGCGGCCGGGCTCGTGAAAGATCGCATCCTCGGCGAACACCTGCCGGAGGGTGTCCACGTCGCCCTTGGCGAAGGCGTCGTAGGCTCGGCGGGTCAGCTCCTCGTTGGGATGCGCCATGGCCGCTACCTCCTGTCCCGGGGGAGACGGCAACGCTATGCCCTTGCGGGGTGACGGTCTAGAGACGATCTGGGTCCCCGGCCGAGTTCAGCCGCTTCGGTCGCCGCGGGCCGCTACTGCTTGGTGACCCGACGGCAACCGGCGCTCGGCCTCAGCTCCATGGCAAGAGGGGTCCCTTCGGCCGGACCTCCGCCAAAACGGCCCGGGATCTGAGGGTTGCGGGCGGCCTGCCGGCATGGTGCACCTAGCGACGTCTGCCCGCTCCCCCGGCGTACCGGCCAGCTTGAAGGCTGCCCAGGCACCGCCACCCAGCACGCAGATGGGGCAGGACACGATCGGGTCAAGCCGCGGGGCGAAAGCGGCTGGTCGTCGGTCAGGTCGCCGCCGCGGGCGGCTCAAGGACCAGCTTGTTCCGCTCTGAGGAACGGCTTGGCGTGGCCAGCTGAATGCTCGAGGTCACGGCTGGCTGGCGGCGATGTGGCGTGCGCCCGGAAGCGTCACGCGTACCCCTCGGTTGGCCACGAGCCAGCGCTCAGCCTCTGAGCAGCAGACGGGTCCGTGCCGTGCGGTGGCCGCGCAGAGCCGGTGCCGAGTTCACGGGAATCTCCATGCTCAGTGCTTGTGCTGTCGGCCCCATCGGCCGGGAATCGGCCGTGGCGGACGCAGGTTTTCCTCCCGAAGGGCCACCTCCGATCGCAAAGGGAGGCTCGATGAGACGATTGCTCGCCATCGCTGGCGCCACGGTCGCGATCACCGTGCTGGCCGCCGGCTGCGGCGGCAACACCAGCAGCTCCACCAGCAGCGCACCGACCAGCTCGTCGGCGACCGCAACCGGTGGCGGGACGCTCGCGGTCAAGAGCTCCAAGCTCGGCGGCATTCTAGTGGACGGCAACGGCCGCACGCTGTACCTGTTCGAGAAGGACAAGGGCACCACCTCCTCCTGCTACGGCGCCTGCGCCGGCGGCTGGCCGCCCTACACCACCAACGGGGCGCCGCGGGCTGGCGCCGGCGCGGCCGCGTCGCTGCTGGGGACCACCACCCGGACCGACGGCAAGACCGAGGTCACCTACCACGGCCACCCCTTGTACTACTTCGCCGGTGACCGCAAGCCCGGCGACACCAACGGCGAAGGCATCAAGGCGTTCGGCGCCGAGTGGTATGTGCTGTCGGCGGCCGGCAACAAGGTCGAGAAGGAAGGTTCCTAGCCACCCACCGGGAGGTGGCCGTGGTCGCCAGCAAGCAGGAGCCAGCGCGACGTGATCGCATGGCCGTGCGCGCGGGTCGCCCGGCGCAGTCACTGGGGCCGCGTGGTCGTTCCGCTCGCAACCACTACCGTCCTGCTGCCACGCCGCCAGGCTCAGCCCGCATCCACGTTGCCCGCCAGCGGTTGGGTCGGGGAGCCGGTTGGGCCGGTTGCGGGGTCTCCGGGGCGGTGGCAGAACAGCCAACGACAGCGAGGTGGGTCATGACCCGAATCCTGCTTATCGCCACCGTCATCCTGCTGGTCCTGGTGCTCGGTGTGGCCGTGGCCGGCTGCCGCAAGAGCAGCGGCAGCAAGGGGGGCGGTGGCTACCTGCCGGCTCCTGGGGACACCGTTCCGGCCGCCGGCGCCTGATCGCCGACGCACCGGGCGCTGGGTGGACGGCCAGCCGACGGCCAACCCAACGGCCGGCAGCACGGCTGGTGCCCGGTCAAGCTGCCGATGGCCGGCGGCAGCAGGCGAACCGGTGCCTCGGCGACGCCAGGGTCAGGCTGCCATGGTCGAACGGCTGGTCCACCACGCCCAGCCCTCAACCGCCAGGCCGCCTCCGACTGCTCAGGGGAGCGGCGCGAAGGGAGGTGCAGGCCAAGAGCTCGGACTGACCGTCCAGCTGAGCCGTTGACACGCCAGGCTGGCCTGCAGCAGCCGCTGCGTATGCTGCCGAAGGCCACGACGGGGGCGCCGGGCCGCCCGCCAGCTGGCAGCGCCGCAGCAAACGGATCCGCAGTCGCGGTCGTGAGGCGCCTTGCAGGGCGCCGGATGCAGAACGGGAGGTTTCTTCATGTCACGCTTGCTTGCCGTCGGGGTGGTCGTCGGCGTGCTGGCCGCGCTCCTCGCCGTGGCCGAGCCCGCCTCGGCAGCGCGCCACGAGCAGATCGTCTTCAGCGGCGAAGCCAACGGAACCTTCGCCGGGGTCTCCACCGACGTGGGCTTCTGGATTTGGTGTGCGGTCGACGAGGCGGGCAACTACGACGACTGCAACGGAGCCATCCACTTCGACGCATTGATGCCCTCCAAGCACGTGGCCGGGGAAGTGGCGGAGACCGGTGAGGACGTCTACGCGATGGAGGTCTCCTCAAGCGATGGCTCCATCGACTGCACGCTCACCAACACCGCCCCGATCACGTCCGGACCCACCAACACCGTCACGATCTCCTGCACGTCTCCATCGGGCACCGCCGTGACCTCGACCGCCGTGGTCACGGCCAACGGATAGATCTCCCAAGCCTGTTGGCTCGCCACCAGCCGGGCGGCCCGTGAAGGCCGCCCGGCGCTCCTTATGACAACCCACAACCGAGGGCCGCGAGCGGCTCACAGCAGGCGTTCCCAGCGGGATGACCAGGCCGGCGGCGGTGCCAACGCTACCCGCGCAGCATGAGCGTCCCATCCATCAACTGGGGGAGGTGCATGCCTGCTTTGAACCTGGGCGCCGCTGATGCCTGCGCCACGGTCGGTCCTCCCGCGACGTTGAAGAGTGCTTGGTCGAACGTGGCATCCAGGTCAATCACGCCGGTTCCTTCCCGACGGCTACCAGCGATCTTCCAGGCCGCCACGCGCAAGCTCGTCATCCACCCCATCCCGTGATCCGAGGCTTGCCTGCTCATGTTGGTGGTAGTCCGCGTGGCCCTTGGTCGCGCGTCGCCAGATGGAATATCTGGTGCTCGCTCCACCACGGTGGCTCTGGTTTGAGTGCTGAGGCGCTCGACGCCTCCGTGGCTTGATCATCCCTTTGATCATCCAGACGATCCGACGGGACCGTACGCGATCGGTCTGGGTCGACGACCCACCCAACCTTGAGCAGGCCAGGCCGGTCTGCACCCGACCAGATCGACGCTGAGCACCAGGCTACGGATCTGGCAGTTGGGGTCAGCCCTCGCGGCGTGGATGCAGGCCGTCGCCGGCCCGGACGGCACCTACCCCGAGGCGTGGGCAGCTACCAGTGGCCGCGGTGCACCACGTCGTCGAACGGGCGCCGGTCGGGCCGTTGGATCGGGGTGAGCGGCCGGTCGGCGGGGACGCCGAGGGTGATCAGCACGGCGCAGAACCGGCCCTCGGGAACGCCCAGCAGCCGCCGCGCCAGCTCCTGGTCGCCGACGCCGGCATGGGCGCTGCCGATGCCCAGGTCGGCGGCGGCCAACATGCTGCTCATGGTCGCCTGGCCCAGGTCGAACTGGACCAGGTCGTGCGTCTGGGCGTCCTCGGAGGTGGGGGCCACCAGCGCGACCGTCGCCGCTGAGCCGGCCACATGCCCGGCGGCCGGTCCCACCCTGGCCAGCTGGGCGAGCTGCTCGGGGTCGGTGCAGACCACGAAGTCCCAGGCCTGCTGGTTGCCGGCCGAGGGCGTGCGCCGCGCCGCCTCCAGGATCCGGTCCAGGTCCTCGGGCGCGATCGTCCGCTCGCCATAGGACCGCACGTTGCGCCGCGACCTGATCGCATCCCACGTCTCCACCTCGACCTCCCACAGACTCGTCCTCAGCGCCGGGCGTCGGCGCTCCAGTGACCGATGAATACACCCCCGCTGTTCCCGTTCGCCGGCACCTCCACCGCGTGGCCTACGACGTCTCCGGCGAACTCGTCAGCAGCCACGAGACCGAGATCCGCATCGCCCTCGCTCGCCATGAGCCAGCCGCCTCCAAGCGTTGAGGAGCGATGGAGCGGAGGCTAGCTCGGCGATGACATTCTGCTTGTCATTCCGCCAGGCGCTACTCGGCCCGTCAGGAGCGTACTGGCTGGACGCGTGGGGTGCGGAAATGCGTTCATGCAGCTCGGCGGTACTCATGGAGGAGACCGCCGAGCCGATCACGGCGGCAAATCTCACCTCGCTGACCCTCGCAGACGACGTCCAGACCGGCGGGTTGATCCGGCGGCTCCAGCCCGAGCGCCCGGTGCGGACGATGACCGTTGTAGTGGTCGACATAGACCCGAAGCACACGCTCCAGGTGCCCTCGCCCGACGATCAGCAGCCAGTCAAGGCACTCGGCCCGGGCCGTCCTAATCCATCGCTCCGCGAAGGCGTTCGCGTTGGGCGCCTGCACCGGGGTCAGCAGCACCGCGGCGCCGTTGGAGCGGAACACGTCATCGAAGCTACGGGAGAACTTCGCGTCGCGGTCGCGGAGCACAAAGCCCAGTCGTGGCCTTCGCTCGTCGAATCTCAGGAATAGGTTCCGGGCTTGCTGGGTGACCCAGGTGCCATCCGGGTTGGCCGTCACCCCGGCCAGGTGGACCAGCCGGGTGTCCAGTTCGATGAAGAACAGCACATACAGCCTCCGCAGCCAGACGGTGTCGACAGTGAAGAAGTCGCAGGCGACGATCTCTGCGGCCTGCTGACGCAGGAACGTGAGCCATGTTGTGCTTGCCGGCCGCGGGGCAGGGTCGAGCCCGTGGCGGCGGAGGGTGGCGCGGATCGCGGTTGCTGAAACGCGAATGCCGAGGCGTTGGAGTTCTCCTTGGATGCGCTGGTAGCCCCAGCGGGGGTTCTCCTTGGCCAGGCGGACGATCAGCTGTTGGAAGTCCTCGTCGAGTGGGGGGCGGCCTGGTCGACAATGCGGGTAGGTCCAGGCGCCGGCGACCAGACGGCGGTGCCAACGCAGCAGCGTCTCCGGCCTGACGAAGAAGCACGACCAGCCCGATCTCGGCAGCACGCGACTGATGGCAGCGAGCAGGGCCCGGTCGGCAGGCTCCAGCCTGGGACGTGGGAGCTGGCGACGCAGCACAGTGAGCTGGTGGCGCAAGACGAGGATCTCCAGATCCTTAGCAGCACCGCTGCGGCCGAGCAGGGCGAGCAGCTGGATCGAGCGGCACAGGGTGAAGTAGGCGAGTTTCGGCAGCACTGGGGTGGCCTCTATGACGAGGGGATGGGACAACAGCGTCACGGTACCGAGCGACCGGTCGCGACGGATCCGCAGCTCATAGGCAACATCTGGGTTTCCGCACCCCACGGGCGGACGGTCATGGCAACAAGTCTGCCCGCCCCGCGCTCCCTCCACAGCAGATGCAACAGTGCCCTCAGCGCGACCGGTAGACGTCGGCACGGTGGTCGATCCGGAGGACCCGGACCGACCGGCCAGGATCATCGATCTCGTACACGATGCGGTAGGGTCCGCGCCGGGCCGACCAGAGGCCTTTGAGCTCCCGCTGCAGCGGGTGTCCGACGCGGGCGGGGTTCTCCGTCAGGGGACCCAGCAGGAACTCGACGACGGCGGCGGCCGCCTTGTGGGGGAGGCGCTCGAGCGCCCGCTCGGCGGAGGCGGCCACCAGCAGCCGCCAGGGAGCGTCGGTCACCGGGTCAGATACTTGTCGCGAAGCTCCTGGGCGGCGACTACGTCACCGCGGGCGATCTCCTTGCGGCCCTGCTCGATGTCGCGCAGCGCCTGGCTGTCAGAGAGCAACTCGAGCGTCTCCTCGAGCGCTTCGAGATCATCTGGGCTGATCAGCACGGCGGCGGGGCGTCCGTTGCGGGTGAGGACGATCCGCTCGTGCTGGTCCTGCACGCGGTCGACAATCTCCGATAGTCGGGCTTTGATCTCGGCGAGAGGAAGGGTCTCTGTCATGACCAGAATGATAGTCATAATGATGGGGGCCTGCAAGCCTCCAGCATAAGCCGACCTTCGTGAGCGGCGGGCCTTCCTGCTGACCGCCCCCGCCGGCGCTGTTGCGTTGCGGCGACTCGAGGCATGCCGAAGCCGCGACCTCCGCCGGGATCAGATGGCCACGGCCAGCTCGTCGAACGCGACCGTCAGACGCCGGTTCGCCGGCTCCTCCACCGCCAGTTCGTAATGGCTGCGGCGAACGTTCTGCACGAATGCATGCCCAGCGATCACGATCCTGGCGGTGCGGTCCTGCTGCAAGCCTCGCATTGGTCGTAGCCTCTCCTTGAGACGGCCGTGGTTGGCCCGTAGGGTGCAGATATTCAGACGGGGCACATGAGCTGGGGGTTCGCATCGACCTCGGCTTGCTACCGTGGCGCTCCGCTGCCCCCACCGCGGAGGCCACCCCGGTGCTGTCACGACTTGCGTACCGACGCTGTGCCGCTCCATCCAGCTCCTCGCCCAGCTCACCCGCGGCGACGCCGCCAAGGATCTTGAGATCCTTGTCCTGCGCCATCAGCTCGCCGTGCTCCGCCGCCAGGCTCCACGACCGAAGCTCGAACCGGCCGACCAGGCCCTGCTCGCCGCGGTCAGCCGTGTCCTTCCTCGGTCGCGCTGGTCGTGCTTCTTCCTCGGGCCCGAGACCCTGCTGCGCTGGCACCGGCGGCTGGTCGCCGGCGCATGGACCTACCCGCGTCGTGGACCGGGGCGGCCGCCGCTCGACGGGGAGGTCCAGCAACTGATCTTCCGCCTGGCGCGGGAGAACCCGCGCTGGGGCTATCAGCGCATCAAGGGCGAACTGCAGCGCCTCGGCGTCCAGGTTTCGGCTACCACGATCCGCACAATCATGCGTCGTCACGGGTTGGATCCTGCGCCTCGGCGGGCGGCTACGACCTGGCGGGCGTTCCTGCGTCGACAAGCCGCTGGGATCGTCGCGTGCGACTTCTTCACCGTCGATACGATCTCGCTGCGGCGGCTGTACGTGCTGTTCTTCGTCGAGCTGGACACTCGGCGAGTCCGCCTGGCTGGGGTGACCGCCCACCCGAACGGCGCCTGGGTTACCCAGCAGGCCCGCAACCTGCTGCTGGCTCCCGGCGAACGAGGACGGCGGCTGTGCTTCCTGCTGCGCGACCACGACGCGAAGTTCACCCGCAGCTTCGACGACGTGTTCTGCGCCGAGGGCGCCGAGGTGCTGCTGACGCCGGTGCAAGCCCCTAACGCGAACGCCCATGCGGAACGCTGGATCCGGACGGTGCGAGCCGAGTGCTTGGACTGACTACTGATCGTCGGGCGCGGCCACCTCGAGCAGGTCCTTCGGGTCTACCTCCAGCACTACAACGGCCACCGTGCGCACCGGGCGCTCGGGCTGCAGCCGCCGGATCCAGCCGTCAAACCAACCCTTACCGGCAAAGATCAGCCGGCCCGGGTCCGCCGACACGACCTGCTCGGTGGTCTCGTGCATGAGTACCGGCAAGCTGCATGAACGTATTTGTGCACCCTACGGGCTTCCGCTGTCCGTTCTGCGGGTTCGCGTTCGCGCCTGCCTACGCCACCGTCGCCCCCGGCGTGGCCGCCCGCGTCATGGCCGCCCAAGCCGCCCTGATCACTGCGCTCGCCGAGCTCCGATCCATGACCGGCGACCGGCTCCGGCTTGACCGGGCCACTGTGGTCGACCCAGTCGCCAGCACCCTGCCCGAGGTCAAGGCCAAGCAACCCGCTCTGGCCCGCCGACGTCATGCCCACTGGTGGGCCCGCGGCGCTGCCCCACAGCCCACCCAACCACCCCGCACGGCTGAAGGTTCATTGTGAACGAAGTCCCCTGGGCGGGCGCTGTGGTATCAGGGAATCACGTTGTCGATCAGCTCGACCTGGCTGCCCGGTGCTCTTGCGATGCGTCGGGACAGGTCCTCCATGTCCCGACGCAGAGCCGCATCGGTAGGGGCCGTGGCGCGGACCTTCGACGGTTGTCCGGGGTCAAGCTGGCCTGATCGGTGGTGTGCGGCGGTGCGGCGGCGGTCTTGGTGAGCGTCGCGCCTGGATGGGAGGTGTCGCCGCGCGAGCGGGTCAACGGCCAGCGGCGCGTGGCACTCCTGTGCCTGCGACATCAGGCTCACTGACCGCCACGACGTCCGATCCGGCCACGCAAGAGGCGTGCGGCATCCGCGTCAGCCCCGCTCCGTCAAACCAGTTCAGGGACGTTCCACTTGCATGCAAAGGGAACGAAACGACGTCCATATATAGGCGGGTTGCCTGACCGGCCCGAACCCGGCAGACGGCATTCAAGTCCGGGTCCAACTATCACGTGCTGGTTGAGCGCCTTGGGATCCCGCTGGCGGGACCAGAGGCCTGGACCAGGCCAGCTGCTCGCCGGACCCAGGCGGCCGCGAGACGCCGCCCCGCGCAATGGCCTCAGTCGGCGGTAGGAGCAGGGTGAATTAACTCGCTTCGGATGGATTGCCGCATCACGGCGGGGTAGCCGTCCAGCACCAATGGGGACATAGTGTTTGCGAGCTTTGGCGCGACGCCGGGTCGCTCGCGGACAGCGCCGTCGCGGTCCGGGTCATGGCCACCCTGCGGCCTGCCAGGGGCGCTGGGTGGTGGCACGCGCCGCGATGGAGATGATGGTCGTGAACACAACGGACCCTATGGCAGGCAACGAGACACCTGACCGCTACGGGCAGTACCCGCGCCTCAGCGGGCAGCAGCTGGCGGCGGTCGCCGCCTACGGCCAGCGCCGGCCAACCCGCCAGGGCGAGGTCCTCTATGACCAGGGCGAGGGAGATTACGACTTCGTGGTGGTCCTGGATGGCCGGGTCGCGGTCGTCGGCGGGTACGGCGGCGAGCTGCTCGTCGGCGGGGTCCACGGCCCGGGCCGCTTTTTGGGAGAGCTGGGCCTGCTCAGCGGCCAGGGGCCGGTCCTGGCCGCGGTGGTGCTGGAACGCGGGGAGGTGCTGGTGGTCCCGTCGGAGCGCCTGCGCGAGCTGTTCTCGCGCCATCCCGGCCTCGGGGACCTGGTGCTGCGGTCCTATCTCCTGCGCCGCTCCCTCGCGATCGAGGACGGGGCGGCCATGGGGATCGTGGGCTCCCGCTCCTTGACCGACACCAGGCGGCTGCGCGGGTTCGCGGTGCGCAATCGGCTGCGGCAGCGCTGGATCGACGCAGACGACCGGCGGGCGGAGGCGCCGCTGCGCGAACTCGGCGTCGCGCCGCAGCAGACACTGGTGGTGCTGTGGCGCGGCGAGTCAGGGCCAGGCAACCCGAGCAACGCGGAGCTGGCCCGCATGATCGCGCTGCTGGTGCCGAGCTCGGGCGAGACCGTCTGCGACCTGGTGCTTGTTGGGGTGGGCGGGGGCGAGCTGGCGGCTGTGGTCCATGCGGCCACCGACGGCCTGGCCGCGGTCGCGCTGGCCGCGATCTCGCCCGAGCTGCTGCCGGGTTCCTTGTTTTGGATCGAGGGCTATCCCGGGTTCCCGGCCGGGATCTCAGAAGCGGAGCTGGCCGAGCGCGCGGCCGTCCAGGCCGGCACCCTGGCAGCCCAGGAGGTGCAGCTGGCCGGGGGGACCGTGACCGGGCAGGGCGGTGGCGGTGGTGTCGTCACCCTGGCCGACGGCAGCGCCATCGCCGCCCGCCCAGTCACCGCAGGGGCTCGCCCTTCCCGGCTGGCCGCCCCCCGCCTGGGCGAGTTCGAGGGCACGGGCATCCACTACGCCCCGCCGCTGATGGACGCCCGGCTCTGGGCCGGCAAGCCGCAGCACAGCGGGAGCCGACAGTTCGGCCGCACGAGCGTGAGCGGCGACGTGGTTGTCTTCCCGGGGCGCGGCGCCCTGCCGCATTAGTGGGGTGGGGAAAGCGGGCATCGTCGTGAACTACGGAGGTGGCATGCCAGCGATCAGCGCCCCCAGCCGTCATCGCCGAAACCTCACCGCCAACGCGTGCAGCGTCGAATGAAGTCGGCGGCACTACCCCGATAGCAAGACCCGTCCGGACTAGGTCTAGCGCTGCCATTTGGATGCAGGCGGCGACCGAACAGCCGACAGCTACAGCGACAGCAACACCGGTGAATCGCGGCGGTCTGCGCGAGCGGCTGCGCCAGAGGCGCCCGGGTCAAAGACGCCTGCGAACGGCTCTGAACTGCGAAAACAGAGTTTGAAGACCGGGTGACCGGCCCGCGAGGGACTGAGACGCTTTTGTGGTGCCCTTCACGCGAGCTGGTGCCCGCCGATGTCGGCGTTCACGGAAAGCAGCAGCCGCAGGGCCTCTGCGTTCAGCTAATTCATCAGGCCAGAGTTCACGGAATCCACCACCCCGGCCCGACCTGACCGACGATCGCTCCTTCGCAGCCCAGCGGGTGGGAGGAGCAGGTTGGCAAGGAGGACCTTCAACGTGGTGGACATCACCGAGATCCTGGTCCACTGGCAGGCGGGCCGCTCGATCTCCGAGATCGCCTGGAGCCTTGGGGTGGACCGCAATACGGTTCGCAAGTACACCGCGGCTGCCCAGGAAGCCGGCATGCAGCCTGGTGATCATCCGCTGGGCGCCACCCGCTGGGCGGAGCTTGTCCGCGAGTGGTTCCCGCAGCTGGTCTCGACCGAGCTGCAGCACCCCCGGTTCGCCGAGATCGCGCCCTATCACGAGTTGATCGCCCAGATGCTGGAGACCAACACGGTCACCACCGCCGTCCACCAGCGGCTGCGGGACGAGCGGGGCCTTGGGGTGAGCATCACGACGTTCCGTCGCTAGGTGTGGGCGACCATGCCCGACCACCAGGCCAATCGCGCCAGGGTCACGGTGCGAAAGGACGACCCACCGCCAGGCCAGGAAGCCCAGATCGACTACGGCTATCTGGGCCAGTGGACCGACCCGGCCACCGGCCGGCCCCGCCGGGTGTGGGCCTTTGTCATGGTCTTGAGCGCCTCTCGGCAGCTGTTTGTGCGGCCGGTGCTGGCGATGACGCTGGCCGCGTGGGTGCAGGCGCACGTGCTCGCGCTGGGCTTCTTTGGTGGGGCGCCCCGCAGGCTGGTGACCGACAACCTCAAGGCCAGCGTGGTCCGCCCCGACCTGTATGACCCCAAGCTCAACCGCACCTACGCCGAGCTCGCCAGCCACTACGGCATGCTGATCGACCCGGCCAAGGCCCGAAAGCCCAAGGACAAGCCGCGGGTGGAACGCCCGATCCCTACGTGCGTGACAGCTTCTTCGCCGGCCGCGACTTCCCAAGCCTGGAAGCGATGCAGCAGGCCGCGGTGACCTGGTTTGCGTCTGACTTCGCGATAGAGAACCGGGTTTGGATCAGACAACATCTGCTCGGGTTGCTGACCCGAGGAGGAGGGTCTGACCATGACCGAGCACGAGCGTGGCACCGACCGACTC
>Ga0307278_10000665_pt1 | contig 16939 bp, 13 predicted proteins | sample ER_DNA_117_FD_194482 | JGI IMG/M metagenome (GOLD analysis project Ga0307278, IMG submission 194482) | Bulk soil microbial communities from the East River watershed near Crested Butte, Colorado, United States - ER_DNA_117 | ecosystem: Environmental > Terrestrial > Soil > Floodplain | place... | reverse complement strand
CGCACGGACGCCCGGCTCGCCTGGCTGTGCCTGGCGATGTTGGCCAGCGCCTCGCAGACCGCGAAGTACGCGGTGACCTCGATCGTGCCCGGCAGGCGGCGCGGCAGGGAGACGTCGACGTCGACCTCGACCGGGGAGCGGCCGGCGGCGTCGGCGACGGCGGCCCCCAGGCCACGGTCGGCCAGGACCTGCGGGTGGACGCCGCGGATCAGCTCGCGCAGCTCGGTGAGGGCCTGCTTCGCCTGCTCCTGCGCCTCGTGGACGCGTGCGGCGGCGGGCGAGCCGGCCGGCAGGTCGAGCCGGGCGAGCCCCAGCGCCACCGTCAGCGCGACCAGGCGCTGCTGGGCGCCGTCGTGGAGGTCGCGCTCGATGCGCCGCCGCTCGAGCTCGAACGCGTCGACCAGGCGGGCGCGCGAGCGGGTGACCTCGACCAGCCGCTCGTCCAGCTCCGCCTCGCGGGGCGCCAGGATCAGCGGGCAAGGGCGGCACGGGCGCCGGCCCACGCGGTGAGCAGGTACGCACCCGGCGCCAGCGCCAGCAGGCCGACGGCGAGCATCGCCACCTGGGTGACCCGCCCGGCGTCGGAGCTCCGCAGCGCCGCCAGCGCGAGGCCCACCGGGAGGATCAGGGAGAGGGCGACCACGGCGAGATCGATCAGCCACAGCACCAGCACGGCGACGACGCCGTAGCCGAGCTCCAGGGCGCGCCGCCCGGCTCCCTCGGCGCGCCGGTACGCGGGTGCGGGGCCGCTCTCCATCAGGCGCAGCCGCCAGCGCTCGTACCGCGTCACCACCAGCCCGGAGCACAGCAGCGCCAGGAACACCGGCGGCAGCACCAGCGGCGCGACCCTCGAGGACGGCAGGGAGATTAGGGTGATCAGCCCGGCGGCCACGGTGCCGCTCGGCGCGATCCCGGCCAGCAGGTAGGCCAGCGACCGCCACGGCCATGGCGAGGTGAGGAAGCGCCAGGGCCGCTGCGCGATCGCCTGCCAGGCGGTACGGGCACCCATGCCCCGATGGTAACCGGCGCGGTGCCCGGCGGCGGTAGTGCTGCGTCTACTCCGGTTCTCGTCCCAGCGCCAGTGCGGCCGGTCCGCCGGCGCGGTCAGCTTGACCCCGACGACACCCCGCCCGGGTCCGCACCGGCACCGCGACCGACGACAGGGAGGCGCCATGCCCGCCAGCCGGACCGTCCTGCCCCTCAGCCAGACCATCGACACCGCCGTCCGTGCCGTGGAGGTCAGCAAGACCTATGGCAGCGGGCCGGCGGCGGTCACCGCCCTCGACCACGTCTCGGTCGGGTTCGCCCCCGGCCGCTTCAGCGCCGTGATGGGCCCGTCCGGGTCGGGCAAGTCGACCCTGCTGCACTGCCTCGCCGGCCTGGACAGCCCCGACCGCGGCAAGGTCTGGCTCGGCGAGACCGAGCTGACCAGCCTCGGCGAGCGGCAGCGCACCAGGCTGCGCCGCGACCGGGTCGGGTTCATCTTCCAGTCGTTCAACCTGCTGCCCACCCTGACGGCGGCGGAGAACCTCACGCTGCCGCTGGCGATCGCCGGCCGGCGGGTGGACCGCGCCTGGCTGGACCGGGTCGTCGACGCGGTCGGGCTGCGCGACCGGCTGGGCCACAAGCCGGCCGAGCTGTCGGGCGGGCAGCAGCAACGCCTGGCCGCCGCCCGCGCCCTGGCCGGCCGGCCGGCGGTGGTCTTCGCCGACGAGCCGACCGGCAACCTGGACTCCCGGTCGGGCGCGGAGTTGCTCGCGCTGCTGCGCCGCTCGGTCGACGAGCTCGGCCAGACGGTGGTGATGGTCACCCACGACCCGGCGGCGGCCGGGCACGCCGACGAGGTGGTGTTCCTCGCCGACGGCCGCATCGCCGACCGGATGAGCGGCCCCACCGCCGCCGGCGTGCTGGACCGGATCAAGGCCCTGGGAGGCTGACGGCGATGCTGCGCTACACCCTGATCAGCCTCGTCGCCCACAAGGGCCGGCTGCTGCTGACCGCCGTGGCGATCGTGCTGGGCGTCGGCGTCGTCTCCGGCACGTTCGTGCTCACCGACACCGCCAGGGCCGCCGCCGACGCCTCCTTCGCCGAGGCCAGCCCGAGGGTGGACGTGGTCGTGCGCACCACCCGGCAGGGCGAGCACGAGGTCTTCTCCGACATCACCGGCGAGCTGTTCGCCGAGCCCATGCCGGTCTCGGTGGTGGACGAGGCCGCCAGGATCGACGGCGTCGCCGCCGCCGTCGGCGTGGTGACCGGCGACGCGCAGCTCGTCGGCCGCGACGGCCACGTGGTCGGCGTGCGCGCGCCCCTGGGACGCTCGATCGACCCGTCGTTCGCCCGGAACCTGCGTGCGGGGCGGGTCCCGGCCCGGCCCGGCGAGGTGGTCATCGACTCGACCACCGCCAGCGACCAGCGCTTCCACCCCGGCGACCAGGTGCGGATCATCGCCTCCGGCGGCGAGCCGCAGGCCGCGACGGTGGTGGGGATCCTGGACTCCACCGAGATCCCCGACTCGGTCGTGCTGGTCGGGTTCGACCCGGCCACGGCCAGGCGGCTGCTCGCGCCCGACAACGGCCAGGTCAGCTTCCTCGAGCTGCGGGGCGCCGCCGGCGTCGGCGAGCAGGAGCTGCGCGACCGCGTCGCGGCCGTCCTCGGCCCGGGCTACCAGGCGTTCACCGAGACCGCCCTGGACGCCGAGCGCGCCCGCAACGCCACCCCGAGCGAGGGTGGCAGCACCGTCTTCTTCCTGGTCGCCGGCGTGGTCGCGCTGTTCACGGGCACGTTCCTGATCCGCAACACCTTCTCGATCATCCTCGCCTCGCGGACCAGGGAGCTGGCGCTGCTGCGCTGCGTCGGCGCCAGCCGCGGCCAGCTGCGGCGCTCGGTCCTGATCGAGTCCGCCGTCCTTGGCGCGCTCGCCGGCGCGGCCGGCCTGGTGTTCGGCATCGGGCTCGCGTGGGCGCTCGGGGGTGTGGTGCGATCGGCCGACGAGGCGATCGTCGACGTGAGCGGCGCGACCGCCGTCCGTGTCCTGCCGCGGACCGTCGCGCTCGCGCTGGCCGTGGGCGTCGGCACGGCGGTGGTCTCGGCATGGAGCCCGGCACGCCGGGCCACCCGGGTGGCGCCGGTCGCCGCGCTGCGCGGCGAGGTGTTCACCCTCGAACGGACGGCCGGCCGCGCCCGCGCCGTGGTCGGGGCGCTGCTGGCGCTTGGCGGTGTCGGCCTGGTGCTGGCCGGCGCCCTCAGCGATCCCGTCGAGACCCCCTACCTGATCGCCGGCACGATCGGCAGCGCGCTCGGCGTGCTGGTGCTCGGCCCGGTCCTTGCCCGGTCGCTGTCGCGCCTGCTCGGCGCGCCGGTCAGCCGCCTGCGAGAGGTCGTCGGCACGCTCGCCCGTGACAACGCGGCGCGCAGCCCCCGCCGCACCTCCGCCACGATCCTGCCGCTGGTGATCGGGCTCACGCTGGTCACCTTCCTGACCACCCTTGCCGCCAGCACGAAGGCCTCCGCCGTCGGCGGCTTCGACCGCACCTTCCACGCCGGCTACCGGCTGCGGGCGACCGGGGCCGGCATCCACCAGCCCCGGATGAGCCCGCGGGTGGCCGACCGCCTGGCCGCCCTGCCCGAGCTGGCCACGGTGACCGCCTTCCAGGACGCCCGGGCGACCGTCGCGGGTCAGGACGGCGGCGTGACCGCGGTCGATCCAGCCCGGCTGCCGCAGGTCCTCTCCCTGAAGGTGACCCAGGGCTCGCTGTCCGACCTCGGCGCCGGCGCCGTCGCGATCGACCGGCAGGCCGCCGACGCCACCGATGCCAGGATCGGCACCCGGGTCACCGTCCAGACCCCCCGTGGCACGTGGACGCTCACCGTCCGGGCGGTCTACGACCGCTCCGAGGTCGACGACCTCGTCCGCTCGCAGCTCCCCGTCGGCGACTACCTGATCACGCCGGCCGACTACCGCCGGCTGGCCGACGCGCCGGGCCTCACCGCCGTCTACGCCTCGGCGCGCGAGGGGCTCTCCCCCGCCGCGGCCCGCGCCGTCATCGCCAGGGCGATCCCCGACTACCCCAACGTCGAGATCGCCAGCCACGCCGAGCTGCGCCGGCAGGCGACGGCGCAGATCGACCCCGCGCTGCGCCTGTTCTACAGCCTGCTCGGGCTCGCGATCGTGGTCGCCATGTTCGGCATCGCCAACACCCTCGGGCTGTCGGTCCTCGAACGGGTCCGCGAGCTCGGCCTGCTCCGCGCCATCGGCGCCGCCATCGGTCTCGGCCTCGGCGCCTTCCTCGGCTGGGCCATCAGCAGGGACCTCGACGTCCAGCCCACCATCCCGGTCGGCCAGCTCGCCCTCGCCGCCGTCGCCACGACCGCGGTCGCCGTGCTCGCCGCCGCCCTGCCCGCCCGCCGAGCCGCCCGCGCCGACCTGCTCCGCGCCATCGCCGCGGAGTGACCGGCCGAGCGACGCCGTCCCCGCGCTGCCAGATGATGCGGAGCTCTGGCTTGATCAGACGGGCCGGTCGTGGCGGCGCAGGCGCCACGCGACCACGGCGAGCAGGATCCCCACGCCGAGTGGGAGCACGGCCAGGCTGCTCCACCAGTGCATCGGGATCTCGCCGACCCCGTCGGCGAGCTGCGGCGTGACCCAGGCAGCGCCGCCAAGACCGAGCGCGGCCAGAGCGACCGCGATGACGCGCAACGAGCGCATGAGCATCGTCCTTCCCCGCACCAGGTGGATGAGCTGATCCGTGCGCAGGTCGACGCCGGCCCGGACGAGGTCGAGCCGGTCGGACCAGGGCCGGTCGCTGGAGGTCAGCATGTCGGCGACCTCGTCGCCGTAGGTGGCACGCCATGCCTTCGGGAACAGCCGCAGCAGCCTGCTCACGCCGGTGTCACCCCCAGCCGCCGGAGGCGGCGCCGGCCGTGCCCGGCCAGGGTCGCCATCTGGTCCAGCGCGTGCCGCACCTCGGTGAGACCCTCGTCGGTGAGCCGGTAGGGCCGGCGCCGCCCCTCGTCCGGCAGCGCCCTGATCAGGTCGAGCCGTTCGAGCCGACCGATCGCGCCGTAGAGCGTCCCCGGACCGAGCCGCCGCCCGGCGAAGCCCTCGATGTCCTCGACGATGGCGGCGCCGTGCTTGGCGCCGTCGAGCAGGCTCACCAGGATCAGCAGCGCCGGCTCCGAGAAGCGGCCGAGCTCCGACAGCGCACCCATCCACACTCCTATCTACGTTCCGCGATATTAGCGGAACGTAGATAGAGTGGCAAGCCCGCCTGGCATGCCGTCACTGCGTGCCGTCATCTTTCGAACCGACGAATCCTGGGAATCATCCAGAAGCTTGCTGACCACGGCGAGGGCGGCGGACCCGATGCCGAGCCTGCGCGCGCGACGCGGCAGGGTCGACCGCCCCATGGGAGGAGGTCCGGTGAACCTCAGGCTGGGATCCGTCATGGTGGCCGCCCTGGCTGCGGCGTTGACCGCAGGCACGACCGCCATCGCCGCCGAGCCACCCGCCGACGCCGCCGGCCCGCCGGCCGGCGCCCAGATCTCCAACTCGCTCGAGTACGTCGGCCGTGTGCCCGACTCGTCGATGATCGTCGAAGGCAAGTTCGACAGGGCGGCCGGGCGAGACGTCCTCGTCACCACCGGTCGCTACGGCTTCAAGACCTACGACGTCGGCAACCCCGCCGCGCCGCGGCTGCTCGACACCTTCCAGCCGCCGGAGGTGCTCGGCCTGAACGGCTACTGGCAGGACGAGGACATGGACCTCGACGTCAGACGCAAGCTCATCATCGGGGCGCTGGACCCACGCCACGACAACGTGGACCAGGCGAGCTGCCCCGGCATCGGCACGCTCGGCTCCAAGACCCGCAATCCCGGCTGCCGCTCCGGCTTCTACGTCATCTCGTACGCGGACCCGGAGAACCTGCGGCAGGTCGGCGACTTCGTCGAGCTTCCCTCCGGCCACACGGCGAGCTGCGTCGAGGCCTGCGACTACGTGTGGACCGGCGGTCCGGCCCGCCGCAACGACCTCGCCTACCTGGGGCCGTTCACGCCAGGCGGCCGGGGGGACGGCCGGCCGGTCTGGGTCACGAACCTCAAGGACGCGGCCCACCCGGAGACGTTCCCCAAGCCGATCGACCTGTGGCGCAACGACGGGCTGACCGACTACTCGCACGACGTCGACGTGGATGCGGCCGGCATCGCGTGGACGAGCGGGCGCGGCGGTCTGCTCGGCTACGCCACCAGCGGCAAGTGGCGGGACCCGAGGACGGGCAAGCGCCGCGTCGCCAAGCCGTGGGACCCGATCCTCGTCGCCGGCGGCGGCATCCAGGGCGGCCCGAACGGCGTCGCCCAGCCACAGACCGACTTCATCCACAACTCGGCCCGACCGCTCAACGGCCAGGTGCGGGCGTCAGGCGTCGAGAACGGCAACATCGCGCTGATGACCGAAGAGGACTTCACCGAGCCGTGCGCGCAAGGCGGACGCATCGTCGCGGCGGACATCACCGACTCGCTGGGCGGCGGTCCGGCCGCGAACTCCACGCCGGAGCACCCGTTCCGGATGACCACCCTCAGCGCGTTCCACCCGACCCAGGACGCCAGCGACACCACCGCGCCGATCAACTCCTGCTCGGCGCACTACTTCGAGCTGTCGGGATCGACGCTCGCGGCCGCCTGGTACGGCCAAGGGCTCCGCGTGATCGACGCGTCCGACGCCAGGGACCTGCGTCAGGTCGGCTACTACTACGTGACCGGAACCGACCCTGCGACCAACCCCAGCTCGCTGTCGTGGGACACGGCCTGGCACGGCGACCTCATCTACCTGTTCGACATGAGCCGCGGCATCGAGATCTTGCGCCTGAAGGGAGGACCATCCGCCTCCGCGAGCCTGCCGACGGTGCACGAGCCGCGCGCGACCCGCGACCCGCTTGCGGCGCAGCCGGTGCGCGACACCACGAGCTACTCGCTGGTCTGCCCGGTCTTCGCGACACCTGGGGCGGCCACTCGCTAGCCTCGCTCCGACCGCACAGCCGACCGGGAGGGGGTGTCCGCCCGGCGGCTACTCCCCGGTGAGCCCGTCCACCGACTCCCGGATGAGGTCGGCATGGCCGTTGTGCCGTGCGTACTCCTCGATCATGTGGACCAGGATCCATCGCAGGCTGGGTGCCCGACCGTCGGGCCAGGTGCGCCGGGCCAGCCGCTCCAGGCCGCCGTCGGCCAGCGCCTCCGCGACCAGGGAACGGGAGCGGGCCACGGCGTCCTGCCAGATCGCAACGAGCTGCTCGGGGGTGTCCTCGGCGGCCGAGTGCCAGTCCCAGTCGGGATCGGCGTCCCAGTCCACCGTGTTCCACGGGGGCCCCGGGTCGCGCCCGAGCAGCCACCAGGAGAACCAGCCGGCCTCGACGTTGGCGAGGTGCTTGAGCATCCCGCCCAGGGTCATCGACGAGGCGGCGACCGTCGCCCCCAGCCCGGCCGCGTCCAGTCCCGCGCACTTCCACGCCAGGGTCGCGCGCTGGTACTCCAGGAAGCCCAGCAGGGTGGCGGTCTCGTCGGCCACGAGGGGAGGTTCCGGGCGACCCTGCTCGTCCAGGTTGGTCATGGGTGGCGAGTCTACCCGGCGGGGGCCGCCGTTGGGCGAGGGACAAATTGCGCCCCGGCCAGCAAACTGGCCGGGGCGCCCAAGCCCAGCTCGCGGGATGTTCGCGAGCGTAGACCTGTCGTGGAGGTGGGGGGACTCGAACCCCCGTCCCATGACGTCGTCCCAGGGCTTCTCCGAGCGCAGCCGCCGGCTCAGGTTCGGGCCAGGGCTGTCCGACGGCACCGCTCCCTGGTCCTAGCCCGCAAAGATGTCCCCGAGACGACGGCGGGCGCCCCGCCCCGGGTGAGCCTGCTCACGTCGCCCAGTCCGCTCCCGCAGGCAAAGAGCGGTGGACGGCTACCTGATCAGATCAGGCAGCGAGCGCGTAGGCGTTGTCCTTGGCGCTTTTAGTTTTCGCGGTTTGGTGCGAAGCCCCGCGAACTCCGGCTCGCTTCCCCTGGATCGATCCGTCACGGTCGAACCCAGGCACCCCCATGTTCAGTTGTCAACCGGACCAGTGTAGCGAACGCTCAGGCACCCCGGCTGCGTACCTTGCGGACGCGGTCCATCTCCCGGGCGGCATCCCGCTTGGCGATCGCCTGGCGCTTGTCGTAGGCGCGGCGGCCGCGGGCGACGCCCAGCTCCACCTTGACGAGCTGCTGCTTGAAGTACAGGCGCAGTGGCACCAGGGTGAGGCCGCGCTCGTTCACGCGCCTGGCGAGCTGCTCGACCTCCTTGCGGTGCAGCAGCAGCTTGCGCGGCCGGGTGGGCTCGTGGCCCTCGTAGCCGGTATGCGAGTACGTGGGGATCTGCATGTGCAGGATCACCTCGCCGTCCTGGATCACGGCGTAGGCGTCCTGCAGGGACGCCTTGCCCTCGCGCAAGGTCTTGACCTCGCTGCCGCGCAGCACGATGCCCGCCTCGAGGTGCTCGAGGATCTCGTAGTCGTGGCGGGCCCGGCGGTTGGTGGCGATCGTCCCGGGCGGCTGGCGGCGCGGCATCACTGACTCCTGGTTGCCCCGCAGGCATGGCGGACTGAGAGACTCGGCGGGCGACTCGCTTCCGTGGTGGCACGGGCGCCCTCGGAGGCAGGGCGTGTACGAACCAGCGGGTGGGTGCCCTCCTCTGGCCTATCCTGACACGACCGCCCTGTGGCGGCAGGCTCATTCGGGGTCGGGGGCGGTCGTGTCAGACACGCACGTACTTGCGCAGCGCCAGCAGGCTGGCGATCGCCGAGGCGACCACGCCGAAGGCGAGCAGGATCAGCCAGGACGAGTAGAAGTCGCTCATCCCCACGATCGGCAGGACCTTGAAGATGGCGACCTGGTCGCGGACCCGCTCCAGGTAGTACATGCCCGCCCGGAGCAGCACGAAGGAGACGGCGGCGCCGAGGATCCCGGCGAACACGCCCTCGGCCAGGAACGGCAGCCGGATGTAGGTGTTGCTCGCGCCGACCAGCTTCATGATCTGCGTCTCCTTGCGGCGCGCGAACGCGGCCACCCGCACGGTCACCGCGATCAGCACCACCGCGGCGACGCCGAGCACCGCCGCGAGCACCAGGAAGGAGTTGCGCAGCAGGTTGAGCACGGCGAACAGCCGCTCGACGAGCCGCTTCTGGTCGACGATCTGGTCGATCCCGGCGGTGCACTGCTCCTTGCCCCGGTCGTCCAGCACGCCGTTGCAGAACTGGTCGTGGACCTGGGCGAACTGCTCGGGGTTCTTGAGCTTGATGCGGAAGCTCTCCGGCAGCGCCGTGGGCGTGACGTTGCGCCAGATGTCCTGGGAGTCCTTGAACTGCTCGCGGAAGCGCTCGTAGGCCTGCTGCTTGGACTCGTAGAACACCGTCTGCACCACCGGCAGCCGCTGGAGCTGCTGGTTGAGGGTGTCGCGCTGCTCGGCGGTGATGTCGTTGCGCAGGAAGACCGAGACCTCGATCTTGTTGGACCAGTAGCCGAAGGACAGCTCCACCTGGCGCCCGGCGAGCAGCGCGATGCCGAACAGCGTCAGGCTGATCGCAACGATGATGACCAGCGACAACGCCAGGAGCAGGTTGCGGCGGAACCCTCGATAGGCTTCGAGTGCGATGTAGGAGAACCTAAACGCCAAGGTCGTACGCTCCTCGCTCCTGGTCCCTGATGACCTTCCCGTGCTCGAGCTCGACCACGCGCTTGCGCATGGCGTCGACGATGCGCTGGTCGTGGGTTGCCATGACCACGGTGGTCCCGGTGCGGTTGATCCGCTCGAGCAGCTTCATGATGTCTTCGGTCGTGGTCGGGTCGAGGTTTCCCGACGGCTCGTCGCAGAGCATGATCAGCGGCCGGTTGACGAACGCGCGCGCGATCGAGACCCGCTGCTGCTCGCCGCCGGAGAGCTCGTGGGGGAAACGCTCGGCCTTGTCGGAGAGGCCGACCAGCTTGAGCACCTCGGGGACGGTCCGCTCGATGTTGTGGCGGCGCTGGCCGATGACCTCGAGGGCGAAGGCGACGTTCTCCCGCACCGTCTTGTTCGACAGCAGCTTGAAGTCCTGGAAGACGCAGCCGATCGCCCGTCGCAGCGCGGGCACCTTCCAGGAGGCGAGCCGGTTGAGCTCCTTGCCGGCCACCCAGATGCGCCCGCTGGAGGGCTTGTCCTCCTTGGTCAGCAGGCGCAGGAAGGTGGACTTGCCCGAGCCCGACTGTCCCACCACGAAGACGAACTCACCCTTGTTGACCTCGACCGAGACGTCGTCGAGCGCGACCACGTCCGAGCCGTACACCTTGGTCACATGTTCAAGTTTGATCACGGGATTCGAGCAACCTTTCTGCGAGCCTCGCTGCCGGCGGCCTGGCGCCAAGGCGCGGGTCCAAGGCCCGGGAGGGGCACCGGACGTCGCATGACGTTACCAGACCGGCCAATGGACTACACATGAGCTACGGCGGGCCGCGGCGCCGGCCGCCGAGCCGGCCGACCCGGACGGATACCGCGCAGGATGCCCCAGACCGGCCGCCGGCTCTACGCACTTCTCGGTACCCGCAGGTCATCACGCCTCAGGCGGGCGGCGCCGTCGTGCGGCGACGGCGTAGGCGGGCGACCACGAGCGGGACCAGCAGGGCGGCGACGCCGCCGACGGTGAGGGCCTTGCCGGCCAGGTCCACCGGCGTGTCGCGGTAGACGAGGCGCACGTTGGCCTGGGTGGGCACCACCACCATCAGACCCGGCGAGAGCATCCAGGGACCCTTGGCGCCCTCGACGTGCCAGTTGGGGAAGTAGGAGACCTTGACCACGTGCGGCTCGCCGATCCGGTCGGTGGTGAACTCCAGGGTGTCGTCGCCGGCCATGTGGGCCGGCACCGGGCCGGGCCGGCGCAGGGCCTCGTGCGGCAGCTCCCGGATCGGCAGCCCGCCGGCGTCGGCGAAGGCGGCCTTGGCGGCCTTGTCGGAGCCGGAGGCGTAGGCCAGCGGCACGTCCAGCCACTTCGCCGTGCGGTACCAGGTCAGCGAGTTGCCACGCCAGTCGGGGTCGTCGAGCAGCACCGGGCGGTACGGCGGGACCTCCACCAGGTGGCCGTCGCCGACCTCGTGGATCACGAACTTGCCGCTGGTGGCCACCACCGGCAGCTTGGCGGCCTTGGCGGCCTTCTTGGCCTGGTCGGTGTAGGCCACGTAGTAGCGCACGCCGAACATGCGCAGGTGGCGCAGGCCGGTGGCGAAGTCGAAGCCGGGGTACTCGATGCCGGGGACGGCCTGGGTCTGGGTCTGCGACGTCTCGGCCTGGTTGATGAAGTGGAACGGGGCGTTCAGCGACGACTCGATCAGCAGCCCCTCCATGGTGGGCTGGCCGGCGAACACGGGGATGTTCTCGAGCGTCCGGGTGGTGCCGAAGCTCTCGTAGTCGCGGTTGAACTCCCACATCACCCGGCCCTGCGGCAGCCGCCGCAGGGTGTCGAAGAGCTGCTGGGCCTGGGGCCAGCCGGGCTTGACCTCGAAGCCCTCGTAGTTGTAACGGGCCCAGCCCGGCGTGAAGCCGCGGTGGCGCCAGGAGCCGTACACCGGCGTCAGCACCAGCAGCAGGGTGACGGCGACGTAGACCAGCCGCAGCGGCACGCCGGTGCCGCGCTGCAGCAGCGCGGTCGCCTTGGCCACCACCACCGCGGCGCCGTAGGCGGCGACCAGCAGCATGCACAGGTAGATGAACGGCAGCATGCGCGCGTTCCACAGCGACGCCTTGGGGAAGTAGCGCTCCATCAGGGCGAACACCGCCACCGCCACGGTGCCGGGCCAGGCGAACAGCAGCACGCGGCGCTCGCCCCTGAGCACCGCCGCGCCGAGGCCGACCAGGGTGAACGGCAGGTAGGGTCGCAGCTCCTCGGGGAACAGCACACCGTAGCCGGTGAGCTGGGTCCAGGCGAAGTGCGCGGTGTAGTTGATGCGCAGGACGAACGGCAGCGCCCAGAAGGCCGACAGGCAGAAGGCGAGGCCGAACACCCTGGCGAGCTGGCCGACCGCCGCCGCCATCGACCGCAGCGTCGGCCGCAGCAGCAGCACCGTCACCCCGAGGACCAGCACGATCGTGGTGAGGATGTGCGAGAGCACCAGGGCGGCGACGACCAGGGTGGTCACCCGCCAGCCACGGCCGCCCTCCTCGACCACCCGCCACAGCAGCGCCAGGGCGAGCGGCAGCAGCGCGAACGAGAGCGCGAAGGGGAACTCGCCCGCCATGGTGCTGGCGATGTTGCCGCCGTAGATGGTGTAGGAGGTCATGAACAGGAAGGGCACCGAGGCGGCGGCGGCGAGCACCGGGGCGGGCTCGGGCAGGCGCAGCACCCGGAAGGCGCCCCAGCAGGTCAGCGGCAGCGCGAACAGTCCGGAGGCGGTGACCAGCTTGAAGGCGACCTGGCTGCCGAGCGCCGGGCTCAGCGCCGCGATCATCGCGTACGGCAGGGGGAAGTAGAACGTCAGCATGGGGATGCCGGCGAACCAGCCCGGCGCCCAGCCGGTCACCTTGCCGCGAGGCAGCAGCCGCTCGCGCAGGAACTCGGCCACGTAATGGTGGGAGCCCATGTCGCCGCCAGCGGCGGTGGTGTGCGACAGGATAAGGTTCAGGTGCAGGACTCGGATGAGGACGAGGTAGATGGCGGCGAACGCGGCCACCGTGAGGGCGCGGTGCACCCATAGCGCGCGCGAGCGGGCCGCGGTCAGCCCCCCAGGACGTGCCGCCGTGATCGTCGCCAGCCGAATCTCCTCCCATAGGAAGCATCTGGGTCAATGAAAGCAGGATCGGCATGGTAACGCGGCTCCGGGTCGCCGAGAGCCCCGGCTCGGACCCCGGCCCCGCCAGCGACCGATGGCTGCCAGCGGCCGACCTCGCGATCGGCGGCGGGCGCACGGCCGAGGTCGCGTTCGACCGCGCCGGGCGGGCGCTGCTGCGCCTGGTGCTCGACCGGCCGGCCAGCGACGCCGACGTCGAGCTGCTCGAAGCGGCCGCCGAGGTCCTCCCCCACCTCCGCCTCGAGGACCTCGACGCGGGCGGCGACTACCCCCTGCGCCACGCCCGCCGCTTCGGCCTCGAGACGGCCCTCGGACCGGGCGCGTTCAACCGGGCGGCCGAGGTCGAGCTGGTCGCCCCGGGCGGCCGCCGCCTGCCAGGCGCGCTCGGCGCCTGCGGCCTGCCCGCCCGCACGGTGGCCGTGGGCGTGGCCGAGCCGGCGCCGGAGCCGCGGGAGCAGCCGCCACCGGCCGGCGGCGGCGTGGTGGAGCGCCTGCTGCTGGCGGTCGGCCGCAGGCTGGTGGCGGGCAGCCGCCTGTCGGCCTGGACGCTGTGCAGCCTCGCCCTCGGCCTCACCATGGGCGTCTTCGTACTCGGGTTTGTCTACCAGACCTGGACGCTGCACCAGCGCTTCGGCACCTACGGCTACGACGTCGGCATCTACGACCAGGGCACCTGGCTGCTGTCCACGCTGCACACGCCGTTCTCGACCATCCGCGGCCTGCCGCTGTTCGCCGACCACGCCTCCTACGTGCTGCTGCTGCTCGCGCCGCTGTACCGGATCTGGGCGGACCCGCGCCTGCTGCTCGCCCTGCAGGTGGTGTTCCTGGCCCTGCCGGCCGTGGCGGTGTACCGGCTCGGCGCCCGCCGGCTCGGCCACCCGGCCGCCGGGCTCGCGGTCGCCGTCGCCTACCTCGCCTACCCCGCGATGCAGTGGGCGATCGTCTGGCAGTTCCACCCGGAGACGATCGCGGCCGGCGCGCTGGCGATGGCCGCCCTCGCCGCCGACCGGGAGCGGCCCAGGACGATGTTCACCTGGATCGCGATCGCACTGCTCTGCAAGGAGGACGTCGGCCTGGTGGTCGCCGGCTTCGGCGCCCTGCTGGCCGTGACCGGCAGGCGCGACCTGGGACGGCGCACCGCCCTGCTCGGCCTCGGCACCTTCCTGGTGGTCACCTTCCTGCTCATCCCGCTGGCGGCCGGGCGCCCGACGGCGCAGTTCGAGGCGGCCTACCGGATCGGCGGCCGCGGCCCGCTGGCGGTGCTGTTCGGCCTGCCCTGGATCGTGCAGCACGCGGCGGCGACCGCGATCTCCAACGACGGGCTCTGGTACCTGGTGCTGGTGTTCCTGCCAATGGCCGGCCTGCCGCTGCTGGCCCCGAGGTGGCTGCTGCCCGTGGCGGCCCCGCTGCTGCTCAACCTCGCCGCGGCCCACCCCGAGCAGCACCAGATCCGCTTCCACTACCTCGCCACCGCCGCGCCGTTCCTGGCGTTCGCCGCGGTGGCCGGCCTCGAGGTGGTCGCCGCCCGCCGCCGCGCCCTGCTCGCCCCGCTGCTGGTGCTGCTGGTGCTGCTCGCCTTCGTGACCGACCGGCGGGCGGGGCCGACGCTGTGGTCCGAGGACAAGGTCCTGCCGGCCGCCTCGGCGGTCGACGCCAGCCGCGCCGCCGCGCTGGCGACGGTCCCCGCCGGCGAGCCGGTCAGCGCCCAGTTCCACCTCGTCGCCCACCTGACCCACCGGACCAGGGCGTACGAGTTCCCCAACCCGTTCCGCGCGGTCAACTGGGGGCTGGCCGGCGACGGGCACTCCGGGGCCGAGGTGGACTCGGTGCGCTGGGTGGTGGTGGAGCCTGCCCTGCTCGGCCAGGACGACCGCAACCTGATCGAGCGGCTGCGGGAGAACGGCCAGTGGCGCATCGCCTACGACAGCGGCGGCGTCGAGGTCCTGGAACGCGTCGTGGGGCCACGGCCGTGACCCCGCTGACCATCATCCTGCCCTGCTTCGACGAGGGCGAGCGGCTGCCCGAGGCGCTGGAGCGCTACCTGCGCCACTTCCCCGCCGGCGACGGCGGGATCGAGCTGCTGGTGGTCGACGACGGGTCGAGCGACGAGACCGTGGCCGTGGCCGAGGCGGCCGCCGCTCGCGACCCGCGCGTGCGCGTGCTGCGCCACCGCCCGAACCGCGGCAAGGGCTTCGCGGTGCGGACCGGCATGCTGGCCGGCCGTGGCGAGCTGCTGGTGTTCACCGACGCCGACGCCTCCTACGGACCCGAGGAGGTCGAGCGGGTGGTCCGCGCCCTGGACGACGCCGCCGTGGCGATCGGGCGCCGCGGCGAGCTGGAGACCGGCGGGCCGCTGCTGCGCCGCCTCGCCAGCCGGGTCTTCAACCTGGCCATGCGCCTGCTGCTCGGCCTGCCGTTCCGCGACACCCAGTGCGGCCTCAAGGCGTTCCGCCGCGACGCGGCCAGGGAGCTGTTCGGGCGCGCACGGGTCGACGGCTTCGCCTTCGACGCCGAGACGCTGTTCCTCGCCCGCCGCCTCGGCCTGACCGTGGTCGAGGTGGAGGTGAGCCCCGAAGCCCGCGAGGGCTCCAAGGTGCGGCTGGCGGTCGACGCCCTGCGCATGCTGCGCGACATGTGGCGGGTGCGCCGTGCCGCCGCCGCCGGCGTCTACGACCAGGCCGCCTCGCCCGTGCGCGGCCCGGCGAGCTGAGCGCCGCGCAGGGGGTCCGGGGGGCTCAAGAGCGAGGCCGGCACCCACGCGGCGGGTGGCCACGCAAAGCCGAGCGGTAGCCCCCCGGTCAACAGACGGGCGGTCAGCCGGGGCGGACGCGCCGGGCGACCACGATGCCGTTGCTGGACCAGATCACCCGGAACTCGCCGCCCTTGCCGGTGAGCCGCGTGTACAGGGACTGGTTCTGGCCGTTGAGGCCGGTGTCGAGCAGCAGGTAGTCGGCGTCGGCCGGGTCGGGTGGGTTCTCGCCGCGGACGCCCCAGTTGGTGACCACCCAGGGGTTGGGCCACTCGTAGATGTGGACGCGGTGGGTGAGGTGCGGGACCAGGTAGTAGGTGGCGGAGACGCCGGCGCCGGCCGGCACCTGGCGCAGCGCCGCCCGGACCGCGACGTGCTTGGGCTGGGGCGAGGCCCAGATGCCGCTGTGGAACTTGACCCCGACCGGCGACGGCGACCACGCCACGTTGGCGGCGAGCGCGGCCGCGGCCACCAGGCCGACCAGGAAGCGCTGGCGGCTGGGGCGGTCGCCGAGCCGGGCACACGCCTCCACGGTGGCGAGGAACACCGCGGCGACCACGATCGCGGTGTAGTGGTAGCGGATGTCGTGGGTGTAGCCGTGGGCGGAGATGACGTTGACGGCCGCCTGCGGCACGCCGACGACCAGCAGGAGCGGCGCCAGCAGCGGCACGAAGGCGACCGGCGCGAGCAACTGGGTGTAGTAGGTGAGCCGGTCGGGCCGCAGGGCCAGCTCGGCGACCTGGCCGGGGTGGCGCAGGACGTTGAGGAAGATCTCCCCGACGGAGTTGCCGAACTGCGGGAAGAGGTCCTCGTAGAGCGGGCCGACGCCGTGGTTGGCCCAGGGGATCACCACGCGGGTCGCCAGCGCGAACCAGGCCACGCCGGTGATCGCGGTGGCCGCGCCGGCGCGGCGCTCGCCGCGCACGGCGAGGACCGCGCCGAGGGCGAGCACGGCCAGGGCGGCGTCCTCCTTGCAGAGCAGGGCGAGCGCGACCGCGACCGCGAACAGTCGCCATCTCCGCCGCGTGGCCAGCAGCCAGGCGGCCAGCAGCGGCGTGATGATCAGCGCGTCGGGGTGGAAGTGCCACCAGTTGATCCACTCGAGCGCCGGGTAGAGCAGGTAGGCGGCCGCCAGCACCAGGGCGGTCCAGGCGTTGCCGAGCCGGTCGCGGGCCAGCAGCCACAGCGGCACCGCGCCGAGCGCCATCCAGACGGTCTCGACCAGGTAGAGGAAGTGCGGTCCGGCACCGAGCCAGTAGAACGGCACGAACGCGAGCGTCACCGGGTTGACGTGGTGCCCGAAGTACTCCAGCCCGCGCACGGTCACGAACGGGTCCTTGAAGCGGGACAGCAGCCAGATGCCCTGGT
>Ga0307278_10000664_pt1 | contig 16942 bp, 15 predicted proteins | sample ER_DNA_117_FD_194482 | JGI IMG/M metagenome (GOLD analysis project Ga0307278, IMG submission 194482) | Bulk soil microbial communities from the East River watershed near Crested Butte, Colorado, United States - ER_DNA_117 | ecosystem: Environmental > Terrestrial > Soil > Floodplain | place... | reverse complement strand
CCACCGCTGCGGCATCCAGCGGCGGGCTCAAGAGCAGTAGCCCTCCGGGGAGAGACAAGAAGAGGCGACGGGAGAAACCACTTCCCGTCCGAGGCGCGGAGGGCGGCCGCGCGGCGCTTGCCAGCCTAGTCTCGGCCTCTGTCGCCGATTGAGAGGTCGTGCGTGCTCTTGTCGTTTCTCTATCTCGCCGTGCGCAACGCGTTCGCGCTCTTCAGGCCGAGTTCGTAAATTCGGTTCGCCTGCAAATCGGCGCATTGCGCGCGACGGACCCGAATTTGGCACCCCACAGAGGTCGCACGAGGAGTCCGTGCGCGTCCCAACCGGCGATCTCTTGCGCGTCAGCGAAGCTAAGGTCGCGGACATCTGTGTCGACTAGCCTGTCCTGCCCATGGAGTGTGTGAACCGCGTCGGATGCGCAGACCTCGGTCTCAGGCGGCCAGGCCCAAATTCTCGGACCGCCTGAGCTCGCTAGCCTCTCGAGCGCGCAAACTCCCTGCCAGTGACCCAGCGCCCGATCCCCTTCTCAGGGTAATGAAGTGCTCCGCGTCGTCTAACTCGGCAACAGAAGTCGCCTCTAAGCAGGACTTTTAGAGCCGACGCCCGGACTCGAACCGGGGACCCCTTCATCCACGAGTGATGGACCGGTGTCCGCTCGGGGCCGCCCCAGTCACCTCAGGCCGCTTTCCGTGCGGGGTTCCGCGGACTGGAGCGGACTGGAGGTGACTGGAGAGGACAACCTGGTGGACGGCTGGTGGACGCCCGGGATGTTGTCAGACTAGGCATCTATGCCTATTCGCCCTCGCGAGCGGCCGGCGGACCTCCTTGGGCGCCGCTTCTTCACGTCCAGCCCGAGCATTCGCCCCAAGCGCCGGACGAGACCTCTCGCGCTACCGAAGTCTCGCGAGGAATCCCGAGTAGTCGACGTCGCGGTAGGGGCTTGTGCAGGGGTTGCCGTCCGCAAGCCAAAGCCGACGGGCCGTCAGATCCCAGATCACCGAAGCGGCCGTGGCCGTCCGTTCGCTCACGGGGAGATCGGGTGATGCGTGCGCGCAGACCGACTCCGGATAGTTCGCGTGATCGCTGAGCGCCTGCTGAAGCTCCTCGATGGAGATCGGCGAGCGCCCTTCGTCGAGTAGGTCGCCGAGGCGCATCTGGCGGATCAGGCTGTCGGGGACGAGAGCGAGACCGACGTCATGACCGTGGAAATCAGCCGCGCAAAAGTGATTGGCGTGGACGAAGACACCCGAGGACACCCACGTAACGAGAGCTGCGCGTCCGGCGTCCACCTCGACGTCGGCCGCCCGGCCCTTATCGTCAGCGAGCAGGTAGTTGGCCGAAGCGGCGCGCGGGAAGCGGTGAAGGGTTTCGACCGCCTCCTCGATAGCCGATGAGTCGAGGCACGCGCGCAGCGCGACGTGATAAGGCACGCCCGGCTCACCTAGATCGGCGTCCGAGACAAGCGAGTTGGTGACAAGCCCGAGACCGGCCGCGTTCATCCCCGTCTTAGCGAGCAGCCCCGCCTCGACGACGGTAACGAATGCCGGCCCCTCGACCGGCTCGCACTCAAGCACGACGACCGTCTCGTAGGAGTGCAGCAGCCAGTCCCAGTTCTGGCCGGCGAGAACGTGACCGTCGGCCGTCGCATCGGGAAGCGCGACGAAGGCCGTGCACTCGATTGCGATCGTCTCGCTTGCGTGACGCGCCTTGGCCGCGAACATGGTCTCGGTGCGGACGTTGAGGGCAAGCACGTCCTCGACCTCGACGCCGGCGCCTTGCGCGATTCCCGTGATCTCATCCATCGCGCGCGGACACGCGGAGCCGATCGGCTCCGCGAACCGAGCGGCCTGCGCTCGGACGTCTGCCCACTCAAGTCCGGCGTAGTGGGCAAAGACGCGCTCGTACGCCGCTAGCGAGCGGTGGACGCGCTCACGCGCCTGCTCGCCATAACTGCGGCCGCGCTCAACGGCGGTGCCGCTGACCCGCACGTGCGGATAGCTCATGCGCATTCCTCTGTTCTCGCATGGTCCGCAATCTCGGCGCAGCGTGCGATCCAGATGTCGCCGCGCTCTTTTGCCCAGCGGATCACGTCCTCGAGCAGCTTGAGTCGGCTCGGTCGCCCGATGATCTGAGGATGCATCGTCAGGACGCCCACTCCGCCGAGATCGGCGATCGCACCGAGCTCCTCGAGCCACATCTCGCGGACTTCGCGCGGTAAGGAGATCTTGCGGTTCCAGTCGGCAAGGCTGAACCAGAAGTGGGCGGCGTCGTCCAAGAGCCACTGCACGGGCAGCTCGACGAGGCCGACCGGGTGCGTATAGGGACGAATGTCGTCCATAAGATTCGACGAGTAGCGAAAGCCGTGAGCGGCGAGTAGATCGAGTGTGCTTGCGCTGAACTCCCACGCAGGCGAGCGGTAGCCCGCGATCTCGACGCAGAAGCCTTCGAGAACCTTGCGCCCACGTCTGAGCTCCTCCTCCTCCTCCTCGCGCGAGAGCTTGGTCGGCGCCGTGTGCGTGTAGCCGTGGTGAGCAAGCTCGTGGCCGGCGGCGACGATCTCCTTGACTCTCGTCGGGTAGTGCTCGGCGACGCGGCCGGGCACGAAGAACGTCGCCGCCACCTCATGGCGGGCGAGCAAGTCGAGGATCAAAGGCACAGCAACCTTGGCGCCGTAGACGCCCTGGGAGAGGACGCCCGGCCGCCTGGCGTTCGCCGGGTCGTCGGCGATCCAAACCTCCTCGGCGTCGAAGTCGAAGGTGAGCGCGAGGGCGGCTCGCGCCCCGTCCGGCCACCGCGTTGCAAGCTGCGCGCTCATGCCCATGTAAGTAGGCGTCGCGGGGTCTGCGCGAAGAGGAGCGAGACGAGCTCGCGGCCGTGGCGGCGCTCGAGCTCGGGGGCGACGCGCTCGAGGAGGTGGGCGTAGCCGGGTCCGCCGTAGCGGCGCAGCTGGGTTTTCGTGCAGACGTCCTGCGAGACGGCGACGCGGTCGATCCAGCCCTCTTTGATCGCGCTTTCAAGCGCTTCCATGCGCGCGCCGTCGGTCGGCATCCCCTTGCCCCCGTAGCCGGCCTCGTCGCCCCAGATGTCGTAGCAGACCGTGGCGCCGCGCTCGGCGAGCGAGCGGTGGTAGGTCGTGTCCGGCAGCGTGGGGTCGAGATGGCAGAGCGCGACGCGCGCAAGATCAGCGCCGGCGCCTTCGGCGATGTCGAGCGCCTCGTGCCCTTGCCTCCCCCAGGGGTCGAGGTGGATAAAGAGCGGCGCACCGCTTTCGGCTTGCACGCCCGCGGCGGCGCTAAGCACGCGCCGCTCGCCCGCCGAGATCGGATCCGATGTGCCGATCTCGCCGATGACACCGGCACGTACGGGCGCTCCGCCATCGACTGGCACGCCTTCGAAAAGCTCTCGCCTCATCCGCTCGGCGATCTCGTCGCCGCGCTCGCGGAGCGCGGGCGGATGTGCCGCCTCGATGTAGTGGCCGCAGCCCATGATCAGCTGCACGTTCGTGGCGTGCGCGAGGCGGCGCAGCCGCGCGGGATCGCGGCCAATGTCGTCGAGTGTCAGGTCGACGGCGCTGCGGCCGCCGGCGAGCGCGAAGAGAGAGAGCTCGGCTGTGGCGAGCTCGTCGTCGTCGAGGTGGAGGTTGTCGCGCACGGCGAACGGGTCGCGCTCGAGCTCGCGCGCGATCTGAGGCCCGACACGCGCCTCGGCGAGCTCCCGCTCCGAATCCGTCTGCGGCTCGGTCAGCCAGACTTCGAGGTCGATGAAGAAGTGCTCGTGGAGGAGGGTAAGGCCGAGCTCGTCGGCCTCGATGACGCCGTCGACCGTAACCGCGCTAGAGCCCACGCTCGCGGATTGCGTTTGCGTGCGCCGGAAAACCCTCGTGCTCGGCGAGCGCGACGATCGCCGGCGCCAAGCGGGCGAGCGCCTCTGGCGAGGAGCGGCCGACCGAGGTCGTCTTGAGGAACGTTCGTGCCGTCACGCCGGACGAGACGCGCGCGAAACGGCCGGTGGGAAGGGTCGCCGGGATGCCGAGGACGAAGTTGGCGGCGGCAAAGGGAGTGTCACCAAGCAGGACCTCGCCGGCATGCTCGATCTTGGCGAGCAGCGCTTCCGGATCGCGCGTGGCGAGCTGCAGATGCTCGGGCGCGTACTCGTTGACGAAGGCGGCCGCCTCGTCGAGATCGCCGACGAGGAACGCGCCGCCGAAGCGCGAGATCGACGACTCGGCGAACTCACGGCGCCAGTCGGGCAGGAGGTCGAGCTGCCGCTCGACCTCCTCCGAGACGGCTTCGACGAGCTGCTTGGACGGTGTGAGAAGCAGCGAGGCCGAATCGAGGCCGTGCTCGGCCTCGTTCAAGAGGTCGGCAGCGAGGATGCGCGGGTCGGGCGAGTCGTCGGCGATGATGACGCTCTCGGAGGGGCCAAAGAGCATCACGGTCGAGCAGCCGTACGCTTGAACGGCGATCTGCGCCGCCGTGACGGCGGGGCTTCCCGGTCCGACGATGCGGCTCACGCGCGGGATCGAGTCGGTGCCAAGTGCGGCAGCCGCGATCCCGGCCGGCCCGTTGACGCGGAAGACGTTCTCGAGGCCGAGCTCCTCGGCGACGACGAGCACGGCGGGATCGACCTCGAGGCGTCCGCGCAGCGGCGGCACGAGGACGACGATCGTCGGTACACCGGCGACGACGGCGGGTGTGCCGATCTGCATCAACACCGAGGGAAACGAGCCCTTGCCGCTCGGGATGAAGAGGGCGGCGGCGTCGATCGGGCCCGCCTTCTCGCCCGCCTCGACACCTGGTGCGATCTCCGCTCGCCAGGCGGCATCGGCGACGACGCGCTCGTTGAAGGCGCGGATGTTGGCGATCCCGGTGCGAATTGCCTCGATGACGGCCACGTCGAGTTCCTCCCGCGCGCGGGTGAACTCGTCGGCGCCGACTTGCAGCCCATCCGGCGGGCACTCGATGCCGTCGAAGCGCGAAAGCGCGCGGCTAACGGCGACGTCGCCGTCTCTTTTCACGTCGTCGACGATCGCTGCGACGCTCTGGCGCAGCTCCCCGTCGAAGATTGCAGCTGTAGCCCGTGCCAGGATTCGCGCCCGCTCGTCGTCGGCGAGCGATGAGAGCCGTCGGATGGCGAGCCGGCCCATAGAGCTAGACGGGGATCTCGGCCGTCTTGAGGCTCTCTTCGCGCACCGACCTCAGCAACTCCCCCTTGTACTCAAGGAACTCGGGGCTCGCGAGCAGCTCGAACCTCCGCGGTCGCTCGAGTTCTACGCGGATGTCCATCTTGATCCGTCCGGGGCGGTTGGTCATGACGAGCACGCGGTCGGAGAGGAAGACAGCCTCGTCGATATCGTGCGTGACGAAGAGCACCGTCAGGCGGTGCTGCTCCCAAAGACGCGTGAGCAGCTCTTGCATCAGCTGGCGCGTCTGCGCGTCGAGAGCCCCGAAGGGCTCGTCCATAAGCAGGATCTGCGGGCGGTAGGAGAGCGCTCGAGCGATCGCAACGCGTTGGCGCATCCCGCCCGAGAGCTGTCTCGGGTAGGCGTTCGCGAAGCCCTCGAGACCGACGAGCGACAGGTGCTCGCGCGCCACACCCCGCCGCTCCTCCTTGCTCATTTGCTCGGCGCGCAGCGCGAACTCGACGTTCTTCTGCACCGTGAGCCAGGGGAAGAGGGTGTAGGTCTGGAAGACCATGCCGCGGTCGCGCCCCGGCCCACGGATCCCTCGGCCGTTGACGAGGACCTGTCCGGCCGTTGGCTCTTCGAGCCCGGCCGCAACCATGAGCAGCGTGCTCTTGCCGCAGCCGCTCGTGCCGACCAGCGTCGCGAACTCATTCTCGACCAAGTCGAAACTCGCTCCGCCGAGCGCGACAACTTCCCGCTCGCCATCGACGAAGACCTTGCGCAGATCGCGCACCGAGAGCTTCGCCTCGCTCACGACCGCCCCCTTTCCTCCCACCGGAAGAGGCGCGCCCCGGCGATCTTCATCCCCTGGTCCATGGTGAGCCCAAGCAGACCTATGATGAGAATGCCGAGAAAGATCGTGTCCGTCTGGAAAAAGCGCTGAGCTGTGAGGATGCGATGGCCGAGGCCGTCAGGGGCGGCGACCAGCTCTGCGACGACGAGCCACGTCCAGGCCCAGCCGAGCGTGATCCTCAGCGTGTCCCAGATCGCCGGCGCCGCGGACGGGACGACGATGCGCGCGAGCACACCAACATCCTTCATCCCGAGCGTGTAGCCAATGTCGACGTATTCGCGCGGCACGCGCTTCGTGTTGTCCATGACCAGAAGGACCTGCTGGAAAAATGTGCCGATGAAGATGATCACGTACTTTTGGGTCTCACCCACGCCGAACCAGACGATCGTCAGGGGCACGAAGGCGACCGCCGGCATGTAGCGGATGAAGTCGACCGGCGGCTCGATTGCCGCCTCGGCGATGCGGTAGGTGCCGATTAGCACTCCGATCGGCAAGCCAAACGCGGTGGAGATGAGAAAGCCGAGCGTGATCCGCCGGAAGCTCGCCCAGGTGTCGTGGGCGAGCGATCCGTCGCGGGCGAGCTCGACTGCGCGGTTCCACACATCCGCCGGCGAGGGGAGGAAGAGTTCACTGGTGACATGCGACGCCGCAGCGATCCACCAGGCGGCGAGCATGAGGGCGAAGGCGATGACTGCGATCGCGAAGTAGGTGCGCGGGTCGAGCGGTCCGTAAAGGCGGACGAGCTTGCGCCAGCGTGTGCCGACGATGGGTCCCGCGGCGGGCGTGGGACCCCCACCCGCCGCGGGAGTCGTAGCGATCCTGTTCTTCAGCCGCACCCCGCCCCTACTGCCCGAGTGCCTTCTTCAAGAACGAGTCGTCGGTTGCGGCCTTCGCGTCCGGGACGCTTTCCAGACCATCCTTCTGCGATTTCAGGACGTCGATGACCTGAGCTGCGAGCGGCAGCCACTCGCTGCTGATGAAGTTCTGCGACTTCTCGAGGTCGTAGAGGTCGACGCCGGCGAAGCTCTCCTTGAGCTCCTCCGGCTTCGCCCCGACCTTCTCGGCGATGATCGCCTGCGCCTCGTCTGGGTTCGAGTTGTAGAAGTCCATCGCTTCCCCCCATGCTTTCAGCGCAGCGACGACTGCGTCGCCGTTCTCGCTCGCATAGTCCGGGTTGACCGCGAGCAGGTCGGAGATAAGGCCCGGCTGCTCGCCGGCGCTGTAGACGAGATGGAATCCCTTTCCCTGCTTGAGCGCGGCGGTCAGGTACGGCTCGTAGGTGACCGCTGCTTCGACGCGGCCGGCGATCACCGCCGAACCCGCATCCGAGGCGGGTATCGGCACTACGTCGACGTCGTCAAGCGTCATGCCGTTCTGCGCAAGCGCATAGCGCAGGAGGATGTCGCTCGTCGTGCCTTCCTCAAAGGCGACCTTCTTGCCCGCCAGGTCGTTCACCGACTGGATGTCGGGCCCGGCGAGGATCGCGTCGGCCGTGCGCGAGACGTCCTCGAAAAGGACGAACTTCAAATCGATCCCCGAGCCGAGGAAGCGGAGGCCCGTGTGTGTGGCGAGGTTCTCAGCGTCGATCCTGCCGGCCGCGAAGGCGGAGTTGATGTCGGCGTCGGTCGTGAAGTTGGTGATCTTGATGTCGACGCCGTTCTTCTTGTCGAAGCCCTTCGCGTCGGCGACCCACCATGGCCCGTAGCCGATCCACGGCTCGATTCCCATGCGGAGGGTCTTCATCTCGCCGCCCCCGCCGGTAGTCCCACCTCCCGTCTGGGATTCTTCTCCGCCGCCCCCGCAAGCCGTCATGCCGAGCGCGAGCGCAACGAGCGCAACGAGCGCTGCCGTGAGCATTCGCCGATGTTGCCGCATCATCCTCTCCTCCTTTCTGACACTGTCGTTTGCCTTTCCACGATTGCCGCTGAGAGTTCGCGGATGTCCGGGCAGCCGCTGAGCGCGAGTGTTAGCTCGAGCTCGGACCTGAGCGTTTCGAGAACACCCCGCACGCCAGCCGAGCCGTCGACAGCGAGCCCCCAGACGATCGGTCGACCTACGAGAACCGCGCGCGCGCCGAGCCCGAGCGCCTTGACGACGTCGGCACCGCGGCGGATGCCCCCGTCCAGATAGACCTCGACTCCAGCCGCCTCGACCACCTCAGTGAGGACGTCGAGCGTCGCCGGTACTCCGTCGAGCTGTCGGCCGCCGTGATTGGAGACGATCAGGGCCGCCGCCCCATACTCGGGCGCTAGCGAGGCGTCCTCGCCTGTCAGCACGCCCTTTACTACGACGGGAAGCTCCGCGATCGAGCTAAGCTCCTCGAGGGCGTTCCAATCGAGGCGCTCGTCGAAGAGGGCGTTGACGTCGGCCGGAGTGACGCGCTCCTTGCCTGGCGGGATCGGCACGCAGGGCAGCTCCAGCTGCGGGAGCGTAAAGGCATTGCGCAGATCGCGCTCGCGCCGCCCAAGCCGTGGCGCGTCCACCGTGACGACGAGCGCAAGGCAGCCCGCTGCGCGCGCGCGCGCGACGATCTCCCTGGTGCGGCCGCGGTCGCGATAGGGATAGAGCTGGAACCACCAGGCGGCGCCAGCGAGCTCAGCGGCTATGTGCTCGGGCGCGGTCGTCGCAAGTGATGAGACGCAGTAAAGCGTCTCCGTCTCGCGTGCAGCGCGAGCGACTGCGAGCTCGCCTTCGGCACGGGCGACGCGCAAATAGGCCAGTGGCGCGATCATGACCGGCCAGGCAAGCTCGGTCGTGAGGACGCTGGTGGCCATCGAGCATTGGGAGCCGTCAACGAGCACGCGCGGACGCAGGAACGTCCGCCGGAAGGCTTCGAGGTTCTCGGCAAGCGTGATCTCGTCGCCGGCGCCGCCGGCGAAGTAGTCGAAAACGTCCGGGTCGAGAGCGGCGCGCGCAGCTTGCTCGTAATCGTGGACGTTCACCGGTTCGCTCATCCGGCCGTCACCCAAGTCGGGCTTGCAAGCACCGTCGCTACTCCGCCACCGGTGACGAGTTCGGCGACGGCCGTGATGTCGTCCGCAGGCGGCCGATCCTCGACCAGCGTTGGCACGTGCTCGCGGATGAGCGCGAACAGCCGGCCGCTGCCGTCGCCGAGACGCCCCTCGGAGAGGTCGACCGCCTGGGCGGCGCAGACAGCCTCGACCGCCAGGAGCGGTGCGAGCGCGTCGCAGGAGGCGATCGCGAGCAGCGCTGCGGTCATGCCCATGCTGACGTGGTCCTCCTGGTTGTCGGAGGTGGGAACGTTGTCGACGCTGACAGAAGAGGCGAGCGCGCGCAGATCGGCGAGCAGCGCCGCGGCCGTGTAGTGGGCGACCATGTAGCCGCTCCCGGCACCCGCGTTGCGGCTGAGGAACGCGGGAAGATCGCCATTGAGCGAAGGAGAAACAAGCCGGAAGCTGCGTCGCTCGGAGATCGAGCCGAGATCCGCGAGCGCCAGCCGCAAGGTGTCGAAGGCGAGCGCGAGGCTCTGCCCGTGGAAGTTCCCGGCCGAGACGACGGCGAGCGGATCGTCGAAGACGAGGGGGTTGTCTGTGACGGCATTCAAGTCGACTTCGACCAGGCGGGAGAAGAAGGCCATCGCCTCGCGGGCTGCGCCGTGAACCTGCGGGATGCAGCGCAGGGAATACGCGTCCTGGACCGAGCCGTTCGATGCGCCAATCCGCTCGGAGCCTGCAACCATCGCCCGCACGTTTTCAGCCGTCGCCGCCTGGCCCTCGAGCTCGCGCAGGGCGTGGACGCGCGTCTCGAACGCGGCGGGCTGACCGTAGAGCGCCTCGAGGCTGAGCGCGGCGATCGCGTCTGCCGCGTCGAGGAGATTGCGCGCCTGTATGGAGACGAGCGCGCCGACCGCGGCCATGAAGTGCGTGCCGTTGATGAGCGCGAGCGCTTCCTTGGGCGCGAGCGCGAGCGGCTCGAAACCATGTGAACGAAGAAGGTCGGCCGCGGGGGCGCGTCGGCCGTCGGGGTCTTCAAGCTCGCCCTCGCCGATCAGCGGCAGGAAGGCATGCGCCGACGGGGCGAGATCCCCACTCGCGCCGAGTGAGCCGGTGCGCGGCACGACTGGCACGAGGTCGGCGTTGAGGAGGTCAGCGATGCGTTCGAGCACGAGAGGGCGGATGCCCGAGTAGCCGCGCAAGAGGCCCTGCACGCGGATCGAGATCGCCGCGCGCACGACCTCGCGCGAAAGCGGTGCGCCAACACCGGCAGCGTGGCTACGCAGCACGGCACGCTGGGCGGCGAATGCCTCAGGGAGGCTTACGGGCTCGCGCTCGAGTGCCCCAAGACCCGTTGTCACCCCGTAGATCGCATCGCCGCGTTCCATCGCCGCCTCGAGCGCCGCTCGATTGCTTGCCACCCGCTCCAGTGCAGCCGGATCGAGGCTGATACGGACCCGGTCGGCCGCGATCCGGCGCACGGTCTGCGCATCGAGGCGGCCCGCGCCGAGAACCACGGTCTCGTCAAGCAAGGCGGCCTCCGTCGATCGTTACGACGCTGCCGTTCATGTACGCCGCCTCGGGTGAGGCAAGAAAGGACACGAGTGCGGCGACCTCGTCGGGCTCGCCGAAGCGACGAGACGGGATCTGCTCGACGAGCTCGGCCGCCGACTCCACATCGTCGAGGTACGCCTCGGCCATGCGCGTTCGCACGTAACCGGGACAGACGACCGTGACCCAGAAACCGCGTGCACCCAGGTCACGCGCGAAGCTGCGCCCGAGCAAGACGACGCCGCCCTTTGAGGCGTTGTAGTCGGCGAAGTTCGCCTCCGCCTGTAGGCCGTTGACCGAGGCGTTGAAGACGATCGCCCCTCCGTCCATTGCGCGACCCGTGGCGCGCGCGACGAGAAAGGCACCTAGCAAGTTGACCTCGAGCACGCGGTGGAAGTGATCGGCATCGATTGCGAGCGCGTCGCGATTCTGGCCGTCGATTCCCGCGTTGACGAAGGCGGCATCGAGGCGACCGAGGAACTTGAGCCCGTCATGCACGGCCCTCTCCACCTCGTCCTCGCGTGACACGTCGCACGCGGAGCCGCCCGCCTCCTCGCCGCAGGCCGTCAGCGCCTGTTCAAGCGTCTCATCGCTAGTACCGAGGAGCCAGACGCGAGCGCCTTCCGCGACCATCCTTCTCGCGGTGGCAAGTCCAATCCCGCTCGTGCCGCCCGAGATCAGCATCGCCCGTCCCACGTGGCGGCCGTTCAATCGAGCGTTCCCTTGACCCCGGCCGTGCGCCCCGCGCGCCATGGATTGGGCGTGAGCGACTGTCGCAGCGCGCGGCCGAAGGCGCGAAACGCCGCCTCCCAGGCGTGATGCGGGTCGTCCGCCTGCAGCACCGTGAGATGCACCGTCGCACGCGCCCCCTGGGCGAAGCCCTCGAAGAAGGCAATGAGGTCGGCGGCGAGCATGTCCTCGACGTGTTCGTTCGTCGCCGCCCCGTGCCGGCCGATCTGTGAGCGGGCACGGCCCTCGAAACTGAGCATCGAAAACGCGAGCGCCTCGTCCATGACCCCGTGCGCCTCACCGACCGACTCAACGCCTGTCGGGATGCGGTCGCGCAGCGCCTGAAGGACGGCGGAGCCGAGCGCAAGTCCAACGTCCTCGCAGACGACGTGCGTAAGGCGGAAGGTCTTCACCTCGAAGCGCACGTCAAGTGTTAGCTGCGCATACCAGCAGAGCATTTCGAGCATGTGGTCGAAGAAGGCCAGAGTCGTGGCGAAGTGCGGCTCGCCGCGCTCGCGGAGATTCAGGGTTGCGGCAATTACAGCCTCGCGTGTCTCGCGCTTCACCTCGTAAACGTCCTCGCCTAGTTGGACGACTCCCATCCCGTCGAGCGTGCTCACTCGCCACCTCCTGCACCGTCTGCAAAGACTTGCCGCAGCGCGCGCCGCACGAGCAGCATCTGCGCTGGCGCGCCGACCGTGATGCGAACGTGACCGGGAAAGCCGAGGTCGGAGCCGTCGCGGACGACGATGCCGTCGACGGCGAGCGCGGCGTGGAGCACCTCGGTCTTCGCGCCCCCTCCGATGGTGACGAAGTTCGCTTGGCTTGGGAAGAAAGAAACTCCGAGCGAGCTGAGCTCCCGTTCGAGACGGCTTCGCTCGCGGCGGATGAGCGCGGCCGTATACCGGACGTAGGACTCTTCTGTCAACGACGCTTCGGCGGCGGCGAGCGCGGCCTGGTTGACGTTGAACGGGGCGCGCACCGCGTCGAGCACTGCAATCAGCCGCGGATGTGCGATGGCATAGCCGATGCGTAGGCCGGCTAGTCCCGCGGCCTTGGAAAGGGTCCGCTGTACCAGCAAGTTCGGATGGTCACGCAGGAGCGCGGGCGCGTCCGGGCGCCTGTCCTCATCGACGTAGTCGCGGTAAGCCTCGTCTAGGACGACGAGTGTCCGTGAGGGAACCGCCTGGAGGAACGTTACAAGCGCCCCCGGCTCGACGACGGTGCCCGTCGGATTGTGCGGGTTGGGCAGCCAGACGAGCCTCGCCTCTTGCGCCGCTACCGCCATCGCCTCGAGGTCGTGCTCACCCTCCAGCAGGGGCACGGGCTCGATCCTCGCACCAGCAGCGAGGCTGGCGATTTCATCGATGCGATAGCAAGGAGCGCCGACGACGACTCGATCGCCCCGCTCGAGGATGAGCTGCGCGACGAGTGCGCAAAGCTCATCACTGCCGTTCGTAAGGACGAGCGACTCTGGCGGGACGCCGACTTGGGCCGCCAGCCTCGAGCGAAGGCGCGCGCTGTCGGGATAGCGAGCGATCTTCCCGGCGCCCAGCGCCGCGACTGCAGCCGCGGCCGTCGGGGAAGGACCGTAGACGTTCTCGTTCGACGAGAGCTTCCCCGGCTGGTCGATTGGCTTGCCGCCGACTGGGCGACCTGGCTGGTAGCCGTCGATGCCGGTGACGCGTGCCTCTACCGCGTCGAGCAGCGCGCTCACGGCCTGACCACGACCTTGACTCCGCGCGGTCGCTCGAGTTCTTCCACGAAGAAGTCGGGAAGCTGAGCGAGTTCCACCGCATCGGTCACGAGCGGACGGAAATGCCACGGCTCTGCTTCGAGCATCGCCACGGCAGTCGGAAGCTCGTCGTAAAAGGCATGGCTTCCGCGGACAGCGATCTCGCGCTCGACGAGAAGGCCGGGGTTGATCTCCTCGCCGCCATGGGCGAGCGCGACGACGATGAGCTCGCCTCCGGAAGCGCACAGCTCAACGGCGCGGCGAAGCGAGCCAGGGTAGCCCGTGACATCGAAGACGGCGTCGAAGGCCGGTTCGCTGCGGTCGTCGCCCAACCGCTCGGCCCCGAGCGCGTCGGCAAGCTGAGCGCGCATTTCGAGGGGCTCGGCGACGGCCACCTCGACGGAGCCTTCGAGGTCGCGGAGCGCGATGTGTATGAGCGCACCGAGCGGCCCATGGCCCAGGATCGCCACCCGCCGCGGCGCGCGACTAAGCAGCCCGACCGCATGCAACGCGCAGGCGAGCGGTTCGGCGAGCACTGCTACAGCGCCGTCGACGAACGACGCCGGCACAACGGAGGTTTCCGCGAGAAGGCAGTGGGTGGCGAACCCACCAGGACATGATTCCCCGACGAAGGCGAGGTCAAGACAGTTCGCCGCCGAACTCATGCAGGCCGGACACCCGCCGCAGCGGACGCGCGAGTCGGCAACGACGGGGGTGCCGATCTCCGTTGCGACTCCTTCGCCGACAGCGTCAATGCGGCCGAAGATCTCGTGGCCAAGCACCGCCGGCCACTCGCGTATCCAGCGCCCCGTCCGAGCGACGGACAAATCGGAGCCGCACACTCCTGCCCACTCGACGCAGATGCGCACTTCGCCAGGCCCCGGCTCGCGGAAGCGTCGCGGCGCGAAGCGGAAGCGCAGGTCGCGCCCGAGCTCCACGGCTGCCCCGTCTATTGGCGGCAGTCGCTGCGCGTGCTCTTGCGTGGCGAGCCTCATCGAAGGGCGACTTCGCCGAGCTCGTCGCCATGCCAGCCGAGGCCGCGTGAGAGGGTTATGGCCGCCTGTTGGACTTCCTGGGCGAGCTTTAGTCGTTCCGACTGGCCACGGCTCGCGGCTAGGAAGGTAATGCCAACTGCGGCGAGTGGCACGCTCTCATGTGAGAAAACGGGGGCTGCAATGCAGGTGATCCCCGGCGTCGTCATCTCATCGTCTAGTGCGTATCCCAGCCCGCGTGCTTGCTCGAGCTCGATCTTGAGGTCCCGCAGCTGCCTCGGACCCCTTTCCGTACGCCGCACAAGCGGGCGCTTGGCAGGGTAGAGTGCTTCAAGCTGCGCCGCGGGCAAGTGCATCAGCATCGCGCGACCCACGGCAGTTAGGTGCGCGGGCAGGCGAACGCCGACCTCTGTCACGAGCTTCGTCGCCCAGAGCTCCGGGCGTTCCTTGAGCAAGTAGAGGACTTCGTTTCCGTGCAGCACGGCGAGGTGGGCGGTCTCGCCCGTCTCTGATGCGAGCTCAACGATCAGGGGTCGGCTGAGTCGCTCAAGTGGCTCGGAGCGCAGGTACGCCGACCCGATCTCGAAGACTGCCACGCCTAGGCCCCACGCGCGCTCTTCTGCGTAGTAGGTGACGAAGTCACGTGCGCGCATCACGCTCAAGAGGTGGTACGCGCTCGAGCGCGGAAGGCCGCATTCGCGGGCGATCGTCATCGTCGGCACCGGCCGCGCGCGTCGCGCGAGGAAAGCCAGGATCACGAGGACGCGCTCCGCCGACTTGATGTGCGACGAGCGCGTGTTGTCTGAAATGCGAGACACGCGTCCCATTCTTGCGGCCACATTCTCTGACCCTGAGCATGCTTTGCGCAACCAATGCGGCTTGAAAATGTCTCGAAAGGCAGACTGTCGCGGCTAAGCGTTCGCCTGTCGTGAGGAACTGGCACCTCGGTTTGGCCGGTCCCGCGAATTAACTCCGGACTCGACACACAGCAGAAGCGCCGGTTGAGTGGCGCACAGACAGGCGCACGGGTAACAAACTCCCTGGAAATCAGATTTTTCCCACGGTCTCGAAAGCCGCCGCGCTGCTGCTCGCCTGTCCGAGTTTTGGCAGCTCCGCATCTCGTTCCGGGGGATCTGATCGTGCCGGATCCGGCCGACCACTATCCGATCTCGTTCTCCCCGAGCTCGGTTTCGGTTTGCGGGATGACGAGCAGCCGCTGTTGCCCTGGTCGCCGGTCACTGAACGACGACCTAGCGGTGTGTTTTGGCGTATGGGGTGTCAAAACTCGGTTACCGGCTGCAAATCGGGCGATTTCGTGTTTTGGATCGAATACGCACCCCACAGGCCGATGGGGAGTAGAGTCGGCACGCTCCTAACGAAAGGATCACGTGTCGATTCTTTGGATCGTCATCATCGTCATTGTTGTGTTGGCCGTCCTTGGCTACTTTGGCCGGGGACGCTTCTCTAGATAACCGCGCCCCGTCTAGCTTCGTTTCGCTAGGCGCTTCGAGGATCCTCCTAGACCTGCCTCCTCCCACGGCAGGCGCGTCGGCAACCCTATGGGGTGCGTTAATCCATCCGTCTGCGGCGTATTCGTGGATGAGTCCGCCGAGGCGATTGCGTCGGTGGATGTGATCCGGTGAAGCGCGGCTGACAAGGCGCGGGCGCCGCTCTGGAGTTGGTGGTGTCAGGCCAAGCGCTCGATGCGGCCTATGGCCGTTGTAGTGGTCGACGTAGACCCGAAGCACATGCTCGAGCTGTCGCCTGCTTGCGATCAGGATCCAGTCGAGGCAGTCCCGCCGGACGGTGCCGACCCAGCGCTCGGCGAACGCGTTCGCTCGCGGCGCGCGGAACGGCGTGCGGATGATCTCGGCGCCCTCGCTTCCGAAGACCTCGTCGAAGGCACGGCTGAACTTACTGTCGCGATCGTGGATCAGGAAGCGGACCGGCGTCAGCCGCTCCGACAACGACCAGGCGAGCTGACGGGCCTGCTGAGCTACCCACGCGCCGCTCGGGTTGGCGGTGCAGCCGGCCAGATGCACGCGCCGGCTTCCCAGCTCGATGAAGAAGAGCACGTACAGGCGTCCGAGCCAGAGCGTCTCGACCGTAAAGAAGTCGCACGCGATCATCGACCGCGCGTGCGCGCGAAGGAACTCACGCCAGCAGAGCCCGGCCCGCGTCCCAGCGGGAGGCACCCCGGCCTGCCGCAGGATCGTACGAACCGTCGTCGCAGCGATGTGTACGCCCACACCTGCCAGCTCACCAACGATCCGCGATACCCCCAGCGTGGGTTCTCACGGGCAACGCGCAGAACGAGCTCACGGATGTTTTCAGAGATCGCTGGCCTGCCGGGACGGCGCCCAGCGTAGGTCCACCGCCTCCGAACAAGCCGTCGATGCCAACCCAGCAGTGTGTCCGGGCGGACGAACAACGACTCCCGGCCCGCCCCCCTCAGAAGCCGGCTGGCCGCGGCCAGAAAGACACGGTCGGCGTCCTCTAAACGAGGACGAGCAACCTGACGCCGAAGAACAGCAAGCTCGTGTCGCAGGACGACGATCTCAAGCTCCTTGTACTCACGGGAGCGCAGACGCAGCGCTGCCACAGCGAGCGCACGCCGAAACACCAGATACACCAGCGATACGAGCAAGAGCGGACTCCCTCCACCAGGATGCGGACGAGATCCCGACTCTACGGTCGCGAAGCCAGCTCCGACGCGCCCTCAGCTACCAGACGGGTTTCCGCACCCCACAGGGCCTACGTCGCGACGGTCAGCACGAGCTTCCCGCGCACGTGGCCGCTCTCACTGAGCTCGTGCGCGCGCTTCACGTCCGCGAGAGGCATCGCCTCCGCGATCTCCACGCGCACGTCTCCGCTTGCCACGAGCTCGGCTATCCGCGCGAGCTGCTCGGGCTTCGGGCTCATCACGAGCAACTCGGCGCGCACCCCGCGCTCGCGCGCGGCCTCCTCGGGCGGGGCGCCGGCGATAGTGACGAGCATCCCGCCCTC
>Ga0307278_10000663_pt1 | contig 16964 bp, 17 predicted proteins | sample ER_DNA_117_FD_194482 | JGI IMG/M metagenome (GOLD analysis project Ga0307278, IMG submission 194482) | Bulk soil microbial communities from the East River watershed near Crested Butte, Colorado, United States - ER_DNA_117 | ecosystem: Environmental > Terrestrial > Soil > Floodplain | place... | reverse complement strand
TCGACATGGTCGAGCTCGTCGCGGACATACGCATGGTCACACTTACCCCAGACACCTAGAATGACCAGAATGCCTCGAAGGCTGCGCGATCTGTCAACCGCCTTTTCAGGGTCCGCGAGACGAGCTGTATCAACCGCGGCGCGGCCGCCTCCGTAGCAGTCGCACGCACCATTACGGCGTTGGGGAGAGGGGCGGAGCCGATGGACGTGACCAGGCTGGGCGAGCGGTACCACGGGGACCAGATCGTCGTCGACCTGGGGGACCTGGAGCTTGTCAAGAGTGAGCTCGCCCTGCTCGGGGTGAGCTACCGGGAGCCCGACAAAGACCCCAAGGACGACAGACTCCAGCTCGCGCGGCTCGAGCTGCCGGGGATCACCGAGGAGAAGAACGATCTCCGCGAGAAGGCCGGGCAGGTGAACGGTAGGCCGGACCAGGCGCTGGGGGAGTGGGTCGGCAAGGCGATCGGGCGGGTGACCGAGCAGGGCAAGGAGGACGAGGTCCCCGGGCTCGACCTGCTGCTGTGCGTCCTCCGCGCCCGCTTCGCCTACCGGCACGACGGCTGGACGCCGACCGTCGGCAAGAACCGCGGCGTCGAGCTGGCCAAGGGCGCCCCCCACCTCGGTGGCGGTCTTCCTACGCCGCACCTCGGGGGTGGGGGCGTGGGGGATCCACAGCCGGTCGCTGCGCCCGCGGCGTTCACGCCGGCCGCCTCCGAGCTGGCGAAGAAGGCACCGGTCGGCCGCGGTATCCGGATCGCCGTCCTGGACACCCCACTCTGGCTGCACCCGTTCCTGGTGGGAAGGTACATCGCGGCGCCCGGCACGACCGTCTCCCCCGACCTGTCAGGCCCGACCGTCACCGCCGTCCCGCAGGACGCAACCCAGTGGGTGACCGCGGGGCACGCGACGTTCGCCTCGGGTCTGGTCCTGCTGCGCGCACCGGGCGCCCAGCTCGAGGTGCATCGTGTGCTCGACGACCAGGCCATCGGCGACATCTGGGAGGGCGCCAGGAAGATCGCGGAGGTTGCCGCGTCCGGGGTGCACATCATCAACCTGTCGTGGGTCTGCCATACCTATGACGGCCAGCCACCGCTGGTGCTGGCGCGGGCGGTCGAACGGCTGGGTCCCGAGGTCGTGGTCGTGGCGGCGGCGGGCAACCATGCCCGCAGGTCCCCGGACGGCGAGCTGCTCTTCCCTCAGAAGCCGAGCTGGCCCGCCGCCTTCGATCGCGTCACCGCCGTCGGCGCCAGCGACGACGGCGGGCTGGCCTGGTTCAGCCCCAGGGCGCCGTGGGTCGATCTTCTCGCGCCGGGCGTCGACGTCGACAGCACCTATCTGACCGGCAAGGTCCGCACGGTGCGCGTGCCGGAGGGGGATCCGTACGCCGACCTTGAGGTGGAGGAGCTCCTCAAGCCGTTCGACAAGTTCGCAAAGTGGAGCGGGACCTCGTTCGCGACCGCCGCGGTCAGCGGCCAGATCGCCGCCGACGCCACCTCGGGGAGCGGGAGCACCGTCAGGCAGGCGCTCGACGGCCTCTTGCACCCGGCACCCGACCAGCAGGCCGACATCAGGCCCTTCACCCTGCAGGACCTCGAGCGATGACGGGCACGGGCGACCCGGGCGCCGGCCCGCGGGGCGAGCGAGAGGAGGCGCCGGATGCGCGACGACCCGTCGGTGGTCGCTCTCGTCATACGGGCCAGGGGCGGCGACAAGCGTGCCTGGGACGAGATCGTCGAGCGGTACGCCCCGCTGGTGTGGTCGATCTGCCGCAACCACCGGTTGAGTGAGCACGATGCCGCCGACGTCGGCCAGACAGTGTGGCTCCGGCTCGTGGAGCAGCTCCGGGCGCTCCGCGAGCCGGCGGCCCTGGCAGGGTGGCTGGCGACCACCACCCGGCGGGAATGCCTCAGGGTCCTGCACGCCACGCGGGACCGGCAGCACCTCGACGAGCTCGACGCCGAGACCACGGCGGACGTGGACGCCGCCATGGTCGACCAGGAGCTGCTGGCGGCCGAGCGCGACGCGGCGCTGCGCGAGGCGTTCGCGCAGTTGCCCTCGCGCTGCCAGCGCCTGCTCTCGCTGCTCATGGAGGACCCGCCGTTGCCCTACGCCGAGATTGGCGCGAGGCTGCAGATGCCGGTCGGCGGCATCGGCCCGAACCGCGCGCGCTGCCTGGACAGGCTGCGCCGCAGTCCCGTGCTCGCCGTGCTGATCGGCACGGGGCCCCAGCGGTCCGCTGGAGGAGGTGAGCGGCATGGCCAGCCAATGGTGGAGCGATGACGACCAGCTCTTCGGCGCCCTCGACGACGCCCTGCGAGCCGCCCGCGCCGTGCCCCGCAACTTCGTCGAGACGGGCAAGGCGGCCTACACCTGGCACGACGTCGACGCGGAGCTCGCCGCCCTCACCTACGACTCGGCGCTCGACGAGGAGCGCATGGCGGTCAGCCGCGCCGAGCCGGCTCCCTTGCGGGCGCTGACGTACGCCTCGACGGAGCTCACCATCGAGCTCGAGGTCACCGACGACGCGCTGCTCGGGCAGATCGTGCCGCCGCAGCCCGGTGAGCTCGAGGCACGCCTCGCCGACGGGCAGGTGACCACAGCCCCCATCGACGAGCTCGGCTGCTTCGTCGTCCGGCCGATCCCTTCGGGCTCGTTCCGGCTGCAGTGCCGTACCGCGGGTGGCTCCGCCGTGCTGACCGACTGGCTTTCGCTGTAGCTCCCGGAGCGGCACCGTCGTCCGGGGGCGGCAGACCGCAGAATGCGGCTGTCGCCGGACGAGGGGAGCAGCCCATGGGTTCGACCGCACCAGTCGCCGTGGTCACCGGTGCCGCGCGGGGGATCGGGCGGCGCGTGGCCGAGGTGCTCGCCGGCGAGGGCTACGCGCTCGCGCTGCTCGACCTGCGCGAGCCCGTCGAGGTCGTCGGCGCCGTCCGCGGGCGCGGCGCCGAGGCGCTCGGCGTCGCCGGCGACGTGGCCGCGGAGGCCGACGTCGCGGACCTGGCCGAGCGGGTGGCCGGACGGTTCGGGCGCGTCGACGTGCTGGTCAACAACGCCGGCGTCTCGCTGCTGGCGGCGGCCGAGGAGACCACGCCGGCGCAGTGGCGCCGGGTGCTCGAGGTGAACCTGACCGGTCCGTTCCTGCTCTGCCAGGCGCTCGGCCGGGAGATGCTGCGGGCGGGCAGCGGCTCGATCGTCAACGTCGCGTCCATCGCCGGGCTGCGGGGCTTCGCCGACCGCTCCGCCTACAACGCCAGCAAGCACGGGCTGGTCGGCCTCACCCGCACGCTGGCCGCCGAGTGGGGCGGCCGCGGCGTGCGGGTGAACGCCGTCTGCCCCGGCTGGGTGAAGACCGAGATGGACGCCGCCGACCAGGCCGGCGGCGGCTACAGCGACGGCGACATCACCGGGCAGGTGCCGATGGCCCGGTTCGCCTCCCCGGACGACGTCGCCGCCGCGGTCGCGTTCCTCGCCGACCCGGCGCGCAGCGGCTTCGTCAACGGGGTCGCGCTCCCGGTCGACGGCGGCTGGACCGCCGACGCGGGCTGGGCCTCGCTGCGGCTGCGCAAGCGCTGAACCGCGCTCCTCGGGGCGCCGCTTGTTGCGACCCTGCCCGGCCCGGCTTGATTTCCTGCCCGCCGCCGGTACACCGTTCGAGGTGGCTGTCTTGGTGGGAGGTCTCCCCAGAAGGAGCGCGCCGTGGCGCAGAGCAGTCCGTCCCCCGGTCTCGCACGCGAGGCGATCGGGCTCAGAGAGATCCTGTTCCAGTCCATCACCCACATGGCCCCGGCCGCCGCCGTGGCCTTCTCGATCATCGTCGGGGCCAACTTCGCCGCCGGCGCCCTGCCCCTGTCGGTGATCCTCGCCCTGGTCGGCTGCATGCTGGTGGCCGTCTCCATCGGTCAGCTGGCCAGGCGCCTGCCGTCGGCCGGCGGCTTCTACACCTACGCCTCCCGCGGCCTGCACCCGGCCGTCGGCTTCCTGGTCGGCTGGGGCTACGCGTTCGTCGAGCCGCTGGTCGCGCCGCTGCTGTTCCTGATCTTCGGCAACGTGGTGGCCAGCACCCTCAACCAGGAGTTCGGCTGGAGCTACGACACCTGGTGGGTGGTGGCGGCGGTGGGCGCCGCCGTGGTCGTGTTCGCCTTCGGCTGGTTCGGCGTCCGGCTGAGCACCGGGGCCGGCACCCTGCTCGGCCTGTTCGAGATCCTGGTGTTCGCCGCCCTGGCCGTGACCCTGATCGTGCAGGCGGGCGGGAGCAACAGCCTGTCGGTGTTCGGCACCAGCCACGCCACCGTGGAGGGCTTCGGCGGCTTCTCGGGCGTGATCGCCGGGTCCGTCTACACCATCCTGGCGTTCATCGGCTTCGAGGCGGCCGCGCCGCTGGCCGAGGAGGCGAGGGACCCGCGCCGCACCGTGCGGCTGGCGGTGATCTACTCCTGCCTCGGCATCGGCCTGTTCTACATCCTCACCACCTACGCGGCCGTGGTGAGCTTCGGGCCGGAGAAGTTCGCCGAGTTCCCCACCGCGGGCGACGGCAACCCGTGGGACTTCCTCGCCCGCGGCGCCTGGGGCGCCGGCTGGGTGCTGGTGTTCCTGGCGGTGGCCAACTCGGCGATCGCCAACGCCAACGCGGCGGCGAACGCGGCCACCCGGACCTGGTTCTCCATGGGCCGCATCAGCCTGCTGCCGCGGGCCCTCGCCCACGTCAACCCGCGCTGGCAGGCGCCCGACGTGGCCGTGGTGGTGCAGTTCGTGGTCGGCGTCGGGGTGGCGCTCTGGCTGGGGCTGCAGTACACGCCGCTGACCGCGTTCGCGCTGGTGGGCACGATCGTCACCGCCGTGATCATCGCCATCTACATGGTGGTGAACCTCTCCTGCCTGGTGTTCTACCTGCGCGAGGGGCGGGCCGAGTTCAACTGGCTGCGGCACGGCGTGGTGCCGGTCCTCGGCATCGCCGCCTTCGTGCCGGCGCTGCTGACCGCGCTGGGGATCACGGCGTTCTCGTTCATCAGCGCCCTGCCGTACCCGATCAGCCTGGTCGGCCCGGTCGTCGGGATCTGGTACGCGATCGGCCTGGTCCTCCTGGTGGTGCTGCTGGTCGCCAGGCCGCAGCGCCTGCGTGACACCGGCCGGGTGTTCGTCGAGGAGCACGTCGCCGAGGCGGCCACGCCGATCTGAGCTGGCGCCGGCCCGCGCCAGGGAAGGCACCAAGGAGGCGAGACGCAGATGGACGTGCTGACCTACCGGCCGGAGCCGGCCGAGTTCGCCTGGACCTTCGGCGGCGTTGCGCCCGTCCGCCGCGTGGCGCCGGGCGCGGTGCTGGAGCTGTGGACCGAGGACGCCTTCGGCGGGCGGGTGCGGGGGCCCGACGACCTCGTGTCCAGGGTGATCGAGTTCCCCTTCGTGAACCCGCAGACCGGCCCGTTCTACGTGGAGGGGGCCGAGCCGGGCGACACGCTCGCCCTGCACTTCGTGTCCATCGAGCCGTCGCGTGACTGGGCCGCCTCCACCACCGTGCCGCTGTTCGGGTCGCTGACCGGCACCCACGCCACCGCCCTGCTGCAGGAGCCGCTGCCCGAGGTCGTCTGGATCTACGGGGTCGACCGCAAGCGGCGCACGGTCACCTTCCAGGCCCGGCGCGGCGACCTCAGCGTCGAGCTGCCGCTCGACCCGATGCACGGGACCGTCGGGGTCGCGCCGGCCGCGTTCGAGGCGCGCTCGTCGCTGGTGCCCGACGCCCACGGCGGCAACATGGACACGCCGGAGATGCGCGCCGGCACGACCTGCTACCTGGGCGTGAACGTGGAGGGGGCGCTGTTCTCGATCGGCGACGGCCACTGCCGGCAGGGCGAGGGCGAGAGCTGCGGGGTCGCGGTCGAGGCGGCGATGGACACGGTGGTCGCCGTCGACCTGGTCAAGGGGGCGGCGACGCCCTGGCCGCGGCTGGAGAGCGACAGCCACCTGATGAGCACCGGGTCGGCGCGGCCCCTGGAGGACGCCTTCCGCATCTCCCAGGTCGACCTCGTGCAGTGGCTCGGCGAGGGCTGGGGCCTCGACCAGCTCGACGCCTACCAGCTCCTCACCCAGGCGGTGGAGGCGCCGGTGGCCAACGTGGTCGACCCGAACTACACGTTCGTGTCCAAGCTGCGCAAGGACCTCCTGCCGGCCCAGGAGCTCTACGGCGGCGCCCACCGGCGGCTGCGCGAGCTGGGCCGGGCCTACCTGGGCGAGCGCCGCTGACGGCGTGGGACCCCCTGCCCGGCGCGCCGGCCGGGCGGGTCCGGCGCGCCGGTGTCCGGGTACGGGCCGGGTCTGCGGCATGATGGTGCGGTGTCCCGTGCCGTCGCGGGCGTCGACCGAACGGACCACGAGAGGTGAGGCTGCCGATGTCGTCCAGCGACACGCTCGCGTTCAACCCGTTCCTGCCCGAGGTGCACGAGGACCCCTACCCCCTGTACCACCAGCTGCGGGAGGCCGACCCGGTCCACCGCAGCGAGCTCGGCTTCTGGGTGCTGACCCGCCACGCCGACGTGCTCGCGCTGCTGCGCGACCCGCGCACCAGCCGCGACCCGCGCAGCTCCGAGCGGGTCGAGCTGCTGCGCTCGTCGGTCGAGGTGGGCGAGCTGCTCGACGAGGAGGAGGCCGCCCCGTCGATGCTGTTCGTCGACCCGCCCGACCACACCCGGCTGCGGACGCTGGTCAACAAGGCGTTCACGCCCGCGGCGGTGGAGCGGCTGCGGTCGCGGGTCGAGGCGATCGTCGACGGGCTGCTCGACCGGGTCGCCGGCGCGGGCACGATGGACGTCGTCGAGGACCTCGCCTACCCGCTGCCGGTCACGGTGATCTGCGAGCTGTTCGGCGTCCCCGAGGCCGACTGGGGCCGGTTCCGCGCCTGGTCGCGCGCGCTGGTCCGCCTGCTCGACCCGCTGGTGGCCGAGGACGCCTTCGAGGAGGCGCTGCAGGCGCGCCGGGCGCTGCGCGGCTACCTCCGCGAGCTGATCGCCACCCGCCGCGCCCACCCGACCGGCGACCTGCTCAGCGCGCTGATCGCCGCCGAGGACCAGGGCCACCAGCTGAGCGAGGCCGAGCTGGTGTCGATGTGCGTGCTGCTGCTGGTGGCCGGCCACGAGACGACCGTCAACCTGATCGCCAACGGCATGCTCGCGCTGCTGCGCCAGCCGCGGGCGCGGGCGCGCCTGGCGGCCGACCCGACGCTCGCCGGCAGCGCCGTCGAGGAACTGCTCCGCTACGACAGCCCCGTGCAGTTCACCAGCAGGCACGCGCTGGCCGACTTCGAGATCGACGGCCACGGCGTGCGCACCGGCGAGACGGTCGTCGGGGTGCTCGGCGCCGCCAACCGCGACCCCGCCCAGTTCCCCGACCCCGACGAGCTCGACCTCGCCCGCAAGCCCAACCGCCACGTCGCCTTCGGCGGCGGCATCCACTTCTGCCTCGGCGCGCCCCTGGCGCGCGTGGAGGCCCGCATCGCCATCCCCGCGCTGCTGGAGCGCCTGCCCCGCCTCGAGCTCGGCGGCATCCCGGTCCGCCGCGACACCGTCACCCTCCGGGGCCTGTCGAGCCTGCCGGTCACCTTCCAGGCGACGAGGTAGGGCCAGCTCGTTCCGGTTCAGGTCCACGCAGACGCTCAGGCAGTAGAGCGGCGCCTGGGCGCCGGAGTTCACCAAAGCCGCGCTGGCCTCGGCACCGACAGTTAGCCTATCCTGACCGCGGAGCGACCTGCTGGCCGACCGACTCCGTAATGCCGAGCAATGGCTCGCTGTGGATAATCCCCTCGCCAGCGACATCGCGGATGAGGGGATCCTGCAACCACTGACTCTCGTACTTCTCAATGTCCGGCACCGAGATCGGTCTCCAGCGGTGACATTGCTGACGGCGGCGGATGGGTCGAGCCGCACGAGTGGAGCACACAGGAACTTGGGTCTGGATGTTGGCCGGCTTGCGTATCAGCTAAAGAAGTTCGCTCGTTCCGATGACATGATCGGGCCTGTCCTGGCAGCATGGCCGGATGAGACCAACCGCCTACCGCCGCAACGCCCGTGGTCTTGGCGACCGCCAGGCGTTCGAACGCGTCCGCATGCAGGCCGGCGCGTTGTTTGCCGCCGGCCGCTCCCAAGCCCAGGTGGCCCACCAGCTTGGCGTCGCCCGCCAAAACGTCAGCCGCTGGCACGCGAGCTGGCGGTCGGGCGGGCTGGAAGCGCTGGCAAGCCGCGGCCCCACCGGCTCAGCCCCGCGCCTGTCACAGGCCCAGCGTGCCGCCATCGACCAGGCGCTGCGCCAGGGTGCTCGCGCGCACGGCTTCGACACCGACCACTGGACCCTGGCTCGCATCGCCACGGTGATCGAGCAGCTGACCGGGGTCAGCTACCATCCTGGGCACGTCTGGAAGCTGCTGCGCCGCCTGGGCTGGCGGCTGCAGCGCCCCGCCCGCCGCGCGGTCGAGCGTGACGAGCAGGCCATCGCCCGCTGGGTGGCCGAGGACTGGCCTTAGGGTTCGGCGCAACGCGCGGCGTCGTCGGGCCGCCATCGTGTTCTGGGACGAGTCGGGGGTGTCGCTGTTGCCGGTGGTCCGCCGGACCTGGGCGCCGCGCGGCCACACCCCGGTCATCCGCCACCGGTTCAAGTGGAAGCGGATGTCGATGGCCGCGGCGCTGTGCTACGGGTCCCGTGGCGGCGGCGCGTCCCTGGCTTTCCACCGCCAGGTCGACGCCTACGACACCGACAGCTTGATCGGGGCCCTGGGCGAGCTGCGCCGGTTCCTTGGTGGGGAGAAGGCGACCCTTGTGTGGGACGGGCTGCCCGCCCACCGCAGCAAGGCGATGGCTACCTGGCTTGGCCGCCAGCGCCATTGGCTGGTGGTCGAGCGACTGCCCGGCTACGCCCCCGACCTCAACCCGGTCGAGGCGCTGTGGTCCAACCTCAAGGGCGTGGAGCTGGCCAACCTGGCCGCCGACACCCTCGAGGAGGTCACCGCGGCGGCCGAGCGCGGCATCCAGCGAATCCGGGCAACCCCACACCTGGCCTACTCGTTCCTGCGCCACTGCGGCCTGAGCCTGTGGTGAGCCACAATCATGTCATCGGAACAGGCGAACCTCTTTAAATCTTGTGCTCGACCCTTGCCGTGGTCACCTCGTCCCCCCCGAGGACCCACTGGGCTCAGTGTTCTGGTCCTGATCATCCCGTTGATCATCCAGACGATCCGACGCGTGCCTTCTCGATCCGACTGGATCGACGACGCACCCAACGTGAGCAGGGCAGATCCGTCTTGAGCCGACCAGTTCGACGCTGAGCGCCAGTCTACGGATCTGGTGGTCACGACCCAGGCGGGGCAAGGCTGGCGATCTCGCGCCACTGCTGAAGTGGCAGGCCGTGAGGATCAGGGTCGAAGACCTGAACGCAGACCTGATCAGCGCCTGCCGCGAGGTGATCGTTAACCCGTGCGGCGATGGCATCGAGACTTCCCCAGGCGACCAGGCCGTCGACCAGGCGGTCGCTCCCGCGGCTCGCGGTGTCCTCCCTCGTGAAGCCGAGGCGGCGGAAGTTGTTCGTGTAGCTGGGCAGGTCGAGGTAGCGAGCCACGTGCCTGCGCCCGATGGCGCGCGCCGCGGCGGGGTCTCGCTCCAAGACCACGGCCTGCTCGACCACGAGCCACGGCGCCGGCCCGAGCTGCGCACGAGCCTTCGCGGTGTGCTCCGGCGTCACGAGGTAGGTGTGCGCGCCGTCGGCGCGCTCGGCCGAAAGCTCGAGCATCTTCGGTCCGAGCGCCGCCAGGACGCGAGGCGGCGCTGGCGGCTTCACCGCCCGGTAGGCGGCGGCCGCCCCGTCCATGGCGTCGAGGTAGGCGCGCATCTTGGCGAGCGGCTGGCGGTAGGCGTGGCCGCGAACACCTTCAACCAGACGGGCGTGGCTCACGCCCAGGCCGAGGAGGAAGCGATCCGGGTACGCCTCGGCGAGGGTGAGCTGCGCAGCCGCCATGGTGAAGGGATCACGAGCCCAGATGTTGGCGATGCCCGTGGCGATCACCATGCGCTCGGTGGAGGCGAGCAGGAAGCCGGCGTGGGTCAGCGGCTCGCGGTACACGCTCTCGCCGATCCAGAGGGTTCCGTATCCCAGCTCCTCAAGTTCGGCGACGACCTCGCGGACCTTGGTAGCGGGCTGGTAGCTGAGCTGGTAGGTCCAGACGCCAAGCTGCCCGAGGTGCATCCGGGCCCGGGGCGACGCGGCAGTGCTCATCGCGTTGCCAGCCGCTCAGCCAGGGTCGCCACGGGTGGGGTAGCACGCCACGGCTCCAGCTCTCGCAGCAGGCCCCGCGCGCGCTGGTCAATTGGGCCGATGCGCTGGTCGCTCGGCAGGTCAAGGGCCTGGACCGCGACCTCGCACGCCCGCTCGATCTCGCGTTGCTGCACGTAGGTGGTCGCCAGCGCGAGCCGCAGAATGGAATGCGCCTTGACGTGCCCCTGACCCTGGACCTCCAGCGAGTGGCCGAGGATCGGCTGCGCGCGCTCCGGCTGGCGGAGTGTCACGAGGCTGGTGCCCTCGTAGTAGGTGACGTCCAGGCGGTCGCCGTCGAAGTCCATGCCGTGCCGCCGCTGCTCGGGGCGCGTGCGGTCGATGGTCTGGCTCGCCTCGTCCTGGGCGTCGAGGAACGCGCGTGCGTCCCCAAGGCCGGCATGCGCTCGGGCTTCCAGCGCGTTGAGCCATGCCTGCACGGCCGCATCCACGCTCCGCCCCGCATGGTTCTGACCGCGACGAATCAAGGTGAGGGCGTCAGCCGGCTCGCCGTCGTAGGACGGCAGCAGGCTCCACGCACCGAAGATCCAACCGCACAGCGCCTCGTCCTCCGCCTCCATAGCCGGCTGGAGCGCCAGCTCGTACCACGACCGTGCTCCCCGACGGTCGGCAAGGTCGAAGGTCGCCCAGGCGCGAAGCCCGGCCAGATGCCCAGCGATCGAGCACAGCCGCCGCCGCTGCCTGATCGGCTGCGATTGCTGAAGGAGGCTGGTCACGGCGCGGAGGTGCTCGTGCAGGTGGGGCAGCATCACGGCGGGTGAGACCTTCGCGTGCACCTGGTGCAGGCGCAGGACGCTGGCCTCCATGGCGTCCAGCATGTCGTCGCTGACGTTCGAGGCCTGCATGGCGCGGGCCAGGTCCCACAGCTCCACGCCCAACGTCTCGGCCAAGACGGCACCGCTGGCGACGCCGAGCACGCGGAAGAACGGGCGGCGCTCCATGTCGCTATTCGACGGGTCACCAGCCGGGGTGGCAAGCCCGCCGCCCGAACTCGTAGGCACGATGATCGGGGAGACGCGCTCGACGGTCATGCCGCCGCTGGCCCCGGCACGCCACCGCTCAGCATGTGCCTCCTGCCGGCGGGCTTCCCGCTCCGCCAGCAGCTCCCGGAATATGCCGAGGAGCCTGCCCCCGACGGCAAGCTCCCGCTCGCAGAGCAGGATGAACTGCTCCGCCGGGACCTGCCCGCCCGTCTCAACCTGGGAGAGGTACGAACGGTCGTAGCCAATCCGGTCAGCAAGCGCCTGCTGCGTCAGCCCAGCCGTGAGCCGGCGACGGCGCAGCTCAGCGCCCAGGCGCCTCGCGCGCCCCTGCACGGGATCCATCTCCGGCGGTCCGGGGGTCATGCCGTGGCTCCGATCCGCCCGCGTGGGGCGGATGTGGGTGAACTATGTGGGATCTCGCCAACCTCGAATGGGACGCGCTGTCATATAGCGACTATACGGCGCGACTACGTAGGCGCAGTTCACCAAGGCACGAGAAGGGAGGTTGTCGATGCCAACTGCCGCAAACCGGCGGTGCTCAGCCGGTCGGCGCCTGGTCGCCGTTCCGCTGCTCAGCGGCGCGCTGGTGCACGAGCTCACGATAGACGGCAGCGAGGATTCGCTGCTCGCGCTCGCCAAGTCGCGGGTCGGCCTCGGCCGCCTCCGCCACCGTCATGGCCGGCTTTCGGTCCAGCTCACTACTCGGGGCCGAGCCGAGATGCCGGGCAAGCGCGTTGGGCGCGAGCCGGAGCACCCGCTCCAGCTCGGCGATCCGCTCGGCCTTCGGTGCGGACTGCCCGGTGAGCCACTGCGAGACCGCCGCCTGGGAGACGCCCAGCGCGGCAGCAAGCTCCCGCTGGGACAGGCCGCACTCGACACGAGCGCGCCCGAGCGCGCGAGCGAAGTTCTCCCGCTGATCGGCCGTCGCCACGTCCGCGTCCTCTCGCAGATCGAAGCCTCGTGAACAGGATGCCTGATCAGCCGATCACCGGTCGATTCCCGCCGGCTGACAAGTTAGAAGCTGTAAGAAGACAGTCAGTCACTTATACTCGTCCGTGCGAGCCGGGCACAGCCCGGAGCGGCAGCCGCGAGCTGTCGCAGGGAGAAGCCACCATGGCCGTCGCAGCATCGGAGTTCTCGCGGCTCCCGGCGCTGATCGGGGTTGAGCAGGCGTGCACCTTGCTAGGCATCAGCCGCAGCGCCGGCTACCGCGCGGCCGCGGCCGGCCACCTGCCGACGCTCCGCTTCGGCCGGCGCGTCTACATCCCCACAGCTCGCCTCCTCGCCATGCTCGGCCTGGCCACCGAGGAGGCGCGGTGAGGGGCAGCGTCCGCAAGCGCGGCGACACCTGGACCTGGTACCTCTGGGAGCCAGACCCGCTGTCCGGCAAGCCGCGCCAGCGCAGCAAGGGCGGCTACCGCACCAAGCGGGCGTGCCAGGACGGCCTCACCGAGGCGCTCGCCCGGCTGCGCGAGGGCACCTTCGTCCAGCCGTCCCCGCGCATGCTCCGGGCTTTCCTGGTTGACGAGTGGCTGCCGGCGGTGCGGCCGCCCCGGGTGCGGCCCTCGACCTGGGCCAGCTACCGCATGGCCGTCGAGCGGCACCTCGTCCCAGGGCTCGGCGGCGTGGTCCTCCAAGGGCTGACGCCGGCTCACCTCACCGCGTTCTACCGGGCGCTGCTCGACGGGGGACGGCAGGACGGCCGCGGCGGGCTGGCGCCCAAGACCGTCCGCAACGTCCACGGCGTGCTGCACGCGGCCCTTCGGGACGCGGTGCGCTGGGGCTACCTGGCGCGCAACGTCGCCGACACGGCCGACCTGCCCAAGGGCATGACCCCGGAGATGCGCGTATGGAGCCCCGAGCAGCTCCGCGCCTTCCTCGCCCACGTGCGGACCGATGAGCTGTACGCGGCCTGGGTGCTGTTCGCCACCACCGGCATGCGGCGCGGCGAGGTCGCGGGCCTGCGCTGGACCGACGTCGACCTGGACGCCGGCCGCGCCTCGCCCCGCCGGCCCCGGGTCGTCGTCAACTACGAGGTGCACGTCTCCGAGCCGAAGACCGCCAAGGGCCGGCGCTCCCTGGCGCTCGACCCAGCCACGGTCGCGGCGCTGCGCGAGCACCGAGCCCGCCAGGCCGAGCAGCGGCTGGCGGTCGGGCCGCGCTGGCAGGACTCCGGCCTGGTGTTCACCTGGCCGGACGGCCGCCCGGTCCACCCGCAGCGGTTCTCGAAGTGGTTCGAGCAGCACGCCCGCGCGGCCGGCCTGCCGAGGATCCGCCTGCACGACGTGCGCCACAGCTACGCCACCGCGGCGCTGGCCGCCGGCATCCCCGCCAAGGTCGTCAGCGAGCGGCTCGGGCACGCGACCATCGCCATCACCATGGACACCTACAGCCACGTCCTGCCCGGCCTGGACGAGCTCGCGGCCGGCACCGTGGCCCGGCTGATCCTCGGCGACGACGACCAACCGCCGCCACGTCCCATTGACAAGCCATTGACAACCGGCCGCAAGGCCCCGAGCAGGGGAAGGGAGGTGAAGCGCGGCCGCGCTGGTCAGAAGGGTGCGAGCGGGGGATTCGAACCCCCACGTCCAAAGGGACACCGGGGTGTAAGCCCGGCGCCTCATCAAGATTGGCTAGCCAGAGTCAGCTATACAACCTGCGACTGCCGCTCTGACCAGGGCCGATTCGTCGACGGGCTGAGCGGGTCGTCCACACCCGCGGCACAAGATTTACCGTCCCGTGACGGGCGGCAGCTATGCTACCCCGCTGTCCGTGTTCTGAGGACCGCGGAAGCGAGCACGAGATGCGCACAGGGACCGCCGTCGTGGTCGCGCTGCTGCTCTTGATCATCGTCGCTGCCGCGGGTGTCCAGCTCCTGGTGCTGCAACGATGACCACCAACCAGCACGTGACCGCCACCGGAGAGGCCGAGGCCCTCCCAGCAGCCTGCGGGTGTCGCAACGGCGACCCCGCGGCGACGCTTGCCCTCCAGCGTCAGCTGGTGGAGCGGGCGATCGAGCGCGACCCGGTCGCGGTCGGCGAGCTGTTCGACCGCTACGCCGAGGACGTCTACGGCTACGTGCTCGCCTGGACCCGCGACGTCGAGATCGCCGAGCAGCTCACCGAGCGGGTCTTCCACGACGTGCTGAGCTGGCTGCCGGTGATGCAGCAGGGCGACGGCGAGCTGGCCGCCTGGCTGATCGCGATGGCCCGCGACGCGGTCGCGCACGGCCCCCACGCCCACCCGGCCACGGTCGACCCGACCGACCCGGCCCAGGCGATCTCGCTGCTCGACGACCCCGAGCGCGAGGTGGTGGTCTTCCGCCTGCTGCTGGGCCACTCGCTGCTGCACAGCGCGCACCTCGCCGGCTACCGCCCGAGGGTGGCCAAGGCGCTGCAGTTCATCGCCTGCTCCGCGCTGTGGCGCAACAGCGTCGACCCGGCGGCCGCCTCGGCGGCGGCCGCCGCCTCCACCGGCGAGCGGGCGGCCGTCCTGTCCCGCGAGCCGGGCACCCCGCCGCCCTACTACCTCGACCCCAGGCACGACCGCAGGCGCGCCGACGAGTTCGAGCTGCGCCTCAACGAGCCCTGGGGGTCGAACGTGGTCAAGGGCGAGGATCCCGAGCTGGACAACGCCATGACGGTCGCGTCCGCCGTGCGGCTGGCCGCACCGAACGTGGTCGCCCCGCCCGAGGAGGCCTTCCTGGGCCGGGTGCGGGAGGAGCTGATGGCCGACGTGAGCGGCCAGGCGAGCTCGGAGCCGAGCTCGCCGATGCCGATGCGCGTGGCCCGCAAGGTAGGCGCCCACTCCCGCGGGGGGGCTGGCTTGTTCGCCCTGCTCGCCAGCACCCGCCGCCTGCAGCTCGTGGCCGTGCTGGCCGCGCTCGTGGTGGGCGTCACCGCCGCCGTGGTCGTCTCCGCCAGCCTCTCCGGCCCGAGCTCCAAGTGCGGCAGCGGGGGCTGCCTCGCCTCGCCCACCACCGGGGCGGGCCCGTCCACGGTCCCCGGGGGTACCCCGACGCCGACGCAGGCCCTGCCGTTCGTCGCCTCGAGCTCGACCACGGCGGGCAGCCAGGCGACGGAGGCCACGGCGCCGCCGCCGACCCGCTCCCGCGCCGCGGCGACGACCGTGCCCCCGACCACCGCCAGGCCGACCACCACCCGGCGGGCGACCACCACCACCGCGAAGCCGACGACCACCACCTCGCCGCCGACGACCGAACCACCGACGACGACGACCGCCGCCCCCCTCTTCGGCGCGATCATCGGTCTCCTCGGCGGGTAGGGGCGACCCGCCCCTCGCTACCGGAACACGCTGCCGCGCTCGCCCAGGATCCGGTGGATCGCCTGCTGGATCGTGTCCCGCACCTGGTCGGTGAGGTCGAAGACGGCCATCGGGTCGAGCAGCGCCTCGGGGCCGAAGTGGTCGGTCGCGATCGGCGGGCAGAACTCGATCACCCACCTGCTCGGCAGCGGCACCGCGCCGAGCGGCCCGAGCAGCGGGAACGTCGGGGTGACGGGGAAGTACGGCAGCCCGAGCAGGCGGCCGAGGCGGCGGAGGTTGCCGATCATCGGGTAGATCTCCTCGCTGCCCACCACCGCGACCGGGATGATCGGGGAGCCGGTGCGCAGCGCGACCTCGACGAAGCCGCCGCGGCCGAAGCGCTGCAGCTTGTAGCGCTCCGAGAACGGCTTGCCGAGGCCCTTGTAGCCCTCCGGCCAGACGCCGACCAGCTCCCCGGCGCGCAGCAGCCGCTCGGCGTCCTCCTGACACGCCAGGGTGTTGCCCGACTTGCGTGCGAGCGGCGCCACCACCGGGAGGGTGAACGCCAGGTCCGCGGCGAGCATGCGCAGCGTCCGGTGCGCCGGGTGCTCGTCGAGGATCGCCAGGCCGACCATCATCGCGTCGAACGGCAGCGTGCCGGCGTGGTTGCCGACCACCAGGGCGCCGCCCTTCTCCGGGATGTTCTCGAGGCCGCGGGCCTCGATCCGCCACCAGCGCCGGTACAGCGGCCGGATCAGCGGCGCCAGCACGTGCTCGACCAGGTCGGGGTCGTGGCCGAACTCGTCGACCTGGTACTCGCCGGTGAGGCGGCGGCGCAGGAAGTCGAGCGTGTCCTCGGCCCACTCCAGGAACGGCGCCAGGGGATCGCCGCTCGTGGTCCCGGCCGCCTCGGCGGTCGCCTCGGCCAGGGCGCGCTGGTGGCGCGTGCACAGCCCCGACGGCCCCGCCGGGTTGCGGCAGCGCTCGCCCTTGGCGGTGCGGGCAGCGCAGCGGGGCCGCCCCGGCCGGTCCGCCTGGCGGCCTCGGCGGCCGGCCCGCTCCGGCCCGGCGCTCATGCGCGCACCTCCCCGGAGACCCAGGCGGCGGCCCGCCGCAGCGCGGCGAGCGCCTCCCGCTCCAGGCGCGTCACGCGCTCCTCGGTGACCACGCCGTGGAGCCGGGTGGCGGCGAAGTCCTCGAACGCCTCCAGCGAGGAGCGGGCCGGCGCGAAGCCGAGCTCGACCCGGGCCGCCGTGGTATCGGCCACGCGGCCGAACTGCAGGAAGCTGACCTGCTCCGGGGAGACGTCGACGGTGCGGCGCAGCAGCTCGGTCGCGGACGGCACCAGCGGCTCGGGAATCGGCAGCGGCGGCTTGCCGGCGATGCGGACGGCCTGGCTGAGCAGGACCACGCC
>Ga0307278_10000662_pt1 | contig 16969 bp, 10 predicted proteins | sample ER_DNA_117_FD_194482 | JGI IMG/M metagenome (GOLD analysis project Ga0307278, IMG submission 194482) | Bulk soil microbial communities from the East River watershed near Crested Butte, Colorado, United States - ER_DNA_117 | ecosystem: Environmental > Terrestrial > Soil > Floodplain | place... | reverse complement strand
GTGGCGAGCTGGATGCTTGATGGCGGCATCCAGAAACCAGTGTTCAGAATTCAGCATCCTCTTGGGGTCACCTCGCTGCATAATTCGTAAGATCGGGTCGCGCGGTGAGCGGCGAGTAATTAGCCGTCCATGAACCAGCGGAGCCTTTGAACTGGACGGTTGCTGGCTCACACGTTCCAGACGGCCAGAAAATCCATTCGGCTGGATATTTTTTCGTTAATGCCGCAGGCAACGAGAGTTTTAAAGCCTCTCCGCTACCCAAATGAAATTCCGCTGTTGCTTTGGCATCTTCATCTTTTGCAAACGCTTCCGGTCGCAGCACGACCTTTCCTTTACTCCAAACGATCAAGTAAGGACGGCGCTCCGTCACACTATTCCCCTGTGCCTGGCGCACCAGATTGTTGAATCCATCCAGAGAGCGCTTCAGTCGCCTATTAGCGACCACGCCGCTCAGACTCGGCACTGCCAGCAAAAGCAGCAGCATCAGTATGAAGACTGCAAGGACAATCTCGATTAAAGTAAACCCCCGGGAACGCCGCACTGGCAAACTTACTCGTTACGCGGCAAATCACAACAGGGGGAGCGCACTGCCTGCCTTGCCTGCCGCGCCGAAGCAGAGCAAAGGCTGGAGCGACAGTCGAATGCGCGCCTCGTCCGGCAGCTGTCGTAACGCGAATCGGACGCATTTTGCTTTGGCCGTCTTGTGTCATACTTGTCGCCCAATGAATTTCATTCGTTTTGAGAACCACGTCATTAACGTCGATAATGTCGCGTACGTCACACGCAGCGACGATAATCGGGTCGTCCTGACCTTTTGCGCCGCCAAGAGCGAGAGTTCGTTGCACCTCGTCTTGAAAGGTGCCGGTGCAGAGCAGGTGTGGGACTTCTTTGTCAAAAGTTCCACCGCGACCTTTGGGAAAGTTGATTAGCGCCAACCCTTGGGCTCAACTGTTATCGGACGCCATTCCGGCCCGGGCCCAACTGCTGGGCACTTTCGTGTCGTAAGGCTTTCGCGCCTAATGTCAAAGATGAGTTCTTTGAGCACAGCAACATTCATACCTCCTTGGCCTAACGAGAACAAGCTCAATCCGGTTGCGGTAGGCGCAAGTGGCAAAAAGCGACGGCGGCACACTAGCCATGATCGACATCGAACAATCTGAGCTTGCCGTGAGGGAGCGCAGCGAGTCGAAAGGGTTCGTTGCAGCCCGGTTAGGCTTCTCACATTTTACCGAGCATCCGCCGCAGCGCTCGCGAATATTCGCATTTAAACGCGAATATTTTCTCGTCGAAACCTGTAAATGAATTAGACCGGGAGCTGCTTGTCTTCACGTCCATTCACGCCTGCCAGCCGTGGCAAGCGTTCCGCGGGTGGCCTTCAAACGCATCCGCTTGTCTGTCGCACACCGCGCAAATCGCCGCTAAAAAATAGCAATCGAACGGCAGCGACGGCATTGCGTATGTGATAAAGTACGAGGACAAATGAAGCCTGCTTTGCGTATCGGCATCGTTGCAGCCGGCCTTTGCGTCGTTGCGATGCTGGTCTGGCAGGGAGTTACCGCTCATGGTGCGCCTGATCCGACGCGCCCTAACACCAGCCCGACGGTCGCGTTCCTCGACATCGGTATTCTCGTTTTCCGCGAAGGCCTCGAATGCATCCTGGTGTTGGCGGCCATCACCGCCAGTATGGTCGGCGCCAAACGCAGCCATCGCCGGCCAGTCGCTGTCGGCGCGGGCATGGCCTTTGTTGCGAGTTTGATCACCTGGTTTATCGCGGTGCGCATCGTCGGCTCGCTCAGCGACAACATCAATGCGCTCGACCTGCAGGCCGCGACCGGGCTTCTCGCGGTGATCGTCCTGCTCGTGATCATGAACTGGTTCTTCCACAAAATTTACTGGGGCGGCTGGATCCGGGCGCATAATCGTCGCCGCAAAGCGCTGCTCGAAAATGCGCGCTCGGTCGAAATTTCGCAGCGGCATCTCTGGTGGGGATTAATCCTGCTCGGGTTCACCTCGCTTTATCGCGAAGGTTTCGAGGTTGTCCTCTTTCTGCAGAGCTACAATTTGCGACTGGGTGGGGGCGTTGTGCTAAAAGGCGCGCTTCTGGGCATCGTTCTCTCGGGCATAGTCGCGGTGCTCACGTTCGTGCTGCAACAGCGTCTGCCATATCGCAAAATGCTCATCACCACCGGCATTCTTCTCGGCATGGTCTTGCTGGTGATGGTGGGCGAACAAGCGCAGGAGATGCAATTGGCTCACTGGATACCGACGACATCAATCGATCGGCTGGCGCATGTCATTCCGCCATGGATGGGAATGTGGTTCGCTGTGTTTCCAACCGTCGAAAGTCTCGTTGCCCAACTGATTGCTGCGATGCTGGTGATCGGATCCTACTATGCGGCGCGGCACTTTGGCGGAAGACCGCCTCAAAGCTCCGAGCCAGTCGAGGAAGCACGATCGGAAGTTAAAGTCGCGATCAGCGAGCAGTTGGAAGCGGTTCCGTAAACAAGATGGAGCCGGATACATCAAGGAGCGGCGGCTTCCTAGCCGCCGGAGCGATCCGGAGAGCGCCCTTCCTTGTTTTCATTTTCCTCTTATCGATCTTGCCAGCGATTTCCGTTTTCGGCGGGGTGCGCCGTTTCACTTTCCTCTATGAAGCGAATACGTCTGCCAGGGGGAGCCTCGAATTGGAGAACTGGGTGACCTGGCAGCGCGCTACAGGGTCGGACCGATTCGATCAAGTTGATTTCCGTCACGAACTCGAATACGGCGTGACCGATAAATTCCAGGTCAGCATTTATCTGGCCGATTGGTTTTACGAAAGTGACCCGGAACATTCCGGCTTTGTCTATTCCGATTCGGCGATCGAATTGATCTACAATCTGACAAATCCAGTTGTCGATCCCATCGGATTGTCGATCTATGGAGAGCTGAGGGCCGGCGACCGGCTGATTGAGCTGGAATCAAAGTTGATCGCGCAGAAAAACTTTGGACCGCTCATTCTTGCCTATAATGCAACACTTGAAGCAGTATGGGAAGGCAGTGACCTCGCCGAGCGAGAAGGTGAATTCAGCCAGGCGCTTGGAGCAAGTTATGAACTCTCGCCGCGTATTTCAGTGGGAATCGAATTGCTGCACGAATTTGTGTTTCCAGAGTGGCGCGACGAAGAAGCAATAAGAAATCTGTTCGTCGGCCCTAACGTCTCGTATCGGCACAGGAATTGGTTTGTGACGGTCACCGCTCTCGCTCAAGCAACTGATACGGACAGTGAGCCGGATTTCCAAGTGCGAACGATTTTTGGAGTCGGTCTCTGAAATGAGAACACTCGCGATCTTCGCTATAGCGGGCGTTTGCCTCGTTGATCTGAGCAGTTGCGGAACGACAAGCTTTGCACCGCCGCCAGTCACGCCCGAATTAGCACGAACGGGCAAAGGCAAACATGGTGGTATCGCCATGTTGCGCGAAGGTCGTGCTCTTTTTGTTCACCGTTGCATCGAATGCCACACACTGCCGGCAGTATCCAGCCACAGCGCGCAACAATGGCCGCGCCTGATCGATGAGATGGCAGGACGCGCGAGTTTGAAACCGGCCGAGCGTGAAGCTGTGTTGGCTTACATTCTCGCCGTGCGTACACAATAGAGAAATCAATCCGCTCAATGGAAGTCAGGCATCCTGTCCGCCAGTCGGACGGACTCGTCCCGTGGCGAGCCTGACTCGGCCGACAGGCTTTCAGCCTGTCGTGGGTTTTTAAATATTCTCCGCGACGCAAACAATGCTCGTCTGCCGAGACAGCCTGGAAGACTATCCTCGGCACATTCCGGTTGAACGACGCCACAAGCTTCCCACCTTAGCCGGATGATTATGTCCGGCTTCCGCTCTTCGCGGTCAATTCAAAGCATCCTGGCTGCTTTGCTGTTTCTCATTCCAGCTTTTCTTCCGGCTGCTCCGTCCCCTGCCTCAACGCCGCCTGGAGCGATTGACGAAAAATTGTTCAAAGGAATGCAATGGCGGCAGATTGGACCGTTCCGCGGCGGACGGGCTTTGACGATCGAAGGCGTGCCAGGCGAGCCGGACACTTATTACTTTGGCGCGGTCGCGGGGGGAGTGTGGAAGACAATTGACGGAGGCGCGAACTGGACTCCGCTGTTCGATAAGCAACCGATTTCGTCTATCGGCGCGATCGCCGTCGCGCCCTCCGATCACAACGTGATTTACGCCGGCACAGGCGAAGCGGCTATTCGCGGTAATACAACCTACGGGACCGGAGTCTTTAAATCGATCGATGGCGGAAAGACGTGGCAGAACGTCGGCTTGAAAGATACGCATCAAATCGGCGCTCTGATTGTCGATCCAAGAAATGAGAACGTAGTTTTAGTGGCGGCATTCGGTCACGCGTTCGGTCCAAATCAGGAACGCGGAATTTTTCGTACGGCCGACGGTGGCAAGAGATGGACGAAGGTCCTATCGAAAGATGAAAACACTGGGGGGATTGATGTTGTCTTCGATCCGCATAATCCGAACATCGTTTTCGCGTCGCTCTGGCAGGCGCGACGGCAACCCTGGTTTTTCTCCAGCGGCGGATCGGGCAGCGGTCTCTATCGTTCCGATGATAATGGCGTCACGTGGAAACATCTTGAGGGTAATGGCCTTCCTGCAGGAATCCTGGGCAAGATCGGCATCGCCGTTTCCGGCGCGGATTCCAACCGCGTTTATGCAATCATCGAGGCGAAGGAAGGCGGGCTTTACCGCTCCGATGACGCCGGCCAGCATTGGACCCGGGTAAATGACGATGGCCGGTTTCGGCAACGCGCCTGGTACTTCAGTAAAGTCTATGCTGACCCGAAAGCGGCAGACACAGTTTACCTTTTAAACACAGGGCTGTTTCGTTCGGTTGATGGCGGAAAAACTTTCAATCTCTTGCCAGCACGTCACGGCGATCATCACGGACTTTGGATCGATCCGCAAAATCCCAATCGGATTGGAAATGCCAATGACGGTGGCGCCAGCATTTCCACCGATGGCGCCAAAACGTGGACCACTCAAAATAATCAGCCGACTGCGCAGTTTTACCACGTTGCCGTGGATAATGCCTTCCCTTATCACATTTACGGCGCGCAACAGGACAACTCAAATGTCGGCATTGCCAGTCGCACGGATTGGGGAGCGATCGGCCCGGCAGATTGGTTTGTAGCTGGCGGTGGCGAATGCGGCTTCGTTGTGCCCGATCCGCGCGACTGGCACATCATCTATTCAAACGAAGAAGATCGCATCCATCGCTACGACAAAAATAAGGAAGAGGTGCAGCAGGTGAGCGTCTGGCCTCTGGATAACGCGGGACACGGCGCAGCCGATCTTGTTCATCGTTTTCAGTGGGTGACGCCGCTCACCCTTTCGCCCCACAATCCGGATGTCCTCTACACGGCAGCGGAGTGCGTTTTCAAATCCAGCGATCACGGGCAGAGCTGGACGCAGATCAGCGGCGACCTTACGCGCAACGATAAATCCAAACAACAGCCAAGCGGCGGCCCGCTGACCAACGACATCACTTCAGTTGAATATTACGACACGGTCTTTGCGCTCGCGGAATCACCAGTAAAAAAAGGAACGCTCTGGGCCGGCACTGACGATGGACTGATCCACGTCACAACCGATGACGGGCAGCATTGGTTAAAGGTCACGCCAAAAATGCCCGAGTGGAGCACAGTCGATCTTATCGATCCGTCTCCGCATGATGCCAACACCGCGTACATCGCTGTGGATCGCCATAAACTCGACGACTTCAAACCGTACATTTTCAAAACGACCGATCTAGGGAAAACCTGGAGTGCAATTATAACTGGCATTCCAGATGGCGCGTATGTTCATGCCGTGCGCGAAGACCCGAAAAAACGCGGGCTGCTTTACGCAGGTACAGAGCTCGGGGTTTTCGTTTCGTTAGATGACGGCGCGCATTGGCAACCTCTGCAATTAAATTTGCCGGTCTCGCCAGTTCACGATCTCGTAGTGAAAGACGACGATCTGGTTGCGGCAACGCATGGCCGTTCGTTTTGGGTGCTGGACGACATTACGCCGCTGCGTCAGCTCAGTACACAATCGCCGCAGACAGATGTAATTCTTTATCAACCGCAAACCGCACTGCGCTTGCATTACCCGGAGGAATTCGACAAGCGCCAACCAGTGGGTGAGAACCCGCCGCCCGGGGCGGTGATCAATTATTATTTTAAGACCGCGCCCAAGGAGGAGGTCTCACTGGATATCCTCGATAGTTCAGGCAAAGTCGTCAGGCATCTTTCCAGCAAAGAGAAAAAAGAAGGGGAACAACCACCTGAATGGCCGGATCGCGTTGAGCGCGTAAAAACAATTCCTGCAAATGAAGGAATGAATCGGTTTGCGTGGGACCTGCGTTACGACGATCCCACGCAGATACCCGGCGCGTTTTACTCCGGCGTCGGCCCGAGGGGACCGCTGGCCTTGCCCGGCGACTATCAGGTCAAACTCACTGTTGGCGGCAAGTCGCAGACTGCTCCGCTGCGTCTGGCGATCGACCCACGGACCAGGGGCGCAGAGGCCGCCCTGCAAAAGCAATTTAATTTGGCAAAGCAGGTGAACGATTGCATGTCGCGATTGCATCAAGCCGTCAACGAAATCCGCGATCTTAAATCGCAGATTCAAACCTTGCACAAACGCTTCGGTGACGATCAACGGTTGAAACCAGCGCTCACGGCAGCGGACGATCTTGATCACAAAATGTCTGAGATCGAACAGAAACTCATTCAAGTGAACATGAAAGGCTCGGAAGGAAATCTCGCTTTCCCAAATATGTTGAACGAACGGTTTGAAACATTTAGCCACGCAATCGATCTCGGCGATACGGAGCCGACCAAGCCGCAACTCGACGTTTTCCAAACGTTGAGCACTCAACTGGAAGAGCCGTTAAAAAAATGGACGCAGCTAAAAAATGAGGAAGTTCCAAAAGTGAGCGAGTTGATCAAACAAGCCAACTTGCCTGCTCTTACCGTTAGCGAGCCGAAGAAAAGTGAATGATGAGCGGCGTCCTCTATTTCCGGGGAGCACAGGCTGCCAGTCCGCCACAGGACGGATTCGCCGTGGTGAACCTGTAGTTCGCGGCAGCTTGCCGCGAACCGGTTGGACCGCTCGTTCTGTTTATGCAAATGCATTCGGCGCAGCGGCCGAATGCTACAGGCTGGCAGCCTGTGCTCCCCTAACCGCTGATCGACGACGTCGCGAGACGGTGCTAAGCAGAAGCTGGTGACTAAAATCGACAAAGCAGTCCTGCTCGCGGCTGGGCGCGGCACTCGGATGCGCGAGCTGACGGCCGACCTTCCCAAACCGATGATCGAGGTGCGCGGCAAACCGGTTTTACAGCACATCGTTGAGGGATTGCGCGACGCGGGTATACGCGAGTTTTTTATCATTGTTGGTTATCGCGCCGACGCGGTTCAAAATTTTTTCGGCGACGGTTCTCGCTACAAGATCGCAATACAATACGCGACCCAGGTTGTGCAGGACGGAACGGGGCGGGTTGTCGATCTCGCGCGAAATTTCGCGGGAAATTCGGCGTTTATTTTGAGTTATGGCGACATCTTGGTCGATCCGCAGAATTACAAAAGCATTGTCGATCTTCCAGACGACATTGAAGCGATCATCACCGTGACGCGCGGCGAAGACGTCAGCAAAGGCGGCGCGGTTTTTCTGAACGAGCGAATGGAACTTGTCGATCTTCGCGAAAAATCGCCGCCGGGAGAGGTTGAAAGGTGGAGCGCGATCTCCGAGCGCGCTGTTCCGTTTTACAACGCAGGCATTTATGCATTTCGTCCGAGCATTTTCGAATTCACGGCAAAGTTGAAACCTTCACCGCGCGGCGAGTACGAATTAACCGATGCAATTCGCGACCTCGCGCAGTCCGGAAAAAAAGTGAAAGCGCTTGAGCTAATTGGCGAATGGGCGGATGTGCGCGATCCCGAAATTCTCGCCCGATTGAATCAAAAGTTGTAGCGGCGGTCTGCGACCGTCGGACAATAATGCGGCGACGTGCTCATAGAGCGCCGCTACAGAAGCAATGGCTATTTGAGTGCGACTGGTTTCTTCGATTCCTCTACGAGTTTCTCAAAACGCGGATCGCCGCGCAGCGGGTCCCAGAATGGGTGCAACCGCAAGTGGCCATAGCAGACCGGGCCGGGAATCCGTACAACTTCTTCTAATTGTTTAATTGCGAGATCTTTTTCGCCTACCCAGGCATAGATGACCGCCAGATGTGTTAGCAGCTCTGCACCCGCCCACGCGTCTCTTGTGACGGGTACGAGCTCCGCGGCGCGACGGCCCTCACGGATCGCGTCTTCCTTGTGACCCAGCGCTGCATCGATCATCCCAAGGCTGCAGAGAGCTTGGGCGTAATCAGGCTGCTCGCGCACAATCTTTTCCATCTCAACACGCGCGGCAGTAAATGCTGTTTCGGCAGCCGTCGCATCATTCCCGGCGCGCGCTGCCAAGCCTTCAAAAAACGTGCGAGGCGCTTCTAATGCTTCTATTCCTACGCCGGAAATGATTCCTTCTGGAGGCAATGAAGCCAACGCGCTGGCCGTCTCTGCGGCATCGCGCCGGTAAAGAGCGACATAGAACCATTGGTCAGCAATTCTGTCGATCGCGCTTGGATCTTTGGTTATAACGCTCTGAATAGCTTCGTGCATAGGGTGGGTGTCAGCGCGTCCTTCCAGATCGACTCGCGAGGGCAACACACGCATAGTCGGGTCGTCCGGTGCGACTGCTAGGGCGCGACTCCAATACGCCGCCGCCTCCGAGAAGCGTCGCTGTAACTCATAGGTTAGTCCGGCGCCGCCAAGGAACGAGAGGTTACGTGGATCCAGTTCGATGGCGCGTTCGAAATTCCTTAGGCATTGTTCCCAATGACCCTGTCGGCGAGAGATCGCAGCGGTTACCTCGAGAACTTGCCCGTTGTTAGGCAATCCGCGCCGCGCAATGCCAAGCTCGGTGAGGGCCGTCTCGTAATCGCGATAGCACCAATAGGCGACATACGCCGCAGCCAGATGTGGCTCACCCCCGTCTGGGCTGAGACGTAAAGCCGTGTTGCGGGCTTCTTCTGCAAGCGCGATACGGGCGGGAGTGTGATCATATCCCAGAAAATAAAGATAGGCATGCGTTCGCGCCAGTTCACAATAGGCGAGCAAGAACGTAGGATCGTTCGCTACCGCCTGATCCAGCAACCGTACTATTTCGCGAATATCCTTTGAGGGCTGAGTCGTTTGTTGCGCCCATAGCTTCTCAGCGCGCAAGTAACGATCGTACGCTATAAGGTTCGTTGTCGGTGGCCGTTCAATCGCGGTTTTCTCCGCCGGTGAAAGCTTCGCCTTAAGCTGGACCGCAATTGCTTTGGCAATATCACTCTGGATGGCAAAGACGTCGTCAAGTGGTCGATCGTAACTTTCCGCCCACAAATGCGAGTCGGTTTTTGCGTCGATTAGCTGGGCGCTGACGCGAACGCGATTTGCGGCGCGTTGCACGGTTCCCTCAACCACATGCGCTACGCCGAGTTCATTCGCGATCTGGCGCAGACTTCGTTTCACGCCGGCCTTGTATTGCGTCACCGATGTCCGGCTGATCACCTTCAAGTCCGCGATTTTTGCTAGATCATTAAGAATTTCGTCTTGTACTCCATCAGTGAAAAACGCGTTTTCGGGATCGGCGCTCAGGTTTTGAAAGGGCAGCACCGCGATCGACTTATCGATCTTGTGGGCCGATGCGTGTGGCAAAAGAAAGAACCCCGCGACTGCAGAAACAATCACACCACTTGCTATAAGCGTGAACAGGTTTCGCCGGCGGTGCGCTCCTGGCGTTGTTGCCGCCGGGGTTGCCCGAACACCTTGCGGCGTGACGTCGTAGGCCCACGCCAGAATGAGCGCGATTGGAAAACCGATCAACAGGAGCGCGATCACAAGTCTCAAACTCCAGATTGGCAATTCCCAGGCTGGAAAGGCGGCCGAGGCGATCTGAATCAAGAAACCCGCCACGACGACGTAAGCAGCAGCGACTCGATAAACCTTTCGCCGACGCACTTCCTGAAAGAAGCTGCTCATAAAAGTTCTAGACTGATCGTGACTATAAGCCGCACGACGCCGGTTAGACAATACAATGGGGAGCCGAGCCAGTTGCGACCACCTCGTGGTGAAGCACCGGAGTTAAGTGACGAATGGGCCGATGTGCGCGATCCCGAAATTCTCGCGCGCTTGAATCAAGAGTTGTAGCGGCGGTCTGCGACCGTCAAACAATAATGCGACGCGCTCATAGAGCGCCGCTAGAGAAGCGATGGCTATTTGAGTGCGACTGGTTTCTTCGACTCCTCCACAAGTTTTTCAAAACGCGGGTCGCCGCGCAGCGGATCCCAGAAAGGATGCAGGCGGAGTTGGCCGTAGCTTAGGTGGCCCGGGACTTCGAGCGCCGCAGCGATTTGCTTGATCGCGAGATCTTTCTCTCCGGTCCACGCGTAGATAACACCGAGATATTCCATTATGTGGGCCCCACCGAGCGCGTCCTTGGTGACTGGAAGCAGTTCCCTGGCGCGGCGACCCTCGCGGATGGCTTCCTCTTTTCGCCCCAGACCGGCGTCGATCAGACCGAGCACGCAGAGCGGCGGCCCATAGTCGGGCTGTTCGCGCGCCGTGCGCTCGACTTCGGCGCGCGCCGCAATGAAGGCTTTTCGCGCTGCCGCGTCGTCCCCGAAAGCGCGGGCGGCACAACCCTCCATCAAGGTGTGTGGAATATGGAGACCATTCATATCATAGCCCTCCGATAGGGCCGCCAGAGCGCGTTCCGCTAAGGCTGGGTCGCGCTCGCACAGGGCGAGGTCGATCCAAGCTTCACCCCATTCTGCCGCCGAGGCTGGGTCTCCGTTCATGAGAGCCTCACATATCTCATGCAAGGGCTTCGGATCGGACCGCCCGCCAAGATCGACCCACCAAGCTCGAAGCACCCGCGATTCGCTATCCTGCGGGTCCAACGCGAGTGCGCGATCCAGAGCGGCGGCCAACTCGGCAAAACGGCGCATGAACAGGTAATTCAACGCGAGCCGCCGGAGAGTAAATAAGTTGCCTGGATCGAGCTCCAAGGCTTCTTCGAAGCTGCGCACCGATTCGTTCCAGCGCCCCTGGAGACGATCGATATTGCCCATCGACATGAAGACCCGCGCGTCGTTAGGCAGCGTGCGCCGAGCAAGGGCGAGTTCCGCGCGGGCATTGTCGTAATCGACATTGCAGTTGAAGAGGTATTGGGCCCGCGCGAGATGCGCTTCACCCGCTTCGGGCCGCAGATGAAGGGCCGCCTTAACCGCGCCCTCGGCTAAGTCGCGACGCATCGAAGTGTGATCAAAGTTCCAGTAAAGGCGGCTGTTCGTTTCGGCGATTAAGCAGTACGCGAGAAAAAAATCCGGATCGCGCGCGACGGCTTGATCAAGCAGACGTGCGGCCTCCGACCATCTCTCGCCGGCGATCAACGGGTTCATCACGAGCAATTTTGCACGAACGTAGAGGTCGTAAGCGGCGAGGTCTTTAGTCGGTCGCTCCTCGATGGCGGATTTCTCCGCCGGTGAAAGCTTGGCCTGAAGCTGGACGGCAATTGCTTTGGCAATCTCGCTCTGGATTGCAAAGACGTCACCCAATGGGCGATCGTAGCGCTCAACCCACAAATGCGTGTCGGTTTTTGCGTCGATTAACTGCGCGCTGACGCGAACGCGGTTTCCGGCGCGTTGCACACTGCCCTCGACCACGTGCGCGACGCCTAGTTCATTCGCGATCTGGCGCAGGTTTCGTTTGCCACCACTCTTGTATTGCATCACCGATGTCCGGCTGATGACTTTTAAGTCGGCGATTTTTGCAAGGTTATTCAGGACTTCATCCTGCACCCCATCAGCGAAAAACGCGTTCTCGGGATCGGCGCTCAGATTCTCAAACGGCAGCACCGCAATACCGGCCGGTATTGGCGGGGGTGATTCCAACACGGCGGGTTTTTTCACTTCTTCAACGAGCTTCTCGAAACGCGGATCGCCGCGCAGCGGATCCCAATCCGGATTGAGATGCAGTTCGCCATACGATGGCCCAGATACAAGTTTGTTCACAACCTCCAACTGCTCTAAGGCCAGGTCCTTCTCGCCGGTAAGCGCATAGATGCGGGCGAGATTGACCATTAGCCAAACGCCGCCGAGAGCATCCTTTGTAGGGGGAAGGATGTCGCACGCGGTACGTCCTTCACGGATTGCTTTTTCTTTGTCGCCTAACTCGGCATCAATGAGTGCTAACACGGCTAATGGTGTCACATTCTCCGGTTGAGCATGGACGAGTTTTTCAGTTTCAGCGCGCGCGGCGGTGAAAGCGGAATGCGCGGCAGCTGTGTCTTGTCGAAGCTTAGCAAGTAATCCTTCATACCACGTATGCGGGAATGGGACGCTACCGATGAGGTCGATTTTCCCTTCGCGAGGCATGTTAGCCAAAGCACGGGCCGCCTTCGTCGGGTCGCGTTCGTAAAGGGCAAGTCGGAAAGAAAGATCAGCCACTTCGGTTGCGGACTGCGAGCTTTCGCCTTCAATCGTGTTAAGCACAGCACGCAAAGACGCCATGTCCGCTCGCGCTTCGAGCCCGATAAATGCTCGACCGGCTCGCAAGATTGGGCTCCGCGGCTCCAACGCTTGCAGGCGAATGGCCAGGGCATCTGCCTCTTCGTATTTGCGTAGGGCAATGTATACCCACGCCAAATCGGTGATCGTACTTGAATTCCGAGGATCGAGCTCGACGGCGCGTTCAAGATTTTGACTTGCTTCCTCCCAGCGGCCCTCCCACCGATTCATTTGACCGAACATCTGAAAGACCTGTGCGTTGTTAGGAAGTTCGCGTTGGGCTTTAACCAGCTCCTCGCGCGCCCGAGCGTAATTCAAATAACCCCAAAAAAAGTGATTCGCCCGCGCGAGATGCGTCGCGCCCGCATCGGGCTGAAGACGAGACGCAGCATCTATACTGCTTTCGGCTAATGCTAGGCGAGCTTCAGTGTGATCGTAGTTAGCAAAATATATTGTATCGTTCGCGGAGGCGAGCTGGCAATGAGCGAGCAGAAACGTAGGATCGCGTGCCACTGCTTGTTCAAGGAGTTGCACCGCTTGGAATAATGCTTTCTCTCGGCGAGCTGGATTAAAGCGAGCGTTGTACCTGAGCTCTTTCGCTTTCAAGTAGAGATCGTATGCAGCTAGATCAGACGTCGGACGCTCCCCGATGGCTGCTTTCTCTTTGGGCGACAGTTTGGCCTGAAGTTGCACGGCAATCGCATGTGCAATGTCGCTCTGAATTGTAAAGACGTTATCAAGCGGCCGATCATAACGCTCTTGCCACAAATGCGCATCGGTTTTTGCGTCGATCAGCTGCGCGCTGATTCGGACACGATTTGCGGCGCGTTGCACGCTTCCCTCGACCACATGCTCGACGCCGAGTTCATTCGCGATCTGGCGCAGGTTTCGTTTCGCGCCACTCTTGTATTGCATCACTGATGTTCGGCTGATGACTTTCAAGTCAGCGATTTTTGCCAGGTCATTCAGGATTTCGTCCTGCACCCCATCAGTGAAGGACGCGTTTTCTGGCTCCGCGCTTAGATTTTCAAACGGAAGCACGGCAATACCGGCTGGGACCAGCGGGGATATTGGATGCAGTGATTCGGTCTTCCAAACCATCACGCCCACGATCCCCGCCGCGAGGGCGACCAATGCTGCCAGCAGCACCGTCGAAGTCGGATTCCGTCGCACCCATTTTCGTCCCCGAGTGAAAACTCCACTACGTCGCGCCCGAATCGGCTCGTGCCGCAGCCAATGTTCAAGATCATCGGCTAGCGCTCCGGCGGATTGATAGCGCCCGGCAGGATCGCTCTCTAAGCAGCGAGCGACGATTGTTTCCAGATCGCGGTCGAGCGACGGCGCGAGTGAACGCAGACGCGGCGCCGGAGTCGCAGCAGCCTGATGAATGACAGAAAGAACATTCGGGCCCACAAATGGCGGGCGCCCAGTGAGGAGGTAAAACAAAATCGCACCAAGACTGTAAACGTCGGCAGCGCAGGTAAGCTTATCGGCTGGGCATTCAGTCTGTTCGGGTGCGATGTAACCAGGTGTTCCAAGTGTCTCCAGCGTCCTTGTGAGATCGCTAGTTTGATCGAGCCATTTCGCCAGGCCAAAATCGCTCACCATCGGTTCACCGTTTTCATCAAGAAGGATGTTTCCCGGCTGAAGATCGCGGTGGAGAACTCCCTTTCCATGGGCGTAAGCGATGCCCCGCGCGACCTTTGCCATCAGCCGCACACACTCGCGAGGTTTGGCACGTAACGTAGGCGCCAGCGCACGGAGACTTCCGCCCGTTGCATACTTCATACTGAAAAACGGCAGACCCTCCTCACTTTCACTGACTTCGTGAATCGGAAGAATGTTTGGATGATCAAGGCTGGCGACTGCTTCGGCCTCGCGGCGAAAACGCACCAGTGTCTCATGTGAATTCACGTCATGCGCGAGGATGCGTTTCACCGCGACGATCCGACGAGAATGCTGCTGGCGTGCGCGATAAATCACTCCCATGCCGCCGCGACCGATTTCCTCCAGGATTTCGTAATGGCCAAGGCGCCATTGTGTGTCAGTCACGTTCGCTTCCGAGAGGATGCTCTCGAACGTCTCGCGTGACGCTTCGCCTTTAGCTTCAAGTCCTTCGCGCAGGAGACAGTTGATGCAGGTCCCGTGGTCGAGCCGTGTTATCGCGCCGCACTGCGGGCATGCCATCGGATTCTCGCTTACGTCCGCGACGGAATCAGACGGCGCGGTTGCTTTGTTCATCACTCTCCGGCGGCTAACGCGGCGCACAAATGTCGGATCTCGTCATCCACATCGGCCGGGTTCTCGACCGTGTGAGCAACTTCCTCGCGCAGGAGCCACCGATAACGCTGGCGCAAATTATGTAGCTGTTTTTTTATAACGGTCTCTGCAACGCCCAAGGCGGCGGCGAGGTCAGCATACGAGGTGTCAGCGTGCTCGGCCGTGAGATGATCGCGCAATCCCTCAAAAAGCCGCAGACGTCCTTTACCTTCACACTCCTCTCGCAGACGTCGGAGCGCCTGCTCCACCACTGTCGCAGCCCAGCGAAGATCGAAAACCCGCTCGGGTGCGAGCGAGTCCAGCGCGCGATCCGAGATCGACAATTGCGAGGGCGCTTCTGCCATCCAGGCGTCCCAGGAAACGAATTGCACGCCGCCACCCCGCTTGCGCGTTCGATTCTTATCGGCGGCGTTGTGAAGAAAATTCTGGAGCGACTTGAGCAAGAGCGAGCGGAAGCGGCCGCGGCCTTGGTCAGCCTGCCGCAGCCAGTTAGTTTCCAGAATCATCAGGAAGAAATCCTGCGTGAGGTCCTGCGCGTCCTCACTCGAATAGCCGCGGCGACAGACGTAGGAAAAAATGGGTCGCCAATAAGTTCGGCAAAGCTCCGCCAGCGCTTCAGCGGCCTTCTGCTGGTCGCCCGCGGAGTTCGCCCCCGCAAGGACCAGGCTCCAGCGCGTGGTCGCGAACATCCGCGGCTCGGCTTCCACATTCACGGGCTAGAAGCGTGATTGGTTTTTACTTCTTCTACAAGCTTAAAAAACCGGTTCGACGACGTTCATCTGATGACCAGAAGTGGAGCTCAATCCGAAACCTCCAAAGAAATTCCGGAACTTTGTCTTCCCGTTCCTTTAGTGATGTGTATGAAAACAAATCTGAAAACTAATTGTTGGTTTTATCGAAATCGTCTCCGCTCACATCTGCGCATCACAACCGCAGGCCGCCGAGCGCCTTCGCGGCTCGGTTTACCGCGTGTCAAGCCAACCTGGATTATACGCGGTTTTCTTCTCGTCGCGCTCACCGTCGCTTTCGCATTATCTGCGCTTTTACCGGCGGCGCAGGCGGGGGTTTGTGAGCAAGGCTGCGACGCCCGGCTAAACACGTGGCTAGGTAATGGTGCGCTCTACATATATCTCCATTCACTATGCGAAGGCCCCGACTGCCCTTCGGGCAACACGGCAATCGGTTTTAATACGCTCTATACCAACACAACCGGCAGCAACAACACGGCCACGGGGGTTCAAGCGCTGTTAAGTAACACAACCGGCGCCAGTAACATGGCCAACGGTTTAAATGCGCTGTTTAGCAACACAACCGGCGCCAACAACACGGCCAACGGTGTTGCTGGGCTCCAAAGCAACACAACCGGAATCAATAACACGGCCAACGGTGTTCAAGCGCTGTTAAGTAACACAACCGGTGCCAACAACACGGCCAACGGTTTAAATGCGCTCGCTAGCAACACCACCGGCACCCAAAACACGGCCAATGGTTCTTACGCGCTCTATTACAACACCGGCGGCAGCTACAACACAGCCGAGGGTTTAAGCGCGCTCCTTCACAACACCGGCTCAAGTAACATCGGGTTGGGCACAAATGCCGGCAGTTCTCTCACAACTGGCAGTGGCAATGTTTGCATCGGCGTCAACGTTTTCGGTGTTGCTGGCGAGAGCAACACCACCCGGATCAGAAATGTTTACTCCTCGGTTGCGTCTGGCCGAGCAGTTTACGTCAATTCCGACAACAAGATCGGCACGCTTGTCTCCTCGCGACGGTTTAAGGACGAGATTAAACCCATGGACAAAGCGAGCGAAACAATCCTAGCGCTTAAACCGGTCACCTTCCGTTATAAAAAGGAGATCGAACCGAATGGCGCCATCATGTTTGGACTCATCGCCGAGGAAGTGGAAAAAGTGGATCCTGATCTGGTGACTCGCGATGCCAAAGGAGAGGTCGAGACCGTGCGCTACGACGCGGTGAACGCGATGTTGCTTAACGAATTCCTTAAAGCACACCGCAAAATGGAGGAACAAGAAGTGACCATCACGCAGCTAA
>Ga0307278_10000661_pt1 | contig 16973 bp, 15 predicted proteins | sample ER_DNA_117_FD_194482 | JGI IMG/M metagenome (GOLD analysis project Ga0307278, IMG submission 194482) | Bulk soil microbial communities from the East River watershed near Crested Butte, Colorado, United States - ER_DNA_117 | ecosystem: Environmental > Terrestrial > Soil > Floodplain | place... | reverse complement strand
TTCTTCGTCCCGAACACAAAATTGGCCTCGGATACCATTCGGAATGCAACCTTCACGGGTACGCCAGCTGCTCCTCGAAGAGGCGCGCAAGGCGCCTGAGTCCATGCCAAGGAGCCCGGTAACACCTTGAGCCGAGTCCAATCGAGCCGTCTTGTCCGTCCTGAATCGCCCGGGGAGGGCTGATGGCCCCCCGCAACGGGAACGGCAACGGTAAGAACGGTACCGCTGGGCCTGTTTATCCAAATCACCGCCGCCGGCGACGGCAGCGCCGCCGCCGCGACAAGATCGTCGCTCGGCGCTTCGCGATCTTCGTCACCCTCGCGGTCATCTGCGGGAGCATCGCGGCCGTGGTGGCCGCAGCGTTCACGAGCGCGAACGGCGTCCTGAACAACTGCGACCTCGCGTCGCTCAAGCCGGTCTCGATCGGCCAGAACTCGTTCGTCTACGCGGCCGACGGGAGCCTGCTCGGCGCAATCCCCGCGGAGAGAAACCGTCAGCCTGTAACGCTCGACGGGATGTCGAAGTGGGTGAGGGAGGCGACGGTGGCCGTCGAGGACCGCCGCTTCTACGAGCATGGAGGCCTCGATTACGAGGGCATCGTCCGCGCCGCCGTGAAAAACCTCGAGAGTGGTCACGTCGTGCAGGGCGGCTCGACGATCACCCAGCAGCTCGTCCGCAATCTCTACATCGGAAACGAGCGCTCCCTCGAGCGGAAGATCAAAGAGGCCTGCCTCGCGCGGAAGGTCGAGAAGGGTCACACGAAGGACTGGATTCTCACCAGCTACTTGAACCAGGTCTATTTCGGGAACCACGCGTACGGAGTCGAGGCAGCGGCGCAGACGTACTTCTCGAAGCCTGCGAAGGACCTCGACCTCGTGGAAGCGGCGCTCATCGCCGGCATGCCCCAGGCGCCTTCCCAGTACGACCCCTTCCAGCGTCCCAACGAGGCCGTGCGCAGGCGCAACGAGGTTCTCGGCGCGATGCTTTCCGCCCGCTACATCGACCGGGCCCAGCACGACGAAGCCGTCGCCAGTCCGCTCGAGCTGACGCGCGGACACATCTATACGAGGATCCGCGAGCCCTTCTTCTTCAGCTACGTGCGGGAGGAGCTGATCGCGAAGTACGGTGCGAACACCGTCCGTGGCGGCGGCCTCAAGGTCTTCACGACGATTGTCCCGCGCTTCCAGAAGCTGGCCGCGCGCGCAATCAAGCAGACGCTCTACTACCCGAACGATCCCGCGGCGGCAATCGTCTCCATCAATCCCAAGAACGGCGCGATCCGCGCCATGACCGCAGTGATACCGGGCAAGAAGCGGACTCAGTTCAACCTGGCCGCGCAGGGCCGGCGGCAAGCCGGCTCCTCCTTCAAGCCGTTTGTGCTCACCGAGGCGATCCGGGAGGGCATCAACCCGGATTCGACGATGTATCTCTCGGCGCCGTTCCACTGGCAGCCCGATCCTTACAGCGAGCCGTGGGACGTCTCGACCTACGGCGGAGATTACTCCGGGCCTTCCACGATCACGCAGGCGACGCTGCGCTCGGACAACACGGTGTACGCGCGCCTCACGCTCGACGTAGGGCCCGAAAAGGTCGTCCAGGTGGCCCACAAGATGGGGATCAAGACGAAGCTCGAGCCGGTCGCGTCCGTCGGCCTGGGATCGAACTCGGTCGGCGTACTCGAGATGGCGGTGGCGTACGCGACGATCGCCGCCCGAGGCGTGCGCGCCGAGCCGATGGCGATTCGCAAGGTCGTCCTCCCGAACGGGAAGATCGACGCGGGTGCCGGTTGGGGACACCCGGAGCGCAAGCGTGTCCTCTCCGACGGCGTCGCCTACCAGGTCGCGCGCATCCTGAAGATGAACATCCAGTCCGGGACCGGCACCGGCGCGAACCCAGGCTTCGTCGCAGGAGGCAAGACGGGCACGACGGAGGACTGGGGAGACGCCTGGTTCGCAGGGATCACCACAACCGCCTCGACGGTCGTCTGGGTCGGCTACCCGAATGCCAAGATCCCGATGACGGCCGTCCACGGGATCCGGGTCGTCGGCGGCACGTTCCCGGCGACGATCTGGCGGCTCTTCATGGTCCCGGCGTTCGGCCAGCACCCGCCCCGCGACTGGCCGCTCCCGAGGAACCCCGTCGTCTGGATCCCATTCCACGGGCAGTACCAGTACTTCGGCGCGCCGCCCGGCTCGGGCAAGGACGAGAAGAAGAAGAAGAAGGACAAGAACGACGGCCCGTCTCCGACGACGACTGCTCCGCCTCCGACGACAACTGAGCCTCCACCGACTACGACCGGGTAGTGGCCTCGCGGTCTGGGGGGCGGGCGCAGCCTGCTTCGGGCTCGTCGCCGCAGCCGTCTCGCTTGCGTGGCCCGCATCGTCCCTCTTGACGCCCGACCACGCCAAGGGGTCGACGGGCTGGTCGTGGGCCTACCTCGGGCTCGTCGCGGCGGCCTTCGTCGCCTACCTCGCCGGCCTGGCCCTGCTGCGGGTAGGCGCCCCCGCTCGTGCGGGCGCAGTCCTGGCGGTGGCTGCGGCGATCCAACTCGCCCCGCTCACGGCCCCGGTCCTGCTCTCGACCGATGTCTACTCGTACTGGGACTACGGGAGGCTCGCCGCCGTCCACGATGCGAACCCGTACGAGGTCACGCCGATCGGCTTCGCGAACGATCCCGCCTTCAAGCGAATGGGCGCGCGATGGCGGGAGACGACGTCCGTCTACGGACCTGCCTTCACGCTCGCCTCGGAGGGGCACGCCAAGGCAGTCGGAGACTCGGCCGCGGCGGCTGCCTGGGCATACAAGGCTCTGGCGGCCCTTGCCATGTTGGCGATCACGTTGCTCGCGGTCCGCGTGGCGGCGCGACCGGCGTTTGCCGCGGCGTTCGTCGGTTGGAACCCGTTGCTCGCCGTCCACTTCGCTGGTGGCGGGCACAACGATGCGTGGATGATGGCTCTCGTCTTCGCGGCGCTCGCGCTGGCCGCGACAGGACGGCGCCAGCTCGCCGGAGCGGCCTGGGCGCTCTCGATCGCAGTCAAGTGGGTAGCGCTCGTCTTCCTGCCTCTGCGGGCTCTCGAAGCGAGGCGTGAGGGGCGCCGCGTCGGCCACGCCGGCTTCGCTGCGGCGGCCGCGGTCGTGGTCGGCGTGGCGACCTGGCGGTACGGGCTGAGCTGGCTCGACGCCTTCGGGCCGGTCGGCCGAAACCTGCGTGAGGGATCGAGGTACAGCATCCCCGGCCGCCTCGAGAGCATCGGGATTCCCCACGGCGCCGCGGTCGGAGTGCTGGTGGGGCTCTTCGGGCTCGCCTACCTCTGGCTCCTCCGCGAGGCCTGGCGGGGGCACGCCAGGCTGGGGCTCGCGGCCGGCCTCCTGCTCGTCGCTGCGCCCTGGCTCGTCCCTTGGTACCTCGTCTGGACGGTTCCCTTCGCGGCCGTCGAGGAGGACGCGACGGCGCAGGTTCTCGCGCTCGCCTTGACGGCGTACCTCCTGCGCGACGCCGTCCCTTTGTAGCGTTACACCGATGAGCACCGCCACCGGTCTGATCTCAGTGGACGAGGCTCAGCGAATCGTGCTCGAACGTGCGAAGCGTCTCGACTCCGAGCGTGTCCCGATCGAGCGGGCCGCTGCGCGTGTGCTGGCCGAGCCCGTGGCGGCACTCGTCGACTTGCCCCCCTTCCCGAGCTCGGCCATGGACGGGTATGCGCTACGCTCGGCCGACACGGCCGACCCTCCGACTCGTCTCCCGATCGGTGCGAGGATCGCGGCCGGAAGCCCGACGGACCGCGCACTCGCTCCTGGAGAGGCGATGGCGATCTCGACCGGCGGTGCCGTCCCCGAGGGAGCAGACGCAGTCGTCCCGCTCGAGCTGGTCGAGGAGAGCGATGAGGCAATCGGCGTCCCCGAGCCTGTTGCCCAGGGTGCCAACATCCGCGAGCGAGCCGGCGATGTCTCCGCCGGAGACATCGTGCTCGAGCCAGGTGCGCGGCTGGGGCCAGCGCAGGTCGCCGCGCTGGCTGCGGCCGGAGTCTCAGAGGTGCAGTGCAGCAAGCGCCCGCGTGTGGGGATCCTGGTCACGGGATCGGAGCTGCGGCAGCCGGGAGAGACGCTCGGCGCCGGCGAGATCTACGAGTCGAACGGCCTTCTGCTCGCGACGGCGCTCCAGCTGGCTGGAGCGGTTCCCGCCCAGCTCGGCGTCGTGGCGGACGACGCCGACGAGCACGAGCGCGCGATGGAGCGTGCGCTGCTGGGCTTCGACATGCTGGTCACGTCGGGCGGCGCATCCGTCGGCCCGCACGATCTCGTCCGCGCGACACAGGCGAAGCTGCGGGTGGAGGAGCTCTTCTGGGGCGTCTCCGTCAAGCCGGGCAAGCCGGTCGCCTTCGGCGTTCGGCGCGACCACCTGGTCTTCAACCTCCCTGGCAACCCGGTCTCAGTGCTCGTGACCTTCGAGCTCTTCGTGCGCCCCGCTGTGAACGTCCTCCTGGGCGTGCCGGACCCGCTTCCCGAATACCGCCGGGCGATTCTTGCGTCGACCGTCAAGCGCAATCCGCATCGCGACGAGTACGTGCGGGCGACGCGTCGGCGGGAAGGCGACACGGTGATGGTCGACCCGCTCCCGGGCCGCGAGTCGCACATGATCGCGAGCGCGGCGCGTGCGGACGCATTGGTCGCCGTGGAAGCCGGCGACGGTGAGCTCGCGGCCGGCGAAGAGATCCGCTACATCGCGATCGCCTAGTTGGGGGCGCGGCGATCGGCGGCGAGCGCGTAGGATCGACCGGCCGAGGGCGTCACCTCCGCGAGCCTGGCGAATACGACCCAGCGGTGCGAAGAGCTGTAGAGCGGGTGACAGGCGGAGAGGACGAGCTGGTCGAAGCCGCGCTCCCGGATGATGCTCCAGTCGTTCGACTCGACGACCTTATGCGAGAGCACGCGGTAGCGGAACGTCCCGTAGGGGAGCTCGAGCACGATCGCGTCGCCAGGCCGCAGGCGGTCGATCTTGCGGAAGGGGGCGCCGAAGGTCGTCCTGTGCCCTGCGATTGCGGTCGTCCGGCCGAGGCCAGGCACTGACGTCTGCTCGTAGTGGCCCGGCCCCTTCGAGAGATCGTGAGCCCAACTCGTTCCCTGGACGAAGATGACGCGGACGCCCATGCGGCGGATCACGATTCGTCCCAGCGGCTTGCCCTCCCGGAGGCGGCGCTGGAAATCGCGGGCGGCCTCGGCGACCTGTTCCTGCACCGCAGCGAGCCGCGCCGCGTCTTCGCCGTGGAAGTCGGCGCCCAGGCGGCCGGTGCGGTAGTCGGGCCACGCATGCTCGAGCTCCCCGGCCAGCTTGTGCTGTTGGTAACGAGAGTAGAGGTCGGTGACCGGGTCGCGCCAGAAGAGAACCGCTGCGCCGTACGCGAGCACGAGCAGGCCGACGACGATGAAAACCGTCCCGAGACGGCGCCGAGCTGTGCCGATCACTCCTCCAACGCCTCTGCCTCCTCGACGGGTTCGGTGGCGCGTACCCGCTCTGAGCGTAGTCGACGCGTGAGCAAAATCACCTGTCGGATCGACTCACGCACGGGACCTCGCTTGGGCCGCTCGTGCGCGGCCGGATACGGTGCGTAGCGGCCTATCGCGAGGGCCCCTGCCTGTGCCGCCACCGCTCCCCACGCCAGGAAGGCGAAGACGAGCGGGATCGGGACGTAGCCGACCGAGGTCAGCGCCAGGACATACCAGAGCGCGTCGAGACCCATCTGGAAGCGGAAGGCGAAGGAAGCGAGGAGGATGAGCGGGCCGGCGAAGCCGAGCGCGTACACCGCGAGCGCGGCAGGGCGGCCACGGTCCGAAGCATGCGGAAGCCAGAGCCAAGCGTGTACGGAGGGGAGGACGAAGAGGAGGGCGAAGGGGTTCTGCGCCGCTACGACAAGCGCAACGATCCCGAGGACCAGCATGGCCGCGAGGTGGCCGCCGAGCTCCTCCGGGCGCGTGACGCTTCGGCGTGGAACCAGCTGCGGCCTTGCCACGAGCCAGCCGAGAAGGGACAGTCCTGCTAGCGCGAAGAGCGCAGCCACGGCCCAGTCTCCGGCCGCCTGAGTGTCGGGCGCGATCGGGCGCGCCTCGCCGCGCGTCAGGATCCCGAGCAGGGCAAACACGGCGAAGAGGGCGCCCACCCAGGCCCAGACGCCGAGACGGCTCGCGAGGCTTCGCAGCGCCGGCCGAAGCGCGATGTGGCGGCGACGGCAGCGGGCGAAGAGGTCGACGACTGCGGCGAGGAAGGGAAGCAGCGCGGTGAGGAAGAGGAACTGGATCGTCCAGCCGCGGATCAGGCGCGACCCGACCCAGACGTATGACTCGGTACCCCGGGTTACGTCCGCGGCCGAGTCCAGGGACCCGAGCAGGATCTGGGCCGAGCGACCGAGCTCGTCGAGTCGAGTCGTGTTGAGGGCGGCCAGAGTGTCTGCGCCAGGCGGCGGAGGGCGGGCCCCCGCCGAAGTGAGCGTCACGGCAGGGATCCCCTGGGCGATGAAGGGGCCCTGGCCGTAGAGCGTGAACGGGAAGGCAAGATCCACGAGCTGGGCTCCTGCGCTCGCCCGTGTGGGCTCCTGCGCCGCCTGGGCGCTGGCGGCGGACTGCGCGGTCGCGACGAGCGTGGCTCCAGGCGTGCGCGGCGTTTCTCCGGCGAACTCCACGCGCGGCGGCCCCGATCCTCCGATCGCGTCGAGATTGATCACCGCCGCGAGGCGGTCGCCGAGGCCGGAGTCGCGGGCGAACTCCGCTGCTCCGAGCGACCCGTAGGCGCCGCCGTCCTCCGAGAGGAGGACGACCGAGTGCGCGAGCGACGAGTTGCCGATGTCGCGGGCGAGCTCGAGCAGCGCGCCGGTCCCCGAGCCGTCGTCGTTGATTCCCGGGGAACCGCCCAGGTTGTCGCGGTGGGCCATGATGACGATCGTCTGCTGGGAGCGCGCGACGTCCTGTTCGGGCTTCAGCGGCGCAGTCGCCACGAGATTGACGAAGCGCTGCCGGCCCAGGCCCGGAACGTTCGCGGTGAAGACCTGGCGCTGCACCGTGAACTTGTAGTCGCGCAGCCGTGCCGCGACCCACTCGGTGGCGCCGCGCGCACCGTCCGTGCCCGGCCTCCGGTCGGGGTTTCGGCGTGCGAATTCCCTGGCGAACTGAACGGCCGTCGTGCCGTCGAAGGACGGCGGCAGGCGAGGCCCCTGGAGAGCTACCGGGCTGCCGAGGCTGAACGCGGCCACGAGAAGCGGTACCGCTGCCGCAAGCCAGGCCGCGCGGTAGATCCGGCCCGACACCGGCCGTTCGAGCGACCCACGCCGCGCGCGGCGGCGTGGCGGGGGAACCGCCATCGGGTCGGAGCCTATCCTTTGTCCCGGTGGCTCAGGACGCGACCATCCTCCTCGTCGACGACGAGGAATCCGTGCAAAAGCTTCTCGCCTTCCCGCTGGAACGGGAGGGCTTCCGCGTCGTGCAGGCCCGGGACGGTGAGGAAGCACTCGCGCGCTTCGACGAGAACGACGTCGATCTCGTGATCCTCGACATCATGCTCCCGAAGCTGGACGGTCTCGAAGTCTGTCGGCGCCTGCGGGCCAAGAGCACGGTGCCGATCATCATGCTCACGGCGCGGGACGACGAGCTCGACAAGGTCGTCGGGCTCGAGCTCGGGGCGGACGACTACATCACGAAGCCGTTCTCGATCGGGGAGTTCCGGAGCCGGGTCCGCGCCGCGCTCAGGCGCGCCATGCTCCCGGCCGCTTCCGCGCGAAGCGACGTCTTCGAGGCGGACGGACTCCAGATCGACGTCCCACGCCGCGCCGTCGCCGTTCGCGGCGAGCCGGTCCAGCTCACCTATCTCGAGTTCGAGCTGCTGCGCATGCTCGCGGCGAGTCCGGGCCGCGTCTACACGAGGGAGACGCTGCTCTCCGCGCTTCGCGGTGGCGCGCAGTACCGCGACCCGCGCACGATCGACGTCCATGTCCGCCACCTGCGCGAGAAGATCGAGCGCGACCCCCGCAACCCGGAGTACGTGTTCACGGTTCGTGGGGTCGGCTATCGCTTTCGAGACGCGGGATGAGCCGGCTGCGCCATCCGAATCTGGCGCTGAAGTTCGGGCTGGCGCTGTTCGTGATCGTGGTTGGCGCCCTCGGCATCGTGTACCTCGCCGTCGTACCCCGGCTCGAGTCGCGTCTCGTGAACGCGAAGATCCAGGAGCTCGAGCGGGCATCGCCTTCGGTCGCCGAGCGTTTCCGGGCCCCCAAGGACGTGGCGGACTACCAGCCGCTGGCGACCGATTTCTCCGTGAGCCTCAACGCCCGAATTGTCGTGCTGGAGCGCTTGGGAGGCTCGATGATCAGCATCGCCGATTCCAACGGCCTGTCCTCCACGGACGTGCGGACGGATCCCATCGCGCGCCGGGCTCTCGAATCGGGAGGGACCGCGACGGGTCGCATCGAGCGCGGCGGCTCGGATCGAGCCGAGGTGGCTGCTCCACTCGACTCCACGACCGTCGTGCTCCTCTCGGCCTCGCTCAAGGACGCCCTGGCAAACGTTTCCCTCGTCCGCCGCACGCTGCTCCTGGCGGGAATTGCCGCGCTCGGCGTGTCTCTCTTTGTGGGAGCGCTGGCTGCCTGGAGCTTCACGCGGCGTATCCGGCGACTCGAGGAGGCGGCCGAACGGATCGCCGCGGGAGATTTCGAGCATCCCGTCGTCGACCCTGTGGACGACGAGGTCGGTGAGCTCGCCGAGGCGTTCGACTCGATGCGCCTCCGCCTCGCACAGCTGGATCACGCTCGCCGCGAGTTCATCGCCAACGCGTCGCACGAGCTACGGACGCCGCTCTTCTCGCTCGGTGGATTCCTCGAGCTGATGGCGCACGAGGATCTGGACGATCGCGAGCGGCGGGATTTCATCGAGGAGATGGCCGCGCAGGTGGAGCGCCTGACGAAGCTGGCCACCGACCTTCTCGACCTCTCCCGCCTGGACGCTGGGCAGCTCTCTGTAGCCAGGACCGACGTCGACGTGGCTGCGATTGCACGTACCGTCGGCGAGGAATTCCGCGCCATCGCCGAGGGCTCCGGCCACGGTCTCCAGGTCCGGGCCGACGGCCCGCTCCTTGCTGTCGGAGACGAACAGCGAATCCTCCAGATCGCGCGCATCCTTGTGGAGAACGCGCTCAGGCACACCCCGGCCGGCACCGCCGTGGTCGTCGCAGCCGAGCCGGAGGACGGCAAGGCGGCCCTTTCGGTGCGGGACAGCGGCCCTGGAGTGCCCGCACGGGATCACGAGCAGCTGTTCGAGCGGTTTTACCGCGCGGACGGCGGCAAGGCCTCGGGCAGCGGCCTGGGGCTCGCCATTGCTCGGGAGCTCGCGGTGCGCATGGATGGGACGATCGAGCTTCGCTCCGAGCCCGGAAACACCGTGTTCACACTCGTTTTGCCCCTTTCGGACAAGGCCGAAATGGCCGATTCCACGGGGAAACAGGCAGTCGGGACGCCCGGCTAGCCGACCACTACGATGCAAAAGAACGTGCGCCCCGGACCCCTAGCCGTCCTCGCGGTCGTCTGCGCCCTGCTGGGCAGCACGACCGCCCTCGCAATCGCGAAGTCCACCGGCTGGTTCGGAGACGGCCACACGGATACGATTGTGCTCACCCAGGCGGCGCCTTCGCCCGCGGCGAATCGGGTCGACCAGGGGGGGACCGGCAAGCCGCTCGCCGGCAACGACTTCGACCCCGCTGCCATCTACCGCGCACGGGCTTCGGGCGTCGTCACCATCGTCGCCCTCTTCGGCTCGCACACGGAGAACGGGAGCGGGAATGCCGCTCAGGGGTCCGGGTTCGTGGTCTCCAAACAGGGCTACATCCTCACCAATTCCCACGTGATCACAACTGCAGGAGAAGGCGCGCCCGGCGAGAAGCCCGAGGCGGCCGGCTCGGTGTTCGTGGCTTTCAGGGACGGCGATCGCATTCCCGCGAGGATCATCGGCTGGGACGTCTACGACGACGTCGGGCTCCTAAAGGTCGATCCGAAAGAGCACGTCCTTCGCCCCGTACCATTCGGGGACTCGGGCCAGGTCGTCGTCGGTGAGCCGGTGGCGGTCATCGGCAGCCCGTTCGGCAACGAGAATACACTCTTGGTCGGTGTCGTCTCGGCGACCGAGCGCTCGATCGAGTCTCTCACGTCAAGCTACGACCTCGTCGACGCGATTCAGACCGATGCCCTGATCAACCGCGGCAACTCGGGCGGCCCGATGTTCGACGCGCGAGGGCGGGTGATCGGCATCAACGCGCAGATCCGGAGCCGATCCGGCAATGCCGAGGGAGTCGGGTTCGCCGTGCCCATCAACTCGGCCAAGCGCTCGATGGAGCAGCTGATCGAAAACGGGCGCGTCCGCTACGCGTGGCTCGGCGTCTCGACGCAGACCGTGACGCCCACCCTGGCAGGGCACTTCGACCTCGCCGCCGAGCACGGCGCAGCGATCCAGACCGTGATCGACGGAGGGCCGGCGGCCAAGGCGGGCCTGCTCGGGGGCACGCGCGAGGAGGACTTCAGGGGCATCCCCTTCCGCGGCGGCGGCGACCTCATCGTCGCCATCGACGGAAATCGCGTCGCGAGCGCCGAGGACGTCGTGCGGGCCGTGACCGAGCGGCTCTTCCCGGGGCAGACGACGCGCCTGACTGTCCTTCGTGGCAACGAGCGCCTGGTCATCTCGGTCGTTCTGGGCGACCGCCCGGCGAATCCGCCTGGCAGCGGCCGGTAGCCCGTCTACGCTGGCCGCACGTGAGGCCCTCGGAAGACCTCGTCCTGCTCGGAGACAACCTCGAGCTCTTGCCGGAGCTCGACGACGGGATCTTCCAGGTCGCCTACCTCGATCCCCCCTTCAACACGGGCAGAGTGCAGCGCCGCCGGACGCTTGCGACCGTGAACGCCGACGAAGGCGATCGCACCGGTTTTCAGGGCCGCCGCTATGCCACCTCCGTGCTCGCCGAGTCCTCGTACGCGGACGCGTTCGACGACTACCTCGGTTTCCTCGAGCCGCGTCTCCTGGAGGTGCGTCGGCTCCTCTGCGGGAGCGGGACGCTCTATCTGCACATCGACTACCGCGAGGCGCATTACGTGAAGCTGCTCCTCGACGGGCTCTTCGGACGCGACTGTTTCCTGAACGAGATCATCTGGGCGTACGACTACGGTGCCCGCCCACGCCGCCGCTGGCCGGCCAAACACGACACGATCCTGGTCTACGTCAAAGACCCAGACCGCTACTGGTTCGACGCCGAGGCGGTCGAGCGAGAGCCCTACATGGCTCCGGGCCTGGTCACGGCCGAGAAGGCGGCACGGGGGAAGCTCCCGACCGACGTCTGGTGGCACACGATCGTCTCTCCGACAGGGAAGGAGAAGACGGGCTATCCCACTCAGAAGCCCGAGGGGATCCTGCGGCGCATCGTCCAGGCCTCGAGCAAGCCGGGCGACTGGTGTCTCGATTGCTTTGCCGGCTCCGGCACGCTGGGCGCGGTCGCCGCCGCGCTAGGGCGACGCTTCGTTCTCATCGACTCGAACCCAGAGGCGGTCGCCGTGGCACGGCGGCGCGTCGCCGCTGTTTCGACGAGCGGGTCGAACGGGTAAGGAATCTGTTGCTGGGGCGATCCTTGAAGATTCGAGGAGGTTAAGTAGGTTTTGAAAAGGTTTCCGCCGGGAAGCTAAGCCTATGGCGTCGGTTTCCATGGAGCGGGGGGGTTCCCTTCCGGGCGAGCGCGACGGCATCGTCGCGCTGACGGTGCCCGCTCGGGCCGAGTTCATTGCGCTCGGCCGGCTCGCGCTCACGGGCCTCGCCCGTACGCGCGTCCTCTCGGCTGAGATCGTGGCCGATCTCAAGCTGGCGCTGACGGAGGCCTGTTCGAACTCCGTCCGTCACGCCTACGACGAGGGCCGCGAGGGCGTCGTGGAGATCCTCTACGAGCTGTCAGAGGACCGGATCGCGATCCAGGTCACCGACGACGGCTCCGGTTTCGACCCAAAGATCCTCAAACGTGCGCAGGAGGAGCTGGACGAAGGCGGCCTCGGCATCGCGATCATCCGAGCCCTAACTGACGAGCTCGAGATCGGCGCCCGCCCCGAGGGCGGCTCGCGGCTTCGGTTCACGAAGTACCTCACGTAGGCGAGCCTGCCCCACAGCTATCCTGCGCCGCCGTGCAGCTTCAGCAGGTCAACGTCGGCAGCAAGTCGCTCAGCGACTACACGACGATCGCCAGTCGCGGCCTGATGGAGCAGATCCGCGGGTTGGCGGAGCCCCTGGCCGGCAAGCGCGTCCTCCATCTCTCGGCCACCGCCTTCGGAGGCGGCGTGGCGGAGATTCTCTACACACTCGTCCCACTCATGCGCGACGCCGGGCTCGAGACCGAGTGGCGCGTCATCTTCGGCCAGGAAGAGTTCTTCGACGTCACCAAGGCGATCCACAACGCGCTGCAGGGGAACCCACGCGGCCTCTCGGAAGAGGAGCAAGCCATCTTCCGCCGCTACAACCAGGGCAACGCGGAAGCCCTGACGGACGAGTTCGACTTCGTCATCGTCCACGACGCCCAGCCCGCCGCGATGATCGAGCACGCTCGCGAGGCCGGGCGCCGGTGGGTCTGGCGCTGTCACATCGATCTCTCCACGCCGAACCGGGAGGTGCTGGACTTCCTGCATCCCTGGCTTGCCTCCTACGATGCCACCGTCTTCCACCGGCAGGCATACGTGCCCTCGTCGGAGAGCCTGCCGCCGGCCTACATCTGGCCGCCCGCCATCGATCCGCTGGCGCCGAAGAACATGGCCCTGTCCCCCGAGGACGCCGCCTACATCGTCGATCAGTTCGGGATCGACGTGGACCGGCCACTCGTCTCGCAGATCTCGCGGTTCGACCCGTGGAAGGACCCGGTGGGCGTGATCGAGGCGTGGAGGCGCCTGCGCGAAAACCACCCGAACGTGCAGCTTGCGCTCGTCGGCTCGATGGCGCACGACGACCCGGAAGGCTGGGACTACTACAACCAGACCGTCGCCGCGGCGGACGGCGATTCCGACATCTTCATCCTCTCCAACTTGAACAACGTGGGCTCGGTCGAGGTGAACGCCTTCCAGGTGCACTCGGCGGCGCTGATCCAGAAGTCGATCCGCGAAGGGTTCGGGCTGACGGTCACCGAAGGGCTCTGGAAGGCGCGGCCGATGGTGGCCGGTCGAGCGGGCGGAATCGTCGACCAGATCCAGGACGGCGAGACGGGCTTCCTCGTGGAGTCAGTCGCGGAGTGCGCAGACGCGCTGAACAAGATCCTCAAGCAGCCGCACGAAGCGCGTGCGATGGCGCTCCGCGGGAAGGAATTTGTGCGGCGCCATTTCCTCACGCCGCGCCTCCTGCGGGACTGGCTGGCGCTCTTCAACCGCCTGACCGGCAACGACGCCGCCGGCGACGAGCTCGTCGTTTCCGGAACCGTCTAGCGACACCGCGGGTACCCTCAGTGGATGCGCGGCAGGCAAAAGCTGATCGTGGTTTCCAACCGCGGGCCGGTCACGTTCGCCTCTGACGAGCAGGGGGAGCGCGTGCTCGGTCGCGGCGGCGGCGGGCTCGTGACCGCGCTCCGAAGCCTCATCAGCCATCACGACGTCACGTGGATCGCGAGCGCGATGAGCGCAGAGGACCATGAGGTGGCGGAGGAAGCGGATGGCGAGGCGATCGCGCAGACCGCGGCCGACGGGTCGGCGTACCGGCTGAGGCTCGTCGCCCACGATCCCCAGGCCTACGACCTCTATTACAACGTGGTCGCCAACCCGGTCCTCTGGTTCGTCCAGCACTACCTCTGGGGGCTGGCGGAGGCTCCCGACGTCGACGCAGGGATCCACAACGCCTGGACGCAGGGCTACATGGCCGTCAACCGGCGCTTCGCGGAGGTTGTCGTCTCCGAGCTCGAGCGCCAGCCCGGCGCCGCGGTCTTCCTCCACGACTATCACCACTACCTGACCCCGGGATTCATCCGTGACAGCGCCCCGGATGCGCCGATCGCCCACTTCGTCCACATTCCGTGGCCCCAGCCCGACTACTGGCGTGCTCTTCCCGATCCAATCCGCCGCGCGGTGCACGAGGGCTTGCTCGCGAGCGACGTCGTCAGCTTCCACACGGAACGCTGGGCGCGCAATTTTCTTTTGAGCTGCGAGGAGCTCGCGGGAGCCGAGGTGGACATGGAAGCCGGCGAGGCGCGACTGGACGGGCGGATCACGCTCGTGCGGGCGCGCCCGATCTCGGTCGATCCCGAGGAGTTCGCCGCGCTCGCAGCGAGCGAGTCGGTGCGAGCAGCCGAGGCGGAGATCCGGGAGGCCCGGCCCGAGAAGCTCATCGTCCGGGTCGACCGGACCGACCCGTCGAAGAACATCGTGCGCGGCTTCCGCGCCTTCGAGCTCTATCTCGAGGCTCACCCCGAGATGCACGGCCGGGTGGGGATGCTCGTCTGCCTCGATCCCTCGCGCCAGGACATTCCGGAGTACTCGGAGTACATGGGCGCGATCCAGCGAGCGGCACGCGCTGTCAACGACCGCTTCCGCCAGGACGAGTGGCTGCCGGTCGATCTCCAGATCGGCGACGACTTCCCGCAGGCGATCGCGGCGTACAAGCAGTTCGACGTCCTGCTGGTGAACGCCATCTTCGACGGGATGAATCTCGTCGCGAAGGAGGCTCCGCTCGTGAACGAGCGCAACGGGGTGCTCGTGCTCTCCGAGAACACCGGGGCCCACGAGGAGCTGGGCCACTGGGCGATCACGGTGAATCCCTTCGACGTCGCCGGCCAGGCCGAGGCCCTCCACGAAGCCCTCACGCTTCCGCTCGACGAGCGGCGGGCAAGGCTCGAGGCGATCAAGCGCCAGGTTCGCGAGCACGACATCGCCGCCTGGATCGAGACGCAGCTCGATGACCTCGAGACGGCCGCGAGCCGAAGCGGGACTAGACTCTCCGTCTGAAATGCCTGGAAACGGCCCCCTTACCCACGTCGACGAGGCGGGCGGGGTGCAGATGGTCGACGTGGGCGCCAAGCCCCACGAGCGCCGGCGCGCCTCCGCTCGCGCATTCGTTCGCATGCGCGCCGAGACGGCCCAGGCTCTTCGCGAGCTGCCCAAAGGGGATGCGCTCGCGACCGCCCAGGTGGCGGGCATCATGGCCGCCAAGCGGACGGCTGATCTGATTCCGCTCTGCCATCCCCTGCCTCTGTCGCACGTCGAGGTCACGCCACAGGTTGGCCCGGAGGGCGTCGAGATCGTGGCCACGGTGGAGACGACCGCGCAGACCGGTGTCGAGATGGAAGCGCTCACGGCTGCTGCCGTCGCAGCGTTGACCGTTTACGACATGGCGAAGGCGGTCGACGGCGGGATGATCGTCGAGGAGATTCGCCTGCTCGAGAAGACGAAGGGATGAGAGCGGCCGTCCTGACCGTCTCCGATGGTGTTGCTCGCGGAGAGAGAGAGGACGCCAGCGGCGATCTCCTCGCCGAGCTGCTGGCTGACGACGGCTATGAGGTGGAGCGGCGGATCGTCCCAGACGACCGGCACGCGATAGCGGTGGCGCTCCAGGAGGTCGCCCGCGGGGCGCCCCTCGTCCTCACGACCGGCGGCACCGGGCTCGCTCCCAGGGACGTGACGCCGGAGGCGACGCTGGAGGTACTCGACCGGAACGCTCCCGGGATCGCAGAAGCTCTGCGCGCCGATTCGTTCGCGAAGACGCCGCACGGGCTTCTTTCCCGTGGCGTAGCCGGAACGGTCGGCCCGACCCTCGTCGTGAACCTGCCGGGCTCGCCAGGAGCCTGTCGTGACGGCTACGAGCTCCTGAGGCCCGCCCTGGCGCACGCCCTGGAACTGTTGGCAGATCAGGCAACAACACACTTGCAGACATGACCGAGGCACTCGTCCGCTACCCGCGGCTCTTCGCCTCCCTCGTCAAGGTCGAGCACACGGTCTTCGCACTTCCGTTTGCCTACATCGGCGCTTTTCTCGCCGTGGACGGCGTTCCACGGGCGCACGACCTCTTCTGGATCACCGTGGCGATGGTCGGAGCGCGCAGCCTCGCCATGGCCCTGAACCGCCTGATCGATGCCGGCATCGACGCCCGGAATCCGCGCACCGCGGGTCGTGAGCTTCCCCGCGGCGTGTTGCGGCCCTGGCAGGTCCTCCTCTTCTCGCTCGCCTCGCTCGCGCTCTTTCTCGTCGCCGTCTACCAGCTCACGCCGATCGTCCGCTGGCTGTGGCCCATTCCGGTCGCGGCGTTCGTCCTCTACCCCTATCTCAAGCGCTGGAGCTGGGTCTCGCACTTCTGGCTCGGCGCGGTCGACGGGCTTGCTCCCCTCGGCGCGTGGGCGGCGATCACGAACGAGCTTCCCTGGGAGGCCTGGGCGCTCGGCGGGGCCGTCGCGTTCTGGGTGGCAGGCTTCGATCTCTTCTACGCGCTCTTCGACCTGGACATCGACCGTGCCCAGGGACTCCACTCGCTGGCCGCGCGATTCGGCGTCGGCGCGGCCTTCGCCGGAGCACGGCTGTGTCACGCGGCGACGGTCGCCTGCCTGGTGGCGGCGGGCCTCGGTCTTCCGGTCGGCGCCCTGTACTGGATCGGGGTGGCCGCGGTGGCCGGCTTGCTCCTCTACGAACATTCGCTTGTCTCGCCGCGCGACCGGCGGCGGCTGGACATGGCCTTTTTCACGATGAACGGAGTCATCAGCGTCACCTTCTTCGCCTTCGTGCTCGGAGACGTCCTGCTTTGATCACCGCACGCGGTCTGGGACGCGATTTCGGCCTGAAGAGGGTGCTCCGAAACGTCGACTTCGAGGTTCCCCGCGGAGGCTTCCTGCTCGTCACCGGGCCGAACGGGTCCGGCAAGTCCACGCTCCTCTCACTTTGCGCCGGCTTGCTCGCCCCTACAGCCGGCGAGCTGGCGGTCGAGGCAGACCGGGGCGAGATCGGCTACCTGGCGCA
>Ga0307278_10000660_pt1 | contig 17003 bp, 15 predicted proteins | sample ER_DNA_117_FD_194482 | JGI IMG/M metagenome (GOLD analysis project Ga0307278, IMG submission 194482) | Bulk soil microbial communities from the East River watershed near Crested Butte, Colorado, United States - ER_DNA_117 | ecosystem: Environmental > Terrestrial > Soil > Floodplain | place... | reverse complement strand
CGATCAGCCTGGTCACCCAGTCCACCAGCGGTTGGCCGTTTACCTCCTCGGTGTAGAACGTCCCGTCGCTGAGCACGGTGTGCTCGCCGCCCGGCGCGATGTAGCTGAGCAGGTTCACGCCGGCGCGCTCGATCTGGGTCTCATTGCGGTCGATCAGCGACAGAAGATCCTTCGCGGGGATGCCGGCGATCGGGTACCAGAGTTCCTGATGCTCGTCGTAGGCGTAGTCGTGGCGGGCGAACGCGATGTTCGGGTCGTGCCGTCCGGCCTGGATGAAGAGGCCCGGGAAGCTCCACTTGGCGGTCGGGCGGGCGTTCTCGGGCCAGCCCGGGCGGGCGTAGCCTGTGCCCCAGGCGGCGATGATGTCGTTGAAGCGGGGCAGGTCGGGGTAGGAGCCGGAACCGTCCGCCAGCACCGTGATCCTGGCGTGGGGGAGGCGATCCGAAACGAGTCCGGCATACAGCGGCGCGGCGATCGAGCCGGCGCTCTCGCCCACCACGACGACCTCGGTCGCGTCGGGAAATGTGGCGGCCAGACGGTCGAGCGCGGCGGTGCCGTTGACGTAGCCCTTGTGTTGCACGGTGAGGCCGGGGGCGTACTTCGTGGTGGCGTTGCCGATGTGCACATCACCCGTGCAGTACGGGACGAAGACGAAGGAGTAGTCGGCGAACGGATTGCGTTGGTCGGCGAGATCGAACATGCCGCCCTCCCCGGTTGGGTCCTCGTTGACCCTCGTCTGGTAGAGGTCGCTATCGGGTGCGCACGTCTTCGCCGAGAAGCAGGCGCCGCCGTCTTGCAGGTAGAAGACGACCTTCTTCGGGTTCGCCTTGCGGACCCAGAAGCTGAACTCTGAGCCGTCGGAGCACTGGCAGTCGCCGCCCGGGACGATCCGCTCCCACCCCTGATCGCCGGTCCTTGCCGTGGTGGACGGCCCCGTGGTCGCGGCCGCGCCCTCGCCGCCGTCGTCGCCGCACGCCGCTGCCGTGGCCGCCAACGCGGGAAGGACGAGCAGTCCCGCCAGGAGCCCCACCGTGTTCGTGCCGGGAAGAGCCGCGATGAACCTCCGGAGCATCATGCGAGCTCGGATTGGAGGATCTCGGCGGCGGGGCGGCGGGCGCCGATGCGGGCTGGTACGGCGGTGAGGCCCGCCACCACGAGGACCGTGCCGGGCACGACGGCGAGCAGCTGCCAGAGCGGCGGCAGCGTGGTCGAGTCGGGGTCGACCGCGGCGATCAGTCCGAGGCCTCCCGGGATGCCGAGGATGGCGCCGGCGAGCGCGGGAAGTACCTGTGCGGCTGAGAGTCCCGCGCTGACCTGCTGCGGGGTCGCGCCGAGCGCGCGCGAGAGCGCCGATGAGTGCCTAGCGTCGAGTGCGGTCGCCCAGGTGATGAAGATCGCGTTGACGGCTGCGAGGGCGACGAGCGTGATCGTGATCACGAGCAGCACCTCGTTCATTCGGTCGGTTTGAGAAGGGTCCGACGCGGAGGCTCCGTCGATTAGGTCGGCGTGGGCGGCCAGCGCGGCGACGATCCCGCTGACGGTGATCGCGATGCTGGCCGTGGCGAGCACGACGCGGCGCGGTCGCCGGGCGGCGACCCGCAGCCCGAGCAGCAGCGGGACGGGCAGGCGCGCCGAGATCGCGATCAGCCAGGCCGTGCGCCGGGGTGCGCGGGCCGAGTCGGCCAGCGCGAGAACGGTGCTGGTGCGGGCGGCGCGGACGGCAGGAACGAAGGTCGCGGCGACCGCGACCCCGAGCGCGACGGCCGTCACCAGCCCGACCGTGGAGATGGTGAGCGGCGGCGCCCCCGCGCTGCCGAGGAGGCCGGCAGTGGGGTCGGTGAGCAACGGGGTGGCCAGCCGTCCGACCGCCAGCCCGGCCGCCGCCGCCAGCAGGGCCACGACGAGGTACTCGGCGAGGAGCACGGCGGCGACCAGGCTCGGTGTGGCGCCGACCGCTTTGAGCAGTCCGACGCGTCGGATCTGGTCGGCCATTCGGCCTCCGACGAGGACGGCGACGCTGGCCAGGGCGAGCAGGACGAGCAGCCAGCCGCCTGTCAGCAGGGCGCGCCGCTGGTTTCTTACCAGGCTGGCGGTCTGGTCGTGGATTTCCTGCCAGGACTGCAGGAGCGGGGGCATCGGGTCGGACGCACGCGCGCCCGGCGGTGCGTTCTCGGGCGGATTGTGCGCGTCGACGAACGCCGGCGCTGCGGCCGGATCGGCCAGCTTCAGATTCACGACGTAGGCGAGGGATTCCGACTGCGGGGCCAGGCTCCGGGCGTTCGCCTGGCTGACCCAGACCAGGCCGGAAGGCACGCAGTGGGCAAGGCAAGTCAGCTCTGGATACGGCGCTGTGGCGGCCGTGACCGCGACACCGGCGACCCGGAACGACCGGCGTCCTAAGGTGATCGGATCACCGGCGCCGACGCCGAGCGCGTCGGCGAAGGCGGCCTCGACCACCACCCCGCCGCCCAACCAGCTGCCTTCGGTCAGCTTGGGCTGGTCGACCGGGGCCGGTGCGGTGTCGCGGCCCTCCACCCGCGCATCGACCGTCTGGCCGTGTGACCCGAGCTTGGTCCAGACGACCGGGTACGGTCCGCTGTGCCCGACGACGCCGGGAGCGCGGGCCAGCGCCTTCAGGCCGGCGAGGTCGGCGGGAACGCCGCTGTCGGGGGGCGAGGAGACGCTGGCGACCACATCGGGCCCGGCAGTCGCGGCCCGCGTGCTCTGATACGGCTTGCTCAGGACCTCGCGCAGGCCCAGCCCGAGCGCCAGCGTCGTGATCGCGGCCGTGATCGCCAGCAGAAGCAGTGCGGCCTCGGCCGGGCGGCGGCGCAGGTCTCGCGCGGCGAGGCGGCAGACGAGCAGGACGCGGCCCACGGGTTCAGCCCTCCAGTCCGGCGAGCTCGCCGAGCCGCCCGGTGCTGCCGTGGGTCAGCCGGGTCTCCTCGACGAAGGCGCCGTCGCGCATCGAGATCAGCCGGTCGGCTGTGGCCGCGATCCGGGAGTCGTGGGTGACGATGAGCAGCGTCTGCCCGCTCGAGCGCAGGCCGTCCAGGAGCCGGAGCACGTCCAGGGTTGCCGAGCTGTCGAGGTTGCCGGTTGGCTCGTCGGCGAGCACGACGAGCGGCTCGTTGCTCAGCGCGCGCGCGATCGCGACCCGCTGACGTTCGCCGCCCGAGAGCGCCGAGGGCAGATGCGCGGCCCGGTCGGTGAGCCCGACCCGTTCCAGCAGCTCTGCGGCCCGGCGGCGTGCGGCGCGCGGCGAGCGCCCGGCCAGCAGCGCGGGCAGCTCGACGTTCTCGGTCGCGGTCAGCTCGTCCATCAGGTGAAAGGCCTGAAAGACGAAGCCGATCGCGTGGCGGCGCAGCCGCGCCAGCGCCTTCTCGCTCAGCCCGTCGATGCGCCGCCCCTCCAGCCACACTTCCCCGGCCGATGGGCGTTCCAGGCCGCCCAGCAGGTGCAACAGCGTCGACTTGCCGCAGCCGCTCGGTCCCATCACGGCCAGCGTCTCGCCCGCCGCGACCTCCAGCTCGACCGCGTCGAGCGCGCGCACCAGGCCCATGCCCTGGCCGTACTGCTTCTCCAACCCGCGCGCGCGCAAGACCGGGCCCAAGTGCTGTAGCGACTCGCTGGCGTTCATCGTCGTTCTTTCGTCGAGGTCCAGTACTGGGCGCACGCCTCGAGCCAGCGCAGGTCCGCCTGCAGCCTCAGCACAACGCCCTCGAGCAACAGCCCGGCGACCGAGCCGTCCGGCTCGGCCAACGCGGCCCGCTGCGCAGCGGCCAGCCCGGCCAACAGCGCGTGCCGCTGCGCATCCACGAGCCGCACCGGGTCGCCCAACCCGGCCGCCGCGGCGGCCACCAGCTTGAGATGGAACTCCGCCGGCGCGGGCTTCGGCCAGCTCGTATCCCCCAGCCACTCCATGACCCGCGCGCGCCCCGCCGCCGTGAGCTCGTAGACCTTGCGGTCCGGGCGATCGATCTGACCGACCCGCTCGGAGGTCACCAGGCCGGCCTTTTCGAGCCGATTCAGCGTCACGTACACGTGACCCGCGTTCAGCGCCTCCGCCAACGGGCCAAGCGCGAGCTCGAGCCGGGCGCGCAGCTGATAGCCGTGCGACGGCTCCTTGGCCAACAGCGCGAGCAAGACCTCCTGCACGACCCGCAGCTGATAGCCCTGAGACGGCTCCCTGCTCGACACGCCGACAGCTTCTGGCACCGAAACCTCTCTAACCGTTAGCTAATCTAGCCTAACCGTTAGATATGTCCCTGTCAAGCCACCGCGACCCCGAGACGACTGCGCCCTCTGACCGGCGCCGGCACCCGTCCTGCAGTGCGCGGAGCCCGAGGCCCTGACCGAGAAGACGCCGGCGTGGCGCGAGGCGCTCTTGCGGAACTCCGCGCGAACGCCTCACGTGCCATCGAGCTGGTCTGCGACGGCGCGGCCGAGATCTCCCGCCGGCTCGGCCACGACGGGCCGCGGCCGGCCGGGTAAGCCCGCCACGACGGGACCTGCGATCAAGCGTGGCGGATCACCGCCACGCGATGGCGGCAGGCCGACCGCGATTGTGTGGCCTGCTGGCCTCCCCACGAACTGCGTTGGCCGGGAAGCTCCTTCCATGAACCTCGCTCTGGACGCCCTCGAAACGAGCTTCGCGCTGGTCGCGCCGCGCGGCGACCAGCTCATGGACACGTCATCCTCGACGGCGCCGCTTCAGCCCAGCTCGCGGACGCCGCGTAAGGGGAGCACGGCATGATCCGCGCTCGCCTCTCCCACCTGGAGCGCCCGACCTCCCGCGCGCCCGGGCTCGCGCCGGCCTTCGGCGCCCCGCTCCTCGATACCGCCCGCGCAGGCGACCACTTCGACCGCCTCTACCGCGCGGCGCTCGCCCTCACCCGATCAGCGCACGAGGCCGACGATCTGGTGCAGGACACTTACGCCCGCGTGCTCTCGCGGCCGCGGCGCCTGCGCTCGCAGAGCGATGTCGGCTACCTGCTGGTGGCCTTGCGTCACACGTTCATCGACGCCCGGCGGCGCCGGCGCGCTGAGCCCGTGCCACTGGACGAGGTGTCCGCCGAGATCGCCGACGCCAGCACGTGGCGGCACCCGGAACAGGCGGTCGCGGCGAACGAGGTCTACGCGGCGATCGCTGCGCTGCCGGACAACCAGCGCGAGGTAGTCGCCGCCGTCGACGTTGCGGGACTCAGCTACCGCGAGGCGGCCGAAGTGCTGGACGTCCCGATCGGAACCGTCATGAGCCGGCTCTACCGGGCGCGCGACCAGCTGGCCGCCCAGTGCACCGGGTGCCCCGCATGACCCTCGGACCGCCTCCTGAGAGCGCGCAACCCCTTTCGCCGCGGGCAGTGGGCGACGTACCGAGCAAGTCGCCGTAGACTCCGTCGGGCAGATCGGAAGGGAGTCAGTGATCGCGATGTTCCCGCGTTCGCGCATCGGCCGTACCCGCACAAGCGGATGATCGCTCCCCGACGGCGCGACGCGCGTCGAGCGGCCCGTGGTCGGAGAAGCTCGTCCTCGGTCCCGCCCGTCGACCTCGATGGCTGGCTGGCAGAGCCCGCGGTCCGCACCCGAAATCGTCGCGAGAGCCCGACGCTCGAGGCGCAACTGTGGGCGTGCGCTCAGACGGTCCGCCTGCGCGACTGTCGGGTCCTCGGCCGGCTGATCCGCGCCCGGATCCCAGGCCTGCGGGCAAGCCTCACGTTCGACGAGCTGTTTCGTCACGACCCCTTCAACCTGCTGGAGGCAGGGCCGACCCACGCGCTCTCGGGCCTGTGCGGACGCATCTGGACCGTGCGCGGGGACTTCACGCTGCTGTCTGATCCCGTTGAGTTCCGCAGCTGGGATGTGCCCGGCACGGTGCGGGTGCTGTTCGCCAACTGGACAGAACCGACCGAGACGGGCGCAGCGCTGGTGAGCGAGGTGCGGATCGGCGCCGTCGATCGCCGGGCCGCCCGGTACGTGCGAGCGCTCGAGCCCTTCATCGGCGCGTTCCAGGGCTTGATCGCCGTCGAGCCCTTGAGCATCGCTGCGCGCCGGGCCGCCCCGTCAGAGCCGTGAGATGACCAGCCCCACTGCGAGCAAGACGAGCGCCAGCGCGCACGCCCCGAGGGCGCCGTCCAGCGGCGCCGCGAGCCGCGCGGCATCGAGCTCGATGACCGTGCCATCGGCGAGCTGCTGCCGTCCGCTGACCGACACGGTGCGCCGCCGCAGCTCGCGCGCCGGCGTGCTCAGGCGCCGTTGCGCCACGCTGAGCAGGAAGCACGCCGCCGCGACCAGCAGACCTTGAGCGTGCAGCTGCAGCGCGTTGATCCAATAGCCGGTCAGCGCGGGAAACGCCCCCCAGGCGGCCGCGAACCAGAAGTCCGTGTGAAAGCGGCCCCCGAGCAGCTCGAGGTTGTACGCCGCCACGAAGAACGTCCCGGCGATCACGAACGGCAGCAGGCCCAGAGACACCGTGGCAACGCCGACGATCCCGATGGCGACCGCGCCCGCGAGGCCCACGACGGCCAGGGCCACAAGCGTGCGGTCCGACAACCGCGTGCCCAACGGCCGCCCATCGAGCTCGTCCAGCGCGTGTGCGCAGACGCCCACGCCGAGGAAGAACGCGCCGAGGGCAGCGGCGAGGCGGTCGGCGTGCAGCTGCGGTGCCGCCGCCGCCCCGATCGCCACGTAGCTGAGATGCCAGGCCGTGTACGGCGGATGCAGAAGCGTGATGAGGTCGCGCCATCCGCCTGGACGCAGCGCGTAGAACGCGGGTCGCTCAATCCGGTGCGGTGCGGCCATCGGCTTTCGTGCCCCACATCACCACGCCGCCACCGAGGCTCATCCGCTGGACGTGCACCGTGCCGATCCCTGCCTCGGACCAGAGCTCGACCAGCTGTTCGAGCGGATGGCGCGCATAGAACTCCGGGATGCTTCGCGCCAGGAACCGTCCGGTGTCACGCCACTCGCGCGAGACGGCGCGGCCGAGCGTGGGCAGCCCGACCCGCGTGTACACCGTCCACAGCGCATGCCAGAGCCGAGACGGCGGCACGGCGAACTCCAGCGAGGCCACTCGTCCCCCGGGCCGCACCACGCGGGCGAGCTCGCGCAACGTCGCGGCGGGATCGTCGACGTAGCGCAGCAGGTAGGTGAACGTCAGGTGGTCGAACTCGCCGTCGGCGAACGGCAGTCGCTCCGCCTCGCCGGCGACCACCGTGAATCGCCCTCCCAGCGCGCGGGCGCCCTCCAGCCGCGCCCGGGCGGCGGCCAGCATCTCGGGGCTCTGGTCGAGCCCGACGACGGTGCAGCCATAGCGGCGCACGAGCGCCCGCGCGACGAGTCCAGTGCCGGTCGCCACGTCGAGCACCCGCTCACCCGGGCGCGCATCGACCGCCTCCACCATCGTCCGCCGCCAGCGGGGATCCTGCCCGAAGCTCAACGTGGCGGCGACGCGATCGTAGTGGCGTGGCAGTCCGGCGAACAGCTCGAGCGCGTGGCGCTTTCGCACGCTGACGCCTGTCGGTGGCTGTGCGTTCATTGCGCTGCGCCCTACACCCCCCGCTCGAGCGCCGCGGTCGCGAGGCGAAGGCGGTCGGTGAGCTCGGCCGGGGTCTCGCCGTCGCGCGGGTACAGCGGCCGGGCGAAGCTCACCGTGGTGCTGCCGCGGCGGTCGAGCCCCCGGCCCTTGGGCATGATCAGGGCGCTGCCGCCGACGTGGATCGGGATCAGCGGTGTGCCCGTCCTCAGGCAGAGCTCGGCGACGCCGAGGCGGTAGCCCTCCGGCCCGCTGCCTCGCGTCCCCTGCGGGTACAGCAGAACACTGCGGCCCGCACGCAGGTGCGCCGCGGCGGCGGCCAGCCCGCGCCGCTGGCCGCCACCGCGGTCGAACGGGAAGGTGTTGATCCACAGGCCGGAGATCAGCGCGTGGTGGCGCCGCCGGTAGAAGCGGTCGCTGGCGGCGCCGACCACCGTGCGCGCCCGCCACGACCGGGGGAGGGCGAGCAGGACGAGCGGTGTATCCAGGTCGCTCTCGTGGTTGGGGGCCAGTACGGCGGGCTGCGGGGCGTGCATGAGGTCGTCGGCCCCGCGCACGCGCGGGCGGGCGACGAAGCGCGAGGCCGGGAACAGCAGCGCCTGCTGCAGCGCCGCGCGCGCGAGCGACGGCCCAGGGCGTCGCAGCCACGCCTCGTCACCCGCGCCGCCCAGCGGGGTCCAGTCGCCCGCTCCGGCCGTCACCGTCGGCCACCGCTGCGGCACGCGCCCGTCAGCCGAGGTCGGTGCCGGCCCGGCAAGCCGTTCCAACGTGCGCCCGCCGGAAGAGAACCTCATGCCTCGACCTCGCAGTAGAACAGCGGCGGGCAGTGGAAGTGGGTGACCGACGGGTCGCGGCCCACGACCTGCTCGGCCATCTCGAGCGCGTCGCGCAGCGTGTCGGCCCGGCGGAAGCCCATCCGCCGGCAGGCGCCCGGGTCGCCACCGACGAAGATCACGTCCCCGAGGTGCTCGAGCGCGTGCGCGCCCCAGTACCACATGTAGAACGGGTGGACGCCGTGGTAGGCGTAGGACGTCCGGTACAGGTGCCGGTACCACTCGTCCTCGGCGTACGCGCGCTCGAAGCGCCGCTCGATCTCCGCCGCGTCGGTCGTCTCGGCCAGCACCTCCTCGAAGAAGTCGATGTACGACGGGTGATGGACCGGGTGGAACTCCCGCGTCACCGGATGGGTGAAGATCATCACGCCGCCCTCGCGCACGAGCGGGACTCCCCGGTAGAGGTTGAAGAAGTACCCGAGCCCGAGGCACATCACGAGCACCGGGTTCATGATCGAGTTGACGTTGTAGGGCCCGACGTACGGCAGGCCGGCGGTCACCACGTCGGCCTGGCCGCGCACGCGTACGGCCTGCTGCGCGGCGCAGCGCTCGAGGGTGACCGTGTGCACGGGCTCGACCGCCCCCGCCGTTACGCCCGTCACCGCGTACGGCGACGCGGTGCGGTGGAACGCAGCTCGGCGCAGCTTCGTGGACATCCGGTCCGTGGAGCGCTTGAGCCCAGCGAACAGCGCCTGCTCGCGCGCTGTCCAGCGTGCCTCAGGCCTGCCGAGGAAGCGCAGCGGGTCGCCGTACATGTCGTTGTTGAGCGTGGTCTCGATGTGGAACACCGGGACGGCCGCCTCGACGATCTCGCCCTGACGCGCCGCCGAGTGGTGCAGCTCACTCGCCTCCGGGTCCATGAACGATCGTGAGTGGCGCAGCGCGTGGACGGTGTGATGAGCGCGCAGCGATGCGTAGGTGCCCAGGCCAACGGCGACCGACTTGTGGCCGCCGTCCATCGTGACCATGTTGATGTTCACGTACACCAGCAGGTCGGACTCGGTGGCGCGGCGGCTGAGCTCGACCACCTCGCCGTGCGCCGTGTCATCCAACCGCACGACGCCGGCGGGATCCTCGGCGTCGTGGTTGTAGAGGCGGTCCGGGAAGAACTCCTCGAAGACGCGCGGGCCGACCGCCCGACGCAGCTCTGCCGGCGTCATGCGCCGGTGGACGGCGAGCGCGGCGATCAGGTGGATGTCGTCCACACCGGCGCGGTAGGCGCGCTCGAGCACCTGCTCGATCACGCGCTGCCGGATGTCGGGCGTGCGCATCGGCGGGAGTGGCAGCGAGATGTCGTCGAATGCGATCGTCAGCCGCATTCCGGGGCGCAGCAACGCGTCGAGCGGGTCCATCCCCAGGGGGCTGTCGAGCGCGTCGGCGATCGCGGCCTCGACGTCGGCGAGGCCTTTCAGCGGCGGCGGCGGGTAGACGATCCGCGAGCCGACCGGCAGCCGCTCGAGCCGCAGCGACTCGCCGGCGTGGAACAGCGTGGGCGGCGAGCGGTCGGTGACCTCGACCACGCACGCCTCGCGCTCGTCCGCCACGCGGACACGGCGCGCGCTTGCCCGCTCGATCATCCGGGCGGCGGGCGCCTCTGTCACGAGGCCACCTCGAAGACCGTCTTCGGCCGTCCGGCGCGCGCGGCGCGCGGGGCCTCGCGGAGTGCCCGCCGGTATGAGCGCAGCGGCCAGCCGCGATCGATCAGCCGCCCCGGCCGCAGCCGGCGCGCGAGCGCCATCGCCGCCGGGAATGAACCCCCCGTGTAGCCGTATGCGCCGCGCAGTTCGAGCTCGCGCAGCCACGCCGGCGCGAGGTCCGCATGCAGCGAGCCCGGCATCCCTACGAGCACGACGCGCCCGCGCGGGCGCGTGACCGCGACGGCCGCCTGCAGCGACGCGCCGCTGCCGACGCAGTCGAGCACGCGGTCGAAGCCGCCGAGCAGCAGCTCGCGGCCGGCGTGGCCTACGAGCCGGCGCGCGCCGGTCACCCGCGCGCCCTCGGCGGCCAGCCGGCCGGCCGCGCAGGCGTGGTCGGCGCCGAGGCGCCGGGCGGCGGCCTCCTGGGCCGGATGCTTTGCCGCGCACAGCAGCGTGGCGCCGGGGGCGCGCTCGCGCAGCGCCGCGACCGTCAGCAGGCCGATCGTCCCGGCGCCGATCACCGCCACCCGTTCGCCGGGCGCCGGGTCGGCGACAGCCGCGGCGTGCAGCGCGCAGGCGAGCGGCTCCACGAACACGGCGTCCTCGTCGGCCACGTCGTCCGGGACCGAGTGGAGCTGGCTCTCGTGCGCGACCAGCCCCTCGCTCCAGCCGCCGCCGACGTCACGGCAGTAGCCGGTCTGCAGCCCGGCGGACACCGCGCCGTCGACCGTGTGGCGGCACAGCGCCGGCAGGCCCTCGGCACACTCGGGGCAGCTCGGCTCGATCCCGCGCGCGGCGCAGCCGAGCGCCGGCTGGACCACCACCCGCTCGCCGCGGCGCGGGCCGCCTGCGATCTCGCCCACCACCTCGTGGCCGGGAACGAACGGCCCGGAAGTGAGCGAGGCCAGGTAGACCGACGCCTTGCCGGCGAGCATCGCCTGGTCGGAGCCGCAGATCCCGCTCAGGCGCGGGCGCACGGGCAACCAGCCGGGCCCGGGCAGTCGCGGCGGCCGGATCTCGTCCAGCGCAAGCGAGCCGCCCGCCGCGGGCGCGCCGGCGCGCGCCGCGAGGTAGCGCGGCAGCGACGGCGTGTAGCGCAGTGCGAGCATCAGGCCACCGGCTCCCGCATCCGGTTCCGCGCTCCAGGCTCGGTCTCCCACCGCTCCACCGGCCAGCCGCGTCGTCGCGCCTCGCGGGTGAGCCGGAAGTCGGGGTTGATCGGGTGAGGATGGCCGACGATCTCGAGCAGCGGCAGATCGGCGACGCTGTCGGCGTAGGCGTGGCAGTCGGCGAGGTCGAGCCCGTGGTCGGCCGCTAGGCGCGCCGCCAGCGACGCGCGCCCGTCGGCGGTCAGCGGCGGTTCGGACAGCTCGCCGGTGAACCGTCCGAGACGCTCGACCAGGTGTGCCGCCACGAGCTCGTCGCCGAGGTGGCGCAGTGGCTCGACGAGGAAGTCGAGCGTGCCGGTGACGAGCACGACGCGGTCGCCGCGGCGGCGATGGGCGCGGATCCGCCGCACCGCCTCGTGCTGGACGCGCGGAAGGATGAAGTCCGACAGCGCGGCCGCCGCCTGGGCGCGCAGCTCGCGCGCGGAGAGGTCGCGGTACAGGCGGTAGAAGCGCCGGTTGAAGGCCGCGCGCGAGCGCCGGTCGGCCTGCAGCCAGCCCGGGACGCGCGCGGCGAGGCCGGCGCTCCACAGCAGGCGGTCCAGGTCAGGCATGTCGCGCGTGCGCAGCCAGGCGTAGAAGTGCGCGATCGTGGTATCGACCACCACGCCCTCGACGTCGAAGATCGCCAGCGCCGGTGGTCCGCTCGGCTTCGGTGTCGCGGGCGGTTGCGGCGTGGTGACGCGCGCGGGGGCCGCGAACGCGCGCAGCGCCGGCAGATGGACATCGCGCAGGTACGCCGTCCAGTCGATGCCCGTGACATCGAAGTCGAACCGCTCGCGATCGTCGGGATGGAGACCGGCGAGCAGCTCACGCGTGGATCGGTCGTCGAATATGCAGTCGAGCTCCACGTACGGGCCGTAGATCTGCGCGAGCCGGCGCAGCCGCTCGAGCCGGCGCTGCTCGCGATGCAGCCGCAGCTCGACCCGATCGGCGCGCGGGAGCGGCACGCTGTCGACGAGCTCACGACCGGCGCGCAGCAGCCGGGCGTTGCGGTCGAGCACACCCATCACGCGAGCGTGCGAGGCGAAGCGCCACTCGGGCACGTCCACGGGCAGGCCGTGCTCGTCGGCGAGGGGCCGCTCGCGGAAGTAGTCCGTGACGATCTCGGCCAGCTGCTCCACGCGGATCGGGTTGCTCGCGCCGCTGGCGACGTGCAGCGTCCGGACACCGTCCTCCGGGTGCGCGGCGGCGGCCAGGCACGCGTTGGCGACGAGGTCGACCGGGACGAGGTCGGCGCGCCCGGCAGGGTTGGCGGGGAAGCGCGGGATCAGGCCGGCCGCATAGGCGAGGATGATCGGGTCGGCGACCCTGAGGTCCTCGAGCCAGCCCGGATACGGCTGGCGCAGCGAGGACTCGATGATCGTCGGCCGCACGATCGTCACCCGACGCGGCGCCTCGGCCAGCAGGAGCCGCTCGCCGAGCGCCTTGGAGAGGCCGTAGCCGTCGGGCCAGCCGAGCGCACGCGCCCGCTCCCGCCCGCGCTCGATGAGCTCCGCCTGGACCCACTCGCGCCGCAGCGCCTCGGCGCGGGCGCCCACCGCCGGCGCTCCCGCCGGGCCGACGGCCCGCTCGGCCTCGGCGACGAGGCGCCGCTGGTGCTGCGGGAGGCGCGACTCCGCCTCGAGGCCGCGCCGCCACGCGTGCGCCGCCTCGAGCTCGGCGTCGAGGTCGAGGTCCGGCTCGGCGGGGGCGGTCCCGGATGCGCGCTCGAGCACGAGGCCCGTGCGCATGCCGGCGGCGTAGGCGGTCGAGACGTGGACCATATGCGGGTCGGACCGCGCGGCGCGCAGCGCCTGCAGCACCCGCGCGGGGCCGCGCGCGTTGAGCTCGAGGAGCTCGTCGAGCGGCTGCTCGAAGGACACCGACGCCGCGCAGTGGACGACGACGTCGATCCCCGCCAGCCCATCGGGGTCGCCGCGCACCAGCCCGGGCGCTGCGACATCGCCCGCGAGCGCGGTGATGCGCTCGGCGTCGAGGTCCGCGAACGCCGGGCTGGAGAGCACCTCGTCGACGACCCGCCGCGCGGCCGCCTCGTCGTTTTCGGCGCGCAGCACCACGACGATCCGGTCCAGGTCCGGCAGCTCGCGCAGGCATTGGGCGAGCACGGCTTTGCCCAGGAACCCGGAAGCTCCCGTGAGGAGAAGCGCCTTGCCGGCGAGGCGCTCGTTGACGGTGACCGCCTCGGACACGAGCGTTCCGCACGGTAGCACCGCCTCTACTAACGTGTCAGTAGATGGCGGAGACGTCCCCTGCTCGCATCCTCACGGAGGCGCGAAGGGAGTTCGCGCAGCGTGGGTTCGCCGCCGCGCGCCTGCAGGACATCGCCGCGCGCGCCGAGCTCAGCCACCCCACGCTGCTCTACCACTTCGGGTCCAAGGAAGGGCTCTATGCGGCCGTGATCGAGCAGGCGGTGAGCGACTGGGCGGAGACGACGAGCGAGGCGATCACCACCGGGCTGGAAGGCTTCGAGCAGGTGGCCGCGCTGATCGACGCCGGCTTCGAGTTCTTCGCGAGCCACCGCGACTTCGTCGTGATCGTGCGGCGCGAGGCGATCGAGGGGGGCGGCCGGCTCGAGCAGGCGATGGCCGACCACATGCGGCCGTTCCTTGACGCGGCGGTCGACTTCCTGCGCCGCGAGATGGCGGCCGGGCGGCTGCGCGAGCACGACCCGGTCGAGGTCATGCAGCTCTGTTACAGCGCCCTGTTGACGTACTTCTCCGACGCCCGCTTCCGCGCCCGGCTGCTCGACGAGGACCCGCTCACTCCGGTCGCCGGCCGCCACTTCCGCGACGCCCTCACCGGGATCCTCCGCGCGGCGCTCGAACCGGCGCCGGCGCTTGAAGCGCGGCGTTGAGCCGTCCGGACCGGAACGGCTCGGGGTCGATCGTCGCGCGCGCGTACCCGGCCGCGCGGATCGCTCCCTCGATGTCAGCCCGAGCCTCCAGCGCTCGCTCGAGGTCGTCGGCCGCGACCTCCAGCCGCCCGAGCTCGCCGTGGTGGCGCACGCGCAGGACGGGAAAGCCGAGCGCGCGGACGTTGCGCTCCGCCCGGTCGATGCGCGCGAGCGTCGCCGGGGAGACGGCGGTCCCGTACGGGATGCGCGAGGCCAGGCAGGGGCTTGCCGGCTTCTCGGCGCTCGGGAGCGCCAGCCGCCGGGCGAGCTCGCGGACCTGCGCCTTCCCGGCTCCGGCCTCGAGCAGGGGGTGGCGGACGCCGTGCTCGGCCGCCGCCCGCAGGCCCGGCCGCCAATCGCCGGCGTCGTCGGCGTTGGCGCCCGAAAGCAGCGCGCCGTAGCCGCGCTCGGCGGCCACGGCGGCGAGCGCGTCGTACAGCTCGGTCTTGCAGTGGTAGCAGCGGTCGGGACCGTTGCGCCGGTACTCCTCGCGGGCGAGCTCGCGCGTGGCGATCGTCTCGTGGGCGATCCCGATCGCGTCCGCCACGCGGCGAGCACCGTCGAGCTCGCCGGTCGCCACCGCGGGCGACACCGCGGTGACCGCGAGCGCGCGGCCGCCGAGCGCCCGCGCGGCAACCGCGGCCACGACAGACGAGTCGACGCCGCCCGAGAACGCCACGATCGCGCTGCCCAGCGGCGCGACGCCGCGCTCGAGGTCGGCCAAGAGCGCGTCCGTCACGACTCCTCCTGCGCCGCCGCCAGCGCGCGGGCCCACACGACCTTCACGGGCGCGCCCGTCCGGTGCGCCGCCCGCTCGCAGTCGGCGTGCTCGGGCGCGAGGTTCACGATCCGGCCGTCCAGTCGCCCGACCTTCACGCGCACCGGCTCGCCGCCGACGTCGACGGTGCGCCAGTCACGCTCGAGCTCCCACCGCTGCATGCGCGCGATGCGGACGCCGAGCGAGCTTGTCTCGCGCAGGATCGCCTCCGCAACCGGCTCCTCGTCGCCCGGCCGCGCCAGCGCGGACAGGGTGAAGCCGGGCCGGCCCAGCTTCATCTGCACCGGCGTGGTCCAGACGTCGAGCGCGCCGGCCGCGAAACAGGCGGCCGCCGCGTCGGGTGCGAGCTCGGGCACCAGGTCGTCAAGGTTTGCCTCGACGAGCGACACCGGGTGGGTCGCGGCCGCCGGCGCTGCCACCCCGACGATCGCGCGGACCACGTTGGGCACGGCGTTGAGATCGCGCGCCCCCGCGCCGTAGCCGACCGCCTCCAGCGTCATGGCCGGCAGCGGACCGTAGCCCTCGGCGAGTGCGGCGACGAGCGCGGCGCCGGTGGGGGTGACCAGCTCGCCTTCGAACTCGACGCCGTGCAGTGGCGCACCCTCCAGCAGCGCGAGCGTGGCCGGCGCGGGAAGCGGGAGCCGGCCGTGGGCGGCGTCGATCAGCCCCCGAGCGACGGGAAGCGGCGAGCAGACGACGCGGTCGATGGCCAGGTCCTCGAGCGCGAGCGCGACTCCGCACACTTCCCCGATCGCGTCGACGGCGCCGACCTCGTGGAAGTGGACGTCCTCGGGATCGGCGGCATGGATGCGAGCCTCGGCGTAGGCGAGACGCCGGAAGGTCTCCTGCGCGCGGGCGCGGGCGCGCTCCGGCAGTCGCGCGGCATCGATCTGCGCCCGGATCGACGACCACGTGCGCCGCTGCTGGGCCGGTGCTGCCCGAAGCGTCGCGCGGGCTGCCCGGATCCCGTGCCGCTGCGTGTCGCCCAGCTCGAGCTCGAGCCCGTCGACGTCGAGCCCGGAGAGCCCGGCACGGACGGCGCCGGCGTCCGCCCCGGCATCGAGCAGCGCGCCAAGCAGCATGTCGCCGGCCGCGCCGCCGATGCAGTCGAGATAGAGCAGCCGGCTCATCGCGCCGCCCGGGCGATCCGTGCCGCGATCGTGCCCGCGCCGAGGCCGTCGTCGATGTTCACGACCGCCACCCCGGCGGCGCACGAGCAGAGCATGGACAGCAACGCGGTCACGCCGCCGAACGCCGCGCCGTACCCGGTGCTCGTCGGCACCGCGATCACCGGCGCGGCGACGAGGCCGCCGACCACCGACGCCAGCGCGGCGTCCTGGCCGGCCACGACGACTACGCAGTCGGCACGCTCCAGGTCCGCCCGCGCCGTCGCCAGGCGGTGCAGTCCGGCGACGCCGACGTCCTGCTGCACGGTGACGCCGGCGCCGAGCAGCTGCGCGCGCACGCGCGCCTCGGTCACGACCGGGGCGTCCGACGTGCCCGCGGACACGATGGTTACGCGCCCCAGGGCCGGCGGGACGTGGCGAGCCACCCACGCGAGCCGCGCCCGCTCGTCCTCCTGCGCGTCGGGAGCGGCGCGGCGCACCGCCGCGCGCGCGAGCGCGTCGGCGCGCGTCACGATCACGCTGCCGGCGCCGTCGGCGAGCATCGCGGCCACGATCTGCTCGATCTCGTCGGGCGTCTTGCCCTCTGCCAGGACGGCCTCGGGCGCGCCCTGGCGCAGCTCGCGATGCGTGTCGATGCGCGCGAAGCCGAGATCGCGGAACGGGAGCGCCACCAGGTCGTCCAGCGCCGCCTCGGGGGCGAGCTCGCCGAGCCGGACGGCTTCGAGCAGGCCGAGCAGCTCGCCGCGTCGGGTGGGAGATGCAGAGTCGAGGCGATCCGCCACGGGGGCAGATTATCCCCGCAGGTGGGCTCCACCCGCCGCGGTGACGCTTCCCGGCGCCGAACTCGCGCGCGCTTTCGTGCATTGCGGTAGCGTCGGCGGCCATGCGGTACGGCCGCGATGAAGCGGTGCGCTTGCGGCGCGCGAACGAACTCCGGCGGCGTGCGGGCGACGCCGCGCCAGGCCCGCGTCAACCCGTGGCGCACTTGCTCGCGCTCCAGCGCAGCGCGGGCAACCGGGCGGTGAGCGCGCT
>Ga0307278_10000659_pt1 | contig 17047 bp, 16 predicted proteins | sample ER_DNA_117_FD_194482 | JGI IMG/M metagenome (GOLD analysis project Ga0307278, IMG submission 194482) | Bulk soil microbial communities from the East River watershed near Crested Butte, Colorado, United States - ER_DNA_117 | ecosystem: Environmental > Terrestrial > Soil > Floodplain | place... | reverse complement strand
GAACTGGAAGTTCAGCCGCCGGTCGTCGATCGACCAGCTCCGGTTCGAGGCGAGATACAGGCCATCGTCTGTGTCGGCCACGATCTCGTCGAGGCTCTTTCCGGGCTTCGGGAGGAGATTGATGTTAGTCATCCGGATCAGCGGGATCCGATTCCAGCCGTCGGCGCGCATCGCCCCGCCGCTCCGGCGGCCGATCCGCGGCGCCGTCTCGCGACTCGACAGGTACCCGACGAAGATCCCTTCCTTGACGAGTGGCACTGCCTGCGCGGCCACGCCCTCGTCGTCCCAGCCGAACGTGCCCATCCCGCCCGTGGCTGTCGCATCCGCGACGATGTCGATCAGGTCGGACCCGTAGCGAAACCCTGACTCGAGCTTGTCGGTCGTCAGGAAGCTCGTCCCGGCGTAGCTCGCCTCGGTGCCGAAGACCCGGTCGAGCTCGGTCGGGTGCCCACAGCTCTCGTGGACCTGCAGGTAGAGCTGGGACGGATCGAGCACGACTGTGAAGCGCCCGGACGGGCACTGATCCGCGCTCAGCAACGCGACGGCCTCTTCACCGTACCGGCCGGCGTGCTCCGCGAGGTCGAGGCTGCGGATGTACTCGTACCCGGCCGCCTGCCAGCCGCCGCCCGCGTCCGGGTAGCTCCGCCTTTGGTGCTCGTCGCCCTGGACCGCGTTCGCCTCGACGCCCGCGCCGACGTGGGTGATCGTCTGCTCGGTGTAGCTCCCGTCGGTCGCGGCGAAGGTCTTCGTCTCGCGCAGCGCGGCGTAACTCGCCTCGGTGAATGTCACACCTGCGACGCTGCCGGCGGCCCGGTCGGCGGCAAGAACATCGGCGATCTTCGTTTCGAGCGTGACCTCGAACGGATCTTCCTCGACCGGCGTCTCGAACGTGCCCTTGGCGGGTGGCCGATCGTCGAGGACGACCGCGTGCCGAAGGGCGGTCGCGGACGCACGCGCGATCCGAACGGCCTCGCCGGCAACCCGGTCGGCCTCGTCGGTCTCGATACGGTGCGAGCTCGCAAAGCCCCACGCCCCATCGACGAGGACGCGGATGCCGAAGCCCTCCGATTCGCCGGAGGCGACGCCCTCGAGGCGGCCTGACTTGACCGAGATCGATTCGTTCAGGCGGTGGACGACGCGTACGTCGGCGTAGGCCGCGCCAAGAGACGCGGCCGTGTCTAGGGCGCGGTCGGTGAAATCTCGCATGGGGCCGCCAGAGTAGCAGGACGATCGGCACGGAGAGGCTCCCATCCACGGGCGGTCCGAGCCCGACGTCCCTAGAGGGCGGGCCTCCCGGCAACAGCCTGCCCCGTCAACCAGATTCCGAGCGCGAGCACTGCGATCGAGGCGGCGAGCGGCGCGGCCGACGAGAGCCGGCCGATTGCGGAGCCAGGCGACAGGCGCTCGAGCCGTGCGCGTGCGTAGACCATCGCGAGTCCGACGCCGCCGAGGACGGCGGCCATACCCAGTCCGAACGCGACGACGAGGACGACCCCGAACGCAGTCCGCCCGGTCGCGACCGTGCCGAGGAGGATCAGGAGGGCGTTGGTCGAGGGAATGATCCCGCCGGCCAGGCCGAGCAGGAACAGGCTCCGCCAGGTGAGCGTGGTGCCGGGCGGGGGCAGGTGCGAGTGGCGGGCGCCGCCGTGGCTGTGCTCGCCCGAGGGGTCCTCGTGGACGTCGGCGCGCTGGTGCGGGCCGTGGTCGTGATCGTGCGCGCCATGATCGTGATCGTGCCCGTACTCATGGTCGTGATCGTGCGCGGCAACCGTCGGTCGAGCGCGGCGGCGGCGCCTCACCTCCGACAGGAGCATCCATCCACCGATGCCGACGATCGTCAGGGCCGCGATGGTCGGCATGAACCGCACCACGACGTCCGGTGGCAGCGCGCTCTGGGCGGCGACCACGAGGATCGCCAGCGCCAGGATGCCGAGAGTGTGCGAGACGGTCACCGACAGCCCCAACCCCGCGGCATGGATCGCCGTCCCCCGCGTCCCGACGAGATATGCAGCCATCAGCGTCTTGCCGTGCCCCGGCGTCAGCGCGTGACCGGCTCCAAGGACAACGGCCGTCCCCAACGCCAGCAGGACCACGGCAGGCGAGAGGTCCGCCGATCGGAAGACCTGCGGGATCTCCGCGCCGACACCGCCCGGGATCGCCGCCTGGGGGGCTGGCCGCTCAGCCGTCGCGACTGGACCGGCTCCCGGTGATGTGCCGTTGGACGGGATGGTGTGACCCGGCAGCGGGCGTGCGTCCGGCACGACCAGCGGAGCGAGCCACGGGCCGCCGGGCATGACCTCGAACTCCAGCTCGGTCTGACCAAGCGGCTGGGTCAGGAGCTCGGTCGGATACGAGGTCAGCCGAGCGGAGACCGAGCTCGCGGCGATCGGGGAGTCACCAGAGGCGATGGTCGTGCCGTCGCCCTGGACAACAATCTCGCGCCAGCCCACCCGCTCGCTGTGTAGGCGGTTGGCGAACGAGATCGTCGTCTGCGCGGCGATCGGCTGATCGAGCGCCACCGTGAACTCGCATACGAGACGCATGGTCGAGAGCCCGCCAGCTCCTGACGGAAATGACAGGCCGGTTGCGTCGAGCTCCGGTGTGCGGGGCGTCCCGCCCACAGCGAGATGGATCGACTCCGCCAGGCGTCGGCATTCGGGCTCCTGGGCCGCCGCCACTTCCTCGTCGGACAGCTCGCCATCGCCGTCCGCGTCGAGCCGCAGCCGATCCTGGAAAGTCGGGATCTCCGCCTCGTCGAGCACGACGTCGAGCGCGATGCCGCTGACGGCCACGCGGATCCCGGAGTACGTGTTGATCGTGAAGTTGCCGAGCGGGTGGGCGAACACAAGCCCCGGCAACGCCGCGGACAGGACGAGACCGCCGACGAGCCCCATGAGCCAGCGCCGTTTCATGGGAGTTGTGCGAGGATCATTCGCGCCCGCTCGACCTGAAGGGGATCGAAGGACGGGTCGAGATGGAGCGCGCCCTGGAGCTCGGAGCGCGCTCGGGCTCGATCGCCGCGTGCGGCCGCGATCATTCCGGCGTGATAGAGCAGCTTCGCATCGCGGGTGCCGAAGGCAAGCGCCGTCGCCATCGCCGTCTGGGCTTCGTCGCTCCGACCTGCCGCCAACAGCGCCCATGCGTATGCGTCATAGCCGTAGACATCCTTGCGGACCTCGAGCTCGCCCGCGGCCATTCGAACGGCACGCTCGGCATCGAGGCCGTGATTGGCGAGGTAGTACACGAGCGTCCGATCGTAAACGCTCGCCGCCTCACCGGCGAGCTTGGCGATCGCCTCCACGGTCGCGTAGTCGTCTGCGGCCAGGCGATCGTCGCCGGATCTGCCGCGAAGTGTGTAGAGGTCGCCCCGGCGCGCAAGGAATTCGGGTTGCGGGACGATCGAAATCGCCACGGATAGCTGTCGGATGGCCTCGTCCAGGTTCCCTCGCGCGGCGGCGACACGCGCCAGTCCTGAATGCGCGAGGAACGATCCGTCGTCGACATCGACGGCTAGCCGATATGCGGAGCCAGCGCTGATGATGTCGCCCGAGGTGATGAGGACTTCCCCGAGCTGGTATTGAAGGAAGGCCGCCCGCTCTCCCTCTACACCCTCGGCAACGCCCGCCTCGACCGCCTGCCGCGCAAGCCGAACTGCAGCGGCTGAATCGCCGGCCACAAAGGCAAGGCGCGCGCGACGCGTGAGCGTCGCCGAGCCCGGAGCGACGGCATCGGCATGCTCATATGCCCGCCGGGCATCGTCAACGTTTCCGAGCTCGAGGCTGGCGTCTCCGAGCGTGGCCAGTGCCACCGGATCGTTCGGGCGGCGCTCGCGGACGGTGCGAGCCAGATCGGCCGCTTCGACGAAGCGGTGGAGTGACACGAGGACACTGCCCTTGTACCCGAGCGCCGCGGCATTCGCCGGATCGCGCTTGAGCGTGACGTCGAAGGCCGCCTCCGCACGAAGGTAGGCGGTGACGTCACCCGTCGCTCTGCCCAGCTCGATCTCCGCGATGCCCCAGCGGTTCGAGCTGATGAAGTCATCCGGCTGCTTCGCGACCCGCTCGGACCAGAAGGCGACGTTGGCCCTGATCCGATCAACGTCGAGATCAGCCTCCGCCGCCGTGCGTATGTCGCTCGCTCCGTCGCCAGTGCTCGGTCCCTGATCGACGTCGGCGAGGCTCGGCCCGTGCGAGTCGGTCTCGGTACCGGCCGGTGAGGTCGGCACCGGTCGCAACGCCACGAGGAGCTGGCTGACACCGGCGATCGCCAGCATCGCGACAAGGATCGCGACGGAGCGGTGACGGAGCGAGTGCCTGGCGGTGAGAGCGACCATGATTTCGTCCTTGAACGCAGAGAGTGTCGGCCGGGGTCGACGACGCGATCGTTCGACCCCGGCCAGTGGACCTCGTCGACTCAGTGCGGAGCGGCGAAGTAGGGGAATGAGCTCGAGAAGCTCGAGTCATTGGCGTCGACGCCGTCGCTCGTGATGTTGAAGTTCGTCACGAGCGCGAACTCGGCGTTGATCACGTCGTCAGCGGGCTTGCGGCCGTTGAGCTTGAGCGTCCCGAGAGACGTGCCACTCGCGAAGTGGGCCTTGCTGCCGAGCGTGAGCGTGAGCGTATCCGGCAGCAGGACGTTGGCGATTGCGTTCACTTCGGCCGCTGAGTACGGCGTGAGGCTGTTCGCCGAGAGCACGTTCCCGAACGCGTTCAGGACGGCGACGGTCGTGTCGTTCATCGAGCCGCGGTCGTCCTTGGGGTCCAGCAGGTTCTGCAGGTCCTTCTCGGCGTCGGTGATATTGAACACGGTGTTGATCGCCGGTCGACCCATCCGGTCGATGCGCTGCCACCCGCCGTTGGTGCGGATGGCTGTCGTCGCCCAGACACCCGCCGTCTTGCCGGTGCCACCGAGCTTCGAGTTCGGCAGTCGCAGGACGATGCTGCTCACGTTGGTGCCGGCAAACGTGTCCGTGCCGGTGAAGCAGCTCAGCAGCTCGGCCGCCGGATCATCGTCGGCCAGCGCGCAGTTGCCCGCGTCGCCGGGCGAGCCAAGATCTGTGCTGCCAGCAAGAATCCGCGACTTCAGGTGCCTGAAGCCGACGAGGTCGAAGAAGAATGGATCGTCGCGAGGTCCTGCAAATGCCGTTCCGCCACCGGCCATGGCGGCGACTCGTGCCGCAAGGCCGTACCGCGTCGTCCGGCCGATGGCGACAGTCGCTCCTGACCACTCGGTCCGCTGCGCGGCCGCACCTGTCGCGCGCCTGACCGTGTAGATCTGGTCGTTGGTTCCGTTGGAGAAATGGCGCAGGTCGGAGAACCTGACGCGATAGGCGACGTCGGCGCGGGCATCTCCGTTGGTGTCGATCTTGAACTCATACATGGCCGCCTGGCTGAAACGGGCCGCCTTGCTGTCGGGGACGCTCGTGAGTGGATTGACGTTGAGCGCGAGCGTCGTGTTCGACACGCCGGTCCGCCAGGCATAGATGTCCGTGATGTCAACGCGGGGGTCGAGCTTCACAAGGGGCGAGTCCAGGTGATCGGCGCCGCTGACGAACAGTGGACCGGCCCCGAGGGCGGCGATGACGCCGACCGCCGCAAGGGGTGCCAGCGCCCCGAGGAGCTTGCGTGTTGGTGGCATGTGCGTTGCTGATCCTCCACTGCAATTCGGGCCGTTTTGGGGGCCCGGCTAGCTGCACGTCCCCTGGTCTCCAGGCCATCGGCAGACATCCCGAGACAGCCGGATGTCATGGGCAATCGGGCATGGTCCTCCTCCAGAGGAACCTGAGCCGGGATCCCCCCGCGACCGCGGTCGCTCATGTGTTGCCCCTCGGCGTTGCGACCGGACACCTCGAGTACGCATCAGGCCGCCGGTTGGATGACTTCGCCCGTGGCTGGGGTTGCGTGCGGTCCTGGACGTGCCAGCCCGTCGGCTACACTCCGCCCGTGAACCGGCAGGAGGATCCGCCTCGCCCGCGCGGATGGCTGGTAACGATCGAAGGTCCGGACGGCGCGGGCAAGACCAGCCAGGCGCTGCGCCTGCGTGATCGCATGGCCGATGCAGGGCTGGATGCCGTCCTCACGCGCGAGCCAGGCGGGACCTCGATCGGTGAGCGCATCCGCCAGGTCCTGCTCGATCCGACGATTGGCGATCTCGATCCCGCAACCGACGCACTCCTGTTCAACGCGGCTCGGGCCCGCCTGGTCCGCGAGGTCATCCGGCCCGCCCTGGACCGGGGGGCGTTCGTGATCTCGACGCGCTTCGCCGATTCGACGCTCGCGTACCAGGGCTACGGTGGCGGAGTGCCGCTGCCCGACCTGCAGGCGATGGCACGTCTCGCGATGGACGGGGTCTCACCGGACCTGACGATCCTGCTCGACCTACCCGCCGAGGCCGGCTTGAGTCGCAAGTCGGGGCACGAGGTCACCCGGTTCGAGACCGAGTTCAATGTCGACTTCCACAGGCGGGTGCGGCAGGGTTTTCTGGCCATCGCCGCCGAGGAGGCCGATCGCTTCGTCGTCATCGATGCGACGCAGCCCCCGGAGGAAGTCGGAGCCGCGGTCATCCGGGCATTGGCCCGTCTGCCCGAGCTCCCACCCGTTGCGTCCGATCAGCGACGTGGTGAACCGCGAACCGCTCCAGAGCGCATACACACGTGACCGATCCGGGCGGCCGAGCCGAGAGGGGCGCCGGGACCGCGGCCGACGATGCCGATCGAGACGTCCTCGAGCGCGTCGCAACCGGTGAACTCGATGCTCTCGAGGAGCTCTACGACCGCTACCGAACGATGGCTTACTCGATCGCCCTTCGCATCACGACTGACGCTGCCCTGGCCGAGGATGTCGTCCAGGACGCGTTCCTTGGCGCGTGGCGAAACGCGAACCGATACCTGGAGGGTCGAGGCAGCGTCAAGACATGGCTCCTCTCGATCGTCCACCACCGTGCGGTCGATGCCGTTCGACGGCGACGGCCGACCACAGAGCTTCCAGACCGCGAATCCACACCGCCGACCGCGCTCACCATTCCCGACATCTGGCCAGAGGTTGCCGGGCGGCTCGATCGGGAGACCGTTCGAGAGGCGCTCGCAGGCCTGTCCGAGCCCCAGCGTGAGGCGCTCGAGATGGCCTATTTCGGCGGCCTCACCCAGCAGGAGATCGCCGCCCGGACGGGTGCGCCATTGGGCACGGTCAAGAGCCGGATGCGGCTCGGATTGCTCTCGATGCGGCGGGTACTCGTCGGGGACGGCGGGCAGCTCCCGGCCCACACCGGCGAACGCGATGATGGCGGGTGGGCAGAGTCATGAACCTGACCCACGAGCAGGTCCTCGACCTCGCCGCCGGCTTCGTCGTTGGGGCGCTCGATCGCGAGCAGGAACAGGCCGTGCGAGACCATCTCGCCTCGTGCGATCTGTCCCACGACGAGCTCGCTGAGCTCGGTGGGGTCGTGCCGTATCTGGCCGAATCCGTCGATCAGGTCGAGCCGCCGGCCTCGCTGAAGGCCCGGATCCTGGCGGCGGCAGCGGCCGACGTCGAGGCGCGCCGACCGACGACCGCGGAGCCTTCGCAGGCAGAGGTCGTGACCTTCCCGACGGAGGCGGAGCGGGAGACGCGCCGCCGCCGAACGTCGGTCATCGGCTGGTCGCTGCGAATCGCCGCGGTGCTCGTCATCGCCGCCCTCGGCGCATGGAACCTGCGGCTCCAACAGGACCTGAACTCTGCCAGGCAGCCGGCCAATTCCGTGGCGGTTCTCAGCGCGGAAGGCGGCGGGCCCAGCGGCATTGCGCTGGTCGAGGCCGATGGGACCGTCCGGATGGCGATGCGTGATCTCACTCCCACGACTGGGACCGAGGTCTACGAGGCGTGGGTCATTGCCCCCGGTGGCGCCGCCCCGGTGCCGATCGGCGGGTTCACCGTCGGTCAGGACCGCGTCGGTGTTTTCTCCGCCCCGCGGGCGGGTGCAGCAGCCGGCGTGACCCTCGCCGTGACCCGAGAGCCACGACCGAACCCGACCGCGCCGACGCCGCCGATCGTCTCGAGCGGGGTAGCCTCCACGCCCTGACGCGGGCGGAATTCGCGGACGCGGCGCCTTCGCGGATGTCTGCCGCCTGCGCGGAGGCAGCAGGCGCTCAGCCCGTGCCCTGCGAGGCCGCCTCCACGAGGCTTCCCGGTCCCGCGGTCTTGGCCGCCGCCAGGCTGTGCTCGGCCGCGGACATGATCTCGTCCGGTGTCCCGCCGTCAGACGGGAAGCTGGCGATGCTGGCGCACACACTGATCGACCGTCCGGCGATCTTCGGGAGGGCCGCGATCCCGTCGATGACTCGTCGTGCGACGGTCGGGCCGGCAGAGCCTGGCGCGACCAGCACGAACTCGTCACCGCCGTAACGCGCGATCGTGTCGACGAGGCGGACGGATTCGGCAAGGACCGCGGCTACGGCCCGCAGGACGTCGTCGCCCGCCTGATGCCCGCCGGCCTCGTTCGTGGCCTGGAAGTCGTCGATGTCGAACAACGCGACCGAGACCTCGGCGCCCTGTCGGCCGGCTCGGGCCAGCTCCAACTCGAGAACGCGAGCCAGGGTCCGTGGGTTGGCCAGGCCGGTCAGCGGGTCCGAGTGCGCCATGCGCTCGAACCATTCCGAACGCTCGGCGACGAGTGATCCGAGCCGGCCGTGATCGATCGCGACGGACGCCAGGTGGGCCATCGCGGCGACGAGCCTCTCATCGCTCAGGCTGGGCTTTCGATCCGTCTTCCAGCCCAGCGCGAGGACACCGAGGGGCAGCTCAACGCCGCCGCGATTGACGGTCAGCGGCCGGAACGCGGCGGCCGAGCTTCCGGTCTCCGCCACGAAGCCGCCGCGGAGGTCGGACGCCGGGTCTACGTCGATCGGGGAGCGATCCCGCGCCGTCGCGGCGATCGGGTCATCCGGCCCGCCGACAGTCGCCCGGAGACGATCGAACACCGGTTCAGAGATGCCGACGGCGACCGCGGGCTCAAGATCGGCGCGGTCAGGATCCTGCAGGAAGATCGCTCCGGAATCGGCGCCCGTCGCCGCGATCGCCGCGTTCAGCAGCGAGGCCAGCGTCGCGTCGAGATCGTCCCCGGCGGCGAGTGTCTCAGTCGCGCTCGCGAGCAGGTCAAGATGGTCCGGTTGGGCCGGGTTCGTCGCGTCAGGCACGAGCTGCTCCTGGGTCGAGAGACGGGCCGACCGGCGGTCGACCGGGACGAAGTTGCGGGGGACTCGGTGATCCTACAACGCCCGACACGGCCCTCGGGCCGGCGGGATGACGACTCCGCAATTCCCGGTGAATTTCTTGGGACGAATCGACCGGATCCAGCGTCATTGGAGGTATGGATGGACGCTGGCGCCGGAACCGTGTCGCGCTCCTGGCAATCGTCATCGCGACGGTGCCGGGCGCGTGTGCTGCCCCGGCCATTATGCCGTCGCCAGTCGACATGGTCATGCCGGCGGAGCCCACGCCCGCAGCTCCGCTCGTTGCCGGGCTCGCCGGAACGTCCCCGTCAACCGTGGACGGGGCGTCCACGGGACCGTTCGGTATCGCCGCGCAGCAACCCGCGACGAGCCCGGCGCGGATTCCCGCCTGTACGTACTCCGACGTGCCCGCTGTCCAGGCTGCCTACGACGACTGGGCGCACACGCGCGTTGACACCACGTACAGGCTGTCGAAGTCCTACGTTCCGCCCGATCTCGTGCCGGTGTCCCGGGCGGGCATCAATGGATCCGGGCAGGTCCGGGCGATCGTCGTTGCGGACCTGCGAGCGATGGCTCGCGCGGCGCGGAAGGCGGGCGCTCCGCTCGCGGTCAGATCGGCCTACCGGAGCTACCGCCGCCAGGCCGCGGTCTTCGCGGGCTGGGTTGCGGTCTCGGGGCGCGAGGAAGCGATGCGTTTCAGCGCCCGGCCGGGACATTCGGAGCACCAGCTCGGCACGGCCGTCGACCTGGAGGCGGCCGGAGGCCCGGCTCCGTGGCAGCACACCTTCGCGCACACTCGCCAGGGCCGCTGGGTGGCCAGGAATTCGTGGCGATTCGGCTTCGTGATCAGCTATCCGCGGGCGTTGGAAGCGGTGGCCTGCTACGGGGCCGAGGCGTGGCACGTCCGCTACGTCGGGCGTGAGGAAGCGCGGAAAGTCCATCGCTCGGGGCTCACGCTGCGGGAGTGGCTCTGGCTCCACGAGGATTGATGCGCGGTTGGGCTAACCTCGGGGACGTGATCAGCCCGCGCAACCTCAGGCGTCTCGAGCGGCTCCATAGGGTCACGAACTCGCTCGATGCGGCGCATGGCGCCGGTCCGCCGACGTGTCGCTCATGACCAGCCGCCCGGACATCGTCGAGTGCTGGATCTTCAGGGTTCGGGATGCGAGGCCCGAGGTCCTCCTCATTCGCCGCTCGGCTGGGCGGATCTTTCCCGGACTGTGGCAGTGCGTGACCGGCCGGCTCGAAGCCGGCGAGAACATCCCTCTCGCCGCCCTCCGGGAGGTGGAGGAGGAGACGGGGTTCGGCCCGGACGACGTCGAAGCCTTCTTCGACCTCGACCAGGTGTCGGGGTTCTATGCGCAGGAACCGGACGCCCTGGCGACGAGCGTGATCTTCGCCGTCCGCGTCGCGCCCGATGCCGAGCCGCGGCTGTCGAGCGAACACGACGCTCACCGTTGGGCCGAGCCCGCCGAGGCGTTGCGGCTCGCCGTCTGGCCCGCCTACGACGAGTCCATCCGACGCATCACCAACCACCTGCTCGATCCCGAGCTGGCTCCGTGGTTCGAGCTGTCTCGGGACGGCAGGCGCATCCGCCGCTGACCTGGCGCGGCAGCCGGAAGTCGCCTGCCCCGCACTTGGTAGACTGACGCGCAACCTGTCCGCCGTGGCGGCGCACCAGGAGGGCGGATTGCTCGACCAGACACCCACTCCCGCACCGGCAACCAGCGCTGCCTCGCGGCGGATCTTCCACTCCAAGGTTGACACGATCCGGCCGACATACGGCTTCGAGGACGTGTCGCTCGCCCCGGGCACGAGCACCATCGAACCGGCCGACGTCGCGCTCGACCAGACTTTCTGTGGGTTTCCCCTGCGCATCCCCGTTCTGGCGGCTGCCATGGACGCCGTCGTCGATCCCGGTTTTGCCGGCGCCCTGGCGAGGCTGGGCGGGCTCGCGTTCCTGAACCTCGAGGGCGTTCAGACGCGATATGACGACCCGAGCGAGGTGCTGGCGCGGATCGCCACGGCAGCCGACGACGCCGTGCACGACGTCCTTGCCGAGGCCTACACCGCGCCGATCCGGGACGACCTCGTCGCCCGCAGGATCGAGGAGATCCATGCCGCCGGATCGCTTGCCGCCGTCGCGGCCACGCCCGGTGCCGCCCGCCGCTTCGGGCCGTTTTGCGCGGAGCACGGCGCAGACCTGTTCCTCGTCCAGTCGCAGGTCAGCAGCGCCCGTCACCTGGCCTCGGGCTATGACCCGCTTGAGCTGGCCGACTTCACGCGCTTCATGCCGATCCCTGTGGCGGTCGGCAACACGACCAATGCCGAGGCGGCGTTCCAGCTCATGGAGCAGGGCGCCGCGGCGGTCTTCGTGGGTGTCGGGCCCGGTGCGGCGTGCACCACGCGCGAGGTGCTCGGTATCGGCGTCCCCCAGGTCACGGCCGTCAGCGATGTGGCCGCGGCGCGCGATGCCTGCTTCGCCGAGACCGGGAGATACGTCCCAGTGGTCGCCGACGGGGGCATGCGTCGGGGTGGCGAGCTCGCGAAAGCTCTCGCCGCCGGCGCGGACGCCCTCATGCTTGGCAGCCCCCTGGCCAAGGCCACGGAGGCGCCCGGTGGCGGCACGAACTGGGGAATGGCCGCGCCATCGCCGGTGCTGCCGCGTGGCACCCGGATCAAGGTCGGGACGGCCGGCAGCCTCGAGCGGATCCTGTTCGGGCCGGCGCACGTGACCGACGGGTCCGAGAACCTGGTGGGAGCACTGCGCCAGTCGATGGCCGCCCTCGGCGCGGGATCGATCCGCGACATGCAGGCCGTCGAGATGGTTTACGCACCGGCAGCGCAGACAGAAGGCAAGTCCTGGCAGCGAGGGCGCTGAGGGACGACGATCCACACGTGGATCGACACGCGATCGATCGCGAGCTTGGCGACCAGCTCGCGGCCTGGGGGAAGGTCGCAACATTGGAGACCCGTGGCCGCCGGACCGGCTCTCCCGTGAGCGTGACGGTGGGCTACGTCGCCGAGCCGGACGGGTCGGTTCTTGTCGCGGCTACAAGCCCGGACACGAACTGGGCGCTGAACCTGGTCGCCGATCCTGCCTGCGTCGTCACCATCGGCGGTCGGGCGATGCCGGCGGTCGCCGAGCCGTTGGAGCGGGCGGACCATGCCCGCGTCATTCGCGAGCTGGTGCTCAGGTACGGAACCCCGGCCGAGCGAATGGGTGCTGGTCCAAGCTTCCGGCTGCGTCCGTCATCGTCCGAGGCCGGCGAGTCGTGACCGTTGAGGCGGAGCTCGAGACGACGATTGCCCGCGGGGCGTCCGCGGTCTTCGCGGAGCTCGCCGCGGTCGAGCGGTTTCCCGAGTGGCTGATCGCGTCCGGGATTCGGTCCGTCGAGTCGCTCGATGGGGTGCCTGTCGGGGAGGGCAGCCGACTCAGGATCGAGCAACGGATCGCCGGCCGGTCCACGACCCTCGACGGAGTCATCACGGCGTTCGTGCCCGGCGAGCGCTTTGCCCTTCGAGCGACCGACCCGCAGGGAATCGCGATCGAGCTCAGGGCCGAGCTGAGGGCCGATTCGGCCACCACCCGCGTCCGCTGGTCGATCCGGATGTCGCTGCCGCTTCGGTTCCGGTTCTTCGAGTCGATGGTCGCGCCCGAGCTCCGACGTGCGGCGACGGCGGACCTCGAGAACCTGCGCCGGCGCCTGGAGGCGGTCGCCGGCTGAGTCACGGCCGTTTCCGCCCGCCTGACAGGGGTACGTCATCCGTCTCACCAGGTCGAGATCGTTTGCTGATGCCGGGGACAACTCCCGCGGCCCAGCATTCGGCATGACAACTGAAGAACAACCGAATAACAAACGAATACGGCTGCACCGCGGTGGAACTCCTACCCACCGCAAACCTCTCTAATGCGAAGCGGCGCCCCAAGCTGGGATGCGCCGCTTCGGCGTTTTCGTGCGATTTGCCGATGGGCCGCTACGATCGCCGGCGATGGAGACCCAGACGCTGTACCAGGCCGCTGGGGGCATGCCCTTCTTCGAGTCTCTGGTTGGCCGGTTCTATGACGGTGTCGCGGCGGACCCGATTCTGCGGGCGGTGTACCCGGAGGAGGACCTGGCCGGCGCCCGACACCGCTTGACCCTCTTCCTGGCGCAGTACTGGGGCGGACCGACAACGTATGACGCGGAACGAGGCCACCCACGCCTCCGGATGAGGCATGCGCCGTTCGCGATCGGGCCCGCGGAACGCGACGCATGGCTCGAGCGCATGCGCGAGGCGATCGCCTGGGCGGATCCGCCGGCGGAGGTCGCGACCCGCCTTCAGGCCTATTTCGACATGGCCGCGGAGGCGATGCGCAACCGCGAGTAGCGGCCCGATCCCGCTAGACTGGTCCAACCGTCCGAGGAGGTGGGATTGACTGATACGGTCGAGGGGCAGGCGGGCTCCGACCTGGCGGAGGGACGCGACCAGCTGGCGGAGGGACGCGAGGACAAGACAGGTCTGGAGCCCGAACAACGAGGAAAGACCGTTCACGGCGAGCCGGCCAACGCCGGCCACAGGGTCCTGGCGCCCGACGATGCCGAGGTCGAGGCCTATCTCGAGACCGCCCTTCACGCGCCGGCCCCGGAGCGGCAGGCCGGTGATCGACCGGGTGGAGCCGTCGAACCCGACACGGTCGTCGTCCTTGATTTTGGCAGCCAGTACTCGCAGCTGATCGCGCGGCGGATCCGCGAGCTCCACGTCTATTCGGAGTTATTGCCCTTTGATACGCCCTGGCGCGAGATCGCCCGACGGAATCCGAAGGCGGTCATCCTGTCGGGCGGGCCGTCGTCGGTCTACGACGAGGGCGCTCCCCGAGCCGATCCGGAGCTGTGGTCCGGAGGCGTTCCTGTCCTCGGGATCTGCTACGGCCTCCAGCTGATGGCCCACGAGCTGGGTGGCGACGTCGTCGCCTCTCGCCGTCGCGAATATGGTCCGGCGACGGTGACCATCACCGCCGAGGACGGCCTGTTCAAGGGGCTCGATCGCGACCAGCCGGTCTGGATGAGCCACGGCGACTCGATCCTCCGTCCGCCTGACGGTTTCCACGCGACGGCCCAGACCGACTCGACGCCATTCGCAGGGCTGGCCAATCCGGATCAACGGATGTACGGCATCCAGTTTCATCCGGAGGTCGTCCACACGCCGCGCGGCCGCGAGATCCTGCGCAACTTCGTCCTGGATGTCGCGGGCGCTCGACCAACCTGGACGCCGGCGTCGTTCATCGAGTCCGCTGTCGCCGAAATCCGTGACAGGGTTGATCGCCATGCCCGCGAGACGGGCTCGGACGGCCTGGTCATCTGCGCGCTGTCGGGTGGCGTCGATTCGGCGGTCGCGGCAACGCTCGTCCACCGCGCCGTCGGCGAGCGGCTGACCTGCATCTACGTCGACCACGGCCTGATGCGGAAGAAGGAGTCGGAGCTGCTCCGGCAGGTCTTCGAGCAGAACCTCGGCATGAAACTGGTGATGGTCGACGCCCGGAAGCGCTTCCTGACGCGGCTGGCCGGCGTCGAGGATCCGGAACAGAAGCGAAAGATCATCGGCGACGAGTTCATCCGTGTGTTCGAGGAGGAGGCGGCGAATCTCGGGCGGATCGATTTCCTCACGCAGGGGACGCTCTACCCGGACGTCATCGAGAGCGCGACCTCGGAGACCAAGGCCGCCCAGAAGATCAAGACCCATCACAACGTCGGCGGGCTACCGGCGGACCTCCGCTTCCAGCTCATCGAGCCATTGCGCTACCTGTTCAAGGACGAGGTTCGGTCGGTCGGGCTGGAGCTCGGCCTGCCCGAGGCGATGGTCCTCCGCCAGCCCTTCCCGGGCCCCGGTCTCGCGATCCGGATCATCGGCGAGGTCACCGCCGAGCGGCTCGACACCCTGCGCGAGGCGGACTGGGTGGTCATCGACGAGATCAAGGCCGCGGGGCTCTACCGCGCCTTGTGGCAGTCGTTCGCGATCCTGACGCCCGTCCGCTCGGTCGGCGTCCAGGGCGACTACCGGACCTACTCGAACGTCGTCGCCATCCGCGCGGTCACGTCCGAGGATGGGATGACCGCCGACTGGGCGAAGCTGCCCTACGACGTGCTTGGCAAGATCTCGTCGCGGATCGTCAACGAGGTCCCCGGCGTGAATCGCGTTGTCTACGACATCTCGAGCAAGCCACCCGCCACCATCGAGTGGGAGTAGGGCCGAGGTACCATCGGGGCATTCCGATCGGCTCCTGACCGGGTAAAGTGACCGCCGATGGTCGACCAACCCGCCGCCGAGGCGGAAAGCACCGCTGCCCACTGCCCCTGGTGCTCCGCCGAGCTGCCAGCCGAAGCCAGCGAGCGCTGCCCGTCATGCGGGGCGACGCTGGTGGGTGAGGCCGAGGCCGCCCTGCCGGGGGTGACCGCCATCGATCCCGAGGCGATCGTCCGAAACGCTCGCACTGCGACCACCCCGCGCCGCAGCCGGCTCCTGTCCTGGTTCGGTGGGGAAGACACGACCCCCGACGAGTTGCCCCCGACCCCGGGGTCGCTGGCCCCGCCACCGCCCGACGTCAGGCGCGAGATCCTTCGCCTGGAGCTCGAAGCGGAAGTCGCCAATCTTCAGGCCGAGGCCGACTCGATCGTTGCTGAGGCGGCTGTCGAGGCCGAGGACGAAGGCGGAAACATCGTCCCCCCAGATCGGCTCGAGACCGACGGCGAGCCCACGTCCGAGGCTTCGCCCGAGGAGACCGGCGATGCCGGCGAAGGGATCGAACCGCCGGCCGACTCGTCCCAATCGACCGAGGGCACTGGCGCCCCGACCTGATCCTCGCTGTGCCTGATCGCCTGGCGCCTCCGGGCCTGTCTTTCCTGCGCGAGCACGACGTCCCCATCGGCGATCGCCTGGTCCGTGCCGGGATGGGCAGGCCATCGACCGGACCCGAGGACTGGTGGCTCACGGTCTTGTGGGTAGTCGACGACGAGGGCGTTGTCAGCTTCGCCGAGGTAGCTCCCGCGGCCGGGCCACCGGCCGAGCCGCCGCTCGCGCGCCTCGGTCCGGCGATCGCAGGCGGTCTGTCCGGGTTGATCCTCGAGGAGGACGGGCGCCTCGCGATTCGCTTGACTCCGCTTGTTCCACCTGACGACCCGATGCGTCCGTGGCGCTGTGCGCTTGCCCTGCGGGCCGGTTTCAAGTGGGAGCCGGCACGAGCCGCGACGATGCGCCCGAATGAGCTTGCCGAGGCAGTGCTGACCGCATTCGCGCGTGGCGTGCAGTCGCTCCACCGCAGGTAGCTGCCCGGCGTCCGACATCCCGCGTGATCGGCACTAGACTCCGGACACTCGTGGCCGCCGACGCATCGATCTCGAATCGACCCAGCCGAGTGGGCTGGTTGTCTTCCGTTGCAGGCTCCGTTCTCGTCGTCCTCGCCCGGCCCGAGCTCGTGGCAATCGCCCTCGCCGGGTTTCTCGCTCGGGGTGGGATCCTCGCCCTCCTGTTCCCGATCGTCGTCCTGCCGACGCCCGCCGGACTCGCCAACGTGTTCGCGCCATTGGTCGTGCAGCTGTACTTCGGGCACGTGTCGGAGGGAGTCGTCCTCCTGGTCGCGTCGGCGGTCGCCGTCAGCATCGGCTGGGCGATTCTCGGCGGGGCCATCGGCGCCGCGGTGGACGTCGCCCTCATCCGAGCGGCGGCTCGCGACGATGACCTGAACGACATCGGGGCGTCCGCGCGCGGCGAACACGCCCGTGATGACTTGGGCCCCGCGCGTCCCCGGGCGGGTCTCACGTCGCGAGCACTCACGATCCGCCTGGTTGCGCACGCGCCGCTGGC